>Ga0209573_1003138_pt1 | contig 19037 bp, 11 predicted proteins | sample TNRBio252014_DNA_FD_185870 | JGI IMG/M metagenome (GOLD analysis project Ga0209573, IMG submission 185870) | Wastewater treatment Type I Accumulibacter community from EBPR Bioreactor in Madison, WI, USA - TNR Reactor_6/25/2014_ DNA (SPAdes)... | ecosystem: Engineered > Bioreactor > EBPR >...
ACATCATCAGAAATAAATTATTGACACGAATGTTTGCTGTGATCAAGCGAAATACTCCTTATGTGGATATTTTTAAATATGCAGCATAATTTTTTATCATTTTTGTTTGGTTTAATCATAGAATACACGAATTCAATTTTTAAGACACTATGTTTTTTGAGGGTAAGCCCCAAAAAAAGCCGCTTTGCGGGAAGTTTGAGCAAAAAAATGGAATAACCAACATCTGAAACGAACAACATGTTGGTTAGTTTTGGCTCCTAAGCGCCTAATTTTAGCATCTTATGATTCATTATGCTTGAGTAATTATTTTTGGTTATATTCCTGTGAACTTTTTTAATACAGATTGTTATACAAGAGCAAATCATTGTATGATCAAAATCGCAAACACAGTTTGAAGGATTTTCACGGTTTTTTTTTCAAAAGAACGTGTTAAAAACATTAACCTTTGTAATAGAAATTGGTCAAATGCCTGTCAATAGCATCATTTGGAATGCAATTGTTGGTATATAAATGATTTTCTTTGAGATATGGATGTAGTTTTTACAACTTCTTTTGAAAAGATTTTGGTAAAAGCCATAAATGATGCATTTTTGTTCCTTTATTAAAAAAAATATATGAATAGAAGGTTCTCGCCTGAAGTTAAAAAAATTATTTCGAGAAGTCGTGAGGAAGCAATCCGGCTTGGCAATGCTTATATTGGTACTGAGCATATCCTTTTAGGACTGTTGTATGAAAAAGATAATCTGGCTACCAAAGTACTCAACTCACTCGAGATCGATTTGGAACTTTTGATCACCAGGATTGAAGATTCACTTAAAAGTCAAAGACCTGCTGTTGAACCGATCCAACTGGAAAATTTACCGCTTGACAAACAAGCTGAAAAAATACTGAAGATCACTTTTTTAGAGTCCAGGCTTAATAAAAATGATGCGATCATGTCTGAAGACCTCTTGCTATCAATTTTAAAAAACGGCGATCCTGAGATCGTTCAGTTTTTTGATGATATCAATCTGGACTACAATACATTTAAACGGGAGCTTCATTTTGCAAAACAGGAACAGGATACCACGGATGACATGTCAGATTTTTCTGCCGAGGGATCGATCCCTCCTGAACAAAGCTATGGTGAACAGGAGTCTTCATTCAAGGAATCCAAAAACCCGGGCAAGAGCAATACGCCCGTTCTGGACAATTTTGGCAGAGATATTTCCAAGCTTGCAATTGAGAACAAACTGGATCCTATTATTGGAAGGGAAAAGGAAATAGAAAGGGTTTCTCAAATTCTGAGCAGGAGGAAAAAGAACAATCCGATATTGATCGGAGAACCCGGAGTAGGAAAAACCGCGATCGTTGAAGGTTTGGCTTTGAGGATCCATCAAAGAAAAGTGTCCAGAAATCTTTTTGACAAACGTGTGGTGATGCTTGACCTCGCTGCCCTGGTTGCCGGAACCAAATACCGGGGACAATTTGAAGAAAGGATGAAAGCCATCATGAATGAATTGGAGAAAAACAACGATATCATTCTTTTTATCGATGAAATCCATACCATGGTGGGTGCCGGCGGCGCTACGGGCTCACTGGATGCATCCAATATTTTCAAACCGGCACTGGCAAGAGGTGAACTACAGTGTATCGGGGCATCCACATTGGATGAATACCGTCAGCATATAGAGAAAGACGGGGCATTGGACAGACGTTTTCAAAAAGTATTGGTTGATCCGCCTTCAGCAGAAGAGACCATACATATCCTTCAAAATATCAAATCCAAATATGAGGAATTTCACAGAGTAGAATATTCAGATGAAGCGATCTCTGCCTGTGTTCACCTCAGTGATCGATATGTGAGTGACCGGTTATTGCCCGATAAAGCCATCGATGTACTTGACGAGGCAGGCGCGAGAACCCACCTTCGCAATATTCATGTTCCTAAGGAAATCGAGGATTTGGAAAAAGAAATAGAACAGACTACAAAAGAAAAAACCATCGCTGTAAAAAGCCAGCAATACGAACTTGCTGCCAAACTCCGGGATCAGGAATCAAGGTTGATCCTTCAGCTGGAACAAGCCAAAATGAACTGGGAAGAAGCTTCCAAAAATGAGCGTCATCTGGTGGATGAAGACAATATCGCTGAAATCGTTTCCATGATGACCGGCATACCGGTAAAAAGGGTGGCACAGAAAGAAACGAAGAAATTGGCCACCATGCCTCAGGATCTTGGAAATGCGATCATCGGGCAGAAAGAAGCCATTGAAAAAGTCACCAAAGCGATCCAGCGAAACAGGATCGGGTTAAAAGATCCGGGAAAGCCGATCGGTACTTTCATTTTCCTCGGTCCAACCGGTGTCGGAAAAACAGAATTGGCCAAAACACTGGCAGAATACCTTTTTGACAATAAAGATGCATTGATCAGGATCGACATGAGCGAATATATGGAGAAATTCTCCATCAGCAGGCTCATAGGTGCGCCTCCGGGATATGTGGGCTATGAAGAAGGCGGCCAATTGACCGAAAAAGTAAGAAGGAAACCATATAGCGTTGTATTGTTGGATGAAATAGAAAAAGCACATCCTGACATATTTAATATACTGCTTCAGGTATTGGATGACGGACATCTGACCGATGGACTCGGAAGAAAAGTTGACTTCAAAAACACCCTGATCATTATGACATCCAACATCGGAACCCGTCAACTCAAAGAGTTTGGTCAGGGCGTAGGCTTTGCCACTCAGAGCAGGATGCAGCATGAAGAGGAAGCTTCCCAGGGTATACTGGAAACAGCTTTGAAAAAGACGTTTTCACCGGAATTTCTTAACCGGGTGGATGATGTGATCATTTTCAATAGCCTTAAAAAAGAACACATTCTGCAGATCATCAATATTTCCCTGAAGGAACTGTATGGCCGCATCAACAAAATGGGATTCGGTATTGTACTTGATCAGGAAGTGATCGATTTTGTGGCCGAAAAAGGTTTTGATCCGCAATTCGGCGCCAGACCTTTACTCCGGGCGATCCAAAAACATTTAGAAGATCCGATAGCAGAATACATTATGGCTAATAATCCGGATCAGAACAGCCAGCTGGAAGCACATTTGGACAAAGAGACAATGAATGTTGTTATCCAGGCAGCGAAAGACATGAAAGCAAAAACAAAACAAAAAACGAAAAACAAAACAGAAGAAACAGGTTCCTGATCAATCGATCGTTTTTGGGAACTGAAATCGTCCTGTTTTTGTTGATTATATGTTATTTTTATCACGTAAAATTTGAAATTTGAACCTCAACAGAAGAGATAATCCAAATCTAAGAAGACCTACCAAGGAAGAAAGCAGTAAATACAGGTTAAATGATCGCATTACTGCGCTCAAAGTCAGACTCGTAGGCGATGATTTTGACAAGATCAGCGAAGTAGCAGGCTACGATGTTGATCAGGGCATTTACAACACCAGACTGGCTGTTAAATGGGCGCAGGATCTCGAAATGGATCTGATCGAAATCAGCCCCAATGCAGATCCTCCGGTTTGCAAAATCGTTGATTTCAACAAATTCATGTATCAACTGAAGAAAAAGCAAAAAGAAATCAAAGCCAACACTTTAAAAACAGTTGTCAAAGAAATCCGGTTTGGTCCCAATACAGACGAACACGATCTGGACTTCAAATTAAATCATGCTAAAAAATTCTTACAGGAAGGAGCAAAAGTAAAAGCCTTTGTGTTTTTCAAAGGCAGAAGCATCGTTTTTAAAGACCGGGGCGAACTGGTCCTTTTAAATTTCATCAAAGATCTTGCAGAATATGGCGCACCTGAAGAAATGCCCAAACTTATCGGCAAGAAGATGATCGTGATGATCGCACCTGTGAAGAAGAAGAAATAATCACATAGTTAGTCTGATCCAAGCTATGGGAAGAAAACCTTTTCCATCGTACAGCCATGTCATCAAATATATTTTTGAGCAGTTGCCTCTATACCAAAATATCGGGCCAAAAGCGTTGAGATATGACCTTCAGAATATCTCATCGCTCATGCAATATTTGGGAGAACCACACAAAAAGTTTCCTTCGATACACATCGCCGGAACCAATGGGAAAGGTACAACTGCTCACCTTTTAAGTGCAGTCTTCCAGCAAGCAGGATGCAAAACGGGTTTGTATACTTCACCTCATTACGTAGATTTCAGGGAAAGGATCAGACTGAACGGACAAATGATCCCAGAAAATTTTGTTCTGGATTTTTTCAACCAACATGTTGAATTGATCAAATCATCAAAACCAAGCTATTTTGAATTGTCGGTTGCGCTTGCTTTCGATTACTTTGCCTCAGAGAATGTGGACATTGCGATCATCGAGGTTGGATTAGGCGGAAGGCTGGACAGTACAAATATTATCAACCCACTGTTGTCTGTGATAACCAATATTTCTCTGGATCACACTCAAATACTCGGAAATACCATAGGCGAAATAGCCTTTGAAAAAGCAGGCATCATCAAACCTGGAATTCCTGTGGTCATCGGTGAACGACATCCTGAGAGCGAACCGATATTCAAACAGGTTGCCAAAGAAAGAAATGCTTCTATCTATTTTGCAGATGAACTTTGTGATTTTGGAGACATTTTTGAATGGGAAGAAACGCTCATGGACGGTCCTTTTTTACCAAAAAATATAAGGTGCGCACTCTCATCCGTTCTGGTTTTCAAAAAATATTATCCTCAATGGTCTTTACCATTAAAATCAGTGATCCAGGCCATTCAACATTTCAAAAAGCTGACCAATTATATCGGAAGATGGCAGGTGCTCAGTGACCAGCCTATGATCATCGCAGACGGAGCACATAATTTGGACGCATGGGAAGCTACAATTGCTTATCTTAGCCAAATTAAGTTTGCCAAATTATATTTTGTAATGGGTTTTGTCAATGATAAAGCGATCGACGGTATATTAGGCTTATTGCCGAAGGATGCATTTTACTTTTTCTGCCAGGCCAAAGTCATCAGAGCGCTACCAGCAAGGCAATTATTCGATCAGGCAAAAGAAGCCGGACTCCAGGGTACAGCTGATTTCCCGGTAGTTGCAGAAGCCTTTGAAGCAGCAAAAAGGATGGCAAAAAAAGATGACCTGATCTTTATCGGGGGAAGCATATTCGTTGTTGGTGAAATTCTATAATCACATCTTTTTGGATAAGGATTAAAATCCCGGACAGGCAAGTGTATAACGTCGATTTTCCCTGCCAAAATAATATTGCATAGATAAGGAAAGCCCCCTGAAATCATTGATCAATTGGCCGGGTAAAATAAAATTCAGGCCATATCCGAGACCTATATCAAGTTTTTGCATGCCAAGAGCAACCAGAAAATGAAGAAAGCTCAATTGAAATTCATTGTCAATAATATCTCCTTGCATCCAAAGCCCTGTTTTGAACGAAAAATTATCCTCCTTCATCCCGGTAAAACGAATATTGGTCCCCAAATAATTCGTTGAATGTGGTCCCTGCCTGTGGATGATCAATCCCGGTTCAAGGATGATTGAAGGCACCATATGAATGCCGGCCATTAAGAATCCGCTCCATCTCATGTACAGGGGCACATTGCCATCCAGCATGGAAATATTTGGCCGATTGAGGTGATAGATCCCGATGCCGGAGGACAGTTCAAATCTGTTTTCTTCAAGCCAATACCATAGTACACCCAGATTTAAATCTCCATAAATCGCCTGAAAGCTTCCCTCCGGCTCCTGAGATGGATTTCCGGTTGGATTCCCGGTATCAGGGTCAATTTGGTCGCCAAAAAAAAGATTCGATGCGTTAACCGTGTTTTGACCAAATCCATATTCAGCTCCCATTGAAATAAAATGCCCTGATTTTTTATTGGCCGTGCCCGCCATTTGCCTGGTATAGGCTAAGGCCAAAACTCCGGCTGTAGATGCAAATCGGGATGTGCCTAAAACCGAATACCGAAGCTCCATGCCTGCTGAAAGCTGATCTCTTTCCCATCCTGCGATCTTCATCTCAGCACCAACCTGGTAGTATTTAAATGCACTTGCTTTGGCATTTGTCAACCATTCATCCTTCGCCCTGAGACTCAGCCGATATCTGTGTTCATGCAAACCGGTAAAGGCAGGATTGAGGTTCCTGGAATTCAAATAATGGGGTAAAATCACATGAATATCCTGAGAGATCAGGCTAAAATGTAAAAATATGCTGAATATTATTAGTCCTAATTGCTTCATGCCGATTTTGAAATTTTCAATTCAAAGAAGAATATTTCTTCTTCCTTCATTATAATTATATTTTACCCAATTTAATTTCTTAAAGATCAAATTAACAAAATTTTATTAGATACAACATTTTACTTAATTAATAATACAGATCCTTCATGTGTTGTTGTACTTAAATCGACATGCTTGGCCTCCACGAACCAATAATAGATCCCGGAACTCATTACTTCACCCTTATTTAATCCATCCCAACCCATATCAACCTGATTGACCGGAAAATCATGTAGCTCAAATACTTTTTTACCCCAATAATCAACAATTTTAAAAGTCCTTACCATGGATCCGGGCGAGCCGAAAACCTGCAGTTTATCGTTGATTCCGTCGTGGTTTGGCGTAAAGGCATCAGGCACATGTATGAACCTGTCAGCCAACACATCAATTTTAATGTTGGTTTCGGCCACACAACCCAAACCGTTCGTAAGCACCAAAAATACTATGGTATGTTGATTGGGTGAAACAACCGGCTGCTCACAATCCTCACAGGACAAAATACTCCTATCGCTGCATGACCATTGATACTTAAACGGTCCCGGATCATCTCCTGTTATGACAGGCTGAAGTCTCAACCGGCTTCCAAAAGCAATGCTCGTATCCGAACCAAGAGAGACAAACAATTGATGCCCGTTTTCTACAATAATATCTTTCAGACCATACTCACAGCCATTGCCATCCTTAACAAACGCATTGAACTTACCAGTTGGTAAACCATGGAAATGTTGCCCCGTTTGCCAGTTTTTAGCATCAATACTGAATGCAAACGGAAGGGTGCCACCAGATGCTTCAAGGCTTATTTTCCCGTCTGAACCACCCGTACAAGTTACATCAAAGGATTCAGCAACCACCAAAAGCGGGAAATCAGGTTGACGCAATAAAAAGCTGTCTGCTAAAGTACAACCGTTTCTATCCGCTATTTCAAGCAAATATGTACCGGCTGACAATCCGGCCAATTCGTTCGTTCCCTGCTGACCATTCCATCTGAAGAAATATGGAAGAACACCACCATTCGCATCGATACTGATCTTCCCTGAATGTTCCCCATGGCATTTGATATGTTCCATAGTAGCTGTACTCGAAATCGCTTCAGGTCCGGGAATATAAATACTGAAAGTGTTGGTACAAAAAACTGCATCTGAAACTGTCAGCCAGTAATAACCAGAAGACAGTTCACTGGCTTTTGTTCCAGAACTATTTGTTGCATTTATACTCCAATAATACTGGTATGGTTCTTGACCACCGGCAATTTCAATCTCAACCGAACCATCACTTTTACCAAAACAACTCACTTCTTCCAATTCCAAAGTCTTTAATTCCATCGATGGCGGGTCCGGCAAATAGATTTGAAAAGTGTATGAACAACCAAAGAGGTCTGTGATTTTCAGGTCATAGGTCTGATCTCCTTTCAGGAACCATGCATCCCTTGAAAATTGCTTTGGCAGGGTATTCCATTCATACTGAAGGTCATTTAGATCAGCACCCACAAAACCGTACGAGGCATTCTCCAGTAAAATTCTGCCGTTTGGCCTGCCTGCACAATCCGGAGGCAAGAGTTTATACCCAACTGAAAGTGGAGGTAATCTCACAATTTCCTTTCTTTCACTTTCTTTACAACCATTGCGATCCGTAACCAACACAGAATAAATACCCGGCTGCAAATCAAATAGTTCAGGTGCATCAGCTCCATGTTGCCATAAAATATCGTATGGGCCGGTGCCTCCTGATATTTCAAGAGACAGTTGCCCTGAAGTGCCTGAATTACATAATGTATCTTGTCCGAACACATTTACTGAGAGTACATCTTTCGGTTCTTTTATTGTGAATGAAGTATCAATAGTACAATTTCCTGCATCAGTAACCGTCAGATGATATTGTCCGCCATTCAAGTGTCGGATAGACTCACTTGTTGAACTGAAGCTGTTTCCTGCCCATTGATAAGTATATTCACCATGGCCACCGCTGCAAAACAAACTAATTTCCCCTGTTGGCAACGATTTACATAATACATCAGTGGTGATGGCTGTGATAAATAATTTTGGCGGATCAACCAAATTAACGGTCGCCATTGCTTCGCAACCTTTGACATCATTGACCTGTATCTGGTATATTCCCGGACCAAGGTTGTCAAAATGATCAATGGAACCTGTTGCTGAAATTGCTCCGGACCAATTATATAAATAACCACCATTTCCACCACTTGTATGAAGCTGAATGGCTCCGTTTGCCTGCCCAAAGCACATGATGCTGTCCGTCATAACTTCCATGTTCAGTTCATCAGGCTGAAGGATGGTAAATACATAAGGAACCTTGCATAGGTTACCATCAGTGATAAACAGTGTATCTGTACCACCTGGCAGTCCCTGGAATACACCGGTGTCATTGTTTATTAAATTTAGTTCATATAGGTATGGCCCAACCGTGCCATTGGCCTGAACAGCAATCGCCCCGTCTACATCTCCGAAACATTCCAGGTGTGAAATGCCAGTGACCATGATCGCCGGAGCAGGACATGGCAAAGTGGTACACGACGATATCTGAACTGATCCTAAGCAAATTCCATCTGTCAGACGTAAAAATAAAGTTATTGTCTGGCTGAACCCAAGACTGGTAAATTCTATTTGATTACCTGTTGCAGCATACCATTGGGAACCATTGGTAGAATATTCCAGTCCCAAACCCACTGGTATTGGATCCCATTTGAACCGTAAAAAATCAGTTGACACAGAATCACAAGCAAATCCTTCCACCATTGGGAGTTCCAATACTTCCACCAAACATGAATCTGCAGTGGAACAACCATATGTATCAGTAGCTTCGATGATATAATTTGTAGTAGAACCCGGAAAGGCATCTGTTTGCTGACATCCGGAACATTCCAATGTACCATCTACCGGAGTCCAGTTGTAACCAATCTGGTAATCAGCATGAAAACTGATGGACCATGATTCAAGATGTCCAACAAAAGAGTTGTTATCAATGACCATCAATTTCCAAAGTCCGTTCACGTCCTGGTTATCATCCGGCCATAAATCGCTCCAAAAGCCTTCAGGTGCATAATCTCCTGTATAAGTAGGATTTGCAGGATCCATAAAGCTTAAATTCGGATTGCCCTTGTTGATATTATCGGTGGCCACAGGTGAAAAACAAGTTTGGATCAGTGAATCGATCGGATTTCCACCACCGGAACGTTTACCATTTGCGGTGCTTAATTCCATGATACTACCTTTTGGACTTACCAGATAAAAATCAAAATGCTGGAGTCCTGCAATCCAGGCTGTGTCTATACAAACTTTTTCTATGACTCCTTCTTTCAGAAATTTTGGGAAAACACCCTCTACCAAAATCGGAGAAAAGACTGCGTCTCCAACCGGCGTAATGGGAAAATTCTCATGATTGCTGAATACAATCGACGGTGGCGGGATGTAAGCCTGGTCCAATGATGCTTCCAACTGAATGGTGTCTCCTTTACATATCGAAAACAACTCATCGGTAAAAACCTGAGGCATTTTATTGTCAACAATGCCTATTAAAAGTGTATCCCGCTGACAAATATTTTTCTGATACTCCAGCGCGATCCATTCCAGACCTTCATTTAAAGGGTCAGGAATCGGCTGAATCGAAAAAACGGCTTCTTTTTGACCTGCCGGAATACTCAAATTAGCCGGAATTCCAGTATAATCGACCTGATCTGTTGACAAAATAAAATTTGGATGGCTATCAAGGATTTTTATCCCCAAATCATAAGGTTCATCCAATACATTGTTAAACCTGAAACTGATCACTGCGGGTTGACAACCTTCTGCGATGTTTCCATCCGGAGCAAAAGTTTTGATGTCCACAGCCACCTCATTGGTAGCGAAGCTTTTTGCCTCAAGAAACACTGCAGAATCATACAGGTCATCAGCGATATCAGATAAAGCCAGTTTGATCGTATATGTCTGACATGGAACGACTTTGACAGTGGCGGTAAAAACATCCAGATAAGCATTGTAGGTCATATATAAACTACCTCCGTTCTCGTTGTAAAGATGTCCGTTTTTAGGGATACAGTTGAGGGTACTTGGATCACCGTTATTCACCGTTGAAATGCTAACAACTTCACCTGAACCCGGAACTAAAGCAATGTTTTTAGATTGATACTCACCTCCGTTCGGATCAGGTCCTGAGATAAAAAAACCAAAAACATCCTTGAATTGCGAACATGAGTATTTAGGATATTCTTCTGAAGCAAAAACATAATTGAAGCGAAGGGAATCTGCATGAGGGATAAAGGTGATCTCATAGCGGGCAAGATCTTTGACGATCTCAGGCGTATTCGGATCAAGTCCCAATGCCTTGATGAGGTCTGCATCTGAATATTTATTACCTGAACTGAAAGATGAAAAATTACTTTCAACATTGGGTCGTTGGGCAAATTCTGCTCTGCCCGTAGACATTACAATACCGCGATTGATCCCTGTCTGATTTACTCCGTGGTCAAAATAACCAACCGCGTGATTCTCTCCTTCATACTTCACTGCCAGGACAGAAACTCCGCTTCCAAGAAAAACATCATGAATCAGGTTGACAGGATCATAAGGCTGTTTATCAGCTCCACTGACCTGCAATTGAGCCATTGATCCCTGCGTTTGTAACAGCAAGAACCCAAAAACACAAAAATTAAATTTATTTTTTTTTATAAAATTCCACATAAAACCTAAAACACGTAACCATTTTTGATGTACCAAAACTTTTATATCCGATAATCAAATTTAATATGTTAGCATCGCTCTAAAATCTAAAAGATAAGCTCCTCGTTTGTTATGCATTCAACAAAAAATGATATCAAAAAAAAAATAATATTTTAGAAACAATTGAATTACAAATTAATGCATTTGGAAGAAAAAATGGCAAAAAGGATCAATTTTTATTCTCAAAAAAATGACAAAGGATAGTTATTTGGTAAGGTGAATTTATATAAACAAGATTTGTAATTGTTTAGCTCAATAGTCTATTAGTCTATAGTCTTTTAGCTAATGAATCATACCAAGTGTTAAATCTCTGATTCAAGGACAAACTTGGTGTCTTTTGCTCAATGTACACGCTCAATTCAAAGAGACTGACAATCTAACAGACTAATTAGCTAACCACCTAAATAACTACAAAAAATGAATAATAAACGCCCAAAAATGAACATTTATTAAGATATAATACAGAATTAGGATTGTTATCACCAAAAAGAGATAGTTGTCCTGTGTAGTCCTTAATCCACTCCTCTGCATAAATAAGTAATTCTTTCAAGTCAGCGTCAGTATGAGCAGAACCAACATGTTTAATTATTCTCCTTTTATTATTATAGTAATGCACCACTTGTACGGCAGAAGCACCAGATGCCGTTTTAACAATGCGAACTTTTACCATAAAATTGCCTTTAGTGCGGTAAATCTACACTAAATATTTTATATCTAATTGATATTTAATATGTTAATTTTTTGGTAAATAAAACGTGACAAGTCGGGGGAGTATTTTTTATGTCGATTTCTTATCAAAGACGAAAAAATTATGAGTTTTCTTGCAGACACTGTTTATGACCCTAACATTTTTTTTTGAATGGAATTTATCACTCGTCATTTGTTTGAAATAATACGCTTTGAGTATGCTATGAAAAGCATTTATGTACACAAATATCTTAATTAAAACGAGTACTTTAAATATGTTAAAATACTGTATATGTTTTTTGTAGTTATTTAGCTCAATAGCTGATTAGTCCTTTAGTCTGCAGGACTTGAATGAGAACATTAACAAAAGACTATGTATTTGCCATTTAAATGGAAGTTTTGATTCCGGTAATATTTCATAAGCTAAAAGACTTAAGACTAAAAGACTATCAACCTAATCAATTACTGTTTTTTATTGATTGAAATTTTGTATTTGTTCAGCTTATTAGTCCTTTAGTCTATAGTCTATTAGCTAATGAATCTTACCAAGTGCTAAATCTCTGATTACAGGACAAATTTGGTGTCTTTTGCTCAAGGTACACGCTCAATTCAAAGAGACTAACAGGCTAACAGACTAATTAGCTAACGACCTAACCTGGACGAGCCAGAACCAAAGAAGAAATTGATTTAAGAACAAGGAACACCGATTAACGATTTCAGATCTGTATTTCTATTCTAAAATCTAAAATCGTTAATCCTTTGCTTGCCCGCATGGGTTCGATTTTCAGTGAGGCTTTAATGCTACATCAAATTTCTTTAAAGTTCTGCCAAAAAATACACGAATTCAATTTTTAAGACACTAATCAATTACTGTTTTTTAATAATTTGAATTTTATGAAAAAATAAACCATTTGAAACAGGCTTTTCTGATCTGAATCCGTTAATAATATTTCATTTTTAAAAAAGCATTGTGTGATCCGATTTAACAAAATTTTTTAGAAAATTACATGATTTACCAAAAACAAATCACTATTTATTACCATTTTAAATTAAGCTAAAAGATTGAAATCAATAAAAAACCTAATTAAAGCTCCTTATTTTTGTGTTTTTGAATCGAAATTGTTTTCCATAAGGGAAGCGGATTTTTTCACTATAAAATGAGCCTTGATATGGCATTTTTAAAGGTTTTACAGTCCACCTTATTCAGAAAGATCCTGATGTCTCTGACAGGATTGTTCCTGGCATTTTTCCTCATCATCCATTTGCTGGGGAATTTTCAGCTGCTTCTTGATCCTGAAATTGCAAGGGAACAGTATAATTGGTATTCCACTACCCTGTCTCACAATATTTTAATCGAAATTGTGGCTAAAGTACTGTATGTGAGTTTACTGCTCCACATCCTGGATGCTTTATATATCACGATCAAAAACAGGCAGGCTGATGGTCGAAACCTGAAAGTTGACACCAGGGGCAAAGTCAGTTACTGGCACAGCAGAAATATGGGTGTTTTGGGTGTAGTGATCCTCATTTTTTTGGTGATCCACCTCAAAGACTACTGGTATATTTACAAATTCGGTGAACTGCCGTTGGACGAACAGGGTCAAAAAGACTTGTATACCATTGTCATAGCATCCTTCAAAAACATCTGGTATGTCATCATTTACCTGTTGGGTTTCATCGGTCTCGGGTTTCATCTGGCTCACGGTGTAGCATCGGGATTCAGGACTTTGGGCTTATACCACAAAACCTGGGTAAACATTATGAAGTACATTGGTATCGCATTTGCAATACTGATTCCATTGGCTTATGCGATCATTCCCGTCATTATATATATTAAAAATTTATAATCATGTTGAATTCAAAAATACCTGCAGGTCCATTGAAGGACAAATGGAGCAATTATCAGCATACCTGCAAAATTGTTAACCCGGCCAATAAAAAGAAGCTGGACATTATCGTGATTGGTTCAGGTTTGTCCGGAGCACCGGCAGCAGCTTCATTGGGAGAACTGGGTTACAACGTAAAAATATTCTATTTCCAGGATTCAGCCAGAAGAGCGCATTCTGTTGCGGCGCAAGGCGGTATCAATGCCTCCAAAAACTATCAGAATGACGGTGATAATGTTTTCAGACATTTTTATGATACCATCAAAGGAGGTGACTTCCGTTCCAGGGAAGCAAATACCTACAGATTGGCTGAATTATCCGCTAAGGTGATCGATCAGGCTGTTGCACAGGGAGTTCCTTTTGCCAGAGAATACGGCGGCGTATTAGCCAACCGTTCTTTTGGGGGTGTGCAGGTTAAACGGACGTTTTACGCACAGGGACAAACGGGTCAGCAAATGCTTTTGGGAGCATACAGTGCCTTGATGCGTCAGATCGGATTGGGTAATGTCAAATCCTACAACCGTCACGAAATGCTTGAACTGGTGACCATCGATGGTCATGCAAGAGGTATCATCGCCAGAAATCTTGTGACAGGTGAAATTGAAAGACATAGCGCTCATGCCGTGGTAATGGCCAGCGGAGGTTATGGAAAAATATATTATCTCAGCACATTAGCGATCGGTTCGAATGCCTCTGCACAATGGAAAGCCTACAAAAAAGGTGCATTGATGGCTGGTGTGAGCTGGATACAATTCCACCCAACCTGTTTGCCTCAGTCAGGTGATTACCAATCAAAACTCACATTGATGTCTGAAGCCCTGAGGAATGACGGAAGGGTTTGGGTACCTAAATCAGGCAGTGATACACGGAAAGCCAATGATATTCCGGAAGAAGAAAGGGATTACTACCTGGAAAGAAAATATCCTTCTTTTGGCAATCTTGCGCCAAGGGATATCTCCAGCCGTTCAGCAAAGGAACAAATAGATGCAGGAAAAGGCGTAGGAGGCAATAAAAATGCTGTTTACCTCGATTTCAGGGATGCAATCAAAAATTATGGTAAAAAAGAAATAGCCAACCGTTATGGCAACCTATTCCGGATGTATGAAAAAATAACCGGTTTAAATCCTTACAATGAACCGATGATGATCTCTCCAGCTGCTCACTTTACCATGGGTGGATTGTGGGTAGATTATGAGTTGCAAACCACCATTCCAGGGCTTTTTGCCGTTGGAGAAGCCAATTTCTCAGACCATGGAGCCAACCGGTTGGGTGCCAATTCATTGCTTCAAGCCAGTGTAGACGGTTATTTTATCCTTCCTGTGACGATCGGAAATTACCTGGCAGATCACATCAAAACAGGAAAAATCTCAACTGATCATCCTGCATTTAAGGAAGCGGAGGACTCAGTTGTGAACAGAATCGATCAGTTTTTGACCATGAACGGAACTACCAGCGCAGAAGCATACCATAAGAGACTCGGCAAAATTCTGTTTGATTATGTTGGGCTGGACAGAAGTAAAGAAGGTACCGCAAAGGGAATTGAGCTGATCAGGGAACTCCGTGATGATTTCTGGAAAAACCTTAAGGTAACAGGAACCAATGAGGAAGTCAACAGTGAAATCGAAAAAGCCGGAAGAGTGGCAGATTATCTGGAACTGGCAGAATTGATGGCATACGATGCACATGACAGGGATGAGTCCTGTGGCGCTCATTTCAGGGTAGAGTTTCAGACTGAAGACGGAGAAGCTTTGAGAAATGACAAAGATTTTATGTACGTATCAGCCTGGGAATTCAATGGCCTTGGTCAGGAACCAAAATTGCATAAGGAAGATCTGGTATTTGAAGAGGTTAAACCTTCTGTCAGAAGTTATAAATAGGCATTAATCAACAATTTTTTGAAAAAATCAATAAAACACAGGAGATGAACATCAATCTAAAAGTATGGAGGCAAAGAAATGCTACAGATAAGGGGCATTTTGAATCATACAGTCTCTCCAATTTGAATCCGGATATGTCTTTTCTGGAAATGCTGGATGTTTTGAATGAAAAACTGCTTTCCGAGGGCAAAATTCCTGTAGAATTTGACTCTGACTGCCGTGAAGGTATTTGCGGGCAGTGTGGATTGACCATAAACGGCAGGGCAAACGGGCATTTTACTGCCTCGACTACCTGTCAGTTGCACATGAGGCACTTTAAGGACGGTGATTCAATTGTTGTCGAGCCTTTCAGGGCAAGGGCATTCAAGGTGCTCAAAGACCTGAAAGTCGACCGGAGCAGTATAGACAGGATCGTTCAGGCTGGAGGTTTTGTTTCAGTTCACACTGGTTCAGCGCCTGACGCAAATGTACTTCCTATTGGAAAGTTAAGGTCTGAGGATGCTTTCAAGTCTGCTGCCTGTATCGGTTGCGGAACCTGCATTGCCACCTGTAAAAACTCAAGCGCTGCCTTGTTCACCAGTGCCAAAATCACGCATCTGGTCACTTTACCTCAGGGTCAGGAAGAACGTGAAGAAAGGGTCATCCGCATGGTAGAAGCGATGGATCTGGAAGGATTCGGAAGTTGTACCAATACAGAAGCCTGTGAGATGGAATGCCCTCAGGAAATTTCTGTTTTGAATATTGCGAGGATGAATTTTGAGTATAATAAGGCGGTATTGCTGAAGAAATAAACACTGCTAAACAAAAGTGGAAATGTGGAATTTTCACTTTTGTTTTATTGGATGCATACTTATCCCAAGAACGGTTTACACTTTTTTACAATATAGAAAACATGATTTTTACTGCATTTTTTAACTAAATTTCTATTGATTTTTATGAAATTATTTTTTCTCTCTTGCTATTTGGGGTAGTTTTGAGCAATGTGGGTTAAACGATCTAAATGATCATTTAAAAAATTAAAAATATTACAAGGGAATCAACCGAATTTATGTTAATTGATAATGAAATCTTAAAAATTTTGCATTAATGGTTTTCATTAATTTGAATATCCAATGCATCATCTTCAATCCTGATTTCATATTTGTAATCTGAATTTCCAAACACATTGATGGGATGATGTGCAGTAGTGTAGCTTATGTTTTCAAAGTATGTTTTTGATTGAAATAGCTCATTTTCAATGACCTTTGCATCAACACTATTATTAGAGATCTTTTGAGTAATAATAATGCTTACAATTTTTTTAAGTTCTGAATACTCAGCATAGTTTTCTGGAATGAATAGAATAAGATGATCCTTTGCTCTACTTATTGCAACATTTATAACGTTTCTATCATTTATAACCACTTTCTGATTTTTACTCCTGGGTGGATTAAATGCACAAATAATTATGTCACATTCATCCCCCTGGAAACCATGAATTGTACTAACCAGGACTTCATTGCCATTTAATTTTTTATAGTTCACATTAACTAACTTGTAAATAAGGTTTGATTGTGCCCGGTATGGAGTTACAATTCCCAACTTTTTATTTCCATCAAATTGCTGTACGAATTCTAATAACCATTCTACAATAAAGAGTGCAGAATACAAATGATAAGAAGATTTTTCCAAATATTTGGAACTATACAATGTTGTATCCTGATTTATGGGAAATTTGATTATATTTAAACATTTCAGGGGTGTATCCAAGTAAAGATTAAACTTTGGCTTACCTAAATTGCCCCTTGTATGTTCAAGTTTTCCATTGGGCAACTTCATTTGATGCAGGTATCCTATATGGTTTGAATGGCAGAATATAGGGTGCATTTCCAACAATTTATATCTCATGCTCCGGAATTTATATCTCATGCCCGAGAATTTATATCTCATGCTCCGGAATTTATATCTCATGCCTGAGAATTTATATCTCGTGCCCCAGAATTTATATCTCATGCCTGAGAATTTGTATCTCATACCTGAGAATTTATATCTCATGCCCCAGAATTTATATCTCATGCCCCAGAATTTATATCTCATGCCTGAGAATTTATATCTCATGCCCCAGAATTTATATCTCAGGCGTGTGGAATTTGTAATTCTGAGGAAGATCTGAATGAATTTTTATGAAATGATATATTCCATGATAAAAGATAAACAAACTATTAAATGCTGATTATGTGTAGTTTATCGGGTTATTATAGTTAGCCCATCATGAATGACGAAATTATAAATGTTAAAAAACTGTTAAAAACTGTAAATTATTTTTTCTTTTTAAAGCGATTGACTTACCTTTGAATTATTAAAACTTTTTGTTCACTATTTAATTTTTATTATTATGGCTAGTTACTCTAAGCGCTCCTATGGAGCAAGATTGGGAAGTGCCCATGAACTTCTCACCTACATTTCAGGATTTGAGAATTTTTCACCTACAAAACCTGAAGATAGTATTGAAAGCATGAAGACTCTGATAGATGAATTGCTTGCTGTAAACTCAACTGTGGTTTCCAACAATGAAAGTTACAAAACTGCAGTGGATATCCGTGCAAATGCATTCAACAATTCAGAGAATTCAGTTCAGAAACTACTGATCCAGATCAAAGCAGCTGTTGAATCTCAGTATGATAAAAAATCTACTGAAGCTACAGTGCTCAACAGGATCATTAAGCGAATGAGAGCCGTCAAAGTTAAAAAGAGCTCCGGAGACCCTTCTACTGAAGAAGGAGAAAAGGCAGCCAACAGATCAAACAAATCTTATGGCACTAAAACTCAATTTTTCAATGACATTGTTACCACCCTGGAAAAATTTAAGGAATACCAAACTTCCAACGAAAGGGTGAAAGTCCCGGTACTCAGGGAAACAGCTCTGAAACTGGCCTTATTCAACGCAGAAGTGGCAAAGACCATGCTGGATTCCAAAACTGCTGGTGATCAGCGGCGCATAAAATTTGAAGAGCTGCGTGTTCGCTCTGTCAGGATAAAAACCTACGTAAAAGGGCAATACGGCATTGATTCAAAAGAGTATGCACTGATCAAAGGTTTGCAGTTTTGAGACAGATACTTTGAAACTGGTTTCACCTAAGTGTTTATACTTGTTGTCATTATGATGCCATTAGCTTTGAGGTGAAACAGCTACTTAGAAGGCATTAACTGATTTTCCCGCAATTTCAAATCCGGAGAATTTTTGAAGGAATTGGGATTGCGGTTTTTTTTTGAAAGGATTAAAGTGGAAACTGGAGAGTGGGTATCAATGAACAGATTGCCCCTATATCAGACCCTGAGTTTGAAACCATTTCGTTTTATCTTTAATGGTTAGACTAAGTTAGGCGCTTAAGAGTCAAAACTAACCAACATGTTGTTCATTTCAGCTGTTGGATATTCTATTTTTTAAGTCAAACATCACGCAAAGCGGCTTTTTTTGGGCTTACACCCAAAAAACATAGTATCTTATTTATAATATTCTTGTATTTTTTGGCAGAACTTTAAAGAAATTTGATGTAGAATTAAAGCCTCACTGAATATCGAACCCCAATACGGGCAAGCAAAGGATTAACGATTTTAG
>Ga0209573_1003139_pt1 | contig 19029 bp, 14 predicted proteins | sample TNRBio252014_DNA_FD_185870 | JGI IMG/M metagenome (GOLD analysis project Ga0209573, IMG submission 185870) | Wastewater treatment Type I Accumulibacter community from EBPR Bioreactor in Madison, WI, USA - TNR Reactor_6/25/2014_ DNA (SPAdes)... | ecosystem: Engineered > Bioreactor > EBPR >...
CACGTGCAAAGGCGCTTGCCCGGCCCGGGTGTCCGTAGCTGCCCCAAGGCACCTGCCTGTAATCGCCGTCCCCCGATTCCGTTCCCCCGCGCCGTGGTGGGGCCGAATCACCCTGATCAGGACCCCCGCCGCGCCCACGGGGGCTACCCGCCGCCAGCCGGCCTTGTCCGCAGGAGCGACGCAAGTCGCGATTCTCCGCCTGCGTCGCCCGGTGCTCCAGCCGGGGGCGCGGGGGCGGTTCCGTCGCGCCTGCGATGGCAACAGGCGCACGGGTTCGTCCGGCCTGCGTTCGTCATCCCGCGGGCGCGGGCCTACAATCGAACGCGGCCTCCCGAACAACCCGCCTGCTCGGTGCAATCATGCCCCCCTCTGCAGCCCCCTCCGTCGGCCCGCAGCCGGTTTCGAGCCCCGCTGCCCCCTGGTGGAAATCCGCCGTCGCCTACCAGCTCTACCCGCGCAGCTTCATGGACAGCGACGGTGACGGCATCGGCGACCTGCGCGGCATCCTCGCGCGGCTCGACTACCTGCAATGGCTGGGCGTCGACGTGATCTGGATTTGCCCGATCTTCGACTCCCCGAACGACGACAACGGCTACGATATCCGCGACTACCGCAAGATCCTGTCGACCTTCGGCACCATGGAGGATTTCGACCGCCTGCTCGCCGAAGTCCACCGCCGCGGCATGAGGCTGATCCTCGACCTGGTGCTCAACCACACCAGCGACGAGCACCCCTGGTTCCTCGAGTCGCGCGCCTCGCCCGACAACCCCAAGCGCGACTGGTACATCTGGCGCGAGGGCCGCGACGGGCATCCGCCCAACAACTGGGAGAGCATCTTCCGCGGCCCCGCGTGGACCCGGGACCCGGCCACCGGGCAGTACTACCTGCACCTGTTCACCCGCCGCCAGCCCGACCTCGACTGGACCAATCCGGAGATGCGCGCGGCCTTCCACGACATCGTGCGCTGGTGGCTGGACAAGGGCATCGACGGCTTCCGCCTCGATGCGGTGAGCCACATCCGCAAGATGCCGGGCCTGCCCGACCTGCCCAATCCGCGCGGCCTGCCCTGGGTGCCGTCCTTCGCCATGCACATGAACGTCGACGGCGTGCTCGACACCATCGGCGAGCTCTGCCGCGAGACCTTCCGCCGCTACGACGTGATGACCGTGGGCGAGGCCAACGGCGTCGGCCCGCGCGAGGCGGTGGAGTGGGTGGGCAGCGACCGCGGCCGGCTCGACATGATCTTCCAGTTCGAGCACCTGGCGCTGTGGTCGCGCGCGCCCGGCGCGCCGCTCGACGTGGTCGCGCTCAAGAAGGTGCTGTCGCGCTGGCAGCATGCGCTGCACGGCAAGGGCTGGAACGCGCTCTTCCTGGAGAACCACGACATCCCGCGCGTCGTCTCCAAGTGGGGCGACACCGGCGCGCTGTGGCGCGAGAGCGCGACCGCGCTGGCGACGATGTACTTCCTGATGGAGGGCACGCCCTTCATCTACCAGGGCCAGGAGATCGGCATGACCAACGGCGTCTTCGAGCGCATCGAGGACTTCGACGACGTGCTGGCGAAGAACGACTACGCGCAGCGCCGCCTGGCCGGCGAGGAGGAGGGCGCGATCGTCGCCGACCTCGTGCTCACCGGCCGCGACCCGGCGCGCACGCCGATGCAGTGGGACGACGGCCCTCAGGCGGGCTTCACGCGCGGACGGCCGTGGCTGGCGGTCAATCCCAACCATCGCCGCATCAACGTCGCCCAGCAGCGCCACGACCCGGCTTCGGTGCTCAACCACTACCGCCGCCTGATCGCGCTGCGCAAGGCCGAGCCGGCGCTGGTGCTCGGCGACTATCGCCTGCTGATGAAGGACGACGCGCAGATCTACGCCTACCAGCGCCGGCTGGACGGCGAGCGCATTGCGGTGATCGTCAACCTGAGCCCTCGCCCGGCGCGCTTCGATCATCCCGGCGTGGTGCTCCGCCACGAACGCCTGCTGCTCGCCAACCGCGCCGTCGAAGCGCACCCTGCCGCCCACGCGCTCGAGCTCGCACCCTACGAGGCCCGCGTATACCGCGTGGGAAAAATGTAGGCGCGCCGCAAGGCGCGAAACGGGCGCTCCGGAGATCGACGCACGTCGACAGCTGATCGCCGGTTACGCCCGCAGCCGTGCCGGTTCATGTAGAAGGAGCGCCGCAAGGCGCGAATCGGGCGTCGGGTCAGCGGTGCCCGACCAGGGCCGCATGGACGGTGGCAATGCCTTCGAGCGCACCGCAGCGCAGGTGGATCGCGCCCGCCGGGAGCGTCGGCTCCGCCTGCGGGTTGATGCGCACCAGCCGCCCGCCGATCGACTCGGCGAAGCGGCGCACCGTGGGCACGTTCTCGCCCGCGCCGAGCTCGACCACCACGGGCCTGCGCACGTGCTCCAGCCAGGCGACCAGCCCCGCCTCCTGCGCCTCGGTGCGGCGTGGAATCCAGGCCCAGTCGCCGAACATCAGGATGTTGGGCCGCGCGACGCCGCCGCAATGCGGGCAGCGCGGCGGCTCGCCGAGCAGTCTGCAGGCTTCCTCGTCCACCTGCGGCTCGAAGCCCTCCGCGCACCACACCGCGCCCCGGCAGCCGCGCTGGCACTGCAGGTGATGAATCGAGCCGTGCACCTCCATGATCCGCGCATCGGCAAAGCCGGCCTTCTGAAACTGCCCATCCACATTCGAGGTAAAGACGAAGGCGCCGCCGCGCAATCCCGCGGCGATCTCCTGCAGCAGCGCGAAGCCCCGGTGCGGCACGATGCGCCGGTAGAGCGCCAGGCGGTGCCCGTAGAACCCCCAGGCGAGCGCCGGATCGCGCTCGAACGCAGCCGGATTGGCGATCTCCTCGAAGCGCACGTGGGCGCGGCCGAGCGCCGGATAGGCCCGCCAGAAGCCCTCGGGGCCGCGGAAATCCGGCAGCCCGGAATCCACCCCCATGCCCGCGCCCGCGGCGACGATCAGCCCGTCGGCCTCGCGCAGCCATCGGGCGATGCGGGCAAGGGGATCGGCAGGTGGATTCATCGGCTTCCGGAGGCGGAGAAGGGATTTCTCAGGGCAGTGCCGGTGCGATCTGATACACCGGTACGAAACCCGCCGGCGGCAACATCCACTGCACCGGGAAACGTCCCAGCGAGCTCTTGTCCACGAGTTCGACCGCCGGGCCGAGGTAGGGCTCGATCGGCCGCCCCTCCAGCGCCCGCAAGGCCTGACGCACCGCCAGCCGCCCCTGCAGCACCGGGAAATCCGTCACCGCCGCGAGGATGCGGCCGCGCAGGATGCCACCATGGACGGCCGGAGTCAGGTAGGACGACACGATCGCCGTCGCCCCCTCGCGTCCGCGCCGGCGCAGCTCGGCGATCGCGGCCTCGGCCATGGGCGCGTTGCCGACCAGGTAATCGAGCTGCGGCTGCTCGTCGAGCACCGCCTCCACCAGCCGGCGCTGGATCGCGCGCCCCGTGTCACCGTGGCGCTCGGCGACGACGTTCACCGCGCTGCCTGCGATGCCCGTGCGGAAACCGCGGTCGATGAAGCCCACCCAGTCCGCGTCCGCCGGTCCGGGAATCCACGCGATCCGCGCGGGGGGACCGCCCGCGGGATGGCGTGCGGCCAGCCAGCGGCCGATCGTCCAGCCGAGCTGGTACCAGGGCACGGCGATGCGCGCGCGCACCACCTGCGGGTCGATGTCGTTCACCACCCCGAGCACGAGCCGATGGTCGAGTTGCGGCGCGAGCAGGTCGTTGAGCCCGCCGCGGCTGACGGTGCCGATCAGCAGCGCATCGACCGCCTCATCCTCCAGGCACTCCGCCACGCGTTCACGCTGGCGGGCGAGCTGCCCGTAGCCGCCGGCCTCGCGTACGCCCAGGCCGAGACCGAGCGTGCGCGCCTCCTCGGTCATGCCGAAATTCACCGCCAGCCAGTAGCTGTCCTTCAGGTGCGGGTAGATCGCGCACAGGCGCCAGCCACGCGTGGGGGAGGGCGGAACGATGTCCGGCCCGGTCTCGGCCGCGCCGTTTGCCGCGCGATGATCGCCTGCCCAGCGTTGCAGCGGCCACTCGGCTGCCGGCTGCGCACCGGCCAGCGCCGCGGCGCAGCTCGGCAGCGCGCCCAGCGCAAGCCCGAGCAAACCGTGGCGGACGCTGCGCCGGTAAGATGAAACCCATCGACTCGTCGCCTTCGACCACTGCGCAAGCACACCCGCTCCCCACCGACCGTGACCGCCCCATCTTACGTGAAACCCCGCCACGAACGCCGCTTCGGCCTGCGCGAACGCCTGCTGCTGGGGCTGCTCGTCGCCGCGCTCGGCACCGTACTGGTGGCGGTGGTGGGCTGGGTCAGCTTCCAGCGCGTGGTGAGCAGCCAGCAGGCGATCGTGCGCGACACCCTGCCGGCCGCCGACGCGCTGCACGAGGCGGTGCGCGCCAACGCCCGCCTCGCGGCGCTTGCGCCGCGGCTGCTGCGGGCGGATTCGGCGGCCGAGCTCGATCAGTTGCGCGCCGCGCTCGGTGTCGACGTGCCGTTGGTGCGCGACCGCCTGGCGGCGCTGCGCTCGCCGCACGTCGAGGCGGAGCTGCGCGAGCGCCTGCAGGCGACCGGCGACCGCCTCGCCGCCGGCCTCGAAGGCATGAGCGCGGCGATCGACCAACGCCTGCGCCTGCGTGCAGCCCGCCTCGAGCGCATCGACACCCTGCGCGCGGCGATCGACGGGCTCGACGAGCTTGCCCGCATCCACGCGGATAACGCCACCGCGCAGCTCGTGTCCACCCTCACGACCCTGCTGCAGCCCGACCCCGGGCAGGGCGCGCCGAGCCTGGCCGAGCGCGAGGCTGCGCGCGAGCGTGTGCTCGATCTCGACATCGATAGCCTCGAACGCATGCACGAACTCAACCTCACCGTGCATGCGCTCGGCTTTCTCATCGGCCGCCTCGACGAGCTCGACTCGGGCGCACGGCTGCAGGCGGCACGCGTCGAGTTCGCCGCGCACCTCGCACTGCTGGCGCGCCGGCTCGCGGATATCGCCGACCCGGGTGGGCGGGAGCAGGGCGAGCGGGTGCTCCGATTGCTCGCCTCGGCGCTGGACGAGGAGGGTACGTTCGCACTGCGCGCACGCGAGATCGCCCTGCGCGCGCAGGTGGAGACCTTGCAGGGCGTGGTCGGCGAACTCACCACCGAGCTCGACGCCCTCGCCGGCGAGCTGATCCACCGCGGCGGCCGCATCCTCGCCGCTGCCGGATCGGCCGCCGAACGCAGCGCAACCTCGGGTCTGATCGCCTTCGGCGTGATCGCCGCGGCGCTGCTGCTGGTGACCCTGGGCGTCACCGTCCATGCGCTGCGGCGTCACACGCTCGGGCGCCTGCGCGCGCTGGAAGAGGCCACCCTCGCACTCGCGTCCGGCCGACGCGAGGTGGCGATCGACACCGCGGGCGACGACGAGCTGGCCTCGCTCGCGGTCGCGCTCGAACGCTTCCGCGCCAACGCGATCGAGCGCGACCGCTTCGCAGAAGAGCTTCGGCAGCAGCAGCAGGAGCTCGAGAACCAGGTGCTGGCGCGCACCGCGCAGCTGCGCGAGGCCAACGCCGCGCTCGCGCGCGAGACCGCCGACCACGCTCGCGCCCGTCACGCCGCCGAGCAGGCCGACCGCGCCAAGACCGCCTTCCTCGGCACCGTCAGCCACGAGCTGCGCACCCCGCTCGCGGGTATCCTCGGTCTGCTCGAACTCGTCGAGGACGCCAGCTCGACCACCGAGCGCAAGCAGTACCAGGCGCAGATGCGCGCCGCGGCCGTGCTGCTGCTCGAGCTGCTCGAGGACATGCTCGACTTCGCCCGCATCGAAGCGGGCGGCGTGCAGGTCGACAAGGCGAGCTTCAGCCTGCGCGACACGGTGAACGATGTCTTCGCGGTGCAGGGCACGCGCGCCGCGGTACGCGGGCTCGCGCTGATCGCCGAGGTCGATCCCGCGCTGCCCGACGCGGTGCAGGGCGACCGCCGCAAGCTCAGCCAGATCCTGCTCAACCTGGTCGGCAACGCGATCAAATTCAGCGACACGGGCGCGGTGACGGTGCGCGTGCGCGCCGGTACGCAACCCGACCACCTGCACTTCGCCGTCGAGGACCACGGCATCGGCATCGAGCCCGCGCGCCAGCAGGAGGTCTTCGAGCCCTTCGTGCAGGTGCGCGACAGCGGCCGCCACCACGCCGGCACCGGCCTCGGGCTGGCGGTGTGCCGCCGCCTGGTCGAGGCCATGGGCGGCGCGATCGAGCTGAAGAGCGCGCCGGGGCAGGGCACCACGGTGAGTTTCGAGATCCCCCTCCCGGCGACCGCAGCGGCGGCCGTCGAGGCCTTGCCTGCCGCGACGGAGCCGAAGCGGACCGCGCTGCCCCCCGGCCACCGCGTGCTGGTGGTCGAGGACGACGAGGTCAATCGCATGGTGGTCGAGCGCTTCCTCGACGCCCTCGGTCAGCAGGCGGTGTGTGCGCCCGACATCCAGAACGCACTGCGCCTGCTGCAGGCGCGCCCGATCGACCTCGCCCTGATCGACATGAACCTGCCCGACGGCGACGGCCGCGAGCTGCTCGCCCGCCTGCGCGCGCTGCCGGCGCACGCGCACACTCCGGCCGTGCTGATGTCGGCCCACATCCCGCGCCGAGAGGTCGATGCGCTGCTCGAAGCGGGCTTCGCCGCCTTCCTGTCCAAGCCCTTCGCGCGCGAGCGCCTGCGCGCGCTGCTCGCCGATCTCCTTGCCGAGCCAGCGGCCGCAGTGCCCACGCGAGGCACGGCGGGTGTCGCGGAGGTACTGCAGGCGACAGACTGGATCGACGCCGATTTCCTGCGTGCGGAGCGGGAGGCGCTGGGCGAGGAGACCGTGGCCGACATCGTCGGCGTCTTTCGCACGCAGGGCCAGCCGCTGATCGACGCGCTGCTCGCCGCCGCCCGCGCCGGCGAGCACGAAGCCTGCGCACGCCTCGCGCACAAGCTGCGCGGCGCCGCGGGCAACGTGGGGGCAGGGCGGCTGGCGGAATGCGCGGGCGCGCTGGAGGAGGCGCTGAAACCGGACCCGACGGGGGACGCGCCGCGCGTGGGCGCGATCGGCGACCTGGCCGTGCGCGCGGGCGAGCTGGGCGAGGCCTGGTCGTACACGCTGCAGGCGCTCGACGCCTTGCGTTCTGCGGCGGACGACGCCGAAGCGCAAAGGCCGGATCAGACCCCGCCAGGCTCGACGTCGGCAGCCAGCCGATAGCCCTCGCCGCGGATCGTTGCGATCAGCGAGTCCGTACGTGCCGGATCGTCGAGCTTCGCGCGCAGGCGGCGCACCAGCACATCCACCGAACGGTCCTGCGGCGACCAGTCGTGCCCGCTCACCGCGCGGCTGAGGCGATCGCGGTCGAGGATCTCGCCGGGGTGGCGCACCAGCAGCGCGAGCACTTCGAATTCGCCGCGCGTCAGCGCCACGTCCTGCCCCGCGCGGTCGCGCAGCCTGCGCCGCGAAAGTTCCAGCACCCAGCCCGCGAAGCGCAGGCTGTCCGCCGTCTCCGCCGGACGCGTCGCGCTGCGCCGCAGCAGGCTCTTGACGCGGGCGAGCAGCTCGCGCGGGTTGAAGGGCTTGGTCACGTAGTCGTCGGCGCCCACCTCGAGCCCGACGATCTTGTCGACGTCGTCGTTGCGGCTGGTGACGAGGATGATGCCGATCGAGGCGTCGCGCGCGCGCAGCTCGCGCGCCAACGACAAGCCGTCCTGACCGGGCAGGTTGATGTCGAGCAGCACGAGGTCGACCTCTCCCTGGGCGAGCTGTCGCCAGAAGGACTCGCCGTCGCCGGCCAGCAGCACGCGGTAGCCTTCCTTTGAAAAGTAGGCATTCATGCGCGCCTGCGCGACGAGATCGTCGTCGACGACCAAGAGGGTGACGTGGGATTCGAGGGGCGCTTGCATGGGATCGCGAGGAACGCGAGGGGTGGGAGGCAGGAAGGAGCAAGGAGGACAGGCGGGATTCTAAGGCTGGAAGGCGAATTCTTCGCACCGAGATGCCATGTCGGGTATTTGTTTACATAACACATATTCTCGCTGTTTTAGTTGCACCTACTGCAGGGGGACTTCCTGGCCGCGAGCGCGCTTGCGGGAACGCTGCAGCACGCGCGTGCAATGCCAGATTGAAAACCCTGGTGCGGGGAAAGAGACTCGAACTCTCACGCCTTGCGGCGCTGGAACCTAAATCCAGTGCGTCTACCAATTCCGCCATCCCCGCACACTTCAGCACAAGTGAAGCGGCGCGCATTATACACGCGCCGCTTCGCGTACCGGGCGGCAGCGGCTGATCCGACGCTCAAGCCGTGCTGCGGCCGTAGGTGTCCTCGAAGCGGACGATGTCGTCCTCGCCGAGGTAGCTGCCCGACTGCACCTCGATGATCTCGAGCGGGACCTTGCCCGGGTTCGACAGGCGGTGGGTGTGGCCGAGCGGGATGTAGGTCGATTCGTTCTCGGCGAGCAGGAAGCTGCGCTCGCCGTTGGTGACCTCCGCCGTACCCTTCACCACGATCCAGTGCTCGGCGCGGTGGTGGTGCATCTGCAGGCTGAGCTTGGCGCCCGGATTGACCACGATGCGCTTGACCTGGAAGCGCTCGCCGGCGTCGATCGAGTCGTACCAGCCCCAGGGACGATAGACCTTGCGATGGCTCTGGGTGAGCGTGCGGCCCTCGGCCTTCAGGCGCGCGACCACCTTCTTGACGTCCTGCGTGCGATCCTTGTGCGCGACCATCACCGCGTCGGGGGTCTCGACCACCACCATGTCCTCGCAGCCCACCGCGGCGACCAGGCGGCTGCCGGCGTGCACCAGGGTGTTGCGGCAGGCCTCGAAGAGGACCTCGCCGCGCGCGGCGTTACCCTCCCCGTCCTTGGCCGACACCGCCCACAGCGCGTCCCAGGCGCCCACGTCGGACCACCCGGCCGACAGCGGCACGACCACGCCCTGCCCAAGCTCCGGCGCTTCGGCGAGCTTCTCCATGACTGCGTAGTCGATCGAGTCGCTCGGGCTGCGCTCGAAGGCGGCGGTGTCGAGACGGATGAAGTCCGCGTCGTGGGTGCAGCCGGTGACCGCCGTCGTGCAGGCCGCGGCCATCTCGGGCGCGAAGCGACGGATCGCCGCCAACCACACCGAGGCCTTCATCATGAAGATGCCGCTGTTCCAGTAGTAGGCGCCGCTCGCCACGTAGGCCTCGGCGGTGGCGCGGTCGGGTTTCTCGACGAACTCGAGCAGTGCGCGCGCGCCCTCGCCCTCCGCCAGCGCCTCGCCGCTGCGGAGGTAGCCGTAGCCGGTCTCGGGGCGGTCGGGCACGATGCCGAAGGTCACCAGCGCACCCTTGGCTGCCGCCTTGGCGCCGATCGCGATCGCATGCTGGAAAGCGACCTGTTCGGTGATGACGTGGTCGGCAGGCATCACCAGCAGGATCGGATCGCCCTCCTCCACCGCAACCAGCGCGGCCAAAGTGAGCGCCGGCGCGGTGTTGCGTCCCACCGGCTCGAGTACGATCTGTGGCGAACGTACGCCGATCTGGCGGAGTTGTTCGGCGATGATGAAGCGATACTCCTCGTTGGTGACGACCAGCGGACGCGGGTCGACCTCGCCGCCGGGGAAGTCCTTCAGGCGCAGCGCGGTCTCCTGCAGCAGCGAGCGCTCGCCGGTAAGGGGGAGGAGTTGCTTGGGATAGCTCTCGCGCGACGCCGGCCACAGTCGGGTGCCGGAGCCGCCGGAGAGGATCACGCTCTTGATGGTCATGAATCGGGTCCTTGCGTTGTTCTGTCGTTCGGCCGGGTGCTTCAGTCCAGGATCTCGCGCAGCATGCGGGCGACGCCGTCGCGCCAGTCGGGCAGCGCGAGACCGAAGCGTTCGCGCAGCCGCGAGGTGTCGAGCCGTGAATTGAGCGGCCGCGCCGCGGCGGTCGGATAGTCGCGGGTGCCGATCGGCGCGATCTCGCCTGCCTTGAGCGTCGCCCCGAGCTTGCGCGCTTGCTCGATCACGAAGCTTGCGTAGCCATGCCAGCTCGTCTCGCCGCCCGCGGCGAGGTGATAGGTGCCGCCCAGGCTGCGGTCCGCGTGTTCGGCACGGAGGGCATGCGCGCTGACATCGGCGATCAGCTCCGCGCCGGTGGGTGCGCCGAGCTGGTCGGCGATGACGGTCAGGCGTTCGCGCTCGGCCGCGAGGCGCAGCATCGTGCGGGCGAAGTTGCCGCCGCGCGCCGCATACACCCAGGAGGTGCGCAGGATCAGGTGACGGCAGCCCGCGGCGCGGATCGCCTCCTCTCCGGCGAGCTTGCTGCGGCCGTACACGGAAAGCGGTGCGGTCGGGGCATTCTCGCGCCAGGGGGTGTCACCGCTGCCGTCGAAGACGTAGTCGGTCGAGTAATGCACCAGCAGCGCGCCCACGGTCGCCGCGGCCCGGGCCAGCACGCCCGGCGCCTCCGCGTTGATGCGCTGCGCGCGCTCGACATCGGTCTCGGCCTTGTCGACAGCGGTGTAGGCGGCGGCGTTGACGATCACGTCGGGGGCCAGGCTGCGCACGGTGCGGTCGATGCCATCGAGGTCCTCGAGGTCGCCATGCAGGCCGTCGGCGCCGCCACGGTCGAGCGCGACGACGGTGCCGACCGGCGCGAGCGCGCGCTGCAGCTCCCAGCCGACCTGGCCGTTCTTGCCGAGCAGCAGGATCTTCATGCGCGGGCCTCGCGTCCGGCGTAGTTGCGCGCCACCCAGTCGCGATAGGCGCCGCTCTGCACGTTGGCGATCCAGGCCGGGTTGTCCAGGTACCACCGCACGGTCTTGCGGATGCCGCTCTGGAAGGTCTCCGCCGGCCGCCAGCCGAGCTCGCGTTCGATCTTGCGCGCGTCGATCGCGTAGCGGCGGTCGTGGCCGGGGCGATCCTTGACATAGGTGATCAGGCGGGCGTGGCTGCCGGCTGCACTCGGGCGCAGCTCGTCGAGCAGCGCGCACAGGGTGTGCACGATCTCGAGGTTGGCCATCTCGTTCCATCCGCCGACGTTGTAGGTCTCGCCGAGGCGGCCGCGCGCCAGCACTTCGCGGATCGCGCTGCAGTGATCGCCCACGTAGAGCCAGTCGCGCACGTTCTGGCCGTCGCCGTAGATCGGCAGCGGCTTGCCGGCGAGCGCGTTCACGATCATCAGCGGGATCAGCTTCTCGGGGAACTGGTAGGGGCCGTAGTTGTTCGAGCAGTTGGTGGTGAGCACCGGCAGGCCGTAGGTGTGATGCCAGGCGCGCACCAGGTGGTCGCTCGCCGCCTTGCTCGCCGAGTAGGGGCTGTTGGGCTCGTAGGCCTTGGTCTCGGTGAAGGCGGGATCGTTCGGGCCGAGCGAGCCGTAGACCTCGTCGGTGCTCACGTGCAGGAAGCGGAAGGCCTCGCGCTCGCCGGCGGGAAGCGCGCTCCAGTGCGCGCGCGCCGCTTCGAGCAGGGTGAAGGTGCCGTCTACGTTGGTGCGCACGAAGGCGCCGGGACCGTGGATGGAGCGGTCGACGTGGCTCTCCGCGGCGAAGTGCACCACCGCGCGCGGCTTGTATTCGGCGAACAGGCGCTCGACCAGGGCGCGGTCGCAGATGTCGCCATGCACGAAGAGGTGCCGCGCGTCGCCTTCCAGGCGCGCGAGCGTCTCGCGGTTGCCGGCATAGGTCAGCGCGTCGAGGTTGATCACCGGCTCTTCCGAACCCTGGAGCCAGTCGAGCACGAAGTTCGCGCCGATGAAGCCGGCGCCGCCTGTCACGAGAATCACGTGGGGAATCCTGTTCGAGTCTGGAAAGCTGCCATTATCGCATTCAGGGCAATGGCCGACGAGGAAGGACGCCACTCCGGATCACAGGTTTTGAGTCTCGCTGCACCGCTGCGTCCTTGGGCAATCACTGCGGCGATCGAGCGATGCCCGCCGCGACAAGGGCCGAGAGATCCGGCTCGCAGAAGTTCTCAGGCGTGGCATCGAGTTCGGAAAGGCTGCGGGGAAAGGCGAAAAGGCAGGCATCGCTCGACGCGTATCCCATGAGTCGGGCGGTGTTCTTGGCGATCAGCTTGAATGCGCGTTGCGCGGTGCGGTCGGGGTCGCGATCCACGCGCCCACGGTCGGTGAGTTGCTGCAGCCTTGCAAGCGAAACGATCGAAAGGTGAAACGGCGTACTCGTGTCTCCCGCACTGGCGGCAAAGTTGAAACGCGCCGGTTTCAATTGCATGTCGTCGGCGATCACGACGACGCGAACGACCGTTCCATCCCCTCGCCAGTCGATGCTGCCGATCAATGCATCGAGGAGCGGACGCGCATCCATGAGCCCGAGCGTTGGCCGAAAAGGCGCGAGATCCATCTTGGTCGGGATCGTCACGATCGGTGGTGCAAGGCTGCCTTGCAGGCGCGCGACCAGTTTCGGAACAAAGCGTTGGTCGGCGATCTCCTCGTGGATGTGAAGGGCTACCGCCGTCGGACGCAAGGTCCGGCCGGCAGCATGGTCGTTGGCCTGGCTGTGGCCGGTAGCCAGAAACGACAGCAACATGCCCATCACAAGTCGGTTGTACCTTGTGGGCTTGAAGTTCTTCGGCATAATCCAGGGCAGCTCCTGATCGGCGGGAAACGCATGCAGCATAGCTACAGTTTCGACCTCGTGCTCGGCCACCTCCGCCTTCTGCAGCAGGGCTCGGACCTGACGAGCGATGCGCGTTGGGCGGCCGACGAGAGCCCTGAAGCATGCGCGACCCTGTCCACGCGTGCGCGTGAAACCGTCGAACGATTGAAGAAGGCGTTTCCCGATCTGCAGCCATTGCCGGTGGAGGCAGAAGAAGTACCGGATCTGCTCGGCCGCGTTCAGGACCCGGAGGTTTCCATCCGGCGCCTGCATCGCTTCGCACGCCTGGTCGGCACCTGGGAGTGCGGGAGCGTCCTGATCGGCACCTACGACAACTCGATCGAGGTGAGCCTCGCCGTCGACGCCGAGCGCTTGAACAGCGGCAACCTGAATGAATCCCTTGCACGCTTGCTGACCTGCCTTGAATCCGCGACGCACTTCAACTTCCTGGACCAGGAGGGGCGTCGAACGCTCGAGCCGGTGTCCGCCGCTGCCTTGCTGCTCGAGCGGCACCACAAGGGCCTCTTGGCGCTGCAACGCGCAACGCGCCGATCGCGGCGGCTGCAAGCCCTCGCAGCACCTAGCGCCATCCTGATGACGATAGTGGTCGCGACCCTCGCGTTCCTGATCGTTCGAGGCGCCGTCGAGCACGGCAGCCTCGTGCTGCGCACCGATTGGGCCAGAGACGCGGTCTTCGTCACGACCGCCCTGACACCGCCCGCATCGGGCTTCAGCCTGTCACCCGGCTACACGCTCGAGGGCCACATCCTGGAGACGGGCGAGCGCGCTCGTCTTGCGGTGTCGCGGGATGTGTATATCCGTGCGGCGCCCGGTGCCCGCCACACTGTCCTGCGCACCAACGATCCCGCCACGCCCTGGGTGTTGAGGGCGACGTTCAACCCCGGCGAGGCTGTCTTACGGGTCGGAGATGGCGGCGTCGCCTGGTTCGCGCTCGTCGCGCTGCTGCCCGTCGCCCTGTGGGGCGTGCTCGTGTTCTATCCGTGGGTGCGGGTCCGGGGTGAAGGTCGAGCGCTGATGAAGGAGCAGATGAGCAGGAACCTGCTGTCGATTACCAAACTGACACTGCTGCTGGGCGTCGTGGCGCTGATCAAGCGGCTTGCCTGACGGCGCAAGACAACCCATGAACCGGAGGACTCCGTGGAAATCAACCAGAAGAAGCGTTCCAACCGATTGAAGTTCACGTTCAACGACGACAGCTTCAACTATGCGTACAAGGACCGCAGCGGCTCCGGCGACATCGACGTGCAGTACGCCGGCTTCCCGACGAAGGCCTCGGTCTCGATCGAGCGGAACGAATGGCTGCGCAATGCCGGACTGATCTGGTGCGTCATCGGTGTGCTGCAATTGGGGCACGCGATGGTCACCGGCGACTCGCTTCAGGGGCGAGGCTTCTGGCTTCTCATCGGGGTGATCTGCCTTGTCTGGTACCGCTGGGCAACCGTCAAGTATTCGGTTTTCCGCTCGCAAGCGGGTAACGTCCTCGTGATTCAGGACCGCGAGCATGATCGGATCGTCGATGAAATCAACCGCCGGCGAAAGGACCAGCTCCTTGCTCTCTATGGCGAACTGGACATGCGCAACACGCTCGAGGACGAGATCGCAAAGTTCTCTTGGCTGCATGAGCAGGACGTCTTGTCCAAGGACGAACTGGAAGGACGCCTTGCACAGGCGCGCGCGGCCTTTCAGGCGCCAGGGCCGGCAGCATCCAGCCAGCTTCATTGACGGCTGCGCTGGCGAAACGGGCGCGATGAGGTGTTGCCGGCACCGGGCTCGCGTGGCTGGTCCGGCGGGCGTTGGCGTTCTACGCGTCAGACGGAATTTCGCTCTGCCGCGAGCTCCCGTGCAACGGGGTCAGGTGGAGAGGGAACGGATGGCCCTTCATGGTTTCTACATGCGCAAGCGCTCGGCGTAGCCGGTCATCTCCAGGTAGCCGCGCCCGAGCTCGGGGCCCTCCCCGGCACCCCCCCCCGCCTCGTGCAGGCGCACCGCGCCCTCCCAATAGATCGCCCCGGTGGAGGCGCGGCTGTCGAGCTCCTGGTCGTCCATCAGCGGCCGCAGCCGGTAGCGCCGTTCGCCCACCGTGACCGCCCACTCCACCGGGTACTCGATTCCGGTGCGCGGCGAGCGCCAGCGGCGCAGCGGTTCGAAGCGCACCTCCGTGGGCGGGTGGATGCGGACGCTGCCAGCGCGCGTGCTCGTGGTCGCGGCCGCCCAGAGCGCGCGGCCCTCGTGGTCGCGCATGCGGAAGGCCATCAGGCCGCCGCCGTCGCCGAGGTTGATGCCGATCCAGTCCCAGCCGCGCGCGCCCTCGGGCAGGATCTCGCTCGACCACTCGTGATCCAGCCAGGCATGGCCGCTCACCGCCACCGGCTCGCCATCCAGGCGCAGCGAGCCGCTCACCGCGAGCTGCGGGCGGCTGTAGTAGTAGCTGGCATTGAGCGGATCGGGCGCCTTCTGGCTGTAGCCATCGCGCCCGTTCGGCACTGGCGCGCGGTCCGGGGTGAATTCGAGCTCGAAACCGAAGTCCTCCGCCTCGATGCGGCTGCGGTAGCCGGCCGCCGGGCTCTCTCCTCCTTCGAGGAACCAGTCATCCACCCGTACCGCGGTACGCCCTTCCAGCGCCTCGACAAGTCCGGGATAGGCGCGTCCCGAGCGCTCGGCGTGGCGCAGCCTGCCGGTCGCCGGGTCGGCCACCGCGGCATGCGCGAGCACCAATTGGCGTGGCGCGAAGCGGCTCGGGTTGTCCTCGCCGATCCGCGTGCGCACGCGGAAGAAGGTGAGCTGGAACCCGCGCTCCACCCCCGCCGCATCGCGCAACCAGCCGGTGATGTACCACCACTCGGTGCGATAGGCCGGATGCGCGCCGAAATCCTGCGGAAACACCAGCGCCTTGCCCGGCACGACCGGCGGGTAGGGCGGTCCGGAATCCTGCGCCTGCGCTGCCCCACCGCACACCAGCATCAGCGCTCCCAGGAGCAGCACGCGCAGCCGGACAAGCCGCCTCTCCAGCGCCACAAGCGCAACGCCCGCCGCGAGCCTGCCCGCCCCCACCGCTCCTGACTCCTGACTCCTCACGCCTCACCCCCTACCAATCCGCCTTCACCGCCAGCACCGCCGACCGCCGCATCGCGTGCCTTCCGGCGAGCCGGGCCACCAGCGCCGCCAGCAGCACCAGGCAGACGGCGAAGATCGCCAGCCCGCTCCACGGCACGGCCAGCTCCATGCTCCAGTGGAAGCTCTGCCGGTTGATGATCTCGATCAGCACCCAGGCGATCGCCGCGCCGCCGGCGAGTCCGGCGATCACGCCCAGCCCTGCGGTCAGCGCGCCCTCGGTGGCGATCAGGCGACCGATCTCGGCGCGCGTGAAGCCGAGATGGCGCAGCATGCCGAACTCGCCCTGGCGGGTGGCGGCGAGCGCGGCGAAGGTGGTGGCGATGCCGAACAGGCCGATCACCACCGCGACCGCCTCCATCAGGTAGGTGATCAGGAAGGTACGATCGAAGATCTGCAGGCTGAGCGCGCGGATCTCGCCCGGCAGCGCGATGGTGATGTGCTCGGCGCCGAAGCGCTCGCGCAGCGCCTGCGCCACCGCTGACGGGGTGGCACCCGGCTCGAGCAGTAGCGCGGCGTCGTTTGCCCGGTCGTCGCCGGTGAGGGCGACGTAGTCGCGGTGCTCGATCAGCGCGGCGCCGTGCTGGCGGGCGTAGTCGCGCCACACCCCGGCGACGCGGAAGGCCTGCATCCGGCCTCCCAGCGGCAGCTCGAAGCGGCTGCCGCGCGCCAGATCGTGGCGGTCGGCAGCCGCCTCCGACACCCAGGCCGGAGGCAGGCCTTCCGCGTCCCCGGCCACCGGCTCCATCGATCCGCTCACCAGCGGCAGCCCCCGGTTGCCCTGCGTCGCGCGCGCCAGCACGCTGAACAGCGGCTCGGTGTCCGAAACGCGCAGGTTCACGAGCCGCGTCGTCTCTACTCGCGCCACGCCGGGCGTGGCCGCGATCGCCACGAGCGCAGGCGGATCGAGGTAGCCGCTGCCACTCGCCGCCGAGGCACGCACGTACAGGTCTGCCGGCAAGACCTGGGCGAGCCACTCATCCACCGAGACGCGGAAGGAATTCACCATGATCGCCATCGACACCGCGAGCGCGACGCTGGCGATCACCCCTGCCCCCGCCACCACCGCCTGCCCCGGCGCCGCCGCCAGGCGCGCGTGCGCCAGCCGCCAGATCGCGCTGCGCCCGCGCGCGAGCAAGGGCAGCACGAGGCGCGCGAGCACCGGCAGCGCCAGGATGGCCGCCGCGAGCACGAACACCACCGCCGCATAGCCGCCTAGCGGGATGCCGCCGAACGGCGGCAGCAGGCAGGCCAGCGCAGCGAGCACCAGCATCGCCGCCCCCAGTCGCCCGCGACCGTCGCCTCGCGGCAGGCCGGCGCGCTCGCCCTCCCCCGCGCGCAAGGCACGCGCTGGCGCCACCGCGGCTGCGGCACGCGCCGGCAGCCAGGTGCCGGCGACACCGGCGGCCACGCCCAGCAGCAGGTAAGCCAGGCCCGCCGCGGGGTCGAACGCCAGCTGTGGCGCCACGCCGCGGAAGAAGCCCGCGCCGAGGTCGCCCCCCACCAGGCGGAAGGCGCCCGCCGCGAGGGCGTGGCCGAGCACGACCCCGAGCAGCCCGCCGACCACGCCCACCGTTGCGCCCTCGGCAAGCAGACCGCGCATCAGCTCGGCGCGCACCAGACCGAGCGCGCGCAGCAGCGCGAACTCGCGCCGCCGCCGCGCCACCGACAGCAGCTGCGTGGAGAACACGAGGAAGCCGCCGGTCAGCAGCGCGATCGCCGCCAGCATGGTCAGGTTCACCCGGTACGCGCGCGACAGCGAGCCGAGCTCGCCCGCTGCCGCCTCGGGTGTGCGCAAGGCGATCCCAGGTGGCAGCAGGGCGGACAAGGCCGCCTGCGCCGCCGCCGGGGAAACGCCCTCGGCCAGGCGCAGGTCGATCCGGCTCAACACGCCGATGCGTGCGAAGGCCTGCTGCGCTGCGCCGAGGTCCATGACGCCGAGCACGCCGCCTGCGCCAGGCACCCGCCCACCCGCCTCGAGCACCAGGCTGCGCACGCCCGACTGCACCGCGATGCGGGCGTCGACGAGCGCCGGCGGCAGCACCTCGCCTTCCATGGAGCGCCCCGGCGCGGAAAGGCGCTGCCGGGCGTCGTCGCTCAGGAACACCACGCCGGGACGCAGTGCCGCGAAGCGCAGGTCCCCGCCGCCCTCTGCCAGCGGCATCAGCCCGGGCTGCACGCGCAGCACCCGGAAGAGGTCCACGCCGAGAATGCGCAGGCTCTCCTCGCGCCCGGGCAGGCGCGCCTCGATCTCCAGCACCGGACTCGCCGCCGCCACTTCGGGCCGGCGCGCCAGGGTGGCGAACAAGGCCTCGTCGAACCCGTCGCGCGGCCCCACCACCTGCAGGTCGGCCTTGCCCGCCACCGCGCGCATGCCGCGGCCGAACTCGTCGAGCGCGGCACCGTGGATCAGATGCACCGCCAGCCCCAGCGCCACGCCGAGCGCGATCGCCAGCAGCGACAGGGCGCTCGCCAGGCGGCGGCGCAGCAGGCTGGCCAGGAAGATGCGTCGAAGAGGCACGCTCACGGATGCCCCGTGACGTCATGCAGCCCGTCGGCTCGAAGTTCCAGCACGCGGTCGGCGCGCGCCGCCGCGCTGCGCGAGTGCGTGACCATGACGCCGGCGGCGCGGCTGTCGCGGATCTGGCCGAGCAGCAGGTCGAGTACCTCGCTCGCTCGCCCCGGGTCGAGGTTGCCGGTGGGCTCGTCCGCCAGCACCAGGTGAGGCCGATGTACCAGCGCGCGCGCGATCGCCACGCGCTGCAGCTCACCCCCGGACAGTTGCTGCGGCGGATCCGGCGCGCGCGCGCGCAGCCCGACGCGGCCGAGCATCTCTTGTGCGCGGCGCGCGGCCTCGGCCTCCGCGATGCCGAGCAGCCACAAGGGGAGCGCCACGTTCTGCAGCAGGTTCAGGTGGGGCAGGATGTGGAAAGCCTGGAACACGAAACCGAAGTGACTACGGCGCAGGCGCGCCATGGCGTCGTCGTCGAGGCGCTCGATGGGTGTTTCGCCGACCCGGATCGTGCCGCCGTCGATCGGTTCCAGGCCGGCGATGCAGTTGAGCAGGGTCGACTTGCCCGAGCCCGACTCGCCGACGATCGCCACGCACTCCCCTGCCTTGACCCGCAGCGCAAGGCGCTCGAACAGCACGCGCGCGGGGGCGCCGGGCAGGATGCGGGTGACGTCGTCGAGCTGCAGCATCGGAAGGCCTCGTGGCACGGGGCTGGAGAGCGGAATGATGGACGCCATTGTGTCATTGCCCTGCGCAAAAGGTTCGCGGCTTGCGCC
>Ga0209573_1003141_pt1 | contig 18991 bp, 13 predicted proteins | sample TNRBio252014_DNA_FD_185870 | JGI IMG/M metagenome (GOLD analysis project Ga0209573, IMG submission 185870) | Wastewater treatment Type I Accumulibacter community from EBPR Bioreactor in Madison, WI, USA - TNR Reactor_6/25/2014_ DNA (SPAdes)... | ecosystem: Engineered > Bioreactor > EBPR >...
CATCAACTCGCTCGCCAACAAGGTGAATCATGACCCGCGTGTCGGCGGCAAGCTCAAGGTCATCTTCATGCCCAACTACGGCGTCTCCATTGCCGAGCGCATCATCCCCGCCGCCGATCTCTCCGAGCAGATCTCCACCGCCGGCAAGGAAGCCTCCGGCACCGGCAACATGAAGCTCGCCCTCAACGGCGCCCTCACCATCGGCACCCTCGACGGCGCCAACGTCGAAATCCTGGAGGAAGTCGGCCCGGACAACATCTTCATCTTCGGCCTCACCGTCGAAGGCGTCACCGACCTCTACGCTCGCGGCTACAATCCCTGGGACTTCTACTGGGCCAGCGAGGATCTGCGCCTCAGCCTCGACTGGCTCGCCTCCGACTACTTCACCGGCAACCAGAACGAGTTCAAACCCCTGCGCGACAGCCTCCTCACCCACGGCGATCCCTTCCTCGTCATGGCCGACTACGACGCCTACGCCGCCAGCCAGGCCGAGGTGGACAAAGCCTACCGTGACCAGCCCCGCTGGCAGAAGATGGCCATCCACAACACCGCCCGCGTCGGCAAGTTCAGCAGCGACCGCACCATCCTCGAATACGCCGAGAAAGTCTGGAAGCTGCCGCAGGTGGGCATGTGAAATGTCGTGGCCGCCCGTGCGTCATCTGCGGCCCCCAATCAGAATCTTCACAGGAGATAACGAACCCGTTCTCCGAAGCAGTTCTGCGAAGGATGAAGGCAACGAAGCGGAGCGCGGACGCCCTCGTCCGTGTCCGATCCGTGGTTCAAAACCTCCGTTCTCTCCCTTATCTTCTGTTCCAAATCAGAAACCTTCACAGGAGATAACGAAGGCAACGAAGGTCGGAGCGCGGACGCCCTCCATTCTCCGTAGCAGCACTACGAAGGATGAAGCGCACCGTTTGCGGTGGTTTTTTCGAACCACCGCCAACCTCCCTGATCGAGGGAGGAGGAGTCGGATTCCCAAACCCATGCAAGCTGACGTCCGAGGGGCTGGAGCGCGTCTTCAGACAGCCGCCAGACATTCATGCACCGCTTTGGCGGCGCGGGCGTAGGCCCCGCCGCTTCCCAACGCGGCCACCACGGCGGCCAGGTCGGCTTGCAGCGCTTCACGACGCCCCGAATCCAGCAGCAGCTCTGTCGTCGTCTGGGCGAGCGTGTCTGCGCTGAGATCTCCCTGCACGAGTTCGCGCACCACCTCGCGTCCAGCCAGGATGTTCACGATGCCGAGGTGCTTGATCTTCACGACGAGCTTCCCCACGACGTAGGTGGGCCAGCTCACGTTGTACACCAGGGTGTAAGGCAGGCCGAAACAGGCCGCCTCCAGCGTTGCGGTGCCGGAGGCCACGGCTCCGGCCTCGGCACGTTGCATCAGATCATAGACGGTGCCGGTTTCGATCCAGCGTTTCGCCTCTGGCATGCCGTGAGCATCCGCCATCTCGCGCATGAAGCCTGCCAGGGTCTCGTTGGCGGCGGAGACGGCAAAGCGGGCGTTCGGCACCGCCAGTTTGATCGCTTTGGCGGCATCCATCATGAGCGGAAACAGGCGGCGCACTTCGTTCAGGCGGCTGCCCGGAAACCAGCCGACGAGACCCGGCTCGCGCTTCCAGTCGCGCCGCAGCGTGACCACGCGGTCCACCATGGGATGCCCGCTGAATTCGGTGCGCAGGCCGCTTTTCTCATAAAACTCCTTCTCGAAGGGGAAGATGCAGATCATGAGGTCCAGCACCTTGGCCATGGTCTTCACGCGGCCCTTCTTCCAGGCCCAGACCTGCGGGCTGATGTAGTAAAGAATGCGCCCGGTGTAACCGGCGGTGCGCAGTGACTTCGCCAGCCGCAGATTGAAGCCGGGATAGTCCACGAGAATGACCCCCTCGGGCTTCTGATCGAGAATCGAGTCGAGCACCGCGTCCATCTTCTCCTTGAAGTAGCGGTACATTTTCAAGACCTCCCACAGGCCCACGACGCCGGCGGTTTCGACCCAGTCTTCGATCCCCTCGCCCGCCACCTCGCGCATCTTCGGACCGCCGAGCCCGACGACCTTCAGGTCCGGCTCCAGGGCCTTCAATTCGCGCAGCAGCCCCGCGCCATGCGTGTCCCCGCTGACCTCCCCTGCGATGATGAAGGTTCGATTCATGGTGTTAGGCCCACGACACGGATCTCTTCCGCCGCGCCGCTTGTTGGAAAAATCATGGGCGCGAGATTAGCGACGACAGCCGCATGGTCAAACCGCATGTCAGCGCGGGCCATAGGTTCGATGCTCATTGATTAAAATGTGGGAACTCCTCACTCTAGGATTGGCAAACATGCTTGTTTTGGATAGAAACAGTATTTAACGCGTCATGTCCTCTTCCTCTGATCCCCCGCCAGCGGTTGCTTCCACCAGCAGTCGAAAGAGCAGCGGCGGCCGCTGGGAACCGCCATCCCTGGAGGAACTGCAAATGCGCCTGCCGGTGTATCAGATCACCGGCCTGCTGGGCCGTGGTGGCATGGGCGCGGTTTACAAAGGCTGCCAGATCAATCTCGACCGGCCCGTCGCCATCAAAATCCTTCCCTCTTTCATGGATGACGATGAGACGGGGGGAAATTTCTCCGCCCGCTTCAAGAACGAGGCCCGGGCGATGGCCCGCCTGTCACACGCGGGCATCGTGAAGGCGTTCGATTTTGGTGAAACGGCGGACGGGCTGCTCTACATCGTGATGGAGTTCATTGAGGGCACCGATGTGGCGCAGATGCTGCATGAGCAAGGCCGCCTGCCGCCGGAGCACGCGCTGGCAATCACCGCGCATGTGTGTGACGCGCTGACCTACGCCCACTCACGCGGCATCTACCACCGCGACATCAAACCGGCCAACATCATGGTGGGCTACGATGGGGTGGTGAAGGTGGCGGACTTTGGCCTCGCCAAAATGTCCCATGACGGCAAGTCCGGCCTCACCCAAAGCGGACTCGCCCTCGGCACCCTGCATTACATGGCGCCAGAGGCGCTCGTGCTCGGGGCCGGGGTGGATCATCGGGCCGACCTTTATTCGCTGGGCGTGATGCTTTACCAGATGCTCACCGGCAGCCTGCCCCAGGGCATTTTCAAGATGCCCTCGCAACTCGTTCCAGGATTGGACCCGCGTTACGACGCCATCATCTCCAAGGCACTCCGGGAGGACCGGGATATCCGCCATCAGAGCGCCGCCGAGTTCCGCGCCGAACTGGATGCGCTGCTGGCACAACCGGTCGTCAAGGTGCAGGCAGGTGCCGCCAAGGCCGAGCCCGCTCTCCCAACCACCGCGCGTCCGCGCCGACCGGCGGAGCCAGGCTTCAGACCCCCGCCTTCCAAGGTGGAGGTGCGTGTGAAAAAAAGCGGCTCTCCTCTCCTGTGGGCCGCTGTCTTCGCCATGGGCGGGCTCATCACCTGGCTGTCATGGAACAAGCCGCGCCCGGCCAACGAGACCCGCGAGGCCGAGAGTGACGTCGTCGAAAACACCGCTCCAGCCACCGCTGCTCCCGCGCCAACCACCCCCGCTCCCAAGCCTGCCCCCACCTCGCCACCCTCGGCAGCGCCTGTCAAACCCACGGCGCCCGCAACACCTGCTGCGCCCACTCCAGTCATCACCTCGACAGCCCCCGCGCCTTCCAATCCTTCGGAGTCTTGGACGGACCGGTCAGGCCGGCAAATGACCGCCAAGTTCGTGCGTTTGAAGCCAGACAGGGTCACACTCAGCATTCAAGGACAGGAGATGGACTTCCTTCTGAGTCGTCTCTCGGCGGAAAGCCAAAAGCAGGCCCAGGCACTCGCACAGGCAGCCGGCCGTGCGGTGCCAAACTCACCCGTGGCATCAACCCGTCTCTCTTCGCCGACACCCTCGACCGCGCCCAGGACAGGGATCATGCCCGCTGCCGTTGCCACCCTCCCGGCGTCCGCCACGGCACCGCAGACCTGGACTGACACCAAGGGCAGACAGATCACCGCCTCCTTGATGCGTGTGCAGGGCGATCAGATCACCCTCAAAGTCCAAGGGCGGGACGTCACCTTCGCCCTTGCCAATCTTTCCGCCGACAGCCAAAAACTGGCGGAATCGCTCTCCCGGGCCGCCAGCGTGCCGGCCAGCGCCTCCTCTGGCAGTGTGAATGCCAAAACGCCCGCCGACCAGAATGCCATCGCCCGTTTCACCTTCGACGGTACCACGCCGGAGCCCGGTGCGCAGATCAAGAATGCCGAGCAAAAAGACGGCATGCTCATGTTGAGCGGCGAGTATGAAAACCGCAAGCCGCCCGGCTACCGCGCTGTTTTTTCCACCCCGGACCTCAACTACAACCACTTCACTGCGGCCATTCGTCTCCGCCCGGAGCGCCTCAATGATGTGCTGCTCGTCGGCGGCACCAGCTACCGCTGGCTCTCGGTTCGATGGACCTCGACCAGCAGCCTCACCTTCCACCTGAACAACCAGCGCTTCAGTGAGGTGATCCGAGGCGTTCGCGTCTTGGAAAACCAATGGGTCACGCTCGCTGTGTCCTGTGATCTGGACGCACACCAGGCGGTGGTTTATCTCGATGGGAAAAAGGAAGCCACCATCCAACTGCCCGATGATCTCAAACTCGATGTCGTCGGCACACGCTCAGAACAGTCCGACAAAGTCTGGGCCGTGACCAACTACTCCAACGGCAACGCCTTCAAAGGCCAGGTGGACGAGTTGGTTATTTTCGGACGCGTGCTTTCTGACAAAGAGGTCGCGGACCTTCGCCTGGGACAGCCCGGCCCTGCCACAACGCAGGCATCCGATGAGGCACTCGTCATCGAATCCGTCACTCCTGTGTCCCCTGCCCGGCTCAAACCGGGTGAACGGCTGACAGTGAAAGTGCGCTACACAAACACCGAGTCAGACAGCGTGCAAATCTGGGCCAGACCCTACACGAAGGGCGGCAGAACCCCTGGCTACGGAGCCCACGGCTCCCCCATCTACCCCAAAGGGAAAGGCCAGATCGAGGGCTGGTTTACTTTCCAGAAATCCGCTGACGTGGATGAGGTGCGGGTTCAAATGGTGGACAAACAAACAGGGCGCGTCCTCTCAGAAGCGAGGCTTCCAGTGCAGGCTTCCTGGTGAAGCCTGCTCAGTCGTCACTCCTTCCCGAAATACCCCTTCACCTTCAGCTTGCGACCATAGATTTTGTCTCCGGCAGCGATGTAAAGAATGTCGTAGTCTTTCCCGGCAAACTCAACGCTGACGACTTTGCCCAGCGGATCGGGTTTGGCGATGATCCCGGCCAGACGCCCGGCGGTGTCGAAGACCTGCACGCCGAGTTCGGTGGTGACGAAGTAGCGGCCGTTCGCTTCCGTCGTCGCACCATCGCCTGAGGCGGTTTCCTTGCCGACGGGCAGCCACATCGTCATGTAAGGCGCTCCGCCGGTCAACGTGCCGTCGTCCTCGATGCGCCAAGCCCACACATGCTTCCCGCCGTGCTCGGAGACAGCCAGCGTGCGCTCATCGGGCGAGAGGGTGATGCCGTTCGGCTTCTGCACATGTCCTGCATCGGCCACCACATGCTTTTTATCCTTCGTGATGAGATGCACGCTCAGCGTCGGCGTCTCAGTGAAGTAGAGATTGCCCTTCTTGCTGACGACGAGGTCGTTGCACTTCACGCCCGTGAGCAGCACTTCCACCTCGCCCTTCATCGTGATCGCGATGATGCGCTGCTCCTTGTTGTGGCAGGCATAGAACCGGCCATCCGGGCCGATCTGCAATCCGCTGATGCCGGGCAGGTTGTCGAGAAACAGATCCGTCTTCCCCGTGGTCACGTCGATCTTGTAGATCCCCTTCCCGGCCTTCACATCCGTGAAGAACAGATTCCCCGCCGCATCGCAGCACAGGCCGTCGGTGAACGCATAGCCGCTGGCGGCTTCCTTCCAAGGCTCACCGTCGATGAGGTAGTCGTGCAACGAGGTGTCTTGAGCGAGGAGTGGGATGGAAAGGAGGCTGAGGGAAAGGAGAAGGTGTTTCATGAACAGGAATCGGTTCGCGGTTATTGGTTATTGGTTCTTAGTTTCCAAGCAGTTCCTCGCGGAGAGCGATGAACCAAGAACCAGGAACGGCTTGGATTTCACTTCTTCCACAACCAGCGCAGCGTGTCCGGCAACATCGCGCCGCCGTGTTTGCCGTTGTGGGTGCCTTCGCCAAGAACCAACTGGTAATCGTAACCGGCGAACTTCAGCGACGCGGCCATGTCCTGGTTGGCGAGCGGCCAGTTGCCGAACTGGTTGTCGAGATCGTTCTTGCCGTCCTGGAGGAAGACCTTGAGCGGCTTCTTGTCTGTCTTGCGGATCAGCGCGGGATACACATGACCGCCGCGGATGTTGGTGAAGCTGCCGATGTGGCTGATCACCTTACGGAAGGCGTCGGGACGCTCCCAGGCGACGGTGAAGGCGCAGATGCCGCCGCTGCTGTTGCCGCAGATGCCGCGTCCTTCAGGATCGTCGGTCAGCTTGTAGCTCTTGGCGACTTCGGGGAGGATTTCTTCGATGAGGAAGCGAGCGTGCAGATCGCCGAGCGAGTCGTATTCAAAGCTGCGGTTGCTGCGCGGCTTCTCCTTCGGGTTGCTGGTCGGAAACACGCCTGGATTGATGAAAATGGCGATCGTCACCGGCATCTCGCCCTTGGCGATGAGATTGTCGAACACCACCGGCACGCGGAACTGCCCGTCCGTCTTCACAAAGCCGCCGCCGTCGCAGAACACCATCACGTTCGCCGGTTGTTCGGGTTTGTATTGGGCGGGAACGTAGATCCACCAGTCACGCGCCGTGCCGGGATAAATCTTCGAGTTCGTCCACGCCGGCATCTGCGTCACCTTGCCCTGCGGCACGTCCTTGTTGATCTGCGAGTCGGGTCCGAGGACATACTGATCATCCTGCGGAGCGGCTTGGACGAAAGTGGCGAGAAACAACGAGAGTGCGGCGAGAGCAAAGAACTTCATGAGGCAAATCCGAACGAGAGCGAGGCGTGACATCTTGCAGTCATGCAAGGCAAGCTCAGGGTTCTGCCAAACCAACATTTCCAGTTGCCATGAGTCATCAAGCGCATGAGTGCTTCAATCGAAACTCACCTGCTTGCCCATGCCAGTGCTAAAAAAGTCACTACACAACTCGGATCGAGTTTATCGAATTAATCCAGACAATGAATCCAATGCGCGGGCATTGTCGTTCGGCGTAGCCGGTGTCTCGTTTGCATCTTTGTTGGCGATTGCTGCATTAGAAGAACCGGAGGATTGGCTGATTTGGGCCACTTGCTGTTTCGCTGGTTCACTACCATTGTCTCTATTTCAGGCGTTTTTGAGTCTGTTTGTTTCGAGCGGAGGCTGGTCCACATGGGGAACTAGGACTCTCTCTGTTGTGGCCGGACACACCTCTCACTTGTCTGTATGCGCGGGTGTGTGTTTTATCTTTCTCCACATTTCGAGCATCGCTGCTGTCATTGCCGTGTCTTTAGGCGGCTTCTTCTGGGTTTTCGCGGTATTTTATGCTCGTGTTTACGGCACCACATGTGCCGCTCTAAGCCGAAGAGAGAAAGAGCATCCTGAACTACCGGATATACAACCACCGTTAGACCAAGACCTCGAATAATCCGATCAGACGCGGCATTTCATGTCAGATCTGTTCAGGTGGAGCGCGAGATTCCACACTTACGCCACGTTCGTGATCATCGAATGCGTCTCTCGATTCTCTTTCTTCTCGCCTCCATCCTCTCCGCCCGTGCAGCGGTGGATTTTTCTCATCAGATCGTGCCGATTCTGCGGGAGCACTGCGCGGAATGTCATGCGGGGGACAAGAAGAAGGGCGGGTTCTCCTTCAATGACCGGAAGGCGTTGCTGGAGGGCAGTGAGAACGGGCCGGTGGTCGCTGCGGGCAAGGCGGACATGAGCCGGATGATCGAGGTCATTCTCTCGACCGATTCCGACGAGCAGATGCCGCCAAAGGGCAAGCGGGTGCCGACGGATCAGATCGCGCTGCTGAAGGCGTGGATCGACTCGGGGATCGCGTGGGAGGAAGGATTTGCCTTCAAGAAGGCGGCGTATGAGCCGCCGTTGAAACCGCGTTCCCCTGCCCTGCCTGCGGCGGTGGATGGGCGCACGCATCCGATTGATCGTATTCTGGATGCGCATCTCGCGGCGAACAAGCAGCCGCGCCCTGCGGCCATCGACGATCACACCTTCCTGCGCCGGACTTCGCTCGATCTCATAGGCCTGCTGCCCACGCCGGAGGAAGTGGCGGCCTTTGACAAGGACAAGACTGCCGACAAACGCGCGCGACTCGTCGAGACACTGCTCAAGCGTGACATCGACTACACGGAGCACTGGCTGACGTTCTGGAACGACCTGCTGCGCAATGATTACGGCGGCACGGGATTCATCACCGGCGGGAGGAAGCAGATCAGCAACTGGCTGTATCATGCGCTGATCACGAACCTGCCCTTCGACCAGTTTGTGCGCGAGCTGATCGCCCCGCCGAACGATGAGAGCAGGGGCTTCATCGACGGCATCAAGTGGCGCGGCGATGTGAGCGCGGGGCAGACGGTGGAGATTCAGTTCGCGCAGAGCGTCTCGCAGAGCTTCCTCGGCATCAACATGAAGTGCGCCTCGTGCCACGACAGTTTCATTGACCGCTGGAAGCTGAGCGAGGCCTACGGACTGGCGGCGATCTATTCGAACCGGCCGCTGGAGATTCACCGCTGTGACAAACCCATCGGCCAGCAGGCCACAGCGGCGTGGTTGTTCCCAGAGATCGGTCAAATTGATCCCAAGGCCGCGCAGCCGGAGCGCTTGCAGCAGCTCGCGGCGCTGATGACGCATCCGCAGAATGGCCGCACGCCGCGCACCATCGTGAACCGTCTCTGGCAGCGCCTCATGGGCCGGGGAATCGTGCATCCGGTGGATTCGATGCAAACGGAGCCGTGGAATGCTGATTTGCTCGACTACCTGGCCACTTACCTCGTGGAGAACGGCTATGATTTGAAGCAGACGCTGGCCCACATCGCCACGTCGCAGGCCTACCAGTCGCACGCTCAGATCGTGACGAAGGCAACAGACGATCACGGCTACACCTATGCCGGACCGCGTGCCAAACGCCTCACGGCGGAGCAGTTTGTGGATGCCATCTGGCAGCTCACCGGTGCCGCGCCGACGAAGATGGATGCCAGCGTGCTGCGGGGGAAAGTCGATCCCGCGCTCGCCAAACTGATCACCGTGAAGGGCCAGTGGATTTGGGGCGACAGCGCCAAGCCCGGCAGCACACCGCCCTCAGGCGAAAGCATCACGCTGCGCAAGACCTTCAAGCTCGACGCCGATCCGGCCAGCGCCAGCGCCGTGATCACCTGCGACAACGGCTTCACGCTGTTCGTGAACAACAAAAAGATCAGTGCCGGGGATGACTGGAGCAAGCTCGCCGCTGTGCCGCTGCAAACCGCGCTCAAGAAAGGCGCGAACTCGATCATCGCCATCGCCACCAACGCTGGCAGCGGGCCCAATGCTGCCGGTTTCTTTTTCGACGCCCGCATTCGCGACGCCGCTGGCAAGGAAACCTCGATCATCGCCGATGCGTCGTGGGAATGGAGCGCTCAGGTTCCCGGCGGCAAGGAAGGCAGACTCGGAGCCTTTGAGGCGAAGGACTGGAAGCCTGTCACCGTCGTCCAAGCGCTGCCGGTTTGGCAGAAGACCATCGACACGCAGGCTCCAGCCTTGCTCGCGCAAGGAGCTGCCGCTTCCGGCCGCATGATCCGCGCCTCCTTGATGAAGGCCGACTTCCTCATGCGCACGCTGGGCCGCCCGAACCGCGATCAAATCGTCTCCACCCGCCCCAACGACCTCACGACGCTGGAGGCCATCGACCTCGCGAATGGGAACATTTTGGCCGATACGATCAGCAAGGGGGCCAAACGCCTGCTGGAGACGGCGAAGGGTTATTTCATCACGCCGCTTTATCGCCAGGCTTTGTCCCGCGATCCGTTGCCCGCCGAGCTGGCCACGGCCAAAGAGATTCTGGGCGCGACGCCGACCCAGCAATCGCTGGAAGACCTGCTCTGGGCCGTGTGCATGCTGCCGGAGTTTCAGATGGTGCGGTGAGTCCTTGATCAAATACGCGGACTGCCCGAGCTCGGGATGAAATCAAAGATTGATTTCATAGGGTCGATACCCCACAATAATAAAGTCTAAAAGGAAAGTTAACAATCAGTACCTAGTCAGTGATGCGACACCTCCACCTCATCCTTCTCGGCCTTGCGGTTTCGCTGCTCGCCTCATGCTCGTCCTCAGGGCTGTTCAGCGCAGGCAAGATCGGCAAAGGCTCCTCACGCATCACCTCCGTTCGAACCACGGCTTACACGCACAGCGAGTCCGACCACATCATTTACGGGGCCAGGACAGCGGTGGGCACCAATTTGAAGTATGGCAATGTGCGCAGCGCCGCCGCCGACTGGTCCGTTTACCCCGTGGGAACGGTTTTCCAGATCGAGGGACTGCCCTATGTTTATCAGGTTGATGACTACGGCTCGGCGCTGGTCGGCACCAACACCATCGACCTCTACAAGCCCGACAAGGCCACCATGCGCGCCTGGGGCGTGCGCAATGTGAACATCCGGGTCATCAAATGGGGTTCATTCTCGAAGAGCCTCTCCATTTTGCGTCCTCGCACCGCCTACTCGCACATTCGCAGGATGGTGTCGCGCATCGAAAGCAACTCTTAGAACCGGCCATCGTGACCCGGCAGGAGCGAGCGGATCATGTGCTGAGGAGGCTGCGGCAGCTCTACCCTGACCCGCCCATTCCCTTGGACCACACCGACGCCTTTACCCTGCTGGTAGCGGTTCTCCTCTCCGCCCAATGCACCGATGTGCGGGTGAATCAGATCACCCCGGCGCTGTTCAAGCTGGGAAACACTCCGGCAAAACTGGCCGAGGCACCGCTGGATGAGATCCTGGCCATCGTCCGGCCCTGCGGCCTGGGACCGCAGAAGGCCAAGGCAATCAAGGAGCTTTCAGGCCTCCTGCTGACCAAGCATCAGGGCCAAGTGCCCGCCTCTCTCGAAGCGCTCGAACAACTGCCTGGAGTCGGGCACAAAACCGCCCAAGTGGTCATGGCGCAGGCTTTTGGCGAGCCTTCCTTTCCTGTGGACACGCACATCCACCGCCTGGCCCAGCGCTGGGGTCTGACCACGGGGAAATCCGTGCTGCAAACCGAACGCGATCTGAAGCGCCTGTTTCCCAAGGACTCCTGGAACAAGCTGCACCTCCAGATCATCTTCTACGGGCGGGAACACTGCACCGCGCGTGGCTGCGATGGCACCGTCTGCGAGATCTGTCGCACTTGCTTCCCCGAACGCCAGAAAGCCAAACGCACCCGCAAGGCATAAAAAGCCCCCTGCGGGAACAGGGGGCCGGGTCTTGAGCAGAGAGATTCAAAAAGACTACCAGCGCAGCCTCAAACTGGTGCGGAAGGCACGCGTGGTGTCTCCAAAGTCCGCACCAAGGCCGATATCGAACATCGGCAACACGCGGAAGTAGGTGGAGAGATCCAGAACCTTGCTGTCATACTTGTCCGCACTGCTTACCGTCACACCCGCCTGAACTTCCATGAAGTCGAACGGGGTAAAACGCAACGCAGGGCGCACATAGATGGACCCCTCGCTGAAACCCAGGTTGGTGTTGTCCGCCTTGATGTTGGCATAAATCATCCCAGCCTCTCCCACGAAAGTGAGCCGATCATTGATCAGTGTCGTGTGGAAGCCCGCCCCCGCTTGAACGGTGGCAAAGTCATAGTCCGCATTCTTGACCCCGGCCGCTGTGGCGGCGCTTGGGCCGCTCCCCCAACTGGCACCGACCTTGAGATACAACGGATTGAACAAAGCGACTGTGAGCGCTCCTCCAATCGTGTGGGCACCATCCAAACTCTTGTTCTTTGGATCCACATAGCGGTAGAACACCTCCATACTGTCATAATTGATGATGCTCGGACCTGCGGGACTCCCATAACCAGCGGTACCAGGGGGAGGCGTGTTGTAGCCCCCTGCACCCTGTGGCGCGTAGGAAGACACAGCCCCAGGCATGGGAGCGGTGGCATAGGGGTCGGCATAAGGCAGGGGCGCGGTGACCCCCGGAGTGATCGAGGGTGGAGGCAGACTATTCGGATAAGCAGGCACCGTTGTGGTCGGTGGTGGCGCGGCTCCATAACCGGGCGGAGGCACACCCATCACACCGTATCCGGGTGGTGGAGCACCTTGGCCGGAAGCATTCTCACAGAGCATGGTTCCAAGAACCAAAATGCCAAAAATCGTCTTTTTCATGACAGGCGGGGCAAATATTAATTATTTAGACAAGTTAGATATTCTCTCATCTAAACGAGTTCGGCAAACCTTTTTTGCACTTTTGAGATTTTCCATTCTCGCAATGGTTTCTCCTCACCACTGGGTTCACCCCGCCGACTGCACCCGCCAGAAGATTAAGTTCTTCGCGATTTCAGCCCCCAGAGCACAAGCAACCCGAGAATCAGAGCGCCCAAGGCTCCCATCATCGAGCTTCCACCGCCCATGTTGTCACTGGGGACTGACTCAGGCATGATCGCCACCACTTCGGGTGTTTTGGGGGCCAAAACAGCCGGTTTGCCGGTTTCCTCAGCCGCCCCCCTCGCCTGCCCCGCAGCAGGGAGCGCTTTTTCCCAGTCCACATTCAGCAGCAGATCCCAGCCAGGGTTTTCATTCTTGATCCGGCAGCCGCAGCGGCCCACCAGAAACATGCTGGCCTCTTCCAGCGTCGCATCATCGAGCAAAGTCAGCGGCCAGGCTCCGAGCACCCTGCCCTTCCCAAACACCGGGGCCGCAAAACTCGTGCTCGCGGGATCGAGTTCGCCTTTGGGACCCGCCAGCATCTTCAGCAGCACCTTTTCCGCCGGATCATCGCGGTGGAGCCGCAGCGTGGTGAATTTCAGCCGCAGCGGCGGTCCCTGCCCCAGTTGGCTGTCAGGGTCGTTTGGATCTTGAATCGGCAGCGAGGCCACCTGCTCCAGGAACCGCAGCCGCTTTTCGATGCGCTCTACCTCCACCGCGTCCTGCGGCGATCCGTTGTCAGCAATCACCCAGATGAAAGAATCTCCCGCCAAAATGCTCTCGACGATCTTTTTCCGTGCTGGCGAGTCCAGCAAAGCCGCAAGCGAGGCCTGATCCAACGTGCCAGACCACACAAGCTGGCGGCTCTCACGCGAGTTGCGCAACTCCGCCTTCGTCACCGCGGCATCACGAGAAGTCGTGATGTCCATGTTCGCCTTCCCGTTCGCCCGCAATGGCCGCAGCACATCCTGCAACGCCGTGTCCTGCGCCGCGCTCGCTGGCAGCACGAGATGAAACTTGTCCGCCTCCCAGCGATCCAGGGCATAACGAAACACCGGGATCGTGCAGGCACAGGCTCCGCTGGTGCAAACAAGGATGAGAAAAAGTCCGAAACGCATGGTGTGATCAGGGCGGCTTCAATCGGTTAATCCAGTCCCGAATCTAGAATGAACCCGGCATCACGAGTGATCTTCGCTCGCGGAACCCCGTAGTCCTCAGTCAGGATTTCTGTGATCTGATCCCACACTTGATCGGAATCCAGCGCCCTGCCATCAGCGTCAGTGGCCTGCATCACAAAGTCATGCAGGGCACCAACCGTCACCATCTTTTCGGCCTCGTGATCAGGGATGGTGATGGCAAAGGTCTTTTCGACCTGCATGACGAATTCGACGGTATCGAGGCCCATGAACGTGCGTTAAAATGATACTCGGCTACTTCCCAAAGCACTGCACGCGCCCGTCCATCGTGCTGACATACACGCGGCCCTGAGCCACGGTGATGCCGTCCCAAACCGGAGGCGAGGTGAGTTCGAGGCCGGTGGATTGCTCGCCGGTTTCGGTGTTCACGGCCCACATTTTGGCGCCACGGCGGCCTTCGAGGGCTTCGTTTTGTTCGTTGAGCTCTTTGAGGATTTCGGGGTCCTTGGCGGCGAGGCGTTCGAAGGCGTATTCTTCGTCGATGGTATCAGGAGCACCGCTGACGAGGACGGTTTTGCCTGCCAAGGCCATGCTGCGGGCGACGATGGGGACGAAGCGATCCCAGGTGTGCTTCACGAAGCTGCCTGCGCCGCCACCTTTGCCACCCTTGCCACCACCGGCGGGTTTGAACCACAGGGCGGCTCCGACTTTGCCTTTGCCGGTTTCGACGCCTGCGCCGATGCCGTGGGCGGTATTCGCAGAGCTGTCGCGGCTGTCGCCGTTGTCGAAATTGCAGATGAGCACGGCGTCGGCGGGTTTGGAGTCCGGCGCTTCAAAACGCTGCTGCACTTCGGCGGCGGTGAGGGCTTTGTGATAGAGGGCGAACTGGTCGAGCAGGCCGCTGAAACCTCCGGCGCTACCTTCGGCAGCTCCTTCACCGTTGCCGAGATACATGGGGCGGGCGGGTTTGGCATCGACAGTGCTACCGGTGCCTTCGGCGACGAGTTTGCCGTCGATGTAGAGCGCCATTTTGCCATCGGTGGCGAGGGTGGCGGCGAGGTGATGCCAGCCTTCCGTCAAACTCTCAGCACTGACGATGGTGACGAGTTTGCTGTCGCTGCGGATGTGCCACTGCGGCTTCTTATCGCGAATATCGAGCACATAGCCGCGTGCGGGGCCGCCGTGGTGCAAAACGGTGCCGCTGGCGGTATCGGGCAAGACCCAGGCTTCGACACTGAGGGCGGTTTTGGCGGGATCGAGCGCTTCGGCATCGGGGAAGAGCACGGAGCCTGGAATGGGGGCATTGGCGACTACTGCGGGTGCGCCTTTGCCTTTGCCCTTCTTTTTGCCATCGCCTTTGGCTGCACCTTTTTTGGTTTTTTCGAGCTGCGGAGGCTGCACGGCGAGCGGCTGACCATCGGGGCCTAAAACGAGACTGTTGCCTTTGCGCTCGGTGGTGGCTCCTGCGGTCGTGAAGGACTCTTCCGGCGGCGTCTTCGGCGTGGAGAAGAGGGTGTACTCCATGGTGGTGGTCCATTTGTAGTACTGGGCCTCGCGGCCATACGAGTACACGTTTTTGTCGTCGTGGACGAGGATGCGCCCTGCGGGTGCATACTTGCCGGCTTGATAATAACCACTGTGGCCTCCGGCGAAGCTCTTGCCATAGACCCAGTAGCTGCGGTGGAAGTTTGAATCATCAAGGAAGCCCATCGGAGCGAAAAGATGCGCGCCTTCGCCTTTGTGAGCGCCGCCCTGTTTGTCGAAATCGCCGCTCACAGGGCCGACTTCGACGCGTTTGCCGTCTTCGATGATTTTTTGTGTGCGGAGGTAGGTCCACTTGCCGTCGCTGCTGAGGATGTCGTTGAGGGCGACGGGCATTTGCAGCGTCTTGTGACGGTCATTGAGGTCGCCGCCGGTGTCGGGGTCTTTGTCGTCGTAATTTTGCTTCACGCGCATCTCGCCGGTTTTCGCGTCGAGACGATAAAACCACAGGCCGCCGTCGAGGAAGCAGGAGTGACCGGCGATGCAGCTCACGAGGCCGTTTTCGACCAACACGCTGCCATGCACGGGCCAGACGCTCTCCATCATTTCCCAAGCGCCGTGGCTGAGCATCACGGGCGCGGCCTGGAACTTCCAAACGAGCGCTCCATCCGTGGCGCGGAGGCAATAGACGAGGCCGTCTTTGCCGCCAAAGAACACGCGGCCTTTCCAATACGTGGGTGGTGAGTCGATGCGGCCACCGGCGATGAAATGCCACGCGGGTTTGCCCGTGGCGGCATCAAAGGCATGCAGCGTGTGCTTATCGACCTCGCTGACGAAGGTGAGGCCAGCGGCGGTGGTGGTGGTGCTGAGCGGTGGTGTGAGTTTGACCTCCCAGGCCATGGCGAGATCCTTTTTGAGATCGCTCTTTGCCGCACCGCTGCGGGCATTGTCGCTGCGATAGGTCGGCCAATCTTCGCTGCTGGCTTCTTTTTCGTCGATGGCATCGGCATAGGCGGGGCCTTTGACGAGACGCTGATCATCGGGCGTGTTTGCGGGCATCGGGTAACGCGGGGCGCTGGCCATGACGGCCATGCCATCGAGCTTCGCCTCGGGGTAGCAGGCGCAGTTGTGAGGTCCGGCATAGGTGAGGCCGTTCGCAGGCATCACGCCGTAAAGACAGGCTCCACGCACCCAGTGATTCAGATCCCAATGCTGCTTCTCCATATCCACATACTCAATGCCGGTGCGGCTCGGCATGATGTACTTTTCCGTCGCCTTGCCCATGTAGCAGCGATGATGGAACCAGTAGGTGCCCTCCGGCACATCGGGGAAGAAGCTCTTCTTTTTCTCGCCGGTGATCGGGTCAAAGCCGCGATACTCGCCGCTCTGCGTGCCCTGAAGGTTGCCGGAGTTCCACACGAGGCCCTGCGCCACGACGACGTCCTCCAGGCTGCGGTAGCCGCTTTTTTCATGCGGCGCGGTCCACATGTCTTTGCCCGTTTCGGCGTTCATTCCCTTCATGGAGCCATCGCCACCGGCGTAAATGATCACGTCATTGTGCATGACGATGCGCGGGGCGAAATTGAACTCATACAACGCACGGCGCTTCGTGGGATCGGTGGTGAATTTCACCTCGCCGGTCTTCACATCGCGAGCGGCAATGCCATCGCCATTGTAATAGACCACGCGCTTGTCATCGAGCGCCAGCGTCACGGGAGCGATGCGGTCTTCCTGCTCCCACAAGGTCTTGCCGCTCTCCGCATCGACGGCGACGAGGTGCTTCGGCTTGCCATCCCAGTTGAACTCCGTGGTCACGCGCTGCTGATCGCTCTGCGCCTTCACGGCGAACTCCTGATTCAGTCGCCACGCTTCCTTGTTCACCAGCGCGTAGATGGTGCCGTTGCGCATGATGATTTCCTCCGTGCCTTTCGTCTGCGGATACTCGCGGACGATTGCGCCCGTGCCGCCGTCGAAGCAGGAAACGGGAGCAGTGATGCCCATGGTCACATACACCTTGTCACCCATCGCCACGAGGCGGCGTGTGAGCTGCGTGGGGCCGGATTTCAACGGCCAAAGGTGCGTGCTCCACTCCGGGATCGGCTTTTTCCAAAGCACGGTGCCGTTGAAGGCATCGCGAGCGATGAGCATCCACTTCGCGGGCATCAGGATGGAGATGCGGCTGCCTTCGTCGATGATGTAAAACGTGCGTCCACCCGCCGAGACCTGCGCACTGACCGATGACATGCGGTCATGATGCCGACTCCAGCGCGGATTGCCAATCCACTGCATCCGTGATGGCGGCCCGACGAGCATGTCCTTCGAGGTAGGATTGCCTTTGCTGTCGTAGGCGTAGTGCGTCCATTCATCCATGTCCTTCGGCCAGGCTTTGGTGATCTTCTCCCACGCGCCATTCTTCTTCACCATCGCCACACCCAGCGGCGTCAGCACGCGGTCGATCTCCTCTTTGGCAACCACCGCCGCGTCCTCGATGACGAGCAGGTTCACATAATTCTCGATGTAAGGCAGGTGCTTGCCATTCCACTCTGAAACCGCCACCGCACCACTGACACCTGCTTTGTAGAGAGAATCACGGATCGCAGGCACCTTGTCCGCCTCCTTCGTGAGGCCCTGGACCTGATACGAATCATTCGCCCGCAGCTTCTGCGTCACCGTGCCGTCTCCACAGCCCACATGGACGACGATGCCGCCTTTGACGCCGGATTGGGAAAGAATGTCCGAGGCTTCATCGGCAAGAAGCGGAGACGTGAGCAGGAGAGAGAAGAGCGCGAGACGTTTCATGGTTGGCGGAAAGTGAGGCGGCTGTAACGCGAACATGCAGGTGAGCTTTCAGGCCAGTTGGCCTCAACACGCAGAGCCAGGGCGATGTGGGGGCCGCCTTACTTGAGATACTTCTCAAAATCCTTGGGCAGCGCGTCTTTGCCGCCCAGATCGCGACAGACCAAGGCGAGCGATTTCGCCTGCTTCGTCAGTTTTTCATCCTTGGGCGCTGCGGTGATCTTGGTGTCAGTCAAACGAAGCGCGGACACGGCGGCGAGGCGAACCAAGGAGGTGTCAGAGCCAAGATCGAGTGTGAGCGCACGATGGAAGTCCATCAGCGCGAGGTCGGGCTGCTTCTGGGCTTCCTCGTTCCAAACGGCGCGCAAGTAGCACAAACCGGCGAGACGCGAGGCACGCAGTCGCTTGAACGGCGCTTGCGGCAGCTTCAGCGGATTCGCGTCCTCAAATTTTTTGATGAAAGCGCCCAGGGACAGCCAGTCCTTCTTGCCCATGAGCGCCCAGCCTTCGAGATCGACGAAATCTTCCGTGTAATGCGCGCCAAAGTTCAGTGGATTGGCCAGTTGCTTGTCCATCGCCTTCGCCAGATCGGCATGACGGCCAAGCTTTTGCAGGGACATGAACTGGTGCAGCCGCGCCAGGGAGCCAAAGCTGTCCTGCAACGGCACGAGTTTATCAAATTCATCTCCCAACTGGGCGAACATCTTCTCCGCCTCGGCATGATTACCTGCGGCAAAGGTTTGCATCGCGAGAGACCAGCCTTTCGGCTCGTCGATAGTCATCTCACGAATGTTTGTCAGCGGCAGCTTGTAGCTGCTGCCGCCGGTTGGCGCGGTGCTGATGACAACACCGTCTTTTTCAGCACCGAGGAGAAAGGCGGCGGTCGGCTCGCCATTGAGATTGGTGATCTGGATGGCCAGCGGCTCGGCATGCAGGCCGCAGACCGTCAGCAGGAGGAGAAAAACGGGCTTTTTCATGGCGTCACGGCGGTTCATTCACGCACACCCCACAGACCCTCGTCGGGGTGCTCGGGCGCGTTGAGCTTCTTGCGCAGGGTTTTGTAGTGCTCCTTGGCCTTTTTGACAAAGGGGCCGGCCACCTCGTGCTCGCCGAGCTTGTACATGCGGGAAACGGTGTCCTTGATGAGGCGGAAGGCCTTGTCGTCGTTCCCCTTCTTCATCTGGATCTCGGCGGCGCGCAGACGCGCCTC
>Ga0209573_1003142_pt1 | contig 18989 bp, 15 predicted proteins | sample TNRBio252014_DNA_FD_185870 | JGI IMG/M metagenome (GOLD analysis project Ga0209573, IMG submission 185870) | Wastewater treatment Type I Accumulibacter community from EBPR Bioreactor in Madison, WI, USA - TNR Reactor_6/25/2014_ DNA (SPAdes)... | ecosystem: Engineered > Bioreactor > EBPR >...
ATGATCGACGCGCTGATGGCCAAGGCGGCGGCCTCGCCGGCGCTGCTCAACGTCGAGACCGACCTCAAGCTCAACACCCCGCAGATCCGCGTCGACCTGGACCGGGAGAAGGCGGCGAACCTCGGCATTGCCGTCGATACCCTCGGCCGCAGCGTCGAGACGCTGCTCGCCGGCCGGCAGGTGACCCGGTTCAAGCGCGAGGGCGAGCAGTACGACGTGATCGTCCAGATCCGCGACGAGGACCGGATGACGCCGGAGGCGCTCAACCGGATCTACGTCCGCGCCGCCGGCGGGGCGATGGTGCCGCTGTCGAACCTGGTGCGGATCGAGGAGACGGTCTCGCCCAAGGAGCTGAACCACTTCAACCAGCTCCGCGCGGCGACGATCACCGCCAACCTGGCGCCGGGCTACAGCCTGGGCGACGGCTTGGCGATCCTCGAGGCCGCGGCCGAGGAGGTTCTGCCCGGCACGGCGCGGCTCGACTATTCCGGGCAGTCCCGGGAGTTCAAGGAAGCGAGCGCCGACATCTACGTCACCTTCGCCCTGGCGCTGGCCTTCATCTACCTGGTCCTGGCCGCCCAGTTCGAGAGCTTCCGCGACCCGTTGATCATCATGCTGACGGTGCCGCTGTCGATCGCCGGCGGCCTGGCAGGGCTATGGATCAGCGGCGGGACGCTCAACATCTACAGCCAGGTCGGCCTCGTCACCCTGATCGGCCTGATCACCAAGCACGGCATCCTCATCGTCGAGTTCGCCAACCAGATGCGGGGCGAGGGCCGGTCCGTGCGGGAGGCGGTGGTCGAGGCTTCGGTGCTCCGGTTGCGGCCGATCCTGATGACCACCGGTGCCACCGTCTTCGGTGCCGTTCCGTTGGCCATCGCCGCCGGCGCCGGCGCCGAGAGCCGCCAGGACATCGGCTGGGTGATCGTCGGCGGCCTCACCGTCGGCACCTTCTTCACCCTGTTCGTGATCCCGGTGGTCTACGCCCTGGTCAACGGCCGTGGCGAGACGGCCGAAGCCGCGGCGAGCCTCGCCGCCGAGCCGGCCCCCGTGCCTCGGGCAGCGGAATAGCACCACCGAGTAGCACCGCCAGCCCTCACCCTCCCGCTGCGCGGGTCCCTCCCTCTCCCACGGCTTCGCCGCGGGCGAGGGTCAGTTCGCGGCGACGATGCCGATGGTCTCCCTCTCCCGCGCGCGCGGCGCGCACGTGGGAGAGGGCGGGGTTAGGGCGCTTTACGGTCTGAAAGAACGAGCTTGCCAGCCTACAGGCTGGCCGGCACCGGCTCGGAATGGGCGGCGGCCAGGGCCGCCAGGTCCCCGGCCAAAGCGGCGAAGCGGCGGCAGACCTCGGCGATCTGCTCGGGCGTATGCGCCGCCGAAACGCTGGCGCGAAGCAGGCAGGTCTGGTTGGGGGTGCCCGGCGGCAGCGCCAGGTTGACGTAGACCCCGCGCTCGAGCAGCCGGTTCCAGGCGTAGATCGCGGTCTCCTCGTCCGGCATCTTCAGCGCGATGACCGGGCTCATCGCCGCGCAGACCTCGAAGCCGGCGGCGACGACGCCGTCGAACAGCGCGCTGGCATTGTCCCAGAGCCGGTGGCGCAGTTCCGGCCGGCGCTCGATCTCGCCGATCGCCGCCAGCACCGAGGCGACGTTGGAGGGCGACGCCGAGGCCGTGAACATGTACGGCCGGCTGCAGAAGCGGAGCACGTCGAACCTGGGGTGGCTGGAGGCGCCGAAGCCGCCGACCGCGCCGAGGCTCTTGGAGAAGGTGCCGACGATGAAGTCGGCGTCGTCCTCGATCCCCTGCTCCTCGGCCGCACCCCGGCCGTGGTCGCCGAGCACGCCCAGCGAGTGCGCCTCGTCGACCAGGAGGAAGGCGCCGTGCTTGCGCTTGACCTCGGCGAAGTCGCGCAAAGGTGCCCGGTCGCCGAGCATGCTGTAGATACCCTCGACGACGATCAGCTTGCAGCGGCCGTCGTCCGCCATCCGGGTCAGGCGCTTGTCCAGGTCGGCGGCGTCGTTGTGGCGGAAGCGGACGACGGTGGCGCCGCTGAGCCGGCAGCCGTCGTAGATGCTGGCATGGGAATCGGCGTCGAGCAGGATGACGTCGTTGCTGCCGGCGAGCCCCGAGAGGATACCGAGGTTCGCCTGGTAGCCGGTCGGGAAGACCATGGCCGAGCGCTTGTTCATGAACGCGGCCAGGGCCTGCTCCAGGGCCACGTGCATGGCGTAGGTGCCGTTGGCGATCCGCGAGCCGGTGGTCCCGGTGCCGTGCTTGCGGATGGCGTCCACCGCCGCCTCGATGCAGGTCGGATCGTAGGTCAGGCCGAGGTAGTTGTTTGTGCCGACCAGGATGGTGCGCCGGCCGTTCACCCGCGCCTCGGTCGCCGAGTACATCTCCTCCATGCGCACGTTGAACGGGTCGGTCCCGACCTTCAGCACCTTCTCGTGGCGCGCCGCCGGCAGGCTGTACTTGTCGAAGATGTCCATGGCTCAGCGGCCCTTCATTCTGTCGTCCACGAGCTTGGCGAGGTCCTCGATCCGCTCGACGTCGGAGATCAGGTTGATCGGGATGTCGATGTTGAACCTGTCCTCGATCTCCATGATCAGGTCCATGACCTCGACGGAGTCGATGTTGAGCTCCGAGCCGAGGCTGGTCTCGGCGGTCAGCGGGATCTGCTCCTTGTTATAACGCTGGAGCATGTCGCATAGATCGCTGACGATGCTGCCTACGTCCGGGTCCATGACCGTCCTGCCCATGTCTGCTCGTCTTGGCTCAGATTCCAGCGCTGGCGCTCAGATCCAGCGCTGGTCGCGGTACCAGGCCAGCGTCCGGCGGAAGCCTTCGGCGAAATCGACCTCCGGCGCCCAGCCCTGTACGTGGCGCATGCTTTCGCTGCTGCACACCCAGTCGGGATAGCATAGCTCGCCGATCTTGCCACGGGAAAGCATCGGCGCCCGGCCGCGGACGGCGCCGCCGGCCTCATGAGCCACAGCCGCACACCAGACGACGGCGCGAGGCACCTCGATGCAGCGCACGGTCCGGCCCAGCACGGCGCCGGCGACGTCGGCGAGATCTGGCCAGGCGTAGCCGCCCGCGCGGCCGTCGTCCGGCTCGAGCACCTCGCCGGCCCAGCCCGGCGTGTCGAGAAGGACGCAGACGAGCCTGGTCAGGTCGTCCACGTGGAGCAGCGAGAAGCGGCCGTTCTTGACCCTCGGGACCACGATCAACCCGCGGGAGAGCTGCCTGAACAGCGGCAGCGTCGCCCGGTCGCCGGGTCCGTAGACCGCCGGCGGCCGGACGATGCAGTGCTCCGTCCCGGCCGCGGCCACCGCCGCCTCGCCGGCGCGCTTGCTGGCCGCGTAGGCGGAGAGCTCGGGCCGGCGCGCAGCCAGCGAGGAGACGAGGAGAACACGTGGCGCCGGGGCGACCTGGCCCACCGCCGCCAGCAGGCGCTCGGTGCCGCCGACGTTGACCCGGTGGAACGCCTCGGGCTTGCGCGCGGCGACGAGCCCGGCGACGTGGACCACGGCCCCCGCCCCGTCCAACAGCGCCGCCAGCGCCCGCTCGTCGTCGAGATCGCCCGTAACGGTGTGCACGCGCGCGGGGAGGCTGGCGGCGCGGGCGGGCGAGCGCACCAGCGCCCGAACCGGCCGGCCGCGTGCCACGAGAGCCGCGCACAGCGTTAAGCCGACGAAGCCGGTCGCGCCGGTGACGGCAACCGTCGCTGCCGCCATAGCCCGGCCCATGGACGGCCCGGCGGCCCGGACGCCGCGCCTCAGCCGGCGGCGGCGATCCGCGGTTCGGCCGGCAGCCCGAATGCCGGGACGACGTCGACGTCTATGGCGCGAAGGCCGTCGTTGAGGTAGCGGCCCTTGGCCGCCGCCCGGCTGAGCTTGCCGGACGAGGTGAAGACCAGCGTGCGCGCCGGGACCAGCATCACCTCGCAGTGGACGCCGGCCGTGCGGTGGATCACCGCGGCGATGTCGCGGACCAGGGCGCGCTGGCGGGCCGGCTCGGCGAAGTAGCACTCCACGACCACCACCACCCGCTCGTCGCCGTCGTCGTCGTCGACGGAGAAGGCGGCGACCGAGCCGGTGCGGACGTCGGCCAGGGTTTCGACCGCCCACTCCAGGTCCTGCGGCCAGATGTTGCGGCCGTTGCAGATGATCATGTCCTTGCGCCGGCCGGTGACGAACAGCTTGCCGGCGACGGCGTAGCCCATGTCGCCCGTGTCCAGCCAACCGTCCGCGAGCTTCATCTGCCGCGTCGCCTCCGGATTGCGGTAGTAGCCTTCCATCAGGCTCGGGCCCTTGATGCAGATCCGTCCGATCGCCCGGTCGGGCAGGACCCGGTCGTGGTCGTCGCGGATTTCGACCGCATACTCCGGCAGCACGCTACCGCAGGCGACGAACGAGCGGGTGCGCCGGCCGGCGGCCTTCGCCGGGACGGCCCGGCGGGTGATCTCGTAGTTGTCGCGATCGACCGTATCGACCTCGACGCCCTGGCCGAGCTCGGCGAAGCTGACCGCGAGCGTCGCCTCCGCCAGGCCGTAGCTCGGCAGGAACGCGCCGGCGTCGAAGCCATGCTTGCCGAACGTCGCCGAGAACTGGTCGAGAACGTCGGGGCGAATCATCTCGCCGCCGATCCCGGCCACCCGCCACGAGGACAGGTCCAGTTTCAGCCCGTTGGCCTTGGCCGCCCGGCGCAGGCACAGCTCGTAGCCGAACGTCGGGCTGAAGGAGATGGTGCAGCGCCGATCCGAGATGAGCTGCAGCCAGGTCATCGGCCGCACCGCGAACGTGGAGGTCGCCAGATAGTCGATGGAGACCTGGGCCAGCATCGGGGTGATGCAGAAGCCGACCAGGCCCATGTCGTGGTAGAGCGGCAGCCAGGAGGCGGCGCGGTCTCCCTGCCGCAGCTTCAGGCCGTCACGGCCGATGGCGCGGGCGTTGGTGGTGATCGCCCGCTGCGTCACCAGCACGCCCTTCGGATCCATGGTGCTTCCCGAGGAGTACTGGATGTAGCAGGGGTCCTCCTTGCCGAACGGGGCGAGTTCGCCGCCCGTGACCGGCAGTGCCCGAAAGTCCTCCGGAGTGCCGACCAGCTCGACGCCCAGGGTCGCGGTGGCCTCGATCAGCGACGGCAGCAACTCCTCCGAAGCGACGGCCGCGGCGGGACGGGCGGCGGACAGCATCGAGCGCAGCCGCGCCACGTGGGCGTCGTGCCCGCCGAGGTTGACGCTCAGCGGCAACGGCACCGGGATCAGTCCGACGTACTGGCAGGCATAGAAGAAGGTGAGGAAGTGGGGCGTCGTCTCGGCGACGATGGCGAACCGGCTGCCACGCGGCAGCTTCAGCGACGACAGCCGCAGCGCCAGGTCGATCGCCTCGGCGCGAATGTCGCCATAGCTCAGCGACCGCGCCGGCTCACCGCGACTGGAGAAAAAGTTGCAGCCGGTCTCCCCTTGCGCCGCGTAGTCCAGACCTTCCCAAATGGTCTCGAACGTGCCGACGCGAAACGGAAGAACCGAGTTGCTCGTCGCCGTAAGCTCCACTGTCGCTACCTCCGCGGCCTGATGACCTGTGAGCCCCGCAGTATCACGGAGCAAAACCCCTATCCGCACCCAGTCCGGCCCACACGGGGCCTCGTTCGCACGCCAGCGCCATGTTCTCGATCAGTTCTGGCCAGTTGCGGCCGACGAAGTCGATCAAGAAGTCTGTCTTCGTCGCGAGCAGAGAGCATAACTAAGCCCTGGACGGGCCTGCCGGCAATGCAGAACGGACCGGTTTCCCTGAATGATCGTCCGCGTCCCGACGCAGTCGCCTTCTCGCTTCTTCGAACAAGCGCCAATTAAACTAATTCTAAGTCTAGAGCTAGCAGCGATCCTCGTCCGTCACAAATCACTTGATGTTACCGACTGTTACGGGCGCGTGTCGGCGAAGGGAGGACGGACGTGGCCGGTGTTCGTCCCGGCGAATCAGGAGGCCGCGCCCGCGGCCGCCGCCTCTTCGGGCCTCAACCTCCCAACCTCGGCGGTCCTGCTTGCAACTGCCGGTGCGACATAAACCTGTCGTACACCTCGCCGCAGCGATATTGCATATAGTCGTTCGTCATCTGGCTTCGCGGCCGCCGCGGCCGAACGAGGGCGGGGCCACCGCAGGTGACCACAGGCACTCGACCCACAAGAGCACGGCAGGACGCGCCTCATGCATTTCAGGAACCGCGAGGGATTTCCGGACTGGAACATCCCGGAGGACCACGTGACCCGGCGGACGGTCGGCCTCTCGGCCATGGTTCGGCTGAAGGACGAGGAGACCTGGATCGCCGCGTGTCTCGCGTCGATCCTCCCCTGGTTCGACGAGATCGTCTGCGTCATCCAGCCGTGCACGGACGCGACCGAGCAGGTGATTCGCACGTTCGACGACCCCAGGATCGTCGTCGCCCCCTACCCCTTCGACAGTCATCCCATGGGACCGGGTCATGACGCCTGCCCGGCCGATTCGGTCTACGCCAGCGCCTACTACTACAACTGGGCGCTGGCGAAGACGACGCGGACCCACGTCTGCAAGTGGGACGGCGACATGGTGGCGATGGATTGGCTGGGCGGCAGGATGCGCGGGCTGATCGGCGGCGGCACCGACCGGATCAGCTTCCACGGCATCAACATCGTCAGCGACGACCTGCGCTACGTCGGGCGGGCGGCGAGGTGCCCCACCGACGGCGTCTACCGGGTCACGCCGGAGACGTACTACGAGCAGGGGCCGATCACCCAGCAGAGTTGCGGCATCGGCGAGGGTTACGTCCTCAAGCGCCCGGCCTTTCTCCACTTCAAGTGGGCGCGCAAGCCGCTCGCCAGCGCGACCAAGCAGTGGCCGAAGGGCTGGGAGACGATGCCGCACTTCCAGGCATTCCTGAAGCAGCGGGAGCCGGCGCGGTTCTACACCGGCGAGTACCCGAGCGCGGTCAAGCCGCTGGTTACCCTCGCCCCGGCCTGAGGCCAGCCCGAGGTTCGGGCCGCTACCAGGATCCCGGGAGGGCCGAGGCCAATGGCCCGTACAGCCAGGTCAGCCACAGCCCGAAGGCCAGGAACGGGCCGAAGGGGATCGCCGTAGACGCCGTGACCGACCGGCGCAGCGCGGCCGCGACCCCGACAGCGGCAAGCGCCGCGAGCGAGCCGATCAGGATCACCGATGCCAGGCCCTGCCAGCCGACCCAGGCGCCGGCCGCCGCCATCAGCTTGGCGTCGCCGGCGCCCAGCCCCTGGCGGTGGCGAACAAATGCGTAGATCCGGGCGACGAGCCGGAAGCCGAGCCAGCCGGCCGCGGCGCCGATGGCGTGAGCGGGGAGGCTCGCCGGGTCGAGCAGCCACGTGACGGCGAGGCCGAGGCCGGCGAGCGGCCAGGTCAGCACGTCGGGAAGGATCAGCTCGCGGGCGTCGATGACCGCCAGCGCGAGCAGGATCCAGCCGAGGGCGGCCGTCGGCCAGGCGAGCGGCGCCGGCACGACCGCCACCGCCCATGCCGCCACGGCGACCGCGCCGAGCTCCACCGCCGGATAGAGCCGGCTGATCGGCTGGCGGCAGTGGCGGCAGCGTCCCCGCAACGCGAGCCAGCTCGCGATCGGCACGAGGTCGAGCGGGCCGAGCGTGCGCGAACAGCTTCGGCAGCGCGAGCGGCCGAGGACCACCCCCTCGCCGGCAGGCAGCCTGACGATGAGCAGGCCGAGGAGGCTGCCTGCGATGGGCGAGACGGCGAGCACGAGCCAAGCCGCGCTCACGCTGCGGGACGCCCCGTGGCCGGCCACGGGCCCCGCCTCGTGCCGCGCCTCGTGCCGGGCGCAGACGGGGAGGGCGCTTGCGGCGCCCAGCGTGCACCGCCACCTTTCGTTCCGAACCCATGCATCCGCGCATCCCCATTGGCGCCGTCGGCGCCGCCCTGATCGCCGCCCTGCTGGCGGCTTCCCCCGCCTCGGCCGAGATCCGCAGCTATGCCATCGTCCAGGACGACGGCTCGTTGTTGGTCCGCGGCCAGATCATCCGCCTGTTCGGCGTGGTCATCCCCCAGGGCGGCTGGTACTGCCAGGGCCGGCTGAGCCTGAGCCGCTGCCGCTCCTCGGTCGCGGCGCTGGCGCTGGACTTCCGCATCCGCGGCTTCGTTCGCTGCGAGCCCGTCGAGCAATACGCCGACGGCAGCGTCGGCGCCTTCTGCAGCGTCGGCAGCGTCCGCCTCCGCGACGACGAGGACCTGGGATCCTACCTGATCTCCCGGGGCCTGGCCTTCGCCGCCCCGTGGGGGCCTTACGAGTACGCCATCCTCCAGGAACTCGCCAAGGTCAACCGCCGCGGCCTGTGGGGCGGCGCGCTCTCCTACGGCAGCCGCTGGTGGTAGCGCCGGCCGGCGACACCCGCCCGTTCGCCCGCCCTTGCGCCTTGTCCACCGCGGCGCCCGGGCGTACAAGGCCGCGGTATGCCGCCTGCGCAAGGCGGTCCGGCGCGGCAACGGCGGCTCGGCCGGGGCCGGGCCGCGGCGGAACCCGTCACCGCTCCCGGCGCTTCTCGTCGAGCGACGGTCGGAACGCATCCGGCCAAACGTCCCAAAGATAAGGAGCCCATGCGCGCAATCCTGCACATGTTCTTCCGGGCCGAGGGCGCGAGGCCCTGGAGCGTGCTCGCCTGCCTGATCCTCGCGGGCGTCGCCGACGGCATCAGCTTCGCGAGCCTCCTGCCCTTGATCGCCATCGCCATCGGCAGCACCGAGGGCCAGCAGTCGCCGCTCTACGACGCCGTGGTCGGCGCCTTCAACAGCGTCGGCCTGACCCCCGACCTGGTGCCGCTGCTCGTCGTCGTCATCGCCGGCACCACCCTGAAGAGCCTGCTCATCCTGCTGGCCATGCGCCACGTCGGCTTCGCCCAGGCCAACGTGATCACCAAGCTCCGCGCCCGGCTGGTCAAAGAGGTGCTGCAGGTCCGCTGGAGCTTCTTCACCTCCCACCCGGTGGGCCGGCTGGTGAACTCGGTCAGCAGCGACGCCGGACGGACCGCCGCCGGGTACTCGCTCGCCGCCAACCTGTTCTCCAACGTCATCCTCTCGATCGTCTATGTCGGCGCCGCCTTTGCCGTCTCCTGGAAGCTGGCGCTGGCGGCGCTGGTCATCGGCGGCGGCGTCGCCGTCAGCCTGAACCACTTCATCCGCCGCAGCCGCCGCGCCGGCCGCAAGCAGACGACGCAGATGCGCGAGCTGATGATCTTCCTCACCGACGCCCTGAACAGCATCAAGCCGCTGAAGGCGATGGCGAAGGAGTCCCACTTCATCAACCTCTGCGACTCGCGCATCCGCTCGCTGCGCAAGACGTCGCGCCAGGAGCTGATGAGCCAGGAGACGCGCCGGGCGCTCGAGGAGATCATGGTCGCTGCCCTCCTCGGCGTCGCGATCTACGTCCTCTTCGCCGTCCTCGAGTACCCCTTCGCCGAAGTGCTGGTGATGGCGCTGCTGCTGTCGAAGACCATCAGCAACGTCGGCCGGATCCAGGCCTACCTGCAGCGGGCGATCTCGGTGGAGGCGCCGTACCTCGCCATCCAGGAGCTGCTGGCCGAGGCCAAGGCCAACGCCGAGCGGCTCGGCGGAGGCGCGCCGCCCAAGCTCGAGCACGGCGTGCGGCTGGAGCGGGTGGAGTTCTCCTTCGGCAAGAAGCGGGTGCTGAAGGGCGTCGACATCGACGTTCCGGCGCACGCGATCACCGTCATGACCGGGCCGTCGGGCGGCGGCAAGACCACCATCCTCGACCTGATCCTCGGCCTCTATCAGCCGAGCGCCGGCCGGCTGCTCGTCGACGGCGTCCCCCTGGAGCAGCTCGACCTGAAGCAGTGGCGCGAGATGATCGGCTACGTGCCCCAGGAGTTCGTCCTGTTCCACGACAGCATCTACGCCAACATCGCCGTCGGCGACGAGACGATCAGCGAGGCCGACGTCCAGGCGGCGCTGGAGACCGCCGGCGCCTGGGAGTTCGTCCAGGCGCTGCCGCAGGGCATGCACAGCACCGTCGGCGAGAAGGGCGCCAAGCTCTCCGGCGGCCAGCGCCAGCGCATCGCGCTGGCCCGGGCGCTGGCGCGGCGGCCGAAGCTCCTCGTCCTCGACGAGGTGTCGAGCGCGCTGGATCCGGCGACCGAGATCGACATCTGCCGCAGGCTCAGGGCCATGTCGGCGTCGATCACGGCGCTGGCCATCACCCACCGTCCCGCCTTCCTCGACATCGCCGACCGCGTCTACAAGCTCGAGGACGGCGTCGTCATCGCCGTCGAGGCCCCTGCCGCGGCGGCGACCCCGGTGCCGGCACCGGGCTGAGGAGCGCCGCGCTGAGGAGCGCTCGCGCCGCTACCTGTAGTGCTGGTAGCGGTAGCCGAACGCGCCCGCGATCATGCCCAGGCCGTAGGCGATCCGGAAGGCGCCGGTCGCGAACCGGTCCTTGCTCCACCTGCCGGCGACGAGCGTCGTCAGCACGCGCCGGAAGCCCGAGCCCAGGTGGGACAGGCCAGTAGAACCGGCAGCCAGGCGGTGCCGCGCCTGCCGGCCTGCATCCTGCACGGCCAGAAGCGTGTTCACGTTTGCCATCCGGAAGCGTTCAGCGACCAGGTAGGCAAACGTCGCCCGCTCGGGCGGACAGTACTCGTACGCCACGGCGTGCTTCGAGTAGACGATCTCGCAGCCGTTCTTGCGCATCTGCGCGAAGAAGGCGGTGTCCTCACCGCCGCTGAGGGCGTGGACCGGATCAAATCGCAGGGCCAGGTCGCGTACGGCAGCGGCGCGGATGAGCACGTTGCCTGAGCCTGACCAAGTTAAGCGGGTCAGATCATCGTAGTCTCGGGCGTCCAGCTCGTAGGTTCTTTTGGGCCTGCCGAAGAAGTCACCGCCGGCGATCCAAGCCGGCGTGCCCTCATCAAAGATGGGCATGACGCAGCCGACAACGATGTCAGCGTTCGTCGCCCTTTGAGCGAGCAACAGGTTGTCCAACCAGTCAGGGTTCGGGATCTCGTCGTCGTCCAGCATGGCGATGAAGTCTGCACCGACCGGAACATGGTCGAGACAGGCGTTGCGGGCGTGGGATATTCCCCGCTTCTCCTCATGAGTATACGTAAGCGGCACGTCTGAACGCTGCAGCCTGAACTCGGTGCAAACGTTTCGAGCAGCCTCTGAGCCTTCATTATCGGCTATGACGATCGCCATACCCGGGCCGCGCCCATCCGCCTCTTCAAGCCCGGCAAAGATCTGCTTGGCGAGCCCGTTGAGAAGCTTGCGCAGGCCTTCCGGACGCTTGTACGTGCAAGCACAGATGGCGACGAACGGGCGGGTTCCAGTCACCATGTTCAGCTTACGAAGCTACCGGTAGATGTAATAGGTCAAGCCAAGCCGTCTCGCGCACTGGCCCGCACCGAAGGCAATCCTTAGAAGGCATACCGTCGTTCCGTCCATCCTCGTCCTGCCGATTAGGACTGCCAGCGGCAGACCCGCCAGACCCCATACGATCTTCCCCAACCCGCTGTCACGCCACGCATACGTCAGCCGTCGGAGCGGTTTCTTCGTCTTGCTCTTCTTGAGGTTTACCGAGAGCGGGCTGATGCCTATTCGATACTCGAGTTTCAAGCGGTACCAGAGGGTCGCGCGCTCGGGCGGAACCAACTCGGTCACGACCGCCCGAGGAGCGTAGACGATGCGCGCGCCCGACGCATGGAGCGCCCTGAAGAAGGCGGCGTCCTCGCTTCCGGCAAGCGCAAAGGCCGGGTCGAAGCGCAGGCCGATATCGCTCACGCACGACCGGCGGACCAAGACGTTGTTGGTGTAGGCCTCGGGAAGCTCCTGATGCTCCTCCAGTTGCGTCCGGGTCCCGCGCCAGTTTCGCCTCGGCCAACCGAAGAAGTCGCCGTTCACGAGCCACTCCGGAGCCTCTCTGCAAAACGCCGGAACGGCGGGCCCCTGCACCACGTCCGCGCTCGTGGCCTGCTGTGCCTCGACGAGCCTCTCCAGCCAGTCCGGTTCGGGCACCTCGTCGTCGTCGATGAAGGCGAAGAACTCGCACTCCGGCGGGATGTTGTCGAGACAAGCGTTGCGGGCATGCGAGATCCCGCGCTGCGGCTCGTGCACGTACGTCAGCGGGATCCCGGACCGCTCCCTGAACCGTTCGCAAATTACGCGAGCCTCGGCGCTGCCCTCGTTGTCGGCGATGACGATGTGTATTGACGGCCGCGGCAGCGAAGAAAACCGCTGTTGCGCAACGCCTTCCAGCAACGCCGCAAGCCCCTCCGGCCGCTGGTAGGTGCAGGCGCAGACGCAGATCTGGCTCTTCCCCGCGCCCTTCTCGGGCGGCTTGGCGACGCCTCCCTGCATATCAATCACCTTGTCCACACCCGCCGCCTCGGTTAGCGAGTATCATAGCCTCGCGTCTGGGCATTCGCCGCGCCTGGAGGGCTGACCAGGTCAGCCGCGCAGGATTCTCAAGAGGCCCACGCAAATGGAGAAACCGCTCCGCATTCTCTCCTTTCCGGCCTTCGAGCGCGCCCAATGGAATCCATACAACGCGTTGCTTGCTTTCGAACTTGCCGCGCTCGGACATCATGTATGCGACTTCACCTGGCGCAGCCTGCGGAAGGAGCGGTGGGACATCGTGCACATCCACTGGCCGCACTTCCTCATCGAGCGCAGCAGCCGGGTGACCTTGTGGCGGACTGCACGAAACGCGTTGGCTCGAATCGACCAGGCCAAGAGGGAAGGAGCGAAGGTCGTCTGGACCGTGCACAACGTGGCGCCACACGAGGTGTCCTACCCGCGGCTCGAGATGCACTTTTGGCGGGAGTTGTTCAGCAGGCTGGACGGGGTCATCGGCCTCTCCCGGTCGGGACTGGACGATGCGCGCGCGCAGTGGCCAGCCATCCGCTCGCTCCCAGCATTCGTCATTCCGCACGGTCACTACCGCGACGTTTACCCCCGGCCCTTTGAGCAGGCCGAGGCACGGCGGCGGCTCGGGCTGGACGTGGACGCAACCATCGTCAGCTGGATCGGCATGATCCGTAATTACAAGAACGTCCCGCTTCTCATCAAAACGTTCCGGTCGATCGACGACCCTGGCATGATCCTCACCGTTTCCGGCAAGCCTTCAGGCGGCTCCTTGCGGAAAGCCGTTGCGGCAGCAGCCGGCGGCGACCCTAGGGTTCGCCTCAACCTCAAGTTCTTGCCCGACTTCGAGATCGCGTGGCAGTTGATCGCCTGCGACCTCGTCGTCTTGCCCTACGCCTCGATCCAGAACTCTGGCAGCGCCCTGCTCGCCCTGTCCTTCGACAGGCCGGTCGTCGTACCGGCACTGGGCGCAATGTCCGAACTCGGGGCTGCGGTCGGAAGCGACTGGCTCCAAAGCTACGAGGGACCGTTCACCCCCGACGTGCTCCGGAACGCCGTGGCCTGGGGGGGCAGCAAGAGAGATTTTCCCGCGCGACTCGATGACTTCGACTGGTCCTTCATCGCCGCGCAAACCGCGAATGCCTTTGCTGCTATTCGCGGAAGTACAGCTCCAGTCCATCGTGAAGCATGCATATGACCATCGCGCTCTGCACCTGGAACCGTGCCGAGTTGCTCCGCAACGCCCTCGGATCTTTCACGAGGCTCATCGTCCCGAATGGGCTGCAATGGGAGGTGGTCGTCGTCGACAACAACTCCACGGACCAGACCAGGCAGGTGACGGCCGAGTTCTCCGCCAGTCTCCCGATCCGCTACGTCTTCGAGCCTGAGCAGGGCCTGTCGCGCGCCCGCAACCGCGCGATCCGGGAGGCACGAGGCGCCCTCGTCCTCTTCACGGATGATGACGTCGTCGTCGACCCGCGCTGGCTGGCCGAGTACGCCACCGAGGTCGATCGACATCCGGAGGCGGCGTTTTTCGGCGGGACGATCGACGTCTCCTTCACCGCCAAGCCCCCGCGCTGGCTGACCGACAACCTGGACGCGTTCGCCGGCGCCTTCGCGATCAGGCGCTTGGGGCATAGCAGCCGCCGCATCCGGGGCCGAGAGGACTTGCCCTATGGGGCGAACATGGCCTTCCGCCGCCGCGTGCTTCACGACGGGTCCTTCGCGACGGATCTAGGCCGCATGGGCGCTGACCTGCTCAGCGGCGAAGAGACCGAACTCATGGAACGCCTATTGGCTCAGGGTGAGCATGGCATCTGGATTGGTTCCGCGCGGGTGGAGCACGTGATCGCCAGGGACCGTCTGACCAAGTCATACATCTACGACTACTTCTTCTGGCACGGGCGCGCGCGCGCTCGGCAAGATGAGCGCATCGCGGGATCCGAAACGGCGCGGCGGCTGAAAAAGAAGATCGCCCGGCAGAGGCGAAGCCTCCGGTTCTCGATCATCAAGAACGCCGGTTGGGCGAAGAACCTTACGGCTCTGGCGATACTCGAAGGTCAGCTGGCGGAACTGTCGTGCTCCGAGGCACGAGGGGCCGGGGCGATGACGGAATGAGCCGAGTGTCGCTTGCCGAAGCCGTTGCTCGCACGACCGCCGACGCGACTGGGAGCGGCGCTTGTCTTCCCGGGAAGACCGTCGTCTTCATCGTCGGAGCGCCGCGGAGCGGCACCACGTGGCTGCAGCTGTGCCTGTCGCAGGCGCCCGAGGTGGCGACGGCGCAGGAGACGCACCTGTTCAACCATTATCTCCAGTCGTTCTTTCGCTCCTGGCGGGAGCTGTCGGCGCAGCCGCGCAGCATCGGGCTGTCGCCGCTGCTCGGCGACGACGAACTCCTTGATTGGACCCGCCGGTTCAGCCGCTCGTGCCTGGAGAAGATTGCCGAGAGGAAGCCGGACGCCAGCGTGATCGTCGAAAAGACGCCGGACCATGCCCGCTTCGCCGACGACATCCTGCGGGTGTTCCCCGAGGCCCGCTTCATCCACCTGATCCGCGACCCGCGCGCGGTGGCCGCGTCGCTGCGCGCCGCGTCCGGCTCCTGGGGCGCCGGCTGGGCGCCCAAGGCCGTCGCGGACTGCACGCAGGTCTGGAAGCGGGACGTTGGCGCCGGCCGGCGCATCGCCACGCTGACCACGAACTACCGCGAGGTGTTCTACGAGCGGATGCACGTCGATGGCGCAAGAGAGCTGGCCGGCGTCCTGGACTGGCTGGGATTACCGGCGTCGGCAAAGGAAGCGGGGGATTACATCGGGATGTGCACCATCGGTGATTTGCGCCAAGGCGGGGTTGCGGCGCCCTGGGACCTGACGTTGGAGCCGGAGGCGTTCTACCGCCGCGGGAAGGTCGATTCGTGGCGCGAGGAGCTGACGGGGGTGGAGATCGCCGTCATCGAGCGCTTGGCGCGCAAGGAGATGGCCGAGCTCGGCTACGAGCCGGTGGCGGGGCCCAGGGACCGGGCGCTCGCCAAGGCGCGGCTGAAGGCGTATCGCCTGGCGAACCGTGCCGCCGACGCCGCCCGCGCCGGCGCAGATCGGCTAAAGCCATGACTGGACCCTCCGCACCGTCGTCTGCCCCGCGCACGTGGCTCGTCCTCGGCGACAAGCTCGGCGACAACGCGCAAGTGGAGATCATCGCAGCGTCGCTGGGCTGGCCCTGCGAGCGGCGCAACCTTCGCTTCCGGGCCGAATTCGTCCTCGGCAAGCCGCCGTTCAAGCCGTCGCTCTACCACCTCGACCAGGCGCAGTCGGACGCGCTGGAGCCGCCGTGGCCGGACCTGGTCCTCACCATCGGCCGCAGGCCGTCGATGGCGGCGCTGTGGATCCGCGACCAGTCCGGCGGGCGGACGAAGGTGGTGCTGATCGGCCGGCCGAAGCGTGGCATCGACGACTTCGCGCTGATCGTCGCCACCCCGCAGTACCGGCTGCCGGCGCGGCACAACGTCGTCCACCTCGACCTGCCGCTGATGCGTGCCGACCCGGGACGCATCGCCGCGGATGCCGAGGCGTGGCGCGAGCGCCTGGCCCCTCTGCCGCGGCCGCTGACGGCCGTCCTCGTCGGCGGGCCAACCAAGCCGTTCGTTTTCGACGCCGCCGTCACCCGTTCGCTGATCGACCTCGCCCTGCGCTCCACCGGCGGGACCGGCACGCTCTACGTCACCACCAGCCGGCGCACACCGGACGCGGTGGTGGACGCGCTGAGGCGGCACCTGCCGGCGTCCGCGCGGCTGTTCGCCTGGAGCCCGGACGCGTCCGACAACCCGTACCTGGCGCTGCTGGGGCTGGCCGATCGCTTCGTCGTCACCGGCGACAGCATCTCGATGATGGTGGAGGTGGCGCGGCTGGGGCGGCCGCTCGCGATCTTCCCGCTGCCGGTGGGCAAGAGCAGCACCGAGGCGCTGAAACGGGCGGTGGCGCGCAAGCTCCACCCGGAGGGCGGCGGCGGCGGGCTCGTCGCGGCGCTGGGCCAGCGGCTCTACGACCTCAACCTGGTCGGCTATTCCCGCGACCTGACGGCGCTGCACGAGAAGCTCTACGCGCAGCACCTCGCCGTGCCCCTCGGCGAGCCGTTCCCGGACGCGCCGGGTAACCCGCCCGACGACCTGCCGCGGGTGGTGAAGCGGATCCGCGCACTCACGTAGGTGGGGCTGGGTTAATGCACCCGGCTTTACAACAACGTCATCGCGAGCCGCGAAGCGGCGTGGCGATCCAGTACAACAGTCTACCTGGATTGCTTCGTCGGCATACGCCTCCTCGCAATGACAGCGTTTACGCTCTGATTAACGCCAGCAATACCTTGCCCTACAGGTACACGTCCGCGTCCAGCCGATCGAGGATCCGCAGGACGTCCTCCGACCGGTTCTGGTTGATCAGGTCGACGGCGCGGCGCCCCTCGAGCTGCGGATGGCGCGCGTAAAGCCAGGTGCGGATCTCATCGGCGCCGTAGTACTCGCTCAGCCGCTGCACGATGAAGTGCAGGTCGGATAGCACCAGCTGGGTGTCGGGCTGCGGCCTGACCGCCCCGGCCTTCCACCTCGACACCGTGGCCTTGGAGACGTCGGCAATGTTGGCGATGTCCGTCCCCGAGAGGCCGCCCAGGTCGTTGAGGTCCTCGATGTAGCGGGGCATCGCTCCGAGCTTCGCGTTCATGGCTTCCGCTTCATGCGCATCCGCGTTTCACAGGAGCATATGCGTGAAACACGAACGCGGTCAACACGGCGCCATAGCGCTGGACCGCCGCGGGTGGTGGAGCGGATCCGCACGCTGTTTTCGGAAGGAGCGATGGTGGGCCCGGCAGGACTCGAACCTGCAACCAGACCGTTATGAGCGGCCGGCTCTAACCAATTGAGCTACGGGCCCGGAGCCGGCGACGTGCCGGGGCGGGCTCGTGGACGGCCGGATCAAGTCCGGCCGTGACGGGTATGGATGCGCGGAGGCCGCCGCTCGCTCCCCCGCCGTCATGGCCGCGCTTGTCGCGGCCATCCACTGCTGCCACCAAGGCTTCTAGTAATCCAGGAAGCTGCGCAGCTTGCGCGAGCGGCTGGGGTGCTTGAGCTTCCGCAAAGCCTTTGCCTCGATCTGGCGGATGCGCTCGCGGGTCACCGAGAACTGCTGGCCGACCTCCTCGAGGGTGTGGTCGGTGTTCATCCCGATGCCGAAGCGCATGCGCAAGACCCGCTCCTCGCGCGGCGTCAGGCTGGAGAGCACCCGGGTGGTGGTCTCCCGCAGGTTTCCTTGAATCGCCGCGTCCAACGGCTGGACGGCGTTCTTGTCCTCGATAAAGTCGCCGAGATGGCTGTCCTCCTCGTCGCCGATGGGCGTCTCCAGCGAGATCGGCTCCTTGGCGATCTTGAGGACCTTGCGCACCTTTTCCAGCGGCATCGACAGCTTTTCGGCCAGCTCCTCCGGGGTCGGCTCGCGGCCGATCTCGTGCAGCATCTGCCTGGACGTGCGGACCAGCTTGTTGATGGTCTCGATCATGTGCACCGGGATGCGGATGGTGCGCGCCTGGTCGGCGATGGAGCGGGTGATGGCCTGGCGGATCCACCACGTCGCGTAGGTCGAGAACTTGTAGCCGCGGCGGTACTCGAACTTGTCGACCGCCTTCATCAGGCCGATGTTGCCTTCCTGGATCAGGTCGAGGAATTGCAGGCCTCGGTTCGTATATTTCTTGGCGATCGAGATGACCAGCCGGAGGTTGGCCTCGATCATCTCCTTCTTCGCCTTGCCGGCCTCGCGCTCGCCCTTCTGCACGGTGGCGACGATGCGGCGGAATTCGGCGATGGGCAGGCCGGCGTCGTGGGAGATCTGGGCGATCTGCCGGCGTAGCGCCTCCACGTCGCAGCGCTGGCGGGTGGCGAACACGCTCCATTGCCGGCGCGGCAGCTGGCCGACCCGGTCCAGCCAGTCCGGCTCCAGCTCGTGGCCACGGTAGTTGTCGAGGAACTCGTCGCGCTTGATGGCGCAGTCGATGGCGAGCCGCATCAGCCGGCCTTCGAGGCTGATCAGCTTGCGGTTCAGCTCGTAGAGCTGGAGCACCAGCTCCTCGATCCGGGCGTTGTTGAGCCGGACCTCCTCCATCAGCGTGATCAGCTCGCGGCGCAGCTTGACGTAGCGCTTCTCCAGCGTCGGCTTGACCTCGCCGGTCTTCTGCAGGCCCTCGATCCGCTGCATCTGCAGCTTGTGCAGCTTGCCGTAGGTGATCGCGATCTGCTCGAAGGTCTCGATCACCTTCGGCTGCAGCGCCGTCTCCATCGCCGCCAGCGAGATGCTTTGCTCCTCGCCGTCGATGTCCTCGCCGTCGTCGTCGGGACGGCCGAGCGCTTCCTCTTCGTCCTCGCCGGCGGGCCCTGCCTCCTTCGCCGCCTCGGCCTCCCCAGCCGGTTCCGCCGCGTCTTCGGCGGCTCCATCCGCCGCGGGTGCCGGCACCACGGTGGCCTGGCCTTCTGCCGGCGCCTCGCCCGGCACGGTCCCGTCGTCGACGACGCGCAGCCGCGCGCCTTCCGGCGACAGCGCCACGGCCACCGTCGGACCGCCGGCGCCGTTG
>Ga0209573_1003143_pt1 | contig 18966 bp, 15 predicted proteins | sample TNRBio252014_DNA_FD_185870 | JGI IMG/M metagenome (GOLD analysis project Ga0209573, IMG submission 185870) | Wastewater treatment Type I Accumulibacter community from EBPR Bioreactor in Madison, WI, USA - TNR Reactor_6/25/2014_ DNA (SPAdes)... | ecosystem: Engineered > Bioreactor > EBPR >...
GAACTCTGGAGATCGGCCGCGATCTGTTCTCACGAGTTCAGCATCGGTCGCCAACGATCTTCCATGGTCGATGGTGGGAAGATCGTCTGATGTCGTGGGCGATGCACGACGAAGCGATTAAGGTCCAGATGTTTCGGTTTGTCGATGTGCTGCCGATGCTGAAGGATCACACCTCCATCGCTCGGCATCTGGATGAATACTTCGACGAAGTCCGCGATCATCTTCCCTGGGCCGCTCGGCTGGGGCTGGATCTGTCCACCAGCAACACCATCTTAAGTCGCGCTCTGGCGTACAATGCTCGCACGAATGCAGCTCGCATGGCACGGCGGTTCATCGCCGGATCGAATGTGGACGAAGTGCTGGCTTCGATTCGAAAAACCCGTCGCAATCAATGCGCGTTCACTCTGGATCTGCTGGGCGAAGCCGTCATTGCAGAATCAGAAGCGGACCGTTATCAGCAGCAGTACATTGATCTGATTCAGGGGATCTCGCAGCAGGTCAACGACTGGCCGGGAGACCCCCTGCTGGATATGGATCACGAGACCTACATTCCGCGAGTGAATGTCAGCCTGAAGCTATCCGCATTGGATAGCCAGTTTGCTCCGATTGATGCCGAAGGCACGATCCGCCGAGTGAGTGCCAGACTGCGACCGATCCTGCGTACGGCTCGCGAGCATCATGCCTATGTGCACATCGACATGGAGCAGAATGATTATCGCGAACTGACGTTTGAGATCTTTCGCCGTGTGATGATGGAAGACGAATTCCGGGACTACGCAGACTGCGGAATTGTTATCCAGGCTTATCTGAAGTCAGCCGAATCCGATCTGCGACGCATGCTGGACTGGGTGAAGCAGCGTGGTACACCCATCTGGATTCGCCTGGTCAAGGGGGCGTACTGGGATTACGAAAACATCGTGGCTCAGTATCGCGGCTGGCCTATTCCGGTTTACGGTCGCAAATGGCAGTCCGATGACTGTTTTGAACGGCTGACTCGAATCCTGATGGAAAACTACCAGTGGCTCCGCCCGGCGCTGGCCAGTCACAATCTGCGAAGTCTGGCCCATGGGCTGGCCCTGGCAGAAGAACTGCACGTTCCTGAACGAGCGATGGAAGTGCAGATGCTGTACGGGATGGGCGACGAACAGGCACAGTTATTTATCGAGCGCGGGCATCGAGTTCGTGTTTACACGCCTTTTGGCGAATTGATTCCCGGCATGGCGTATCTCGTACGACGGCTGCTGGAAAACACTTCGAACGATTCGTTCCTGCGACAAACTTTTGTTGATTACACTGCTGTTGAGAAGCTTCTTATGACTCCGTCCAGCCATGCCGCTGCTGAACCGCCGATTGCGGAAGTCCCCAAATCCGGATTCCACAATGAACCGCTCGTGGACTTCACTCAGAACGAAAACCGTGAAGCCATGGTTCAGGCTCTGGCGGACGTTCGCGAACAGTTTGGCGGTGTTTACCCGCTGATTATTGATGGAAAGTCGTGCGACAGCCGAGCGACTCTGGTTTCGCGCAATCCGTCGAAGCAGTCGGAGATCATTGGCCGAGTTGCTTCGGCGTCTGTTGATCAGGCCACCGATGCCATTGAGGCAGCTCGACGAGCCTTCAGTGTCTGGTCATCCACCGCCGTGGAAACACGAGCGGAATACCTGGAACTGATGGCCGCCGAAATGCGGGAACGCAAGCTCGAACTGGCGGCGTGGATCGTTTTTGAAACAGGCAAGCCGTGGAGTGAAGCGGATGCCGACGTAGCGGAATCCATCGACTTCTGCATGTATTACGCTCACGAAATGAAGCAACTGGCGAAGCCGCAGAAATGTGATTATCCAGGAGAAGACAATTCCTACGTCTATCGTCCCCGTGGCGTCTGCGCGATCATTGCCCCGTGGAACTTTCCTCTGGCGATCCTGACAGGGATGACCGTCGCCGCCATTGTGGCTGGGAATACGGTCGTCATGAAGCCCGCCGAACAATCTTCCGTGGTCGGCGCGAAGCTGATGGAAATCATTCGCAACGCCAGCATTCCGGATGGTGTGGTGAACTTTCTACCAGGAATCGGAGAAGACCTGGGCCCTACGCTCGTTAGCCATCCGGATGTCGATCTGGTCGCCTTCACAGGTTCGCAGACAGTGGGCCTGGAAATCAATCGCGCCGCGGCGGACACGGATAAACGTCAGAAGAACGTTCGTCGAGTCATCGCGGAGATGGGCGGCAAGAATGCCATCATCGTGGATGAAGATGCGGATCTGGATGAAGCTGTCGTCGGAGTCATTCGCAGCGCGTTTGGGTATGCGGGGCAGAAGTGTTCTGCATGCTCCCGAGTGGTCGTGCTGGAGCCCGCCTATCAGCAGTTCGTGCAGCGCCTGATTGAAGCGACCAGCAGTCTGAAGATCGGTCCGGCGGACGACCCGGCCACAAAAGTCGGGCCGGTGATCGACGAAGATGCGCGGGATCGCATTCTGGAAACCATTCGCAAAGTCGATCCGGAACATGGCGGAATCCTGGCCCTGGCCATGGACCCCGGGGCCGTTGCCAAACAGGGAACCTTTGTGGGACCGCATATCTTCATCGATGTCGATCCCACATCGCCGATTGCACAGAATGAACTCTTCGGCCCAGTGCTGTGCGTGATGAGAGCAAAGAATCTGGATGAAGCATTCCAGATCGCCAATGGAACTCGATACGCTCTGACCGGCGGCGTCTACAGCCGCAGTCCGCAGACCCTGAATCGAGCTCGCAATGAGTTCGATGTGGGCAACCTGTATCTCAATCGCGAAATCACCGGCGCGATGGTGCAGCGTCATCCGTTTGGTGGCTATCGCATGTCCGGCATCGGCAGCAAAGCTGGTGGCCCGGATTACCTGCTGCAGTTCCTGGTGCCCGTGAACATTACGGAAAACACTATGCGCCGCGGATTCGCACCGAAACAGGATGGCTGAGACTGAACCATCGCTCCACTATCGATTTGTTCCAAAGTTTAACCCGTGGCCGGAGGCCAGGCTTTCACCGACCTGGCCTGTCGGCCACGGGTTAAACGATTCATCGCAATCCCTTTCTGCAGCCTCGGATATTCACATGCCGACTGTCATCCGTTCGTTTGAAACCTTCGACCTTCGCTTTCCAACATCGCAGCATCTGGATGGATCCGATGCGATGAATCCAGACCCGGATTACTCGGCCGCCTACGTGGTGCTGCGAACAGACTCCGCGAACGTGTGCGGCTACGGAATGACGTTCACGATCGGTCGCGGGAATGAACTGTGTGTCGCGGCCATTCAGGCTTTAGCGAACTTGCTGATCGATCAGTCGGTGGAATCGCTGATGGCCGAACCAGTGACGTTGTATCGTCGACTGACCGGTGACAGCCAGTTGCGGTGGGTGGGGCCGGAAAAAGGCGTCATTCACCTGGCGGCCGCAGCCGTGATCAATGCGGTCTGGGACCTGTGGGCTCGCATGCATCACAAGCCTGTGTGGCAGGTGATCTGTGATATGAGTCCCGAACAGATCGCGTCCTGCGTCGACTTTCGTTATCTGACCGATGCCATGACAAAGACTCAGGCCATCGAGCTGCTTCGCACGTGCGAGCACGGCCGTGAACAGCGGATTCAGGATCTGAAAGACCGAGGCTATCCCAGCTACACTACGTCGGCCGGCTGGCTCGGGTACTCGGACGATGCTCTGCGACAAAAATGCTCGGATCTGAAAACGAGGGGCTGGGATCACTTCAAGATCAAAGTTGGCCGGGATCTGGATGACGATCTGCGGCGATGTCGAGTTCTGCGGCAGGAAATGGGCGAAGCCGCGCACATGATGATTGACGCCAATCAGGTGTGGGATGTACCGCAGGCCATCGAATGGATTCGTCAGCTTGCTCCGTTCAATCCGTGGTTTGTCGAAGAGCCTACGTCTCCGGACGACATTCTGGGACACAAGGCCATTGCTGATGCCATTCGACCCATTCGAGTGGCCACGGGAGAAATGTGCCACAATCGCATTATGTTCAAACAGTTCATGCAGTCCGGCGCGCTGCAGGTGTGTCAGCTGGATTGCTGTCGACTGGGCGGAGTGAACGAGGTGCTGGCCGTGATGCTGCTGGCAGCTCGGTTTGGTATTCCGGTCTGTCCGCATACCGGAGGTGTGGGGCTGTGCGAGTATGTCCAACACGCCAGCATTGTCGACTATGTCTGCGTCACCGGCAGCATGCAGGATCGCGTCACTGAGTATTCCGATCACCTGCATGAACACGTGCACGATCCGGTTGTCATGCGTCATGGACGCTACATGCCACCAGTTGCTCCCGGCTACAGTGTGCGGTTCACCGAAGCCGCATTGAATTCGTTTGCCTTCGGCTGACGCCATTACCTTGATACGGGGCTGCATTCGAAGGCTTCGATTTCGGAGTACTTATGTCGGATTGCATCTACGCTGAGCACTTTGATCAGGACAGTGGCGGCTGGTGTGGCTGGGCCAGCAATTCACTCGGCCCCAAACCGCTGGCAGTGCGAGACAGTTGCCTGATTTCCCAAAGTCCCTGGTGGATCGACTACAACCACGCTCCGCCCGGAGCAGGCTATCTGCATCTGCTGGCGATCCTGCTGACGAAAGGTCCATTCAGCGAACATCATCGTGAGACGGCAGGACTCAATCGGTTTGTGGCGGGCAGTTTCGGCACCGATTTCACGAATGCGTTGATTCGCCTGCGGATTCGCGGCGAACTGGAACTGTGCGGCGCGCGGGTTCACATCCTGGTTCAGGCCGTTCAGCGGGGAGTGTGTTCGGGCTGGATTCTGACGAGGCAGTCGATTTCAGTGACGCCTGACTGGAGCGAACCGGAAATGCGGCTTGTTCCTGAGGAAGCCCAGTGGACACCGTTGGGAAGTCGACATGATCGAACAGACTTTTACGGCCAGATTCCGCTGAAAGAAGTATTGGCTGATGTGAATGCCAATATTCTTTTGGTCCTTTATCCCCTAAACGTCGTTCCCATGGGCATGCTCGATGGTGATCCACATCGACTGCGTCCGGAGAAGGACTACCCTGTCTGGCGACACCGGCTGCCCGAAGGTTACGTGATGGTGGATTTCATCGAGTTCCGATTTGCCCAGCAGGAGAATGAATCCCATGTCTGAACTTGATGCATCTCCGAAACACTGGCCGCCACTGGGGCTTCCGGTCGGCAGCGTTCGTGCGATTCTCACGCTGTTTGTTGTGGCTGTGGTCGTGGTCAATGTGGCGAAGAATCGCATGCTGGATCTGTTCTGGACGGAAACACTGCTGATTGCCCTGGCTCACTACTTCACGGCGCGGCGATTTGTGTCCCTGCCACCCGATCTGATGAAGCGATTTCAGGACGAAGGATTGATTGAAAAAGACACCAATCCTCTGTGGCTGCCTCGGCACTGCATTCGCTTCATCATTCTGGGAGCGTTTGGCTGGTTGGCCTGGCACCTGCATACTCAGGGTCGCCTGAAGGTCGATGAAACGCAGGCCGTGTCGATGCTGGCAATTGTGGCAGCATACGTCGCCGGATCGACGGTTCGCGCCGTTGGGTCGTGGCTGGGCAGCAAAACCAAACGCCCGCCGTCTTCGGCGTGGGGAGACTTCAAGGCCATCGTTGTGCTGCTGGCGATGGGAATCGCCGGCTTTCCGGAACTGTTTGGAATGCCCGAATTCATTCCCGACTACGCTCATCGTATCGCCCTGGGACTGATGCTGTTTTACATTGGCTCTCGCTGAAGCCTCATCACCAGATCTGCATTTGTCGGTCGCAGGAGTCGTCGAGCGCTCGCGTTTCGATGGCGTTACGCAGTCAGCTGCCCTGCTCAGTCACAGTCATTCATCGCACAAGCCGAAGGATGGCGATCGAGGTGAATGTTGCTGCAGTAACCCGTCGACAGCACTCAGAGAGTCAGGAGATTTGACTCCCTGTGAGGGTTTTCTCGAACAGCGTGAGAGTGTAACGTTCCGCCGAGTCGACGATTTGCGTTGATGTTGATGGCTGCTCGGTCATCGGACGCCGCAGGACAAAGTCCGATTGTCCCTGTGCCTGCCGATTCGGCTTCGCAGGCTGTTCCCACTTCGGCCTGATGTGACATCAGCGGTCGACTCTGAACTGCTCCTCCATCCTGCCCTGCCTTCGGTTCCTCAGGACCTCGCCGTGAACTCCAGCCCTCCCGTTGCTCAGCCCGGTGCTTCCGAAACTGAGAAGCCTGATCCCACGTTGACTGATCCGCTGGTGCGGTCATCGATGCGCGAAGCCTTGCTGGTGACCGCCATCTGGTTCATTGCCGGAACCTGGTCCATCTCCGTGTGTTATCTGATGGGTTACAACCGGTCGGTGGAGAGTCTGAAGCTGGTGTTCGGTTTTCCGGACTGGATTTTCTGGGGAATTGTGATTCCCTGGATGACCTGCACCGTGGTTTCCATCCTGTTCGGACTGATTTTCATTCGCGATGGAGAGCTGGGCCAGGACCTGGAAAACGCCGACGACCTCGGGCTGGGAGGCTGAGCCATGGAAGTGATCACCTGCAGTGCGCTTCTCTCAGTCAGCCTGTTGGCCCAGTCGTCTGCCTTGCCATCCGTCGGATACGGCGCGATGGCCATGTTGCTGCTGTTCATCATGGGATCGATGTGGATTGGTGTGATCGCCAATCGAGCCACGGAATCCAGCGGCTTCATGAAGGGTTTCTTTCTGGGCAATCGCGGCCTGGGAGCATGGGCCCTGGCTCTGACCGCCACCATCCAAAGCGGCGGCACATTCATGGGATTTCCATCGCTGGTGTATTCGCATGGCTGGATCGTGGCGCTGTGGATTGGCAGCTACATGGTTGTGCCGATCACGGGCTTTGGAATTCTGGGAAAGCGTCTGGCGCAACTGAGTCGTCGAACGGGCGCGATCACCGTCCCGGACCTGTTTCGCACGAGATTTCACAGCCCCGCGCTGGGTGTGACATGCACCATCTTCATTCTGCTGTACCTGTCCTTCATGATGTTCGCTCAATTCAAGGCCGGAGCCATCATCATCAAACTGGCCTGGCCTGGCAGCGGTGAACTGGCATTGTCCGAATCGACCTCGGTTATGGACATGCGGTATCACATCGGTCTGGTGATCTTCGCTCTGACGGTGGTGGGTTACACGCTGATCGGGGGATTTCTGGCGGCCGTATGGACGGACCTGTTTCAGAGTCTGATGATGTTTGTCGGCGTCATGATTCTGCTGTTCGCATCCCTGTCGGCGGCTGGCGGACTTGAGCAGGCGACACAGACTTCACTGCAGAACACAGGACCTGGATTCGTCTTTGGTCCAGGTTACATCCCTGATGGCTCGCCCCATCAGTTTCTGCCATTGTCGCTGGCAATTTCATTCTTTGTGGTCTGGATCTGGGGCGGTGTGGGGGCTCCGGCCGGACTGGTGCGACTGATGGCCAGTCAGAATACCAACGTGATTCGCCGGTCGGTGTACCTGCTCAGCCTTTACAACATGGGCATCTATCTGCCTCTGATTGTGATCTGTATCTGCGGTCGTGCCCTGATTCCATCATTGGAAACAACCGATGAGATCATTCCCCGACTGGCATTGATGACGACATCCGGCTGGCCAGGAGGATCGCTGGTCGCAGGACTGATTCTGGCAGCTCCGTTCGGAGCGGTGATGGCGACGGTCAGTTCGTATCTGGTGGTGTTGTCGTCCGGAGTTGTCCGCGACATCTATCAGCGATTCATCAATCCTCACGCAGAACGAAACGAACTGCGTCGCGCGGCCTGGGCCACCATGATTGTGGCCGGTGCTGTTTCGGTGGCGGTCAGCTGGTCACCGGTCAAGTATCTGCAGGCCTTCATTATCTTCAGCACCTCGGGAGCGGCAGCCACATTTCTGGTTTCCACGCTGATGGCCTGCTACTGGCGTCGAGCGACCAGGGTCGGAGTGTTTTTCAGCATGATCACCGGCGCATTGACCGTGATGACCCTGTATCTGATCGGGATTTTTGAACTGTTGCCGCAACCGTCCATCGGAGCTGTCACCGGATTTCGGCCCTATTTCCTGTTTGGCCTGGATCCTTTGATCTGGGGGATCCTTTCGTCCGCGGTGATGGGAATCGGAGGAAGTCTGCTGTCGACACCGCCTGAGGAAGAACTGGTGGCTAAGATGTTCGGCCGCATCGACTGACGCTTCAAAACGGAATCTCGTCGCAGTCGTTCCGGTAGGTCCTTTCTGCCGGAAAGGATTTTCGCCGCCCGGCGAACTCGTGTGCTGGTTGTTCACAATGAGCTCACCTTGCTTCAATCCGCCAGGGAAAACGTCGTGAATTCAATTTCCGTGGTCAACAATCAAACCCGTCGTCAGATTCTGATCGGTACTGTTGTGATCACGGCTGTCACGGCCGTTGTGGTGCGTTTGATGGGGCAGCCGCTCTGGTGCAAGTGCGGTGGATGGTCTCTGTGGTCCTGGGACATCTGGTCGCTGCACAATTCACAACACGGGATTGATCCCTATACGTTCACCCATGTGCTTCACGGCATCCTGTTGTGTGGCCTGCTTTATTGGCTGCCGAAATCAGTGCCGGAAAGTCGACGATACCTGATCGCAATGGTTCTGGAGGCCATCTGGGAGATTCAGGAGAACTCACCGCTGATCATTGAGCGTTACCGCACTGCGACCATTGCGCAGGAGTATTCCGGCGATTCCGTGGCCAACGTGATTGGAGACGTTCTCGCCTGTGCACTTGGCTACTGGATCGCATTCCATTGGAGAACCTGGCCGTCGGTGATCGTCTTTGTGGTGACGGAGCTGATTCTGGCAATCTGGATTCGCGACAATCTGATCCTGAACGTCCTGATGCTGATCTGCCCGATCGACTCCATCCAGCAGTGGCAACTGGGGACATAAGCGGCATTAAAAAAGGGGACATTCTACTTTACCAAGTAAAGTAGAATGTCCCCTTTAGTCACCCGACAGGCAGGACCTGCCAGAATCTGAGACTGCAAGCCTCCGGAACGCCTGGCAATAGCACGCGTGCGGTTGGGCACGACTTTGTTAAACTGCTGCCGACTTTCGATTTGTCCAGAAAACCCGGTTGGCAGTGTCCATGACTTCGTTGAATGTTCGCCTGAATCGTCTGCAGCTCAGGAACCCGATTCTGGTGGCTTCCGGTACGTTTGGCTACGCGAAGGAGATGACGGCCTTCGTCGATTTCAGCGTGCTGGGCGGCATCATTCCGAAGACCGTGACTCCGCTGCCTCGTCCTGGCAATCCACCGCCTCGAACGGTTGAGACTGCCAGTGGACTGCTGAATTCCATCGGACTGGATAACGATGGATTCGACCAGTTCGTCGAACAGAAGCTGTCGTATCTGACCGGGTTGGATACGGCTGTAATTGTGAATATTGCTGCGAAGACTAACGAGGAATTCCGTCGGATGGCGGAACGACTGGATGAGTGTTCAAACGTCGCCGCCATCGAACTGAATATCTCGTGTCCGAATGTTTCCGGCGGAGTCGATTTCGGCACGGATCCCGGACTGGCTGCGAGTGTCGTGAAGACCGTTCGGGAATCCTGTCGTTTGCCGGTCATTGCCAAGTTGACTCCCAATGTGACGAATGTCGTTCCGATCGCTCAGGCCGTGGCGGATGCCGGAGCGGATGCTGTGTCGCTTGTAAATACATTTCAGGGAATGGCGATTGACTGGAAGCGTCGGCGACCGATTTTGGGCAATGTCCTGGGGGGGCTGAGCGGACCGGCCATCAAACCTCTGGCACTGCGAATTGTCTGGCAGGTCGCCACTCAGGTGAAGATTCCGATTATCGGAGTCGGCGGCATCCAGAACGTTGATGATGTGATGGAATTCCTGGTTGCCGGGGCTTCGGCAGTGCAGGTCGGTACAGCCAACTTCTACAATCCCGGCGTTGCATGCGAGATCGTGAACCAGATGCCACAGGCTCTGGAATGTTTGCAGGCATCCAGCGTGCAGGATGTGGTCGGAACTTTGACGCTGCCGAATCGGGATTGATCAATGAATTCACTTCAACCCTTCACAATGAATCAGCAATGAAACTTGCAAACGCCCGTGGCGATCGACCCAAAAAGGTTCTTTCCGGAATTCAGCCGACAGGGCGATTCCACTGGGGCAATTATTTCGGGGCCATTCGGCAGTACATCGCACTGCAGGGGCACGAGCAGTCCTTCTATTTCATTGCCGATCTGCACGCCCTGACGACTGTGCGTGAACCGGCCGTGCTGCAGCAGAACGTGCAAGATGCAGCTCTGGACCTGCTGGCTTTGGGTCTTGAGCCCGAGAAGGCCACGCTGTTTCGGCAGTCGGATGTGCCGGAAGTGACCGAACTGACGTGGCTGCTGATGACCATCACGCAGATGCATCTTCTGGAGAAATGCCATGCGTACAAGGACAAGAAGGCCAAAGGACTTGCCGCGGATGCCGGTCTGTTTACGTACCCCGTGCTGATGGCTGCCGACATTCTGATTTACGACAGCACCACGGTGCCTGTTGGAGCCGATCAGGTGCAGCACATCGAAGTCACTCGAGACCTCGCGCAGCGTTTCAATTCACTCTACGGCGAAACACTGCATCTGCCGGACGCTTATGTCCTGGACGACAGTGCGAAAGTGCCGGGAACGGATCGCGAGAAGATGTCGAAAAGTTACAACAACACGATTCCGATCTTCGACACTCCCAAAAGGCTGCGGAAGATCATCATGTCGATCCAGACCGATTCCACTTCGATGGAAGCCCCGAAGAACCCGGAAACCTGTGCCATATTTCAGCTCTATCGACTGTTTGCGGATGCTGAACAGCAGACAGCTCTGGCCGATCGATACCGCGTGGGAGGAATGGGCTATGGCGAGGCCAAAGAGACTCTGTACCAGGCCGCGATGACACACTTTGGCGACGCATTTGAACGTCGCGCAAAGCTGGAAGCAGCTCCCGATGACGTGGAAGACATTCTGAAACAGGGAGCTCGACGCGCTCGAGCGAAAGCGGCGGAGGTTCTGGAACGAACTCGATCCGCCTGCGGCCTTCGGGCACGACCCATTTGACTGGAGATTGCAGCATTCGTGAGCCGCAAGACGTTCGCCGCGGGTGCTGTGGGCAATTTATCCGCGGCGAGCGTCTTGCGGCTCACTTTTTTACATTGCTGACAGACCATTACGCCGCGCGATCGGCTGGCTTGCGGGATTTCCGAGCCGTTGGGATTCGGTAGACGATCGAATTGCCCTGTTTGCCGGCGACTTCGAAGTAGTTCATGCGGCGAAAGCACCAGGCCGCCTTCTGGGCCAGCCAGCGTGGCAGTTCACCGGTCTGCACCATGTCAGCGGTGGTGAATTCGGCCGGGACGCGGATTTTCAGAGCTCGCCAAAGATCAGCGGCCGTGCGCAGTCGCAATTCTTCCTGAACCAGGGTCAGACTGCGTTCCGCCACGCTGTATTTCTTTCGCCACGAACTCCGGGCACTCGGGGGAACTCGGATCTCTTCCTGTTCGGTCAGCAGCAGATGCAGCTGCAGGCGGGGATGCGGAAATACGGCAAAGTGAACGAGTTCCTGAAACAGATGAGCGACAGATTCGCGGACTGGGCTGAAACGGCTGCTGAGCACTTCACCCCCACGACGATGCAGCCGCGTGATTTTCTTTCGGGCTGCCAGAGGTTTAACGACGATCACCTGATGATTCTGCACCAGGTTGCGGACCTTGTCGCGAATGGCTGCCAGAGACGCGCATTGCACTTCAATCAGGCGACCGTTTGAGTCAATGGCGTCGATCCGGTAACCGTCGACGGTGACTTCGTGTCGGGATTCATCGGACACGAAGTGATGTTTCAGCTGCTGATGCAGTTGAGTGGCCATGTTCCTGCCTCCATGCAGGGCGAATCACAAATTGGATGAACCTGACTGCGATCGCGCGAACGCATCATTTCCGCTGGTCGTCTATCGCATATCTTTCAGGCAATCCATGCCCATGTAGACGATCAGTCCGGAAGCGAGAAGGAACATGATGTCGAGAACCATCTGACCACCGAACGGCATTTTCAGGACCAGATCCAGGATTGCGGCAAGCCCCATGACGCCTGCGACGCCCATTGATGCGACGACTAGTCCTCGGGGTTTGCCCGCCATTGCCAGTTCTCCAGGGTGTGCGAATTCTTGTATTGGCGTTGAAAGTTCTGTCACCAATAGATTGAGGGGTAGCCGGGGTTGGAGGGCGCCAGAACCGACCCCCCCGAGTCTTCCTTTGCTCAGTCCAGCCTCGGCCACCCGATACAACTCACAGTTGTGACTGAGCACGAGTATAAGACAGGCAAAAGGAACGGTTCCAGCCTCTTTCTGCTCGTAAACCACTGAACTCAGATTGTTTTCGGCGTTCTGGCTGAAGATTCCACATGGGTGCCGGGACATTCAACGAAAACAACGTTTTTTCCGGTTGAGCGTGCATCAGAACTTCACTGGGAAACACATGGGAAAACACGGCTGACAGGCGGGACATTGAAGGAAATCTGACTACGATCCGCAGGATTCAGTGGTCCAACGCGGTGGCCGATTCTTACGCTGCCGCCGATCCAGGTCTGGATTCAGGACGACTCGCTTCCGACGGTTTGACGGTTCGCAGTTTGAAGCGTCCGGCCGCAAGACAAGGTTCTTCTGAGACCTGTGGAAGCCTCCGAAAGGCTATCCGTGCGAACAAGCTCGCAGGAGAGTGGCTGGTCTCGGGTGAGTTTACTTTTGTGGTTCTCGTGATACCGTTTGCTGTACGTTTTTGCCGGGATCTCAATGATCTGAAAAACCGGCTGAAACTTTTGTACGGCAGTCGTTCATTTTGCAGGTGGGAACACGGATCTTATGGCAAAAGCCAGTCTGACACTTGAGGGAAAAACGTTTGATCTGCCGGTGATTCAGGGCACGGAGAATGAGACCGCTGTGGACATCACGCGGCTGTTGTCTCAATCGGGGGCCATCACCATGGATCCCGGTTTCAACAGCACTGGCGCCTGCCGCAGTGCCATTACCTACATCGACGGCGAAAAAGGCATCCTGCGTTATCGCGGGTATCCGATTGAGCAACTGGCTGAACGTTCGGATTTTGTCGAAACAAGCTGGCTGCTGCTTTACGGAGAGCTGCCCACAGCTGCTCAGTTGAAGGCGTTCCGAGCTCAACTGACCTATCACAGCATGATCCACGAAGACATGAAAAAGTTCTTCGAGGGCTTTCCGCCGAATGCGCATCCCATGGCCATTCTGTCGGCCATGGTGGCATCGCTGTCGACGTACTATCCGGGCACAGAAGATGACATGTCGGACGTCAACATCGTCCGATTGATCGCCAAGGTGCGCACGATTGCGGCCTACGCTTACAAGAAGTCGATTGGCCAGCCAACCATTTATCCGCAGAACAACCTGTCGTACTGCGCAAACTTCCTGAACATGATGTTTGCGGTGCCGGCGGAAGAATACAAGATCAACCCGATCCTGGTCCGTGCTCTGAACATGCTGCTGATCCTGCATGCAGATCACGAACAGAACTGCAGCACCGCCACCGTGCGAATTGTGGCCAGCAGTCGCGCCAACATCTTTGCGTCGATCTCTGCGGGCATCTGTGCTCTATGGGGCCCGCTGCATGGCGGAGCCAACCAGGCGGTCCTGGAAATGCTCCAGATGATTCTGGACGACGGTGGTGACTACAAGAAGTACGTGCTGCGGGCCAAGGACAAGGACAGTGGGTTTCGCCTGATGGGATTCGGCCATCGCGTTTACAAGAACTTCGATCCTCGGGCCACGATTCTGCGAAAGATGGCTGAGCAGGTTCTGAACGAACTGGGAATTGACGATCCGTTGCTGGAGATCGCCCGCAATCTCGAAAAGATCGCACTCGAAGACGAGTACTTCGTCAGTCGCAAGCTCTATCCAAACGTTGATTTCTACAGCGGTATCCTGTACCGCGCGATGGGAATCCCCACGAACATGTTCACCGTGATGTTTGCAATCGGACGACTGCCCGGCTGGCTCGCTCATTGGCGCGAACAGCGTGATGATGACTCGACTCGAATCTTTCGCCCGCGTCAGATCTACACGGGGGCCACGGAACGGGACTACATTCCGATGGATCAGCGGCAGTGATCACCGAAGACTGACGGCAGTGTCGGGCTCAGAATGTCGGCTTTGTTCCTGATGGTTCGAACCGACACAGTGAGTCTTCGATCTGCCTGGTAAGCGCCCGTCGCCGTTCGTATGCTGATCGCGGATATCCAGAACGCCTGACAAACCGGGACTGACGTTCGAACATTGTTGGAATCGCCAACGAATTGGTTGAAGGCAGGATGTCTGTACTGGTTCTTTGAGAGGCTTAAGTCCATAAGTCAAATGGGCGTTCAGGCTCGGCAATCGAATGCGCGGTGCCATAACGGCCGGCATCTGTCACACATTGGCAGGTTGCAGTTGTCGCAACCACCTGCAGGGATTGAATCACGATGGGAATCACAGTTGGAGTGAATGGTGCCGGGGGACGAATGGGTCAACGCGTCGTCGCTCTGACGATGAACGATCCGGAACTCACGCTGGCGGCAGCTCTGGAATGGTCGGGCAGCTCTGCCCTGGGACGAGACGCTGGTGAAGTTGCCGGCGCTGGAACTTCCGGCGTGCTGATTGGAACGGATCTGGGGCCGCCTGTTGATGTCGTAATCGACTTTTCGACACCCGCTGGTCTGCAGTCGGTCCTGGCGATCTGTGAAAGTCGCAGGATTCCACTGGTCGTTGCCACGACCGGAATTTCGGCCGAGCTGAGAAACGCCGTGTTCACAGCGTCCCAGGTAACTCCGGTTGTGATGGCTCCCAGTATGAGCATGGCCGTGAATCTGGTGATGAAACTGGTTTCCGAGGCAGCTCGCGTGCTGCGAAATCATCCGGAAGGCGTCGATGTGGAGATCATCGAACGGCATCATCGATTCAAGGAAGATGCTCCCAGCGGAACGGCTCTGCAGTTTGGCAGGATCGTGGCCGAGCAGATGAAGCAGGAACATCACATTCATGGTCGGGAAGGTCGCGTTGGCAAGCGCCCGTTGAATGAAATCGGTTACCACGCGGTGCGAACCGGCGACAATGTGGGTGAACACACGATTGTGTTTGGCATGATGGGTGAAACCATCGATCTGACGGTCCGCGGCCATACGCGGGACAGCTACGCTTACGGCGCGATTGCTGCAGCAAAGTTTGTGGTGCAGCAGAAAGCCGGACTGTATTCCATGGCGGACGTACTGGGCTTGTGACAGGAGGTCCCGGATGACAGGAATTGCAGTCATCGGTGCCGGGGCCATGGGAACCGCATGTGCCTGGATTCTGGCACAGCGACCTGATTGCCAGGTTCACCTCTGGGCCAGAAGCGACACCTACGCGCACGATATTCAGGCAACTCGGCAGAACCGCCGACTGCTGCCTGGCGTCCATCTGCCAGTATCGATTTCAGTGACATCCTGCTGTCAAACGGCGCTGGCGGACGCCGAGTATGTGATTTTCTGCGTTCCGACTCGAGGACTGCGGGATGCGGTCCGCGGAATGGCTCGGCATATTCCAGCCGACGCGCTGCTGGTGAGTGCGATCAAGGGCATTGAGAACGACACGCTGCTTCGACCAAGTCAGATTCTGCAGCAACTGACGGGCGAACGTCCAGTCGTGGCATTGGGCGGCCCCTGTCACGCCGAAGAGATCACTCGAAAGAAACCCGCCAGCATTGTGGCGGCCTGTGAATCTCTGCCGGATGCCGAGCGAGTTCAGTCCTTGATGTCGACAGATTATCTTCGCATCTATGCGAATTCGGATCTGCTGGGAGTGGAACTGGCTGGCGCATTGAAGAACGTCATTGCCATTGCCGCGGGAATCAGTGACGGACTGGAGTTCGGAGACAACGCCAAAGCCGCCCTGTTGACTCGAGGGCTGGCGGAGATGGTTCGATTTGGCATCGCGTTGAAGGCCGATCGAGCGACGTTTTATGGACTGGCGGGTCTTGGAGACCTTGTCACCACCTGCGGAAGTCCTCACAGCCGTAACCGAGCTGTGGGAGAAGCACTGGGACGTGGTCGCACACTGGCAGAAATCCAAAGTTCGATGACGGCTGTTGCCGAAGGTGTGCTGACCGCGCGCAGCGTTTACGAGATCTCCAGAGCACAACACATTGAAATGCCGATCGCCACCGAGGTCTATCGAGTGCTGTTCGAAGGCAAATCGCCACGCGAAGCGACGATGGAGCTGATGCAGCGACCTTTGAAGTCGGAGTAAGGTCATGAAAGCCGTGCGTTTCAATGCTCCAGGAAATCCGGACCAGGTCCTGTATGCCGACGATGTGGATGCTCCCTCGCCCGGCACCGGAGAAGTCCTGGTTCGAATGCTGGCAGCGCCGGTGAATCCGTCAGATCTGATGTATGTCCGCGGTCATTACACAGTTCCCGCGCGATGTCCGGCAACGCCAGGATTTGAAGGTGTCGGAATTGTCGAAGCGTCCGGTGGAGGAATGCGAGGCTGGTTGTTTGGCGGAAAGAGGGTGGTCGTTCTCAATCGAGCGGGAGGAAACTGGGCAGAGACAGCAGTCGTTCCGGCCTATCAGGTGATTCCCGTTTCATCGAAGCTGTCGGTGGAACAGTGTGCGACGTTCTTCGTCAATCCCGCCACTGCCTGGGTGATGACTCAGGATGTTCTGCGCATCCCGAAAGGAGCCTGGCTGCTGCAGACAGCCGCTGGTTCCGAGCTGGGGCGGATGATCATTCGACTTGGGAAACTTCAGGGGTTTAGGACGCTGAACCTGGTTCGCCGCAGCGAAGTGGCGGAAGACCTGAAGAGAATCGGTGCGGATGCAACAATTGTGTTTCGCGATGGCGACGACGAATCGCACCTGCAGCAGCAGATTCAGTCCATCGTCGGGCCGGATGGTGTTCACTTTGCCATCGATGCCGTTGGCGGTCAGACAGGTTCTGCATTGATTCGCAGTCTGGGACCCGGCGGCCGAATGCTGGCGTATGGCACGCTGAGTGGTGAGCCACTGTCATTTTCTCCCCGATCGCTGATGACGGTGGGCAGTCGAGTCGAAGGATTCTGGCTGGGACGGTTTATGGAACAGGCCAGCCTGCCTTACAAGCTGAGACTTGTGAAGCGACTGACTCGGTTGATTCAATCCGGCGTTCTATCGTCCGAAATCAGTGCCTCGTTTCCGCTAAGTCAAATTCAGTCAGCCGTGCGATCGGCGGAAGATTCCACGATTCGTGGCAAGACGTTGCTGCGGATGGCCGACTGACCGATTGAGCCTGGTGGTTCGTCATTACTCGATTAATGGGTGGCCGGGGTTGGAAGGCTCCAGCCTAAAACCCCGGGGCTTCCTTCGTCCAGCCCCGGCCACCCCAATCCATCAAAACACCACTGACGGAGCACTCGTTAATTGGCGTCTGTCTCGTGAACCCGGATCCAGTGATCGGTAAAGCTCAGATGCGGCCCGGCGGGGACCTTCGGCATATGGCAGCTCAGGCAGTTGTCGTCGGGGCTGGCCTTCGAGCAGTCGTTACCATTGGTTGCTGAACTGTCGTGACATGACAGGCAAACACCCGCATGAAATCGCCAGTCGCGATCAGCGGCCTGATGCGGATCGTGACAGGTCGTGCAGTCCAGTCGACGTGATGCGCCGTCGTGAGTTTGTACAGACGTCTGATTCAGAAAGCAGGAACTCTGCACAAGTCCCACAGAAGCAAACCGTGGCAGCATGGGGTCATCCGGGTCAATAGGAGCTCCCATTTCGTCCGCTCGGCGATGGCATTCTCCGCAGCGATTGACGGCTTCTAAGGGGTGCAGGTCGGCGAATCGCTCAATCGACAGCGTCTGCCCGCCTTCGACTTCCTCAAGATGATGATCAAGATCCCGGTGACAGCGATTGCAGCCAATTCCAGGTTGCAGTGCATCAAACTGAATCTGCTGATCAGCGACCGGGACATGAGAACAATGGCAGCCAAAGCAATTGGCCGTTTCGCCATGGGGCCGCAGGTTTCCCATCACGATCGCTCCGGTCGTTTCCTGCACGACGTCCATTCCCAAAGTCAGACCCAGATGACCGTTCGGATAGGCACTGATTGCGTGTTCGATTGCCATCGTCTCGCCCAGAACTCCGGGTACCAGAATCAAGGGTGTCCGGGCGTGAGTTCCCGATCCAAAGATCCAGTCGATCGCCAGACTTCTGTGGTATGCCGACGATGACACTTTCAGTTGATCGTTCTCTGTGAAGTACCGGTAACGAGTTCCCGTGTCACTGCGAACAAACTCCTTCCCCGCGAAAGCTGCAAACGCTGCGGGATCTGTGGCGCGAGTCAATGTTCTGGCGTGTGGAGACGCCGCGTGGTGAGCCACGACATCGGCATGACATTCTTCACATCGTTGACTTGAAAAGGTCAATGAGGAACTCAGCACAAATGCAGGACTCACGACGTCCGAGATTCGCGGGGCGGGTCTGAAGCTGATGGCAAAAATGCCAAAACCGGCGAGCACGATCAACGTGACGGCGAAGAGTATTCCCATTCTTAGGCTGTCGGTCTGAAATGTCATGGCAAGCCCCCCTCCTCAGAGTTCAGAAAGGAGGTTATCTGCTGTAACCAGAACTCGGCACCCAGCCGGACTGCACCCGGCTTTTCGGACTCAATCACACTGCGAAATGCTGCCGCCGCTGAAGGCAAATCTCCCAGCTCCATTGCCATGAGGCCCCTGGCGTAGAAGTGTTCGACGTCATCTCCACGAATTGCGACCATCGCTTCGTGAAGTCGCCCCTGCCGATAGAATGAGACAACTGGTTCCCACGCCTTTCGATCTAAGTTCACAGGAATCTGCTGCCACTGAGATGCGTCCATTTTCGAACGATCTTCCGGACCTTCCGCAGTGATCAGTAACGCTCGAAAAACACTGGTTCCACCAAACTCGATCCATTCCT
>Ga0209573_1003144_pt1 | contig 18965 bp, 12 predicted proteins | sample TNRBio252014_DNA_FD_185870 | JGI IMG/M metagenome (GOLD analysis project Ga0209573, IMG submission 185870) | Wastewater treatment Type I Accumulibacter community from EBPR Bioreactor in Madison, WI, USA - TNR Reactor_6/25/2014_ DNA (SPAdes)... | ecosystem: Engineered > Bioreactor > EBPR >...
TGCAATATTCAGAAGTTCATCGTCATTTGCTATTTGAATGCTTAGCTTATAATAGAGTTCTGAATTGTTTTTGCATTCAGTCTCAGCAAAAACCAAAAATCGTTCTTTTAAAGAATTTAAACCCATTAATTATTTCAATGATTTTAGGTCGCTATTTTAGCTCACAACATATAAATCCAAGACACAAGAAGAATTATGTCAAGAATTCCTGTAATCCTCCCTCACCGGGTTAAATACATCAATCACCTTACAATCAGTTACTGCCAAAGCGCTATGCAGCACATTGGAAGGAATAACATAATACATGCCAGCTGTTAGCTTACATTCTTTTCCGTCAATGTTCATGTCTAGTTGTCCTTCGAGTATATAAGTGATCTGCTCATGCGGGTGATGATGCCGGGGCAAATTACTTCCGGCTTTTATTTCTACTAAACCAAATGTCATATTAGTGCCGTGAGCATAATAACCGGTAAGACCGGGGGCCAGTTCTTTTGGTTTTATATCTTTTAAAAGTGACATAACTTTCTTTTAATAGTAGTTTATCGCAAAATGATCTCATCTATTGGGTTGAGAGTGTCAGGATTCAGCACTTTCATACGAACAGATTTTCCATTTATATAAAAAAGACAAAGTGCATTTTCTACACTGAAGGCTTTGGTGTGTTCGCTCCAGGGCAGTTTTTCCTGCGCATAATAAGGTGCCCCGGCCGCACCGTTGTTGATTTGATAAATTGATCTTGATACATTCAGTTTTTTATAAGGATAATTATCCGGGTATATAGTTACTTCTTTGGTAAGTTTTAAACGATTGTAGTTGTGTTCATCACCAGTCAGTACAGCCAGTACTTTTTTGCTTTGATTGATCAGGGCATCAAGGTACTCGTCTCTTCGCTCTATAATGCCTTTGTCCACCGGTTTGCCCGCCACATAAGTTCGTTTTTTATTGTTACCGCTATACCACATATCATCACCGCTATGCCCGCCATTGGGAAAAACAGGAGTATGCTGTGTAAGAAAGATATGATCTATGGCCGGGTTCTTTTCTAATTGCTCAATGATTTTCCTAAGCCATGCCAGCTGGTTATCCATCAGGTAGCCATGTAATCCGCCGCCTGTTGTAGTGTCACGGCTTACTGTAGGAGCATACCAGTAATCACTGTTAAGAACAATCATCGCTGTATTGTCGTATATGTAAAAGAAAACATTTTCTTTATAGGAAGGGAAATCAGTTTGCGACAGGTTAATATCGTATTTGCTGCCATCCTCGCTGTCCGGGCCGTTTTCTGGATTTACAAATGCATCCTGCATAGCTTTTTCGGAAGATTGGATTTCATAGGGAAACTTATCAATGAATGCCCGTTGCACACCTGCGGAATCCCTGAATATATAACCCAACGCTTCATGATTGCCTTGCCCTACATAAAAAGGTATATAATGCCAGAAAGGCTCAATAGATTTTTTCCAATTTGTGTACTGCACCTGCATTTCTTCAGGGTTTGACAAATATCCGTTTATCATGTCCCCTGTGAATTGTATAAAGGATGCCTTTTGCTGGTAAGCCAGCGCAGCAAGCTTTTTCATAATATAGCCGTTTGCACCGTAAATATTTCTTTCGCCACCACCGGTAGCGCTGCGGCTGTCGCTGGCATAAGCGAATAAAAAAGGCTTACGGCTGCCATTCTTAGGAGCTGTATTAAAATGATAGGTTTGAGAATGATTACCAACTGTAACGGTGTATTCATATTTCTTACCGGGAAGCAAGCTTGTAATATGGATTTCATGGTGAATGGATGGTGCAGTGTTCGCATATTCTTTATTTCCCTTTACTCTGACCAGGGAGCTGCAAGGCTGAGTTGTCTTGAACCAGATCACTGCTTCTTTATCACTTAAATTACTTACAAAGGGTCCTTCATAGACAGCCGGAACAATTGTAAAAGGGCCGGTTCCTTCTGCTGCAAATTCACCATCAAATATCACTAAGCCTTTTTCATCAATCAGTCTGTAGCCAATAACGAATTGTTTAGTTTTTGCCCATCCTACAAAATCGTAAGTACTTCTGAAATCGTTCTTTATGTTTATGGAAACTTTACCATCTTTTAGCGGCAGGGTGAACCGGAAAATGGGAAGAGGATGCGCCGCTTTCCCGTATGGTATCATACCATAGGTTATACTTCCTTTAAATGAACCAAAATCAAGTGTGATGCCGTCTGCTGTTCCTGCAGGATTGCCTAGCAGCTTTTCTACGGTATATCTTGGTTTGCTGGTATCGGCAAAATACCGGCGCCCGTCTTTTTGGAAGTACAGTCTCCCATTTTCATCATAATGAATATTTGAATACGATGAAGGAATAAAAGGCAATTGGCTGAAACCTGATAAATAACATATTGATAATAACAGTATAACAAGTGACTTTTTCATAAAGTAAGATTGATATTTATTTTTCAAACAAACAAAAACTGCCACCCACCCATTCCTTATCCTTGTTGTAACGGACACCGACCATTTTCCCCTTGCTCAGACGGGCCAGGTTATTTGTGGCTACAGGTCTGTCGTCTCCGTCTTTCCAGAAATAGAATATTCTTATTTCGGCTTTAGCAGGTATATCAGGCGTCTGTATCACATCGGCATATTTTACTTTTCGTTGCAGTATCCAGTTCTCCGGGTCTTTTACTTTTTCAATATCTTCTTTGGTCACATCAATGATCACCCCCTGGCCGGCAAATGAGAACAATGGTTTTAATACATAATTTTCCAGGTCAGCGGGCATTTGTTTTATTTCATGCAGGAAGAAAGTAGGAGGAACATAGGGATGCCTGATCAGTGGCAATGTGTATTTACTGATGCGGTAGAACCAGTTAGGATGGGGACACCATTCCACGTCCAGTTCTTCAAAGAATATTTTTCCTTTTTCCTGTACTTCGGGTGCCTGCTGCTGCAGGTCGTCAAATATTACCCGGTTATAGATTCTTTTTACTTCAGTCTTCTTTTCCTCATTCAGGTAGTATAGTTTTTTTCCCTCTTTAATTAATTCAGTGAGACAAACCATTTTGATTCCGGTGTGTTCTTCGGTGCAATAGAAGTCGATCCTTGTTTTTTGTTTACGGGGAAATATTTCCAGCAGGATCGCATTTTCAGGATGATGGGTACCGACAATGATCTCTTTCAAAAGCTTGCGATACGTTTCTTTAGTATATCCTCCGAGGTAAGAACTAAAACCGGGCGGAACGGGAAAATTATCCTTGTACACATCATCCAGCAGAATTTCATAAGCAAAGAGGGAAGGGAAACCCTGCATTTCTATCAGCTGTGGTTCATATTCGCCGGCATCATTAATACAGATGCCGAAATCAAAAGCTATGAAATGAGAGTGATCATTTTCCCCGGGCACCTTTACATTTTTGGGGATGGCATTTTTTGTCAGCTCTTTGAATTTTGGGTCAATGATAATGTCAACAATATTCTCGCAGGCATCCAGCATTTTTTTTGTAAAATCTTTTGGAACAAAAATGGGAGTCTCTGCTACCCTGAAGTCTACCTGTCCGGGATACACTCCATGAAGCTGGTTCAGGAAGGCCTCATATTTTTCTTTGGTAAACGATTCGTTATATGCCTTTCGGATAGCCGGTATCATAATCCTTATTTTATCTATGGAAGTTAATGAATGCCCGGCGGGCAGCAAAATAGAAGAAAAATCTTTCTAAGCAGGTATTTCCTGCAACTGACCGATAGAATGATTTAGAAAATTTGGAAGGATATGAGAGTAGGTCCATACGATCTTGTCTGGATCTTCCAGGTGTTCTAGCATACTTTGCAGTTTGGCTTCACCGTGGTTCTCTATCACTGTCTTTCTTTTATCTTCCCGCTGCAGGTACATGCTCATGCCCGGGGCATCTGCTTCCGGGTGAAATTGGGTGCCTACCATATACTCATTAAACCGGATACCCATTACCGCTCTTTCATAGGGCACATGCGGCCGGCTTTTTTCAATACAGAGTATAGAAGAACCCCTTTCATTCAACAGGTCATGATTGGGTTGTATCACCTGGTAATCACGGCTGTCTACTGCATAAAAAGGATCTTTCAATCCATCAAATACCGGTTCATCACCACCTGCCTCAAGCATATGTACAGGAAAAACCCCGAAAGAAGTAGATTTTCTTTTGCAAACAACCCCTACATTAAAATAACGACTGGCCAGCTGAAAAGAATGGCAGATAAAGAAAATATGTTTCTTAACCGTATTAGAAGGATTGTTGTTCCAGCGTTCCATCTTATCCAGCCAGCGGCACCAGGCTATATCCCAGTCTTCGTAGCGGGTTTCCAGCGGACTGCCCGGACCGCCACTGGAAATATAGACATCATAAGAAGTATCGGGGAGTTCATTTTTTAAGCGGACATCATACTCTTTGGCATACAGGAGCAGGTCGTTCTTTTCAGCCCATTCGATGAGGATGTTACGGATACAACGCATGCCCTGGTTGGCGGCGCCTTCATAGAGGTCGAGGACTGCTACTTTCACAATCCTTTTATCGGTCCAGCTCATTTGGCAAACTTAATAAATTTTTAATAGACGGAGAAAGCATACGATTGCATGGTTGTACACAGTTGTGGATTTAATGATTTGTGTTAAGAATTTTTCCCGCAGATAATGCAGATGAGTTCGCAGATAGCGCAGAAAAAGAATCTGCGTTAATCAGCGATAAAGATCAGCGAAATCAGCGGGATATGTTTTCCCGCAGATGGCGCAGATGAATTCGCAGAAAGCGCAGAAAAAGAATTTGCGTTAATCAGCGATAAAGATCAGCGAAATCAGCGGGATATTTTTTCCCGCAGATGGCGCAGATGAATTCGCAGAAAGCGCAGAAAAAGAATTTGCGTTAATCAGCGATAAAGATCAGCGAAATCAGCGGGATATTTTTTTCCCGCAGATGGACGCAGATGAATTCGCAGAAAGCGCAGAAAAAGAATCTGCGTTAATCAGCGATAAAGATCAGCGAAATCAGCGGGATATTTTTTCCCGCAGATGGACGCAGATGAATTCGCAGAAAGCGCAGAAAAAGAATTTGCGTTAATCAGCGATAAAGATCAGCGAAATCAGCGGGATATTTTTTCCCGCAGATGGACGCAGATGAATTCGCAGATAGCGCAGAAGTGAATCAGCGGGATAAGTTTCTTTATTTTCTTTCAAAAACTTTTTCGCCGCCAACAAATGTTTTCAGCACTTTTATGGATAACAATTTCTCCGAAGCTTCTTTCATTATATCAGTATCCAGTATAACAAAATCAGCGAACTTCCCTTTTTCCAGGCTTCCTTTTTCGTTCTCTTCAAAATTTGATTTGGCCGCCCAGATCGTCATGCCACGCAATGCTTCTTCTCTTGTTAATGCGTTCCCCACCTGGTAACCACCAGCAGGCCATCCTTTGGCATCTTTTCTTACTACAGCGGCATAAAATGTTTTGAAGGTGGAAATATCTTCAACAGGGAAATCAGTACCCAGCGGCAGCCAGCCGTTTTGCTGTAATAACTGTTTATAGGCATAAGCTCCTTTTACCCTTTCTGCACCGAGACGGTCACCAGCCCAATACATATCACTGGTGGCATGGGTAGGTTGTATAGAAGGAATGATGGAATAGTTGCCAAACAGGTCGAAGTCATTTTGATTTACCACCTGGGCATGTTCAATCCGCCAGCGCAGGTCATTTTTACCTTTCAGGTACCTGGCATAAGTGTTCAGGATAGTTCTGTTGCCGCTGTCGCCAATGGCATGGGTACACATTTGCCAGCGGTTATCGCTTATCCAGTTCGCTACTGAATCAAAATGTGCTGGCTGGCTTAATAAAAAACCTACATGCCCCGGTTTATCACTATATGGTTGTAATAAACAAGCGCCTCTCGATCCCAATGCGCCATCACCATACACTTTAAAACTTCTTACATTCAGCCGGTCGGTTTTGATCATGCCATTTTTTGCTGCATAATCGTAATTTGTCTTCTCATCACTCAGCATCACATACAAACGCATTTTTAGATCGCCTTTGGCCTGTAGTTCTTTTATCCGGTCAACTGATACATAACCAAGCCCGCAATCATCAATAGTGGTAAGACCCATCGCAAAACAATTTTGTTCCGCGGCCTGCAAAGCTTTTTTAAATTGTTCTTCATTAGCATCCGGGATTTTTGAAGAAACAAGATCGATAGCATTGTCAATTAAAATCCCCGTCAGCGTACCTTCCATTTCTTCTATTTCACCACCGGTCAATGTATCACCTGCTTTAATACCGGCCAGTTCCAATGCTTTTGTATTGGCAATGGCAGCATGGCCGTCTATTCGTGTAAGCAATACCGGCCGGCCGGGAAATAAAGTATCCAGTGTTTCATTGTTGGGAAACTCTTTCATGTCCCAGTCATTCTGGTCCCAGCCGCGGCCGGTGATCCATCCTTCTTTATTTTCGTTGGCAAAAGCCTTCACTCTTTCGATACATTCTTCCCAGCTGCCGGTACCTGTCAGATCCACCCGTTGCAGGCTCATACCATAGCCTACAAAATGGGCATGGGCATCGATGAAGCCTGGATAAATGAATTTGCCCTGCGCATCCAGTTTTTCTTTTGCTTCAAATTCTTTTTCCAGGTCAGCACTTTTCCCAACAGCAATGATCTTTCCATCCTTTATAGCCATTGCTTCAGCAATCGCAAACGAAGAATCTACTGTATAGATAGTAGCGTTATATACCAGCAGATCGGCCTGTTGTTTGGAAGAAGAGCAGGCCATCAGCAAAAGGCTGATGCCTGCAGCAGCAAGTATTTGTTTTAGTTTCATGTGTTGAAAATACAGAAAATGAGGGAGTGGACTAACGATTATGACTTTGCAGTGATAAAGAACTACAGCGTGTAATACGCCAAACTGATGTTGAGCAAGATCGTAAGGAGTATCTAAAAATTTGTTGTTTTTAATACAGTTCATGTTAGCTGCTATGTCGCTCACTTGATACAATCATCAGCAAATTTTTTTTATTGATGCCCTTTTTTGCGTACCCAATAAAATCGATCAACATTCCATACTCATTCATCGAAGTATCTCTGCCTGTATCTTCAAGCCATTTAGGATAAAATTTTTCCAAGTAATCAAAATCAATTAATTGTTTTCTTAGTAAAGACAAATCTAACACATATGCATTTTTATTTCGATAAACCTCTTCCACGAACTGTGGGGATTGAAAGAGAAACTTTATAAGCTGAGATACAGTTTCCTCTGAATTGAAATTTGTGGATGTAAATATGACTTCTCCTGGTTCATCATAAATATATTTTTCAGGAATTAACTCCCCGACAATATCCTCTGGCGAATATTCATCGGTCGATAATATCGAAACGTCAAATCTCATAGTAGCTCGCCTTTCTTCTACCAATTATTTTTCTGCTTCAGTTTTTATATGTTCTAAAACTCGTTTATGAATTTTATGAACTATGTGGTCGCTCCAAAGTGTCCAATAAAAGGCAGGTTTTATTTTGTTTACATACCAAGTCGTTCCTTCAAGTAGAGTATGTCCATTTGGAAGTCGTGTCAACTTAAATTGTCCTTCTTTAGAAATCCAATAACCGTGTAAATGGTTTGGATGAATGTCATAGAAGCTTAATTCTTTCATAGGTTCAGGTTGTTCATCTACTGAAAATTTTAGAAGTCGTGGTTCGTCCCAAACAGTTATCGGTTCTACAAAACTACCTGTCGAAAAATTACAATGTCGAATGGCGCCAACACCGTGTCCATTTATTGTTGCATTAATAGGGTAGGCTATACCTGTTTTAAAAATGAATTCTGTCGGCTCTTTTAATTGTGGAAATGCAATTACATTTTTCCAAACATTTTCTGGAGTAGTGTTTATTTCAATTGATGTGACTACTGAACGAATTTCTTCTTTGTCATGTTTAAGTTTTTCAAAGGCCATAAGTGAGGGAACGGAAAGAAAAAGTATAGCAATTGTTGTTGTGTTGCCAATTTTACTTTTTACAATTTGATAGCCTATGAAGTGTCCCAACCAAGTAAAGAACAGTCCAACGGGTAATGCCATTATTAAACAAATAATTCCTTCCCATGCAAAAAATAAAAGCCCAAGACAAAATATACCAAGTGTCAAGAGTGAGATATTAAAGAGTTTGCGTCTTTCGCTTGTGTTGTTAAGTCCGTAGATAAGTGTTGAAGCCGCTCCCATAACCAAAGGAAGCCAAACAAAAAGTCCAAACGCATATTGACGAAATGAGTTGATTGCCAAATAAGCAAAAGTCCAACCCAAAATACAGGTCAACCCGACAGCAAAATATGCTCTGCGATTTATTTTATGTTCAGGATTATTTGTCTCTTGCATAATTTGATTACCTCAAATAAGGTGGCTGCTTACTCTATAAAATACGCAATAGCTGGCATAGTTTACTATGATTATCAAGTTAAAACTATACCAGTGTAAAAAATTATATTCCCATTAAATATTGTCCCTTTATATACTTAGCCACCTCAGTCAGGTTCTTTGTTTTTTCAAACACAGCTAACTGCCTGTCGGCGCCGGTGCCATTCTCCAGCATTTTATGTACATAAGCGATACGATGGCGGCTGCCTAGATGGTCCAGTACAGGGTCCAGAAAATCGAGCAGCTCATAGATCAGTGCCCTTGTATTCACTTCTTCTTCCTTGCCAAAATCGATCAGGTAACCATCTACCCCATAGCGACTGGCCCGCCATTTATTTTCATTCAGTAAGGCTCTTGAGTATTGTATAAAGTTGAGGTTCTTGGAACGCAGCATGTATATCCTTGCACAGATAGCCTGGAACAAAGCGGCCAGGGTGATGGTTTCATCCACGGTCAGGGGTATATCGCAAACACGAAATTCCACCGTGTTAAAGAAAGGGTGCACCCGCAGGTCCCACCAGATCTTTTTTGCATTGTCGATACAATTGGTTTTGATCAGCAATTTAACATAGTTGTCATATGCTTCAATACTGTCAAAGGCATCTGGTATGCCCGTGCGGGGAAACTTATCAAATACTTTGGTGCGGAAAGATTTATACCCAGTCATCCTTCCTTCCCAAAAAGGGGAGTTGGTACTAAGGGCAAATACATGCGGCAGAAAATAACGGGTGCTGTTGGCTATATGATTGGCCATTTCCCGGCTTTCCATTCCCACATGCACATGTAATCCAAAGATGAGGTTGCTCCTTGCTGCTTCCTGCAGCTCATTCACTATTTCATTGTAGCGGATATGATCGGTGATCAGTTGGCTTTCCCAATGGCTGAAAGGATGGGTACCCGCTGCTCCCATGGCAAAACCTAACCCGTCTGCTATGCCACCAATGGTTCTTCTCAGAGTAGACACATCTGTGTAAGCTTCATCAATATCCGCACAGATATCCGTGCCTACTTCCACCACCGCCTGGTGCATTTCGGCCTTTACTTTATCTTTTATCATCTTCTGGCCTTCCTGTACGATCTTCTGTTCATGGCTTTTGAGTTCATAGGTCTTGGGATCAAGCACCATGTATTCTTCTTCCACACCCAGGGTAAAGCTTTTGTAGTTCAGATTCATATTTCAGTTTATAGTTTGTGGTTTGTAGTGTATAGTTGGTTCTCCGCGTTGTGTAAAGATTCTTCGATTTGCTTTATTGCTAATTACAAATCACAAACTATAAACTACAAACTAAATTATACCAAAGGACTTTTATTGGCTCCTCTTCTTACATATTCTCCCCATGTCAGGTTATCGACGCCTTCTTTATTCTCCAGTGCTTTTTCAATAGCATAGTTGGCCGATGTTTCCACTACCCAGTCAAAATTTTCCTGTCCTACGCTGTGCAGGTCTGCATCAGGTGCAGGATTGCAGAAATCGATGGCATAGGGCACACCATCTCTTACGGCCAGTTCCACCGTGTTGAAATCATATCCTAAATATTTGTTGATCCGAAGAACGATATCCGTCATTTGCTGTAACCGTTCAGGCGAAGGGCTGAAATCTGCCACATAACGAAGATGATGCGGGTTGCGGGGTTCGTATGACATGATGCGTACATATTTGCCACCAATGCAATAGCAACGATAATATTCAGTAAATATAATTTCTTCCTGCAGCAACATTACCAGTTGTCCTGTTTCTGCATGCTTGGTAAAGAAATCTTCTGCACTGTTGAGTTTGTAAACATGTTTCCATCCACCGCCGGCAAAGGGTTTCATGTAAGCAGGGAAACCCACATAATTGAAAATGGCTTCCCAGTCGAGCGGGAAGGCCAGGTTGCTGAACGAATCATTGGAAGTATCATCCGGCAGATCTCTTGACGGAATGATAGCCGTTTTTGGAACCGGTACATCCACTTTTGTCATCAGGCAGTTGTTGAAGTACTTATCATCGGCACTCCACCAGAAAGGGTTATTGATAACAGCCGTTCCGGTAACGGCCGCATTCTTTAACCAGGTGCGGTAAAAAGGCACATCCTGTGAAATACGATCGATGATCACTGCGTAACCGCTATGCACTCCCTGCATGGCTTTGTCAATGCGAACCGGCTCAGCAATAATGCCGGGTACGTTTTTACTGTTTACTCTTGCAACAAATGCTTCAGGAAATGAACGTTCTTTTCCATGCAGAATTCCAATTTTCTTCATACGCTGGTTTTAATTGAGTGATTTAAAATGTAAGCCGTTCCGGGGCTTTGGATAAATGGGAAGCGGCTTTTCCAAATTTATTTTTTCGGCATCAAATAAACAAATTAACCGGGCTGTTTTATCGGCCTTTTCTGATTATTCGCCTGCGACCCCGTTTATTATGAAATCCTTATTTTTGAAACCATGCAAAAGGCAGCAAAAGCATCCGTCATTCTTACTGAAAATGTTTACCTCGAGTCCCAATTCCTTAAACGGGAGGTTTGTATAGACTTCTTCTTTCCGGCTACTGTCACCACCCATGAACCGGTAAGCTTGCTGCTTATCAATGATGGCCAGGACATGGAAAAAATGAATTTTCACAAAATTCTTGATAAGCTATATTCAGAACAGGAGATAGAACCTTTATTATTTGTGGCCATCCATGCCGGCGAAGATCGTAAGATGGAATATGGCACACAGAACCACCTGGATTATAAAGACAGGGGTGCCAGGGCGCCATTATACACTTCTTTTATTTTTGATGAGTTACTTCCTTTTATAAGACAGAAATATTCCATTAGTTCATTCAAGGAAAAGGCATTTGCAGGCTTTTCTTTGGGAGGATTGAGTGCCCTTGATATTGTATGGAACCGGCCTGGTGAATTTACAAAAGCCGGGATATTTTCTGCATCACTCTGGTGGAGAAGTGTTGATCAGAATGATGAGGAGTATGATGATGATAAGCACCGCATCATGCACCAGCAGATACGCAATGGCAAGTATGCACCATGGTTAAAGTTCTTTTTGCAATGCGGTAACCTGGATGAAATAAAGGACCGGAACAAGAATGGTATCATCGATTCAATAGATGATACACTTGACCTGATAAAGGAACTTGAAGCAAAAGGATATGATAGAGAAAAAGATATTTACTACCTGGAGCTGGCCGATGGCCATCATGATGTATTTACCTGGGGCAGGGCTATGCCGGTATTTTTGAAATGGGGCTGGGGGATCAAATGACTTTCATGAATATAATAGCATAAAAAAACCCTCGTTTATTACGAGGGTTTTTTTTATCATATCAGTCTGTTGTGATTAATTGAAGAGGTATCTTAAACCAAACTGTACAGAGTAAGTAGAAGCCACACTTACATTATCCCTGAAAGTCCTGGTAATGATATCACCCTGTGCAGTTGCCAGGCGGAACTGAGGTACTACCGAGCCTCCCGGAATTAATGAAGTGGCATTAGTTGGAATCAATATTGAACTTGCGTTGATAGATTTCAACTTACCCCAGCTTGGGTTGATCATGTTACCAAAATTGAATATGTCAAGAGTGAACTGGATGGTATTCTTGTTCTTACCAACCTTAGCAAAAATATCCTGCATGAACTTCAGGTCAACCCTGTTTAACCATGGTATCTGTGCACCATTACGTTCAGCGTATTGACCACGGTGAGCTTTCAGGTATTTATCCTGCATGATATATGCTTCAAACAAGTTGCGTTGTGCTGTTTGATCATACACCACACCATTTATTGTCTGGCTGGCGAATTGCATTTGCTGTACCTGGGCTACTGTTGGAATATAGATCAGGTCATTACCTGTAACACCATCCCTGTTAAAATCTGCGCCATATACATAAGAAAATCTTCCTGCTATACCACCATTATAGATCATAGAAATAGTAGTGGCCAGGTGTTTGAAGTATTCTTTGCGGTAAGACACCAAACCAACTACTCTGTCTGGTAATACATAGTCAGTATAACCCAATGGAGATTGGTTTGCACCATTTACAGTACTGGTTATCTGCCATGCAGAAAGAGGCTGGTCGCCACCACCATCATGCAGGTTGCCTGCCAGTGATTTTGTGTAAGCGACAGAAGCATAGAATCCTTTGCTGAATGGCTTTTCAATTTTAGCTGTCAAAGAGAAATAATACCCTCTTGTGCCATTTCTTATCAGAATTGGGTTGAATGCCGTTGTTCCGCCAACGGTAGGTACACCTGCTGAATTAAGTGTATTGATAAACCTTGTAGGTACAGTAGCACCATACATGGCCCTGTTATCTGGATAACCGGCAACATTCAATGCTGATCCGCTTTGAAGGTTTGGATTGCTAAAGAAAGCTGTATTGAGGTCTTTGGTGAATAAAGCTTCAAGCGTACCAACTAAACCACCAGGCAATTTGCCATCCATAGCCAAAGTTGATTTCCATGACTGGGGGAATTTGAAATCTGGATCCAGTGCTGTTACAGACTGGGGTACAAGGGTACCTGCAGCAGGTACGGTAGCGGGACGATAAGCAGCCGGATCAGGATTGAATGGACCAGGTGTATTAGCCTGCCCGTTAAATGCCTGTGTGATCTGGATCATACCATTATCACCTGACTGGCTAACTATCCATACAAAAGGAATCCTGCCACTGAACACTCCCGTTCCTCCACGGATTTGCAGGGAACGGTCCCCATAAAGATCCCAGTTGAAGCCTACTCTCGGAGACCACATCAACCTTGTTTTTGGCAATAAACCGGTATTCATCTTTATACCATCAGAAAAAGTAAGACCTGCTACGAGCGGGTTTGTTACAACTTGTGGAACGTCAGGATAACTCGGGCGGTCTACTCTTAATCCGATTGTAAAACGGAAGTTTCTGTTCAATGTTATTTCATCCTGCGCATATAAAGCCAATTGGGCAAACTTAAATGCGGAGAATGCCGGCGCAAAATCTTTTGACAGTGAGTATGTAATGGCGAAATCTCTTGGTTTTGCACGAAGAGCCGGGTTAGGGTTCAGTGCACTGGCAAAATCAGCCCAGGTATTAAAAACATAATAACTGGTAGCAAAACGCTGGAAGCCATTAATCGTTTCACTCAGGTCAAACTGTCCACCTACTGTCCAGTTATGTTTACCTGTGGTCCAGGTAAGATTATCAATTACTGAATAAGTTTTCACTTTTCTCAGGTTTCCAAAACTGAATGGCTCATACCCAAAAGAAGTATAAGGTGCCGGGGCAGATACTCCAGTTGAGCTTAAGATATCAACAAAAGGAAATGTCTGGCTGTCAGATTCACGGGAATCGTTCTGGTATGTATAAGTACCACGAAGTGTATTTGCAATTCTACCCCATGTTGAGTTTAATTCAGCTGCTAACGAATAAAGATTTGCTCCCTGGAAATAATTTGAATTTTTGAACCACAGCGAGTTATTGTTTGTACGACCCAGGCCGGAAGAATATGTAAAGCCGGCTCCGGATGTAGAAGAACTTGGGCTATTAGGTTCACCGCCTTCCACCTGGCTGTAGCGAATATTGAACCTGTGTCGTGAGCTGATGTTCCAGTCGAGACGAAGCAAATATTTTGTTCTTTCAATATCAGGAGTATAGCCATCGAATGCCCCCGTCACATAGCCATAATTTGTCAGCAGGTAGTTGCTTATTGCATTCAATGAATCAGCGGTAGGCCGTGCAATGTTGGGAGAACTTCCAAAAGGCGCAGCTGCAGTTGCTGCAGAAAGTGTTTGAATTGTTTTCGGTTGTTTTTCTGTTTCATAATTAAAGAAGAAGAACAGTTTGTTCTTGATGATAGGTCCGCCAATACGGAAGCCATATTGCTTGAATTCTTCCGCAGGTCTTGTGAAATATGTTTTCTCCACCTTCCGGCCACGATGTTTTTCATTCCTGAAATAAGTATAAACTGAACCTGTGAAGGTGTTAGTCCCGGATCTTGTTACTGCATTGATAGCACTACCAATAAAACCTGTTTGGCGAATATCAAAAGGAGTAAGATTAACAGATATTTCTTCCAGGGCGTCTAATGATATAGGTGCTCCGCCTGCAGGAAGATTGCTGCCGATACCGAAACTGTTATTGAAGTCAGAACCGTCTACAGTAAAGTTGTTCTGCCTATAGTTACCACCACCGATTGAGGCGCCATTTGATTGCGGGGTGGCACGGGTAAGATCGTTTATGCTTCTGCTGATAGTAGGAAGCTGGTTGATCTGGCGGATACCGATATTGGTAACCGAACCGGTTCTGCTTGCATTCAGCAGGGTACTTCTTCTGCCTGTAGTAATCACAACGTTCTCGAGGGAAGCTGTTGTTTTAGTTAACAGGGGATTTAATAAAAATGATTCAGCCAGTTGCAGGTAAACATTTTCATGTTTATCTGCTTCGTGTCCTACAAAACTTATTTCTATCAGGTAAGGGCCACCTACCCGCATATTCTGAATAGAAAACGTACCGCCTGCACGGGAAATGGTTGTGTATTTGGTTCCGGAAGGCTGGTGAGTGGCAACGATTGTCGCTCCTACAAGGGGCTCATCAGCATTGTTTTTAACCGTACCATTAATGGCAGAGGTAGTTATCTGGGCAAAAAGCAAGGGACTGGCCGCAAGGGCTACTACAAACAATAAGACTATTCTCTTAAGCATAAAGATTGGTTTTCGGTTGCAAAGAAAGGGAATATTTCCAAATTAAATATAGGCAAATATTAACAAACCACTATTGAAATGTAACGCTTTAGAAAGACAAAAAGCTGCTGCTTTTCGCTGCCCTCATATGTTTAAAACTTACCGGCCGATTCTTTGTTCTATTTTTGCAAAAATTACAGTAATGTTTGATTCAATTGAGAGTGCTATTGAGGACATAAAACAGGGCAAATTGGTAGTGGTGGTGGATGATGAAGACCGTGAGAATGAAGGTGATTTTGTAACTGCTGCCCGTAATGTGACCCCCGAAGTAATCAATTTCATGAGCAAATATGGGCGGGGCCTTATTTGCGCCGCTTTGCCGGAGGAACGCTGTGATGAACTGGGACTTGAACTGATGGTTAATAATAATACCGCCCTGCATGAAACCGCATTTACCGTATCGGTAGACTTACTCGGTCATGGTTGTACTACCGGCATCTCGGCCCAGGACAGGGCCAAAACCATCCAGGCACTGATAGATCCCAAAATAACACCCTGCGATCTGGGTCGACCAGGCCATATTTTTCCTTTGCGGGCCAAAAAGGGAGGAGTTCTTCGCAGAGCTGGCCACACAGAAGCGGCGGTTGACCTGGCTCGTCTTGCCGGATTTAGTCCTCCGATTGGCGGTGTATTGGTTGAAATAATGAATGAGGATGGAACTATGGCCCGGCTGCCGGAACTATTTGAAGTGGCCAAAAAGTTTGATTTTAAAATAATCACCATAAAAGACCTGATCGAATACCGGGTAAAATCTGATTCTCTTATAGAAGAAGTGGTACGGGTGGATATGCCTACACAATTTGGTGATTTTCAGCTGGTAGCATTTAAAGAAAAGAATTCTTCTAATGAACACCTTGCTTTATTGAAAGGAACCTGGGAAAAAGATGAGCCGGTAATGGTTAGAGTTCATTCTTCCTGTTTCACTGGTGATATATTAGGGTCATTGCGTTGTGATTGCGGTGAACAGTTGCATAAGGCAATGGAGATGGTGGAAGAGGAAGGTAAGGGGGCTATTTTGTATATGAACCAGGAAGGAAGGGGGATCGGTCTCTTGAATAAATTAAAGGCTTACCGGTTGCAGGAGCAGGGAATGGATACTGTGGAAGCAAATCTTCATCTTGGATTCCAGATGGATCAGCGGGATTATGGTATAGGTGCACAAATATTAAGACATCTCGGAATTACCAGGCTCAGGCTGATGACAAATAATCCTAAAAAGAGAGTGGGACTTATCGGGTATGGACTTGAAATTGTTGAAAATATTCCGATCGAGGTCTGCCCAAATGAGCATAATGAAAAATACCTCCGCACCAAAAGAGACAAGCTGGGGCATGAAATTCTGGACAAGAAATAAGAACTTATTTTACTTTATAATTGACCGGTTGGTTTTTTTTCTGCCTCTGTTTTTTGTTCTGCTTCAGCAGGTTGCTGCACTTTTTTCTTTCTTCTGAAAAGATCGCCAAGCCTGTCAAAATCCTTTTTAAAAGAAATACTTGCACCTGCCCTTCTTGCTCTTGCAGTAGACGTATTGGAAGAATTGGTCAGGTAGTCGGTATTTTCCCTGTAAAAAAAGGAAGCCCTGATAGTACCACTTTGGTTTATCAGCCATTCCATAGTTACATCAGGCAGCAATTGAATATTTTGCTGCAAACTCGATTGTGACTGACTTAATGGGGCATCAAATCCCAAACCGGTAGAAATGATAAACCGGTTATTGAAGAATGAACGGCCAATGGAAAAATTTACATTACTGCCAAGATTAAGTGCCGTTTTATTGTCATTTACCAGGTTTCTGTTGTAAATAGATGTGTTCAGGTTGATATTGTATTTATCGCTTTTTAGCAGGTTCCCTAATAATTTATTGATCTGGTCGCTGAGTACACTCAGTAACATTCCTGATATGGTGCTTACTCCCAGTCCGCTGCCGCTTATATCTCCGGCCAGTTCACTTGGCGCAAAACTGTTGAAAACGATAAGATAGGTGACCTGCCTGTTTATCTCATTGGGATTTTTTTGCATCTGTTGCACAATTAAAGCAAGCTCAGGATCATTTGCTGCCACACTGCTGCTTGGAAAATCGAGTGCAAAATTGATCGCCGGTTTAAAAAGTTTATCTGTAAGGGAAGCGACTACGTATACATCTCCACGGGCATTGCCTATACCAGAAGTAAGATTAAGAGAGTTTGCCAGGGGAGCAAAACTTACTTTCTCTGCCCTGTATACGGCTTCAAATTTTATATTAGCATCATAGGGATTTCCATTCCATTCTATATAGTTTACGCTTCCTTTTCTTATCTCAAATGGTTTTTTAAAAAATGACTGAAAGGTGAAAAGGTAGCTTCCTTCCTCAATATCAAAACGACCCCGCAAAGTAAGCGGCTCGGCTGTACCTGAACGGATATTGAGTGTGCCGGTTCCTTTTCCTTTTATCTCGTCACCGGTGAGTTCGTCAAGCACCACTTTTACGGTAACCATTGGGTTGGCAGTCACTTCCACATCATATATAATGCTTGTTTCGTTTACTTTTACATCTTCTTCAGTCATTTCCCGTCCATACTTTCTTTCTACCAGGAAATCTGCAATACCTGTTTCCCTGCTTGAAGAAGAAGGCAAAGTGATAAAGCTGCTGTCTTTATCAGAAGCATTTGCATTAATAGTCATTACCATGTCTGATTGAGGCCCCCTCAACTGTAATATTCCAGTGCCTTTCACATTGCCATAAAACTGTTTGTTGTCATGGTATGTTGTTCTTAATAATTGCACGGGAAGGTTAGGTGTTTCTCTGGTACCCGCTTCTCCCGGTTTTCTTGGTTTGCGGGTAGATATATCAAGATCATAGAACATGTTTTTGAATGACTCATGATCTATCCCGCCTGTTATATATATAGGATTGCCGGTTACTGTATCGGTAAGAACAATTCCATCGAGATCTATTTTTTCTTTTGTCAGTTCTATATCTGTGTCCTGTATTTTATAGTAGCATTGTGTAAAGTTGACCCTGAGTCCTGCATCTTTTAATCTCCCTTTACCACTGACACCGAGGTTACTGAACTCGCCGGTTATGTCAATATCACCCGTCAGGTAGCCTTGCATGTTCGAGAATAAAGTTCCAAGAAAACGTTCTAATACTTTTATAGGGAATGATTTTGCTTTTAATGAAATGATATTGTTTTTTGCTTTTTCCGTGTCACCAAAGAAAAGATGAAGGTTATAGGCAAGACTATTTTCTTCGTTTACAGTATTGCCATTTATTTTAAGTTCTTTGGTCTTATTGTCATAGGCTGCGGTTGCTTTTAGCTCGCCTATAGAATCATTATCAAGACGTAATAATTTTGTCTGTATATCATCAGAGGTGATCTTCATGTGTCCGCCAGGATCCTCAACAAGGATATTCCCCGATAAAAGACCTTCCAGCCTGTTTTTTGGTAGAAAGAAGGGAGCAAAATCATTAAGGTTGATATTGGCTAATTGTACTTTTAAATCACTCCAGTTGCCAATATCTGAGGGTCTTGTTTTTAATAATATTTTCTGTTCACCTTCTGATAATACCAGTTCTCCCTGCGTTGGGTTATTCTTTCTGAATATCAATTCCCCTGTTTCATCAATCGTCCACAGTTTTCCGTTTATGGTAAAGGACGAGGGATCTACTTCAATCTTTACTCCATCATTGTACGTAAGTACCAGGGCATTCAGGTTGGCTCTTTCTACTGCCTGGTTTGCTCCTGCATGTATTGATACTTTTGAGGAATCATTACGGGCACTTACCCTGATGTCTGCAAATGGTATACTGAGACTGTCGTTAATTCTTACATTATTTGTTTTGCCTACCAGCAACAGGCTATCGAAATTTCCGGTAGCTATAATCTTTGC
>Ga0209573_1003145_pt1 | contig 18948 bp, 17 predicted proteins | sample TNRBio252014_DNA_FD_185870 | JGI IMG/M metagenome (GOLD analysis project Ga0209573, IMG submission 185870) | Wastewater treatment Type I Accumulibacter community from EBPR Bioreactor in Madison, WI, USA - TNR Reactor_6/25/2014_ DNA (SPAdes)... | ecosystem: Engineered > Bioreactor > EBPR >...
CGTCAGTCGACGCCATCCTGGTGGCTAACGGCGTGGACCTGGCACGGGCACGAGCCGATATCGCCACTCAAGAGACCGGCCAGCACCTCAGCGACATCATGACCCTGGCGCGCAATATCGGCCTGGAAGGCACGCCCAGCTTTGTCATCAATGGCGAACTGGTGAACGCCGGCTCGGTCGCGGACCTTCAGGCGGCGATCGATGCCGCCCAGGCTCCACCGCGATAGGCTTTGAGAATTAAAATGCGAACTAATCGCATTCATATTGCGATGAGGCTCTGTTTTCGTTAGGAAGCCCGCATTAATTTTGTGGAATTCCCTCCAATGTCTTCGAACTACCGCTCTCCGCTCTCCCTGCGGGCGCTCGGTCTCGGTCTGGTGGCCGCCGCTGCGCCGCTGCCGGCCATGGCCCAGCAGGCCCAGCCTGCCGCCAGAGCTGAGGTCCAGCCGGCCGTGCCGGCCGACGAGCTTGACCCGATCGAGGTGCGCGCCGAGCGGTTGAATGAGCACCCCTATGCCGATCCCGACGCCCCCTACCGCACCGTCAATTCGGCGTCGCCGCTGCTGACCGAGCCGCTGCAGGAAACGCCGAAGTCCGTCCAGGTGTTGTCGGCCGAATATATCGACGACCTCGGGGCCGGCGGCCTGCGCGAAATCATGACCATCCAGCCGGGCGTGACGCTCGGCACCGGCGAAGGCGGCAATGCCTTTGGTGACCGCTTCTTCATCCGCGGTTTCGACGTCCGCAACGACATCTACGTCGACGGTGTGCGCGACCCCGGCGTCAGCATCCGCGATTCCTTCGGCGTCGAGCAGATCGAGATCCTGCGGGGGCCGTCGTCGGCCTTCGCCGGGCGCGGCACGACCGGCGGCGCGGTCAGCCTGATCACCAAACAGCCCGCTCCGGTCGATTTCGGCGACCTGGAAGTGGTCGTCGGGACGGACAATCTGGTACGCACGACGCTCGATGTCAGCCGGCACATTGGTGACACGCTGGCTGTGCGCTTCAACGGCCTGTACCAGGATTCAAACACGCCGGGCCGCAATGCCGTTTACAACAATCGCTGGGGCTGGGCCTTCGCGGCCGAATGGAGTCCGATCCAGGACCTGAGACTGGGCGTCGACTACTATCACCTGGAAACCGACTACATGCCGGATTGGGGGGTGCCGTATGACGTCGCCAATAACCGTCCGTTCGACGTCAATCGCGAGAATTTCTACGGCATCACCCAGCGCGATTTCGGGCGCTCCTATGTCGATGTCTATACGCTGACCGGCGACTGGCGGATCGGTGACGATCTGAGCCTGCATTCGATCATCCGCTATGGTGACACCGGCAATGCCTACACCGCCTCGGCCCCGGAACAGCCGAACGTGGCCCTGGGCACGGTCGGCGCGAACGCCAAGCGCCGCAACGCCATCACCGAATACCTGGTCAACCAGACCCAGCTGACCTGGCACCCCGTCTGGGGCGGGATGCAGCACACCATCGTCGGCGGCTATGAGGTTTCGGGCGAGCGCATCCTGAACCGCCAGGGCTCCTTTACGGAGTGCGCCACCGATCCCTGCACCGGTGCGACGGGCAACCCGCGCCAGAGTCTGTACAATCCGAACCCCTACCGTCCGTGGGCGACGCTGGATAACGGCATCGTCAGCCGCAACCGTATCGAGGTCGCCAGCCGCGCCGTCTATGTTCTGGACACGGTGCATCTGAACGACCAGTGGCGACTGCTGGGCGGCCTGCGCTGGGACAACTATGATGTCGAGCTTCGCAACGTCACGGTGGCCACCGGTGCCCTGACGGCCCGCGAGTCCAGCTCGTCCTTCCTCAACTGGCACCTGGGGGCGGTCTATCTGCCGCGGCCGAACATCAGCCTGTATGCCAATGTCGCCTCCTCCTCGAACCCGTCGGGCGAGCAGCTGGATTCGACCGGCCTGGACTACGGCGGCCTGGATGCCCGGATCGTCGGCCTGGAGCCTGAGCGCAACATCGCCTGGGAACTGGGGGCCAAGACCACCCTGTTCGGCGGCCACCTCGATGTGACCGGTGCGATCTTCCAGATCGACAAGACCGATGCCCGTACCGTCGTTGGCTCGGGGCCTACCGCCATCGTCACCAATGACGGTGAACAGCGCGTGCGCGGGGTCGAGATCCTGGTCGCCGGCAACATTACCGACCAGTGGAGCGTCTTCGGCGGCATCACGCTCCTCGACACCGAGGTTCTGGCCAGCGGCCAGCCGACCCAGGTGGGCCAACCGTTCCCGAACGTGTCGGAAACGAGCTTCACCCTGACGTCACGCTATCAGGTCAACGACCGCCTGAACGTCGGCGGCACTGCAATCTACAACTCCGAGCGGTTCGGCGGCACCATCACCGCCGGCACGACCCAACTGCCGGACTACTGGCGCTTCGACCTGTTCGGCGGCTATCAGCTGACCGAAACCGTCGAGGTCTCGTTCAACGTCCTGAACCTCACCGACGAGGTCTATTACGACGCCTTGTATCGGTCAGGTACGCCCTTCACCTACATCGCGCCCGGTCGCTCGGTACAGGTGCGGATCGACTACGACTTCTAGGAGGCATTCCCGTGCTGCTCTGCATTCCGTCGATCCTGTCCCGTGAGGAGGTCGCCGCATTCCGGCAACGGCTCGATCAGGCCGATTGGACCGATGGCAATGTGACGGCCGGGGCCCAGTCGTCCCTGGTGAAGAAAAACCGTCAATTGCCCGAGTCCTCGCCGGTCGCCCGGGAACTCGGCGATCAGGTGATCGACGCCCTGGGCCGCAGCCAGCTGTTCGTATCGGCCGCCCTGCCGCTCAAGACCTTCCCGCCGCTGTTCAACCGGTATGGTGTCGGCGAAGGTTTCGGGGCTCATGTCGACAATGCCATCCGACCGGTCAGGGGTACGCACACGCGGATCCGCACCGATCTGTCAGCGACCCTGTTCCTGGCCGATCCCGACGAATACGACGGCGGCGAGCTGATCATCGAGGGTCCGTTCGGGGGCCAGGCGGTCAAGCTCAATGCCGGCGACATGGTGCTGTATCCGGCGTCGAGCCTGCACCGGGTCGAACCGGTTACGCGCGGTGAACGCATTGCCAGCTTCTTCTGGATGCAGAGCATGGTGCGCGACGACACCGAGCGGACCATACTGTTCGACCTGGATCAGGCCATCCAGGCGCACGCCGCCAAGGCCGGACAGGGCGATCCGCTGACGGTTCAACTGACCGCTGTCTATCACAACCTCATTCGGCGCTTCGCCGACGCCTGACGCCGGTTTCCGGACCCGCCCCGGCAGGCGCGACCATATTGGTCCACGGGCGATGCATTTTGGACGGTTCCAGCCGCTTGCCCGACGGCCTCCAGATTGCGGTCGATACGGCAGAGGCCGGCAGCCCGGCCACACCCCAGATCATTATTTTGCGACGCATTCGCATTTTCATTGCGGTGCAGCATCACTTGAGTTAGGTCGCCCCGATTTTCAAATTTCTGGGGTTTCTCTCAATGTCATCGCTACACCTGACCTCGGCGTGCTCGCCGCTAGCCGTCCTTGCCGTCATTGGAGTCGTGGTAGCCACCCCTGTCGCTGCCCAAGCGCAATCCACCCCTGAACAAGCTCGTGATCGCGGCACAGAGGTTGCGCCGATCAACGTGTTCGGCCAACGCGCACCCGTCTATAATCAGGACACGACGTCCAGCGCCACGCGCACTGACACGGCCCTGATCGACACGCCACAGGCCATCTCGATTGTCACCCGCGACCAGATCGACGACCTGGGCCTGCAGAGCATGGCGGACGTTGTTCGCTACGTTCCCGGCGTCGGCTACGCTCAGGGCGAAGGCAACCGGGACGCCCTCGTCTTCCGGGGGAATGCCTCCACAGCAGACTACTTCACCAACGGCCTGCGCGACGACACCCAGTACTATCGCGATCTGTACAACATCGAGCGCGTGGAGATCCTGCGCGGTCCCAACGCCATGGTGTTCGGACGCGGCGGCCTGGGCGGCGTGCTCAATCGCGTTACCCGCCAGGCCGGTTGGGGTATCGACAATGAGCTGCACATCGAAGCCGGTTCGCACGAACATTTCCGCGCAACGATCGATTACAATCTCGAACTGAGCCCGACGGCCGCCCTGCGGATCGTCGGCCTCTATCAGGACTCCGGCAGCTACCGCGACGGCGTGACCTATGAGCGCTTCGGAGTGAATCCGACGGCGACCTTCGCCCTCGGCGCGGCAACCACGGTTGAAATCGGTTACGAGCACTTCGAGGACCAGCGCATCGCCGACCGTGGCGTTCCGGCCAATCCGGGCGGAACCCGGGCCAATCCGGCAAGCCCCCTGGATGGTTATCAGAGCACCTTCTTCGGTGACCCGGCCCGCAGTCCGACCGATACGGTGGTCGACGCCTTTAATCTGCTGGTCGAGCACCAGTTCGAAAACGGCCTGTTGGTGCGCAACCGCACGCGCTTTGCCGACTACGACAAGTTCTATCAGAACGTCTTTCCGGGGGCCGTCAACGCCGCCCGCACGACCGTATCCATCACGGCCTACAACAACGACACCCAGCGCCAGAACCTGCTGTCGCAGACCGATTTCATTTATGAAACGACCTTCGGGGGCCTGGCCCATACCTTGATGGCCGGCTTTGAACTCGGCCGGCAGGACACCGAAAACCTGCGCATGACGGGGTACTTCCCGGGGGGAGGCACGAGCGTCACAGTCCCTCTGACCAACCCTACGATCAATCTGCCGATCACCTTCGCGCCCAGCGCGACCGATGCCTCAAACTCGGGCACCGCCGATGTCGCAGCGCTGTACATTCAGGATCAGATCCAACTCACCGATCAGATCCAGGTCCTGCTCGGCCTTCGCTATGACAGCTTCGATGTGGATTTCCTCAACCGCCGCACCGGCGCACGCCTGGAAACGTCAGACGGCCTGTGGTCGCCGCGTCTGGGCCTGGTGTTCAAACCCCAGGAGAACCTGGCCTTCTACGCCAGCTACTCGCGCAGCTACCTTCCGCGCTCGGGCGAGCAACTGAACTCGTTGACCGCCGCGACCGTCTCGCTCGAGCCGGAGCAGTACGACAACTACGAAATCGGTGCCAAGTGGAACGTCACTCCGATCCTGGGGCTGACGGCGGCACTCTACCAACTGGACCGCACCAACGTCGTCGTGCCGGATCCCGCCAATCCGGGCCAGTCGATGCTGGTCGACGGTCAGCGCAGCCGCGGCCTGGAACTCAGCGCAACCGGACGGATCAATGACCAGTGGACCGTCATCGCCGCCTACGCCTGGCAAGAGGCTGAAATCACGGCGAACCAGTCGGCCACGATCCTCGCCGGCAATCGGTTGGCCAACACCCCCGAGCATAGCTTCTCGGTCTGGACGCGCTTTGACTTCACGCCGAGCCTCGGTGCCGGAGTGGGTGTGATCCGCGAAGGCGAACGCTTTGCTGCCGCCGACAACACCCAGGTCATGGACGCCTACACCCGCGTCGATGGGGCGCTGTTCTATACGATCAATGATCGCATCGATGTTCAGCTCAATATCGAGAACCTGCTGGACGAGGACTATTTCGCCTCGGCCCACAATAACAACAACACCACGCCGGGCGCGCCGCGCTCGTTCCGGCTCGGCCTGACGACGCGGTTCTAGTCGCGCGTCAGATCAATCCCGACAGAGGACTGGATGCCGAGGCGTACTGACGCTTCGGCATCCGGCCTGCCAGATAAGCCTCGCGCCCGGCGATCACTGCATGCCGCATGGCCGAGGCCATCAGGATGGGATCCCGCGCCTGGGCGATGGCGGTGTTCATCAGGACGGCGTCACAGCCCAGCTCCATGGCGATGGTCGCATCCGACGCCGTGCCGACCCCGGCGTCGACCAGGACCGGCACCTTGGCCTGTTCCACGATCAGCCGGATGTTGACGCGGTTCTGGATGCCCAGCCCCGAGCCGATCGGGGCGGCCGCCGGCATGATGGCCGCAGCTCCGGCCTCCTCGAGATGGCGGGCCATGACGACGTCGTCGGTGCAATAGACCATGACCTCGAAGCCGTCCTTGACCAGCAGTTCCAGGGCCCGAAGCGTCTCAGGCATGTCGGGGTACAGGTGCGGCGTGTCGGACAGCACCTCCAGCTTGACCAGGTTCCAGCCGCCGGCCTCGCGTGCCAGCCTGAGGGTCCGCACCGCGTCCTCGCCAGTGAAACAGCCGGCGGTATTGGGCAGGAAGGTGAAACGGTCCGGCTTCACATAGTCGACCAGCATCGGCTGCGTCGGATCGGACAGGTTCACCCGGCGCAGAGCGACCGTAACGATCTCGGCCCCGGCGGCCTCGGCCGCCGCAGCGTTCTGGGCATAGTCCACATACTTCCCTGTCCCGATGATCAGGCGCGAGGAAAAGGTCCGACCGGCAACGGTCCAGGTGTCATGCGATGGCTGGGTCATGGGGTTCAACTAGACCTTCGCCGCCTGCGCTTAAAGCCCTAGCGAAGCGCGAATCTCATCGGGCACAAGATCGCGTTCATCCCGATGCCGTTTCATCCAGGCGATGACATAGGAACAGGTGGGGATGATCATCAGCCCCTCGGCCCGCGCCGCCGTGACGGCGGCCGTGACCAGCGAAGAGGCGATGCCTCGGCCCTCCCATTCCTCCGGCACCAGGGTGTGGTCCATGATCCAGGCCCCGGTAATAGGCGAATAGTGGGCCTCGGCCATCAGGCCGTCCTCGACGATTTCGAAGCGGTGTTCGGCGGCATTGTGGACGACGGGCGTGGTCTTGTCGGGCATCAGAGGCTCCTCTTTCGCGTCTCGGGGGCTGTCGTGAAAACCATCACCGGGCCGAACTGTTGGCACGGATCCAGTCCGCCAGAACATCGATCTCGATTTCGCCGGCGGCGACTTTGATCATCGTCAGGGTGGCATCGACCTTGTCGGCCTCCAAGGGCGATCCGTTCAGCGCCAGAAACAGGATCATGGCCTGATAGGCTGCACGCCTGTTGCCATCCACGAACGAATGGTTTGGTGCGATCCCGACGACGTAGGTTGCCGCCAGGGCCGCCAAAGACGTCTCATTCTCATAGTGGAAGCGATTGATCAGCCGCTGTAGCGCCGATTCCAGCAGGCCCTCATCGCGGACGCCGACCGGCCCGCCATGGAGCGCCAGCGTCCGGTCGTGCAGCACAACCAAAGCCAGCTTCTCGATCCAGACGGGCTCGACGGAGGCCGTCATTTGGCCAGAGCGCGAAAGACGTCCCGGTGCTCGTCCATCAATCCCTGGCCCATATCGATCTGGCGCTGAACAGCATCGTTATAGGCCGACAGTCGCATCGCGCCGTCGGGACCGCGCGTCAGATACGGGGTGTCGCCCTTCTGGACGCCCAGTTCGAGCAGGGCCTCCTTGGGAAACACCGCGCCGACCGAGTTGCCCACCTGGGTCAGTTTGATCGGGATCATGTCGCGCCCCTTCGACCGTATGACGTTCGTTATAACACCCCATGTGCCGGATGCCTTTAACGCCCGAACACACCGATCAGCTCGATGTGGCTGGACCAAAGGAACTGATCCACCGGCGTGACGTGCTCCAGCCGCCAGCCGGCATCGACCAGCACCCTGGCATCGCGGGCGAAGGTGGTGGGGTTGCAACTGATCCCGACGACCCTGGCGGCTCCTGAAGCAGCGATTTCCCGAGCCTGTTCCAGGCCGCCGGCGCGCGGCGGGTCGAACACGATCAGGTCGCAGCCCTTCATCTCCATGGCCGACACCGGTTCTCGGAACAGATCGCGCGTCATCGCCTGAAGCGCCTTCAGTCCCGGCGTGCGCGCGGCGGCCTGCTTCATGGCCTCAATCGAGTCGCCGGCGGCATCAGCGGCCAGAACCGGCACGCGGCTCGCCAGCGGCAGGGCAAAGGCCCCCAACCCACAGAACAGGTCCGCCGCCCGGTTTGCCCCCGCTGCAGCCTCCAGACACGCCGCCTGCATCGCAGCCTCAGCCTGGGGGGCGGCCTGGAGAAAGGCCCCCGGCGGCGGCTCAACCTGGGCCGGGCCGACCCGGACCCAGGGCTTGCGGGCCTGATAGATCAGCTCGCCACCGAGTGTCAGCCGCGCCAGGTCCAGGACCGCCGCCGCCTCGGCCGCCTGCATCCGACGATCGACCGACAGGTCGCCCGACTTTCGCTCAACGCCGGTGACCTCGACGTCCAGCCCGGTCTCGGTGACCGTCACCCTGAGCGTCGGGGCCGATTTCGGATGATCCAGAAAGGCCGCCGCGAGGGTTCGCAGACCCGGCAGGGCCGCCACAATCCGAGGATCGGCGACCAGGCAAGTCTCGATCTCGGTCAGGGCCCAGGATCGTCGTCCCTTGAAGCCCAGGCGGGCAGATCCGTCCCTGCCGGGCCGCGCATGCAGGGCAACGCGACGGCGGCTGCCCGGTGCCGTCGCGATGACGGGGCGCATTTCAGTTTCCAGCCCTTCGCGCGCCAGGGCCTGTCGAACCTGTTCGGACTTCCAGTCCAGCTGACCTTCCAGGTGCCAGTGCTGAAAGGAACAACCGCCGCAGGTGCCAAAATGGGGACAGGGCGGCGCAATCCGTTCGGGGCTGGCTCGCAGCACCTGGATCAACTCGCCGCGATCGCCCTCGACCGTGGCTCGTACCTGTTCACCGGCCAGGGTCAGGGGCACATAGACGGCTCCCCCTGCCCCAGAACGCGCGACGCCGTCGCCCCGGGCACCGACGTCACGGATGTCGAGATCGCGAATCTGGGGGGCGGACGTCATTTTTTTTCGGCGCATGGGCGCTTTTGCCAAAGCCGTTCACCTCATGAAAGGGGCCAATGCCTTGCCGCGCTTGGGAACTCCCATTCAGCGAGATGAACGAAGATGAACGACAATATCAAAACTCGTTCAGCTTGCCCCCCTTAGAAGGGTCATCAACGGAGCGGCGCTGGAGGACTTCCAGCGAGGCCCGCCAGACGAAGGGAGCTGAACGATGCGTAACTCCAGAACGATTTTTGCGCTCGCCGCCATGGCCGCTGCGGGCGGCCTCGCGATCCCGGCGACGGCGTCGGCCCAGTCCTATTACGGCTATCAGGACGGCTACTATAATCAGCAGTCACAGCCCTACTACGATCAATGCGAACGCGATCAGCGCCAGGGTTCGACCGCGGGTGCCCTGCTCGGCGCGGTGCTTGGTGCGGCCGCCGGTTCATCCATTGCCTCGGACGGAGCCCGCACGGAAGGTGGCGTTCTCGGCGGCGTGGTCGGTGCCGCCATCGGGGCCGGCGTTGGACGCCAGAACGCGGCCTGCGACAGCGACTACTACAGCGATCAATACGGTCGCCAGTACGACAGCCAGTATGGCTATCAGTACGGCAACCAGTCGGGCTACGGCTACCAGGGCTATGACCGCGAGGCCTACGACCAGCGCGGCTACAACCAAGGCTACGGCCAAGGCTATAGCCAGAGCTACGGCCAGGGCTATGGCTACGGCCAGCAGAGCTACACCGTCCATCCGAGCCAGGTCTATGGTCGTCAGGACCGCAACGGCTGCCGCTCGGCCAATGTTTCCGATGGCCGCTACGAGCGACGCGTCCGCGTCTGCCCGGACGGCTACGGTCAGTATCGCATCGTCGATTAAGTCTTCAGCCCCCCTGTCGATCGACGATGTGTAGGAAGCCCCCGGTGGAGAAATCCACCGGGGGTTTCTGCCTTTTTACACCGAGCAGGTGGCCCACAGCAGCCACTCCCGATTGCCGTCGCCACCGACAATGGGGCTTTCGGCGGTTTCGTGCAGGTGCCACCCCTGCCCTTCCAGCCAGACTGAAACCTTGTCGAGCGCCGCCTGACGCGCGGCGGGGTCGGTGACGAGGCCGCCCTTGCCGATGGCGGCGCGGCTGTCCTGTTCGAATTGGGGTTTGACCAGGGCGATGAGGTCCGCCGCCGGCGCGGCCAAAGCGAGCGCGGGACCAAGGGCCTTGGTCAGGCTGATGAAGCTGAGGTCGGTGACGATCAGGCCCGGCGCCTCGGGAATGAGGGAGGCCTCCAGGGTGCGGGCATCGGTTCCTTGCAGATCCACCACGCGCGGATCGGTGGCCAGCCTGGCATGGAGTTGCTCGCGTCCGACATCGACGGCATAGACCCGGGCCGCGCCTCGGCTAAGGGCCACTTCGGTAAAGCCGCCGGTCGAAGCCCCGACATCCAGCACGACCCGCCCCTCAACCGTGATCGGCCAGAGCTCCAGCGCCGCCACCAGCTTGAGCGCGCCACGACCGACCCACGGGTGAGCTTCGGTGGCGGTGATGACGGCATCTTCGGCGACAGACTGGCTGGCCGAGCGGGCCGGCTGACCCTCGACCGTGACCAACCCGGCCGCAATCGCGGCCTGCGCCCGCGCCCGGCTGTCGAACAGGCCGAGGTTGACCAGGAGCTTGTCGAGGCGGGTGTTCATTCTTCTTCTCCCCTCGGGGGAGAAGGGCATCATCCCGCCGCCTTCAAACGCTCGAGCGCGGCTTCCAGCTTGATGCGGGCCGTCTCGCCGTCGGTGAGACGTTGGCGGTTCTCCTCGACGACCTCCGGCTTGGCGCGGGCGACGAAGTCGGGGTTGCCCAGCTTCTTGCGGGCGACCTCAAGATCCTTGTCGATCTGGGCGATCTCTTTCGTCAGGCGCGCCGTTTCGGCCGGAATGTCGATGAACTCGGCCACCGCCATGGCCCAGGTCGCCTCGCCGACGACGAAGGGGGCGGACCCCTTCGGAGCCTCAGCACCAGCCGCGACCGCACCGACCCGACCCAGGGTCTGGATCGCCGCCCGGTGGGCTTCGACCCGAGCCAGCGTCGTCGCCCCGGCGTCGATGACGGCGATGTCGGGCTTGGCCGATGCCGGCAGATTGGCTTCGGCCTTCAGCGATCGGATGCCCGACACCACCTCGACCAGCCAGCCGATCTCCTGATCTGCAGCGGCGTCGATCCAGGCGTCGGGAGCCTCCGGCCAGGCGGCGGAAATCAGCATGGATTCGCGGGCCGGTCCGCCGAACTTCGCCAGTTGCTCCCATAGTTCTTCGGTAATGAAGGGCATGAAGGGGTGCAGCAGCAGACAGCATTGATCCAGCAGCCAGGCCGCCATGGCACGAGTCTCATCGCGGGCGGCAATGTCGGTGCCGTTCAGGGTCGGCTTGGCCAGCTCCAGCCACCAGTCGCAGAAGACGTTCCAGACAAAACGATAGAGCGCCTGGGAGGCCTCATCGAAGCGTCCGGCATCCAGCGAGGTCGAGACCTCGCGCGTCACCTTGGCCAACTCGCCCCGGATCCAGCGATTGATCGTCAGTTGAACCGTCATGGGATCGAAGCCCTCGACCCGGCAGCACTCATTGACCTGGCAGAAGCGCGCGGCATTCCAGATCTTGGTGCCGAAGTTGCGATATCCCTCGATGCGTTGTTTCGACAATTTGATGTCGCGCGTTCCTGAGAGCATCGCCATCGTCAGGCGCAGGGCATCGGCCCCGAGCTCATCCACGATCTCAAGCGGGTCGATGACGTTGCCCTTGGACTTGGACATCTTCTGCCCCTTCTCGTCGCGCACGAGGCCATTGATGACCACGCGCTCGAAGGGAACCTGACCGGTGAAATGCACGCCCATCATCATCATCCGGGCGACCCAGAAGAAGATGATGTCGAAGCCGGTGACCAGGTCATTGGTTGGATAGAACCGCTTCAGGTCATCCGTCTGGTCCGGCCAGCCCATGGTCGAGAACGGCCACAGCGCCGAGGAAAACCAGGTGTCGAGAACGTCCTCGTCCTGGGTCAGCTCGACCTCGTGGTCATAGTCCGACAGGGCCTGTTCGCGGGCGTCCGCTTCGGTTTCAGCGACGTAGATTTCGCCGTTCGGACCGTACCAGGCCGGAATCCGATGCCCCCACCAGAGCTGGCGCGAGATGCACCACGGCTCGATGTTTCGCAGCCATTCGAAATAGATTTTCTCATAGCTCTTCGGCTCGAAGACAGTGGCTCCGTCCTCAACCGCCTTGATTGCCGGCTGGGCCAGGGTCCAGGCATCGACCCACCACTGATCCGTCAGCCACGGCTCGATGACGACGCCTGAGCGGTCGCCGTGCGGCACCATGTGGCGGGTTTTTTCGATGTCCTTGAGCCAGCCTTCCTCCTCGGCGCGGGCGACAATGGCCTTGCGCGCGACGAAGCGGTCCATGCCCTCATATTCGGCAGGCACATCCGGCGTATCGGCGGCGGTGATGCGACCGAAGGCGTCCATGACGTTCAGCGCCTCCAGTCCGGTGCGCTTGCCAACGCCGAAGTCGTTGAAGTCGTGCGCCGGTGTGATCTTCACCGCCCCGGATCCCTTGGTCGGATCGGCATAGTCGTCGGCGACAATGCGGATACGCCGGCCCGTGATCGGGTGGTCGATGAACTTGCCGACCAGGGACGCATAGCGCGCATCATCCGGGTGCACGGCCACGCCGGTGTCACCCAGCATGGTCTCGGGCCGGGTCGTGGCCACGACGATATAGTCGCGCGTCTCCCATTCGGTCGGCTTGCCCTCGTCGTCGAAGGCGATCGGGTGCTCATAGGTGACACCATCGGCCAACGGATAGGCAAAGTGCCAGTAGGCCCCGTCGACCTCCTTCTGTTCGACCTCCAGATCCGAGATGGCCGTCTGGAAATGCGGATCCCAGTTCACCAGCCGCTTGTCGCGATAGATCAGGCCCTGTTTGTAGAGGTCGACAAAGACCTTGCGCACGGCGTCGTTCAGCCCCTCGTCGAGGGTGAAGCGCTCGCGCGACCAATCGCACGACGCGCCCAGGCGACGCAGCTGGCGCACGATGGTGCCGCCGCTTTCGGCCTTCCATTTCCAGACCGTCTCGACAAAGGCCTCGCGGCCCATGTCGCGGCGGCTGACGTTGCCCCGCTCGGCCAGCTGGCGCTCGACCACCATCTGGGTCGCGATGCCGGCATGGTCAGTGCCGGGCAGCCACAGCACCGCCTCACCTTTCATGCGGTGATAGCGCGCCAGGATGTCCTGTAACGTATTGTTCAGGGCGTGGCCGATGTGCAGCGACCCCGTCACGTTCGGCGGCGGAATGACGATCGAATAGGTTTCGGCCGACGGGTTCTTCGCCAGCACACCATCGGGCGAGAAGACGCCGGAGGTCTCCCACTGTTCGTACAGGCGGGGTTCGACGGCGCGGGGATCAAAGGTTTTTTCGAGCATGACGGTCTGGCTGATAGGGGGCGTTTCGGAAAAGCGAAAGGGCGGCCCCTGAAAAGGAGCCGCCCTGATTCACGCCGCGATGCGGGTCGCGGCGGTTAGCGGAATACGTTGTTCAGCTTTTCGCGCAGCATGTCGCGAAGCAATCCATCCAGGTTCTGGTCAAGCCAGGTACGGACCTGGGGCTCGACAATCGAGCGGACCAGTTCTTCAACCGTCGTGCCGCCGGCCATGGAGCCGACGACCGTCTCGGACAGGGTCGATTCCACAGGAGCCGCCACCGGCTCCGGCTCGACCGCCGGGAACGGATCCAGCAGCGGCGAGGCTTCGATGTCACCGACGGTTTCGACTTCCGCGACCGTCTCTTCGTACCGTTCGGTCAGATCCAGCGGCGCGTCCTCGAGCACAGCGGGCTCCAGTGTCGGCTCAGGTTCCGGCTCGGGCGTGGGCTCGGGCGCGACGGCCACGCGTTCCGGCTCGGGGGCCGGAGCTTCAGGCTCAGGCACCGGTGCCGCTTCAGCCGCCGGAGCCCCTTCGGCCGGCTCGTCCTCGGAGATGATGCGGCGGATGGAGGCCAGAATCTCCTCCATCGTCGGTTCCTGCGTCTGATCGGACATGGGCCCTGATTCCTGGGGTCAAGTGTTCAGACGGCCAAGCGCCGCCATCCCTTTCACGCATGACGCCAAACGATTACGAAATCAACGATGACTTCGCCGTTTGAGCGAATCCGTCAGGGTGCCGTGCGAATAATCTCGGACGCCAGTTGATCGTCGATCGGCGCATTGGGTTCATCTGGTGCCGGAGTCTGGCGGAAGGTGGCCAGGCGATCCAGACCTTCGACAGCACGTTCCCACGGCACGCCGCCGGCGCTCCGAACGCGGCTGAAGTTGTCGGCGGGATCATAGGCCGGCACCTCGCCCACCAGATCCGGGCCTTCCAGACCACCCAGGGCCGACAGCAATAGCGCCTGAGCGACATAGCGATTCCGCTGGGCGCTGACATAGGCGATCTCGGCGTTGCGCAGCTCAAGCTCCTGGTTCAGGACATCAAGCGTCGTCCGCAGACCGACCTGGGCTTCCTGGCGGACACCCTCGGCGGCGATCCGCGCCGCCCGCACCTGCTGCTCCGAAGCGGTCAGGGCCGAGGCCGCCGACAGGACCTGGGCGAATGACGACGCCACATCCTGAAGGACGCTGCGGCGTGCCCCCTCGACACCGAGTTGGGCCGAGTTGGCCTGTTCCAGGCTCTGGCGAACCCGCGAGTTGTGGATACCGGCCGCATAAAGCGGCACCGACACGCTCAGGCCGGCACGCAGGGTCTGCTCATCGTCCAGGCCGAACGGCTCGGCCGTGCCCGCCGTGCCATAGCTCGCCGTCAGACCCGCCGACGGCAGATACTCCGACCGGGCTGCCGCCACGGCGGCGTCGGCCGCCTCGAGGTTCCAGACGGCGGCCCGCAGGTCCGGGTTCTCGACCAGGGCGATGTCGAGGGCGGCGTCGAAATCGCCCGGGGTCGCGGGCAACTCCGGCAGAGCCTCGAGCGTGCCCGGAGCCTGGCCGACCACGGCAGTGTAGCCTGCCCGGCTGATTTCAAGCTGAGCGCGCGCCCCCGCCATGTCTGCCTCCGAGGCCGCCAGGCGCGCCTGGGCCTGGGCCACATCGGTGCGGGTGATCTCGCCGACCTCGAACCGGGCTTCGGCCTCTTCCAGCTGACGCTGAAGGACGCTCAGATTGGTTTCACGAATACGCAGGACCTCGGTGTCGCGAATGACGTCGGCATAGGCCTGGATCACCGCCAGCATGATCTGCTGTTCGACGCTCCGCAGGCCTTCGCGACCGCGCTCGACGCCCGCCATGGCAGCATCGATGCCGTGCGTGACGCGACCTCCGGTATAGAGCGGCTGGCTGAGCGAGATACTGGCCGAGCTCGAATTGGATTCGTCCGAGCCGAACACCGGGGCCGGCCACTGACGGACGTAGCCGACACCCGCCGACGCTTCGACCTGGGGCCTCAGCCCGGCGCGGGCCTGGACGTAGTTTTCATCGGTCGCACGCTGCTGCGAGCGCTGGGCCAGCAGGGTCGGGTTGGTCTGATAGGCCAGGATAATGGCGTCCCGCAGGTCTTCTGCGACCGTCGGTTGGGCCAGACCAGCCAGCAAGGCCGTGGCAACGGTGGCGCTCAAAAAACGGCGAAGCGACATCAAGGCATTCCTTTTGACGGCTGAGCCGTTCATCGTTGGTAACAGGCTAGCCTTGATCGCAGAACGGCAACGACAAACCAGTTAAGGTTTTTTCACATCCAGAGTGATCGAAACCGTCGCGTCAACCCGACTAGAGGGCGAATGTAGGTCTTTTCTCGAAACTTGCCAGCAGCGGCGGTGTTGCATCGAACAGATCGCGGCTGGACACGATGCCGGACGCCGCCTTGACGAACAGACGGGCATGGCCGACCGGGCCGTCACGCTCCACCACGGCAAGGCGTCCGCCCGGTTTGAGGGCCTTCAGCCAGGCGTCAGGAACGGTTCCGACGGCCCCTTCGCTGATGATGACATCCCAATCGGACCCGGAGGGGGTCGCCAGATCCGCCACGACCAGCTCGGCCCCGGCTGCCCCCAGTCCGTCCGCAACCAGGGCGGCGACCATGCCGTCGGTCTCCTGCGCCACGACCTCCAGACCCATATGGGCCATCAGGGCCGCCGCATAGGGGGCGGCCAGGGCCAGCGCCCGCTCGCCCGGCATCGGACGCAGGGCCTGCATCAACTTGCCGACCTCTCGCGCCTGCATCAGGAAGCGACCGTCAACGATCGGCACCAGGGCGTCGGCATAGGCGGCGAAGGCACGGTCCGGCGCGCAGAAATCCTCGCGCGGCGTTTCCAGCATCGCCTTGTGGATCGCGATGTCGGTGACGTCAGAGGTGCGGACCTGACTGTCGACCATGGCCTTTCGGGCCGAAACGAGATCCATACGCGAGGCTCCGGGCTAGGGTGGAATTCGACGGCGCTTATAGGTCGCGACGGCTTTTCGGGCAATCGGCCTCGGGGCCGTTGCGGGCGCATTGGTGATCTGTTAGCGAAGCGCTCCCTACAACGGGGCTCCCGACACGGCCTGGTGGCGGAGTGGTTACGCAGCGGACTGCAAATCCGTGTACCCCGGTTCGAGTCCGGGCCAGGCCTCCACCTCCTTCAGGCGCTCCGTCGTCGCAAGGTCCGCCTGCCTCATCGGGATTCGCAGGCGACGCCGTCGTTGTCGCGGTCCAGATGCGGGCCGTAGCCGGGCTCACCTCGCCGGATATTTGACCGACCGGCCGCGCGCGCCGCCGTGCAGTTGGGAAAGGCCCGGGTCGGTGCATCGCGCGCCCTGGGACTGTCCGGCACCACCCTTTGTCGATTGTCCGGCTGCGATCGTCGCTCGCCGTGGCAGTGCCGCTGGCCGGTCGCCCGTTCGGTATGACAGCCCTGGGCATCCACCCCACCCGGATGCGTCATTGCGAGCATCAGGGCCAGGGCGAACGGGGACATCTCCTCAAACCTTCTCCACCGTCTGTTCGATGGTGCCGAAGATGGAGTGGTGGCGGTCGTCCAGCATCTCGATGCGGACCGTATCGCCCCACTTGAGGAAGCCGGTCGTCGGCTTGCCGCCCTGGATGGTCTCGACCATGCGGACCTCGGCGATGCAGGAATAGCCCAGGCCGCCTTCGGACACCGGCTTGCCGGGGCCGCCGTCCCCGTCCTTGTTCGAGACGGTGCCCGAGCCGATCACCGACCCGGCCCCGAGGCTGCGGGTCTTGGCCAGGTGCGCGATCAGGGTGCCGAAGTCGAAGGTCATATCGACGCCGGCGTCGGCCCGGCCGAAGTCCTGAGCGTTGATCTGAACCAGCAGCGCGCCGCTGAGCTTGCCCTCCTGCCAGCGATCGCCGAGGGCATCGGGCGTTACGAGAACCGGCGACAGGGCCGAGGCCGGCTTGGACTGGACGAAGCCGAAGCCCTTGGCCAGCTCTGCCGGGATCAGATTCCGGAGCGAGACGTCATTGACCAGTCCGACCAGCCGGATGTGATCCAACGCCTCTTCGCGCGACACGCCCTGGGGCACATCGCCGGTGACGACGACGATCTCGGCCTCGAGGTCGCAGCCCCAGGCTTCGTCGGCCAGCGGGATCGGGTCGCGCGGCGACAACATCCCGTCCGAGCCGCCCTGGTACATCAGCGGATCGGTCCAGAAGGTCTCGGGCATCTCGGCCCCGCGGGCTTTGCGCACCAGTTCGACGTGATTCACATAGGCCGAGCCGTCGGCCCACTGATAGGCGCGCGGCAGGGGGGCGGCGGCCTGACGCTCATGAAAGCGGCCGCGCGGCACGGCGTCGTGCTCCAGGCTCTCGGCCAGGGCCCGCAGTTCGGGCTCGCACCGATCCCAGTCATCCAGCGCCGCCTGCAGGGTCGGCGCGATCAGGAAGGCGTCGGTGTACCAGGCCAGATCATTGGAGACGACGACCAGCCGACCGTCCCGGCCGGATTTGAGCGAGGCGAGCTTCACTTGGGCGATCCTTTGGTAAATCCGGTCCAGACATCGTCATAGTCGAGTTGCATGGCCGGGGTCTCGACCGCCCATCGGGTCGGCCGGAAGATGAACCGGCTCTCGAACATGAAGGCCAGGGTCTTGTCGATCTTGTGCGGCTTGAGCTCGACCGTGGTGGCCCGCTCATAGGTCGTCTGGTCCGGGCCGTGGCCGCTCATGCAGTTGTGCAGCGATGCCCCGCCCGGATCGAAGCCACCGCCCTCCTTGGCGTCATATTCGCCGTGGATCAGGCCCATGAACTCGCTCATGACGTTGCGGTGGAACCACGGCGGCCTGAAGGTGTCCTCGGCCACCATCCAGCGCGGCGGGAAGATGGCGAAATCGCAATTGGCCGTGCCGGGGCTGTCGGTCGGGCTGGTCAGAACCGTGAAGATCGACGGATCGGGGTGGTCGATGCTGATCGAACCGACCGTGGCATACCGGGCAATGTCGTATTTGAAAGGCGTCAGGGTGCCGTGCCAGGCCACCACATCGAACGGGGAATGATCGAAGGTCGTCGTCCAGAAGCCGCCGAGGTATTTCTGGATCACCTCAGTCGGCGCATCGATGTCTTCATAGGCCGCGACGGGGGCCAGAAAGTCGCGCTCGGACGCCATGCTGTTGGACCCGATCGGACCGCGCTCGGGCAGGCGGAAATGGGCCCCATAGTTTTCGCAGACGTAGCCGCGGGCCTTGCCGTCCGGCAGCGCGACCCGGAACCGGACCCCGCGCGGCATCAGCAACAGCTCGCCGGGCGCGACCTTGAGCCGGCCGAATTCCGTCCAGACGTCGAGCCGGCCCTCCTGCGGCAGGATCAGCATCTCGCCGTCGGCATTGAAAAAGGCGCGGCCGGTCATGTCGGCATTGGCCACATAGACGAGCGCCGCGATGCCCGACTGGGCCGCCGGGTCGCCCGATCCGGCATAGGTGGTCATGCCGTCAATGAAGTCCGTCGGCTGGTTCGGCCACTCCAGCGGCGACCAGCGCATCCGGTTGGGGCTGGGCGGCACTTCATCAAACGGGCCTGACCGCCATAGCCGAGCCCCGTCATAGGGTTGAAAGGCGGGATGCTGGGCCGAGGGCCGCAGCCGATAGAGCCACGAGCGGCGGTTCTCCAGACGCGGAGCGGTGAAGGCTGATCCCGACAACTGCTCGGCATAGAGGCCGAAGGCCGTCTTCT
>Ga0209573_1003146_pt1 | contig 18937 bp, 14 predicted proteins | sample TNRBio252014_DNA_FD_185870 | JGI IMG/M metagenome (GOLD analysis project Ga0209573, IMG submission 185870) | Wastewater treatment Type I Accumulibacter community from EBPR Bioreactor in Madison, WI, USA - TNR Reactor_6/25/2014_ DNA (SPAdes)... | ecosystem: Engineered > Bioreactor > EBPR >...
CGTTGCGGCGGCCGCTAGGGCGGGACCAGATGAGGCTGAAGCCTTCGCCTTCCTCGTCGTCGAAGAGGTTGGCGTAGATCGGGGCATTGAAGCTGGGATCGTCGAGCTTCAGGCCCAGATAGGCGCGCCCCTCGTTGGAGGTCTTGGACCAGGCGGCGCCGATCTCGGCGCGGCCGACGAAGACGCGGTGGCTGGGGGCGTTCTCTCCGGTAGCGCGGGCCTCGGAGACGATGCGGACGTTCTTGGTCTGCAGGCTGAGGGTGACGATTTCGCCGGTGTACTCGTTGTTGCCGGTCTTCTTGAAGGTGCCGATGGTCGCCATGGTAGTTCTCCTTGAACTCTGTTCCGAGCCCGCACCATTGCGGCCTCGATGGCGATCGACAGGCCGGAGGCGATTGACGGCGCACCCCGCAGGGGCCTGACAGCAAAGGAGGGGCTTTCTTGGCTCGCGAGGAATGACGGCGCAGCCGGCAGGGGAAGAAAGTTTCGACGCCGCTGTTGCGGCATAGGCGATCGAGGCGCAGCCGACCTTCGGCCAGATCAGCCCATTGAAGAGGCCGTTTTGGAGCGGTCGACCTGACAGAGACGCATCACAGGAGAACGCGGCGACCACCCCGAACCGATGGACCGTGACGACGCCTGACACCGCGGTTCAAACCAGCTCCGGCGGACGCTCCGTTCCGCCGGCTCCTGCCCGTCGCCCACGCGATCGCCCCCTCTCAGCACTCGCACCGTCGTTGGACGCGCCGTCAGGGCATTGCCCCCAGCACCGTCACCGAGGGCATGGCGCGTCAGTTGGGTTAGCCGTTGATCCGATCAACGCGATTGCGAACGACCCTGCCGACGAAGAGCGCGACACGTAAGACATCAACCCACCGTCCTGCCGCCGCCGGCAACGATGTCAGGCGCGCGCGACGTTCTGCCCGGTTGGCCCGGGCGCGGCCATTGCTGTCACCCGAATCAGCGCCGTGACACCAACGGCGACTGCGCCGATGACGGAGAAGATGATCCGCCAGGTGTCGGAGGGCATGGTGTGTTTCACGATGCCATGTGTCGCATGGTAGCCGGCGAGCGCCGCGGGTGCGACGAAGGCGAGTGCGATCGCGAGCCGTATCCAGAGCGGACGAATGAAGGCGAGCAGGAACTGCCCGAGGCCGAGCGTCAGCGCGGCGGCGGCGAGGCCGACGAGGATTGCCCCGAGCCAACCGGCGCCGGTCTGGAAGGCCCAAGTCCCGGCACTGACGCCCGCGAAGAACGGAAGCGCGAAGACAGCCAGTGTGAATAGAAGCCAGCACAGGGCGCCGATCGCCACGATGCTGGAGAGGATGCCGATGAAAACCATGGTGGTGTTCTCCGTGAGATAGAGGTCTGACGGTCGCGCCTCCACCACCACCACGGCGCGTTGCCAGTATAGCCGAAGAGAAGGCGGGACGGGAGCGGAAATCCCGTAGGATTCCCGCTTGCAGTCGCGACGCCTTGCCCGCGGTCAGCGGGCGAAGGGATCGATCTCGTGAACGATGGCGGCGAATTCGCCGTCATATTCGCCGGCGGGCATGACGCCCATGGTGCCGTCGCCGGCCTGGAAGATGACGATCGAGACCATGAGGGTGGTGGCGAGGCTGAAGGCGAAGGCGTGAGCTTGATTGAGGGACATGTGACCGGCTCCTGTCTTGGAGGCGGGAGACCATCTCCCGCGCGACAGGCGCCCGATGTGTCCGGCCGATGGCCGCAATCACCGCGTAGGCGAAGCTGGAGCGGCGGCATGCTCGCATAGCCGACCCTTTACGGGTTGATGGCGTCAGGCCAGCGGCTGGACCAAGGATTAGCGCAATGGAAGCGGCAGATGGTTTTCCGCCTTGACCGGGGCCACAATGGGATTTCCCGCTCAATGCTTTCACTCCATAGCATCGCCGCCGTGCTCCCAGTCGTGATGCTGCCGAAACGGGCCGGTATGGTCATGCAAAGCGCAACAGCCGAAGAGAACGCCCGTGCCGAAGCTTCCCAAGAAGAGCGATTTCCCGGTGAGCCAGGTGCGGCGCTATCTGGAGCCCGGCCCGATCGTGCTGCTGTCGTCGAAGTGGCAGGGCGCGACCAACATTATGACGCTCGGCTGGCACACGATCCTGGAATTCTCGCCGTCTCTGGTCGGCCTGATGATCTCCGGCGGCAATCACAGTTACCGCATGATCCGCGAGAGCCGGGAGTGCGTGATCAACCTGCCGACGACGGCGCTGACCGATACCGTGGTCGGGATCGGCAACACGTCGGGGGCCGAGATCGACAAGTTCGCCAAGTTCAATCTCACGCGGCAAGAGGCGAGCAAGGTCGATGCGCCGTTGATCGGCGAATGCCATGCCAGCTTCGAATGCCGCCTTCACGACGACGCGCTGGTCGACAAGTACAATTTCTTCATCTTCGAGGTGGTGAAGGTGCATGTCGCCACGTCGCCAAAGCATCCTGAGACGCTGCATTACACCGGCGATGGCGTGTTCGTGGTGTCCGGCAAGGTCATCAGCCGCAGATCGCTGTTTCGACCCGAGATGCTGTGAGAGGCGGCGCTCACGCGCCACCTCCCTTCGGGCGGAAGTCGAACAGCGGGATGCCGAGCTTCCTCGCCTTGTCGGCGAGATTGTCCTGAATGCCGGTGCCAGGGAAGACGATGACCCCGATCGGCAGGACGTCCAGCATCTGATCGTTGCGCTTGAACGGTGCGGCCTTGGCGTGTTTCGTCCAGTCGGGGGCGAAGCCGACCTGCGGCACCTTGCGGGCGTCGGCCCATTTGGCCGCGATCTTCTCGGCGCCCTTCGGCGACTTGCCGTGCAGCAGCACCATGTCGGGGTGCTTGGCGTGGACCTGATCGAGCTTGGCCCAGATCAGGTGGTGATCGTTGAAGTCGAGCCCACCGGTAAAGGCGATCTTTGCACCGGCAGGTAGTAGCACCTGATTGTCGGCCCGCTTCTTCGCGGCGAGGAAGTCGCGGCTGTCAATCATCGCCGAGGTCAGGTTGCGGTGGTTGACCATCGATCCGCTGCGCGGTCGCCAGTTCGATCCGGTGTGGCGCTCGTAGTGCTCGGCGGCCTGGTCGCGCATCAGCTCGAAGGCGTTGCGGCGTTCGATCATGGTCTGGCCCTCGGCCGTCAGGCGTTCCAGCTCGACGGCCTTCACTTCGCTGCCGTCCTGTTCGCGCTGGCCGCGGCGCTGCGCCTGCTCGTTGTCGTCCAGCTCGCGCTCGATCCGGTCGGTGGCTCGGTGGAAGACGTTGACCGTCGACCAGAGGAGATCGTCGAGGTCGGGCTCGAGGCGGGTGTCCTCAAAGGTGACGATCAGGGCGTCAAAGATGTCGGCGATGGCGCCGGCGACATGGTCGCCTTCCGGAAGCGGTCGGGGATCGGGTTCATCCGTGAAGGGACGGTAGCCGTAAAGCTGGAGTTCGCTGAGGACATGGTCGGTGGGTGAAGAGGCGTGGTGCGGTTCGTAGTCGTCGTGCTCGCTCATCGGGATGCTCCGTCGGTTCGACCGCGACCCTCGCGGCCTTCATGGCGACGAAAGCCGGCGGGCGGGCCGGACCTGCACCCGCAGCGAGGCGGAGGGCCGGAGCACAGCGGAGGATGACGAAGGCGGGCTATTTTGCCTCGCGATGGAAAGGCCCGCAGGGCCGCCGGAAAATAGTCCGCCGCAGGCATTGCGGGTCCGGGCCGTTTGCTGGCCGATCGCCCTCTCGAAGGCCGGGGCGCGGTTCTCTCCGACATCAAGATCATCCGAGCGACGCCGACGACGGCGCTCCCGCCGTCTGCATTCTCCTGTCGGCCTATGCCGCCAGCGCCATGAAGCGTGCGACGTCCTGGGGCGCGATCTGCACCCGGGCCGCTGCCCGGAGGCTGTCCAGACCAGCCAGGCGGAGATCCTCGTTGAAGTCGCCCAGGCGCGGAGATACCACGACCGCCTCGATCCCGGCGGCGTTCGCCCGTTCGATCAAGGTCGTCATCGCACCGTCGCCGGCCGGATCATTGTCGCGGGCGATGTAGAGCCGGCGCAGCGTGTCGGGGAACAGGATGGCCGAGAGATGCGCCGCCGAGAGCGCCGCCGCCATCGGCATGGTGGGCAACGCCATTCTGAGCGACAGCATCGTCTCTATGCCTTCGCCCGCCGCCATCACTTCGCCCGCCACACCGAAGCGAACGGCATGCCCGAGGAGGTCGCCCATCGCCCGTCTCGGCGTGTCGATCGGGGCTTTGTCCGAGCCGTCAGGGGCGAGCCAGGTGCGATGCGCGCCGGTCTGATGCTCGGCGAGATCGGTGACCGATGCGATCATCGCCGGCCAGGTCTCGGTCGGGGAATGCTCGTCGGGCCGGTAATAGCACCGGGGATGAAAGCGAAGGCTTCCGGTTCCGTGCAAATCCGCAATGCCGCGTGTGCGCAGATACGTCTTTACGAGCGTGCCCGAAATCGGCTGCGCCATGGCAAAGAGCCGCCGTGCCGCTTCCAGTGATCCGGTCGGCGCTGGTGATTTGCGCTCGCCGCCATGCGGACGGTCCGGTTCGGGATGCGGCATTGACAAGAAGGTGCGCGCCTCATCGGCGACGTCCTTGAAGTCGACCAGGCCGCAGCTCTCGCGGATGACGTCGAGCAGGTCGCCATGCTCGCCAGTGGCGGCGTCGGTCCATTTTCCGGCAGCGCCCTTGCCGTTTTCGCCGCCCTTCAGCCGCACGAACATCGAGCGGCCGGGGGTATTGCGTGCGTCGCCGACCAGCCAATAGCGGCCTTCGCGATGCCCGGCGGAGAGATAATGGCGGCACACCGCCTCTGCCTGTCGGCCGAGACGGATTGCCAGTTCGGAAGCGTCCTGTCGTGCCATCACGCAGCCTCCCGCTCACCGATGCGCTCGACCGGATAGCGCTCCAGCACCTTCGCCAGGATCGCAGCGCCGGTCGCATCGGTCGGCACGAACATCCGCAGCGTCCACGAGATGATTTCGTGGAACAGGCCGTAGGCGCGCAGGCGGTCACGCATGGCGTCGGTGAAACCGGACAGCTCGATTCGATTGGCGCCCATGACCCGGACGCGGCGAAGCTGAAGACCCTCGGTGAGATCGAGCACGGTCTTGCCGTCCATCAGCGCCATGAAGGCGTCGTCCGGCGTCAGGGTCGATGTGCTGGCGGCAAGCGCGCCGGCCACCCAGGCGGGAGAGACGCGGCGGCCGACGATACGCTCGCCGTCGTCGGTCTGGAGCCGATAGACCCGTGTCGACTCATTCGGCAGCCGCTTCCAGATCGGCAACAACAGCCCGCTGACGACATGGATGGTGCTGTCGGCATATTCCGGCACCTCGGCCACCTCAGCGTTCCATGCCGCGGTGAAACCGGCCTGATCGGCGTCGACCCAGTGGGTCTCGCCCATCATCTTAATGGGGACGTTCTGCGCCTCCATCGGCCGGATCAGCCGCACGCGACGTTCGATCTCGCCATCGTCCAGCATGATGCTGGTGGTCGGTATCTGCACGGCTGCGCGGCCCGAGCGCTCGTTGATCAGCAGTCTCGCGCCGGGGCCATCGAGACAATCGAGCGCCTCGACCAGCGTTACCGGCCGGTTGCGCTGGCGCTGGGTGATGGTCAGCAGCCGAGCCTCGGCCCCAGTGCCGGGATGAACGTGTATCGTCCGGCGATCGGTGACGATGAAACTCTCGGCCTGCAGCGTCTCCAGCCCGACATCGTAGCTCCCCGACGCGATGGCGCCTTCGATCTTGGCGTTCAACAGCCGCTCGAACGCCGTGAACAGGACGCCCTGAAGTTCGATGGTCAGGGCCAGCAGCCGGTTGAGAAAGGTGGTGATCGGCGGCAGTTCGTCCTTGATGCCGGTGGAATCCATCAACGAAAGACCAGTGGCGTCCTCGAACATCTGGAGCGAGCACCCCTCGACCTTGCCGCGCACCAGCAGCAGGTAGAGCTGCCGCAGGGCGTCGCGGGCGTAGTAGCTCTCCAGATTGTCTTCGGGTCGGAACAGGCCCTGGCCGCCGGTCTGGCGCTGTCCGCGCGTGATCGCGCCCAGCGTGTCGAGGCGACGGGCGATGGTCGAGAGAAAGCGCTTTTCTGCCTTCACGTCGGTCGAGATCGGCCGGAACAGCGGCGGCTGCGCCTGGTTGGTCCGGTTGGTGCGTCCGAGACCCTGTATGGCGGCGTCGGCCTTCCAGCCCGGCTCCAGCAGATAGTGGACGCGCAGCCGCTGGTTCCGCGCCGATAGGTCGGCGTGATAGCTGCGGCCGGTGCCGCCGGCGTCGGAGAAGATCAGGATGCGCTTCTGATCGTCCATGAAGCCTTGCGTCTCGGCGAGATTGGCCGAGGCGGCGCGGTTCTCCACGGCGAGGCGATCGATTCCGCCGGGGCTGGACTTGCGGACAATCCGGCGCGAACGTCCCGTCACCTCCGCCACGACATCGGTGCCGAAACGTTGGACGATCTGATCGAGCGCGCCGGGGACCGGCGGCAGCGAAGCGAGCCGTTCGATCAGACGGTCACGGCGGGCGATGGCGTCGCGGCTCTCGACCGGCTGGCCGTCGCGAAACACCGGCCGCGACGACAGATTGCCCTCGCTGTCGGTGAATGGCTCGTAGAGCTGCACCGGGAAGGAGTGGGCGAGATAATCCAGAACATACTCGCGCGGAGTGATGTCTACCCGGACGTCGTTCCATTCCTCCGTCGGGATCTCAGCGAGACGGCGCTCCATCAAGGCTTCGCCGGTCGACACGATCTGGATCACGGCGGCATGGCCGTCGGCCAGGTCCTGCTCGATCGACCGGATCAAGGTCGGGGTCTTCATCGACGTCAGCAGATGGCCGAAGAATCGCTGCTTGGCGGATTCGAAGGCCGAGCGGGCGGCGGACTTGGCCTGCCGGTTCAGCGTGCCGCCGTCGCCGGTAATGTTCGCTGCCTGCATCGCCGCGTCGAGATTGTTATGGATGACGGCGAATGCCCCGGCATAGGCGTCGTAGATGCCAGTCTGCTCAGGCGTGAGCTGGTGCTCGACCAGCTCGTATTCGACGCCGTCATAGGAGAGTGAGCGGGCAGTGTAGAGACCGAGCGAGCGCAGGTCGCGGGCCAGCACTTCCATCGCCGCGACGCCGCCATCCTCGATCGCCTCGACGAATTCAGCACGGGTCGAGAACGGGAAGTCCTCGCCGCCCCAGAGACCAAGGCGCTGGGCGTAGGCGAGATTGTGGACGGTGGTCGCGCCGGTCGCCGAGACATAGACGACGCGCGCATTCGGCAGCGCGTGCTGGAGCCGGAGGCCCGCGCGGCCCTGCTGCGAGGCGGCGACGTCACCGCGTTCGCCCTTGCCGCCAGCGGCGTTCTGCATGGCGTGGCTCTCGTCGAAGATGATCACTCCATTGAAGTCGGAGCCCAACCATTCGACGATCTGCTTGACGCGGGAAAGCTTCTCGCCGCGGTCGTCGGACCGTAGCGTGGCATAGGTGGTGAATAGGACGGCTTGCGAGAGCGTGATGTCCTTGCCCTGCGGGAAACGCGATAGCGGCGTGATCAGCAGCCGTTCCATGCCGAGCGCCGACCAGTCACGTTGCGCGTCCTCCAGCAGCTTGTCGGATTTGGAGATCCACACCGCCTTGCGGCGCCCCTGCATCCAGTTGTCGAGGATGATGCCGGCAGACTGGCGGCCTTTGCCGGCACCGGTGCCGTCACCGAGCATGAAGCCTCGGCGGAAGCGCACGGCGTTCGGCGCATCGTCGGGCGCGGCCGAGACGACGTCGAAGGTCTCATCGAGCGTCCACGAACCGGCGAGGAAGTCGGCATGCGCCTCGCCGGCGTAGATGAGGGTTTCGAGCTGGGCGTCGGAGAGGAGCCCATCATTGACGATGTTCGCCGGCAGCCGGGGCCGATAGCTCGGCTTGGGCGGCGCGACCGAGGCCATCGCCACGGATTGCACCAGCTTGGTCGGATGGGGCTGAGCACCGGGGATACGGATCGCCTGCAACCCGTAGTCTTCATAGATCGCGTCGGTGATCCGGCCATCTTCGGCAGGCGTCCAGTCCACGATCTCATAGGCGAGTTCGACGCCTTCGGGTTCGCTAACAGTGCGGAGGGGAGAAGATGTGGCGGCGCGCGCGAGATAGCCGCGAACGGTACTCGGCGCGGCTGCCGGGACGGCGGCGGGAACCGAGATGCCGGTATCGACCGGCAAACGTCCCGGAACATGCTCGCCGATCCAGCCGATCAGGGTGGCGACGTCGGGTGCAACGCCTGGTGATGCCGGGAATGCGACGGCGTTTTCCGCCGGGGCCTTGTCGATCACGGTCAGGCGAGTGTCGATGGTCGTGCCATGCTTGGCATAGACCGCACCGTCGATCGCGGCGGTGAATACCACGCGGCCATGTTCCTGAAGTCGGACGAAGGCGTCGCGCCAGGCGGGCGCATCCGGTGAGAAGCTCGATCCGGTGATCGTCACCAGCCGCCCGCCATTGGCCAGTCGCGCCAGCGCGGAGGCGATATGGCGATAGGCGGCGTTGGCCATCCGGCCCGTCACGTTCGCCATCACCGAGAACGGCGGGTTCATCAGGATGATGCTGGGCACGCTGTCCGGCGCGAGATGATCGTCGATCTGGGCCGCGTCGAAGCGGGTGACGGCGATGGCCGGAAAGAGGGATGCCAGGAGGTCGGCGCGAGTGTCGGCCAGCTCGTTCAGCATGAGCGCGCCGCCGGTAATCTCCGCCAAGGCGGCAAGGAGTCCCGTGCCGGCAGAGGGCTCCAGCACGCGATCAGCAGGCGTGATCGCCGCAGCGGTTAGCGCGGCGACGCCGAGAGGAAGCGGCGTCGAGAACTGCTGGAATGACTGGCTCTCCTCCGATCGCCGTGTGTGGGTGGGAAGAAGGGTGGCGATCTTCGCCAGCATCGGCAGCGCGGCGGCCGGAGAGCCGGCTTTGCGGAAAAGCGCATTGCCGTACTTGCGGAGGAAGAGGACCGTCGCGACCTCGCAGGCCTCGTAGGCTGACTTCCAGTCCCAGGCGCCCGTGGTATCGGAGGCACCGAACGCCGCTTCCATGGCGGCGCGCAGGATCTGCGCATCGACGCGCTGACCGCGTTCGAGATGGGGAAGCAAGAGCTGTGCGGCTCGGAAAATAGCAGCAGAAGGATCAGGGAGACCGCTGAGGGGAAGCGGCGCTGCCAGCGGAGCTGCCGCTGATGCAGGGATCATCGTCATGGGAAGAACCTCGGAGAGCGGATTGGGACGAACCGGCGGCGCTCTCTCTCGACCGGACCGGCTCGAACCCGTCCCGGCCAACCTCTCACTCTGGCGCGCGGTATGACCGCCTGACCGCGCGGCCTTCCGAGGTGGGCCGTGCGGCGCTACACTCCTCCATCCAGCACATGGCGAAACTCGGCCCCGGCGATCGGGGACGCATGTCCGCCCGACCGAGCGAGGCCCCGAAGGGAGACGGTGATGAAGGGAAGTGTGATCGGCATGGTGGCCGGAGGATGCCTCGTAGTGGGCTTTGGCGCAGGCTTCGCGCTCCGCCCGGTGATCACGCCCGGCGGCGCATCAGCCGCCGCTGTCGCTGGTGTCGCACAGCCGACCGAGGACGAGGCCATCGCGGCCGTCCGTCGCCATCGCCTTTTCACGGGGACGTCGCTGGCCAATGCGACGCTCAAGCTCGGGGAATGTTCGCCGGGCGGTGTTGGTCCTGGCGTGACGTGCATGACGCAGCTCACGATGGATTCCACGCGGGCGAACGCTACGCCGCAGAACCGGCCAGTCGGCTTCGCGCGCGTCAACGGGCAATGGGAAGTGGCTGTCTGGTAGAATTCAGGCAGCTATTTCGCCGCCCGTATTGGGCGGAAGGTAGGCGTCGTAGGGATTGCCATCAGCCAGATGGCCGAACGGCGTGAACATATAGTCGCCACCGTCACGGCCGACCGCACAGATGACATAGCGCGGCTCGCCGGTCGCGGCGTCCGTGCATTCCATCAACGCCAGATCGCCACTTTCCGCGGCGCGCAGCAGGGTTTGGAAATTGGCGCGCGCATGGTCGGGGATCATCGCGCATCTCCTTCGGCGAGCCAGCGGCCGGTGCTGATCCACTCGATCGTGCGGCCGGTGGAGAGATCGAGCAGATGGGCGCCGCCGGAGAAACCGTCGACGACAGGTTCCGAGGCGACGCCGGCCCACTGAAAGCCCCAGGTGCCGGTGAGCCCGAACGTCTCCGCGCAGCGGGTGACGAAGGTGATCAGCAATTGCGGATCGGCGGTTCCGGGGTCGCGAAGCCAGAGGCGCGTCGCGCCGTGCTTGGGTGTCAGGGAGAGCAGGAACGGCTCGGCGGGCGGGTCCTCGCGACCGTTCTCGGCCATCAGCGCGATGTAGAGGTCGAAGGCCCGCGCGACATTGGCGACCGAGCCGACGTCGAGCAGGCAGGAGAAGCGGGTGAGAAAATCGGGCATGTCGGGCTCCTGAAACGAAAAGAGCCCGGCGCTGGGCCGGGCTCGGATGGGTCGGGATGGTGGTTGGAAGGGTCAGTAGCCGAACTGCCAGGACGGCCAGGATTGGCCGTCATCGGTGGCCGCCACGGCTTGAGCCAGGTACTCGGGATTGCCCTCGACCACGGTGGGGTCGCGGACAGGCGTCTCGTCGATGACGGTCACTCGGACAACGAGGTCATCCTCGACCTCGACATGGACCGGCACGAGGTACTGGAAGACGACGTGCCGGGTTGGCGTAGGGCTGGATTGCGCCATGCGGAAGGTCCTTCAATTGGAGGAAGGTGCGGAGCGGCCGAAACCGCCCCGCGAGCCCATCATTCGGCGGCGACAAGGTGACGTTCGTCGTCGTCGCCGTTGGCCGGCGTTTCCGGATCTTCGTCAGTGCTCAGGAAGTCGGGCAGCTCGGCCGCCTCGGCTTCCCCGCCGCTCTGAGCGTCCGATGCAGGATCGGCTGCGAGATCAGCGAGTCGAAGCGGTTCGGGCAGCCAGCCGGTGTCGACCAACAGCCGCTCGGCCTCCTTGGCCATGTCGCCCTTCTTCAGATGATCGATAAGCTGCGCTGACGCGTCGCCCTTGGCTTCACGCACCGCTTCGAGAATGCGCGGCTTGGTCACCCGGCTGAGATAGTTGTCGACGGTCGGGCGCCATCCCGCTTCCGCCATGTCGAGACCGACAGCGCGTGCGATCCGATCGGCCTGCTTCAGCCGGCGCTCCAACCCGTGCTGAGAGATGCCGGAGCCGCCGTAGCGGTCGACCTTCTCGGAGAGGGCATTGACGCCGTAAGAGACGCAATGCGCCAGCAGGGCCGTCCGGCTGGCGTCGTCAAGATCGACCAGCCAGTTCCACAAGGCATCCTCATCCTGCGGGATGTCGGCCTCCCAGCCTTCCTGCCGTTCCGCCACCGACTTGGCGGACGTGCTGTCCTTCAGGTCGGCGGCCTGGACAGAGAAGAAGACGTGACGGACCGAGATCTCCAGGCACCCGCCGGAAGACGAGGTGCGGTGGAAGGTGTCGAGCACCAGCTTGTGCAGCAGCGCCGTGATGGCGACGTGCGGGTTGCCTGCCAGCGCATCCCGCAGCGCGAGGGTGCGGTGGGCCGTCAGCTCACTGACCAGGCGTTCGGGCAACGGCTTGACGACGTCGTCCTCCTCGTCCTCCGGTTCGGGCTGGCCGCCGATGGTGATGACCGCCCGCATCGGCTGCGCGTTCGGTGCGGGGCCTTCGGTTTCGCCGTCGCCGTTGGTCTCACGCTCGATGGGCGCCTCGTCCTCGGGACGGACATAGCCGCGCTCGACGGTCAGTCGGCCCGAGCTGTCGATGCTGACAAAGGCGCCAGCGCGCGCGATCTCGGCCGGATCGTAGAGGGTCGGCCGGTTCTGGAAGGCGGCGATCGCCGTCTCGATCTCCTCGAGCCGCAGATCGACCGCCTCCGGCAGGTCCTCGCCATCGTCATGCTCGGCGTAGAGCCGGTCCAGTTCCTCGGTCAGGGCCTCGTATGCGGCCTGTTCGTCGGCGGAGAGTTCGGAGCGTTCGCCCGCGATCCGGCGCAAACCGGTGGTGTGGCCGTAGGGGAAGTCCAGCGCGGCATCGATCCAGCGCCAGCCCTCAGCCGCGAGTTCCTCGGCAGCGGCGCCGATCTTCGCGGTGGCGAGGGTGTCGAGCAACGCCGGATCCTGCAGCCATCCGCCGTCGTCGGCCTGGAACAGGTCGCGCAGCGTTGCGCCGCCCGCTGCCTCATAGGCCTCGATCCCGACGAATTGCGCACGACGATCAGAGGCGCGCACCGCGCCCTCGGTCAGCATGCGCCGGATCTCATAGGGCTGGCGGCTGTAGGATCGCTGGATGGTCTCCCACACCTCCATCTGCCGGGCATGGTCATGCGACACCGTGAAGGCCATGAGCTGGTCAAGTGCGATGCCGTCCTCGGCATAGACGTCAAGCAGCGCCGGAGCGACCGAGGCGAGCCGCAGTCGCTGACGGACCACGGCCGGGGTGACGTAGAAGCGGGCGGCGATATCCTCCTCGCCCATGCCGCGCCCGATCAGCGCCTGGAAGGCCTTGAACTGATCGAGCGGATGGAGCGCCTCGCGGTGGACGTTCTCGGCAAGGCTGTCTTCCTCAGCCGGGATCGCGGAGGCCGCGTCGCGGACGTTGCAGGGGACCGGTGCGGTCTTTGCGAGACGCTTGGCCTTGACCAGCAGTTCGAGCGCCCGGAATCGGCGACCGCCCGCTGGGACCTCGAAGATGCCGGTTTCCACACCCTCGCCGTCGAGCACAGGGCGGACGTTGAGGTTTTGAAGAAGACCACGGTGGCCGATATCCTCGGCCAGTTCGGAGATCGAGACGCCGGCCTTGGTCTTGCGGACGTTGGCCTGGCTCAGGATGAGCTTGTTGAAGGGGATGTCGCGACGCTCGCCAAGGGACGCGATCTTCTGAACGGCGGTTGCCATGTCGGGATACTCCACGACGGGCGGCCGAAAGACTCTCTCTCAGCCTCCAACCCGTCACGAAGCGAAGCGCCGCCCTCTTCCTCTAAAGGGGGCAGCGCCACGGACCGGCAAACCGGAAAGAGACGGAAGCGCAAAGCCGGAGACACGGAAAACCGCATCCCCGACTTCGCGGAAATCAGGCCGCTCGATCGAGCAGCTTCTTGGCCTTGCCTTCCATGTCGAGGCGGGCGTCCTGATGCGGCTTGTCGCGCGCGACGGCAGTGATGCCCTGCACGAAATCGAAGATGCTCTCGGGCGGACGGCCTTCCTCTGCCAGGACTGTGTCGATGATCGTGCCGGTCTCGGCCTTGGAGAAGCCGCGTCGGCGCAGGAAGTCGGTGCGGTCTTCGTCCGTCCTGGCGACGATCCGCTCGCGGGCGGCCTTGATGCCATTGACGAAAGGCAGGGGTGAGGAATTGGCGAAGTTCGCCAGCGCTGGCGCCGCCTCATGGGCGAAACGGTTGGCTGCATATTTGCTGTGGCGGATGCTGATCTCCTCGAAGTCCTCCACGCCCCACAAATTCCGATTCTGGCAGACCGCGCGGAGATAGAAGCTCGCCATGCCGAGCGTCTTGGCGCCGACCTCGGAGTTCCAGCAGTAGAAACCCCGGAAGTAGAAATCCGGCGAGCCGTCTGGCAGGCGCCCGGCCTCGATCGGATTCAAGTCGTCGACCAGGAACAGGAAGACGTCGCGGTCGGAGGCATAGAGCGTCGTCGTATCCTTGGTGATGTCCACGCGCGGATTGTAGATGCCGGTCGACCAGTCGAGCACGCCCGGCACTTTCCAGCGGGTGTCGCCCGTGCCGTTGCCGGCGATGCGCTGCACGGCCTCGACCAGCTCGTGGTCGAAGATGCGCCCATAATCCGGCCCGGTGACGGCGCGCAGCTCGACCCGGCCGTTGTCGGTTTCGAGTGTCTTGATCTGCTCGGCCCGATTGGAGGTGAGGCCATACTGCAGGTTGATGGCGGCAAGTGCGGCAGGGAGCTGTCGCAAATAGGCGGCGGGCGCACCGACTAGGCTGGCGAGCTGGCCGAAGGACCAGTGTGTAGGCGCGATTGCCGCATCGGTGCCCGGCAGGATCAGCGCCAGCCGCTCTGAATCGTTGCGGTTCGCCTCGACGTGGATGAGCGCGCTCTCCACCACCCGCGTCCGGCTGCGTTCGGTACGGTCGCGAACCGTATGGGCCAGCTCCGACAGGGAGAGGTAGCGCTCGTCGGCCGGACGCGAGAACCACTCCGACGAGACGCGGCCGATCCGCTCCCCCCGGCTGACATCGACCTTGTAACCGCCGTTCGAGTCGCGGCGAGCGTCGAGGACCTGCATGTTCATGGGATCAATCTCCATGACGGGCGTCGGAGACCTCTTCTCCAACCTTCAACCCGTCACGGAAAACCGGTCCACTCTCTCACTCTCAGCGGGGCGTTGCGGGGCAGCCGCCCCGCAGAAGGGGTCGGCCGAGACCGAGGGCTCGGACGCAGGGGAAGGCTTTCCCCTTCGGCCGCTTCGAAAAGCTGATCGTTCAGATTGCAAAGGTGGCTTGCGCCGATTTTTCCCGCAGCCGCGAAACGGCGAAAGCCCCTGCCGGCAGCGGCTTCAGCAAGTCCTCTTCGCGCGTGGTGAGATCGAGCCAGGCCAAGCGCTGATCGCGTCGTAGGACGGCCATCTGCCGATCATGATAGGGCGCGACATCGTCGTTCGCCGTGGTCGTCAGGATCGCATAGGCCTCCGGCCAATCCTGCGTCACCGGCCGCCAGATGCCCGCGAAATAGAACCAGTCGCCACTCGTCAGCGAGAAACTGTAGTGCTTATCCCGGCTGCGATGGCGGAATTCGGACGCAGGGATGAGGCAGCGATGGCTCGGGAAAGTCCGACCCTCCGCCCGGGTGACGGTGAACGGCCGCCCGCCATTCTCGCGGGGCTGAAGTCCCCACGGCAGCTCCACCATCTCAACATCGCCGCCGTTGCGCCTTATGATTACCCGGCGTTCGCTGAGGGATGCTTCGGAATCGAATACCGTCGCGCTCATGATCTGTGAACATAGCCAGAACACAGCGGCCGGACAAGAGCGGTCGAAGCGGAGGACACATGTGCAATGACTACCGACTTATGGTGGACGTGGCGTCGATCGTTGAGGACTTCGCCGACCTCAAGATCAAGATCCGCTTCGGCGAAGGCACGCCGAACATTGAAGCGCGCGAGGACATCAAGATCACCGACATGGGTCCGATCGTCCGAACGGTCGAGGGCGTTCGCGGCGACGGCGACATGCTGCAGCGGCGATGGAGCTGGCCAGGCCAGAACAAGCGCCCGGTCTACAATTTCCGCTCCGATGGCCGCGAATTCACCTCGAACCGCTGCCTGATCGTGGCTGATGGCTTCTACGAGTTCACGGACCCCGCCGAGAAGGGAAAGAAGCGGAAGGACAAGTGGCTGTTCACCAAGCGCGGCCAGCCGATCATCTGCATCGCCGGCATCTGGCGCGCCACGAAGGATGTCGGCGAGGCCTTCACCATGCTCACGATGGAGCCCGGACCCGACATCGCGCCCTACCATGATCGGCAGATCGTCATCCTCGAACGCGACGCCTGGGCCGATTGGCTTGACCCCTCGGTTCCGGCTCAATCACTGATCCGTCCGTTGGCGGCCGGCACGCTGCAAGTGGAGCAGGTTGGATGACGCGTTCTACCGGAAATCCCGTGTCTTCACTTTGATCGAGTCGATGTGGAGGTCGGGAATGTAGATGTCGCGCGTGCGCAGGCCCTTTGGCGCCAGTCCACGCGGATCGGGCGTCGGCGAGCCGTGATGGAATTCATCGCCGCGTCCGTGCGGCAGCGGAAAGGCCGCATCCCGATCACCGACGCTGGCCAGGTCGGCCGAGAGATCGGTGAGGCGCTGTGCGACCAGATGCACGACTTCGCCCTCGCGCTGGATGCGTCCGCGCACGGCGAACATTCCGGCCGACAGGATGATACGGCGGTTCTTCTCGAAGACCTGCGGCCAGACGACGAGGTTGGCGATGCCGGTTTCGTCTTCGAGGGTTATGAACATCACGCCCTTCGCGCTGCCGGGCCGCTGCCGGACCAGCACGATGCCGGCGGCCTCCAGCCAACGGCCGTCGCGGGCATCCATCGCCTGCTGACAGGTGAAGATTCGCCGTCGGCGCAGATCGTCGCGCAGGAAGGCGACCGGGTGGCTGCGCAGCGACAGCCCGATATGGCCGTAGTCCTCCACCACCTCCGAGCCTGCCGTCATGGGCCGAAGGCTGACGGCGGCCTCACTGATCTCGGGCACGAACTGCTGTTCATGGGCGGTGGCGGCCGCGAAGAGGGGCAAGGGTTCATCGCGTAGCGCTTTTATTGCCCAGAGCGCCTCACGCCGCGCCATGCTGAGTGACGGGCGGAAGCCGTCGCCCTCGGCGATCTGCACCAGGGCGGCGACCGGCACGCCGGCGCGGCGCCATAGATCGTCGATCGAGGCAAAGGGCGTATCAGCCCGCGCGCTGACGATGGCGGCGGCGTTGGCGTTCGCCAGCCCCTTGACCATGCGCAGGCCGAGACGGACCGCGAAGCGGCCATCGTCGCCGGTCGGCTCCAAGGTGCAGTCCCAGCGCGAGGCGTTGATGCAGACCGGCCGGACCTCGACGTGATGGTCCTGGGCGTCGCGCACGATTTGAGCGGGGGCATAGAAGCCCATCGGCTGGGAATTGAGCAGCGCCGCGCAGAAGATGTCGGGGTGCCAGCATTTGAGCCACGCCGAGGCGTAGGCGATTAGCGCAAAAGAGGCTGCGTGGCTTTCCGGAAACCCGTAACTGCCGAAGCCTTCGAGCTGCTTGAAGGTGTGTTCGGCGAACTCCGGTTCATAGCCGTTGTCGACCATGCCGTTGATGAGCTTGTCCCGGAAGTGGGAGACGCCGCCGGTGAACTTGAAGGTCGCCATCGACTTGCGCAGCATGTCGGCCTCGCCGGGCGTGAAGCCGGCGCATTCGATCGCGACGCGCATCGCCTGTTCCTGAAACAGCGGGACGCCGAGCGTCTTGCCGAGCACCCTCTCCAGTTCGGGCTTGGGATAGTGGACCGGCTCCAGCCCCTCGCGGCGGCGCAGATAGGGATGCACCATGTCGCCCTGGATTGGGCCGGGCCGGACGATGGCGACCTGTACGACGAGATCGTAAAAGGTCCGCGGCCTGAGGCGCGGCAACATCGACATCTGCGCGCGGGACTCGATCTGGAAGGTGCCGAGGGTGTCCGCCTTCCTGATCATCGCATAGGTGCGCGGGTCCTCAGCCGGGATGGTCGCAAGATCGAGTTGGACCCCCTTGTGGTCGGCCAGGAGGTCGAGGCCGCGCTTCATGCAGGTCAGCATGCCCAAGGCCAAGACGTCGACCTTCATGAATTTCAGCGCATCGATGTCGTCCTTGTCCCACTCGATAACCTGGCGATCGACCATGGCGGCGGGTTCGATCGGCACCAGCTCATCGAGCCGGTCATGGGTCAGCACGAAGCCGCCGGGATGCTGGGAGAGATGGCGTGGCGCGCCCATGAGCTGGCGGGCGAGATCGAGAGCGAGGCGAAGCCGGCGATCGCCGAGGTTGAGGTTCAGCTCTTCGACCTGCTTGGGCTCGACGCCTTCCTCCGACCAGCCCCAGACCTGCGAGGACAGGGTCTTGATCAGGTCCTCGGTGAGGCCGAGCGCCTTGCCGACGTCACGCAGCGCGCCCTTTGAGCGGTAGCGGATGACGGTCGAGCAGAGCGCGGCATGGTCGCGGCCATAGGTCTCGAAGACCCACTGCATAACGATCTCGCGCCGCTCATGTTCGAAGTCGACGTCGATGTCGGGCGGTTCGCGCCGCTCCTCGCTGACAAAGCGCTCGAACAGGAGGTCGTTACGGCCGGGATCGATCGAGGTGATGCCGAGCACATAGCAGACGGCCGAATTCGCGGCCGAGCCGCGGCCCTGGCACAGGATGTCCTTGGAGCGCGCGAACCGCACGATGCTGTTCACCGTCAGGAAATAAGGGGCGTATTGCAGCTTCTCGATAAGCCTCAGCTCGTGCTCGAGCGCGGCGCGGACGCTGTCCGGCAGGCCCTCGGGGTAGCGTTCTGCGGCACCTTCCCAGGTCAGCTTGGCCAGCGTCTCTTGTGGCGTCAGCGCCGGGTCGTCGCGTTCCTCGGGGTATTGGTAGGCCAGCTCGTCGAGCGAGAAGCGGCAACGCTCCGCGATCTGCAACGTGCGGGCCAGGGCCTCGGGATAGCGGCCGAACAGCCGGTGCATCTCCTCCGGCGGTTTGAGGTAGCGATCGGCGTGCCGCTCACGCCGTTCGCCCAGCGCATCGATGGTGACGTTGTGACGGATACAGGTGACGACGTCCTGAAGGATGCGGCGGTCGGGCGCGTGGAACAGCACGTCGTTGGTGACGATGGTCGGCACCCGCATCCGGGTCGCGAGGTTGGACAGTTCGTGCAGACGGAGCTGGTCGTTCGGCCGGCGGCGCAGCGACAGTGCCATATAGGCGCGGTCGCCAAAGGCCTCGCGCAACCGCCGCAGGCGCAGGCCGCATCCGTCGTCGGCGTGGTCCGGCAAGAGAACGGCAAGTAGGCCCTCGCGATAGGCGACGAGATCAGCCCATTCGAGATGACATTTCGCCTTGCCGCCGCGCTTCTTGCCGAGCGACAGCAGACGGCAGAGCCGCGAATAGGCTGGTCGGTCGGTCGGATAGACCAGCACCGACATGCCGTCGGCGAGGTCGAGACGGCAGCCGACGACGAGGCGTACGCCCGTCGTCTTTGCCGCCTCATGGGCGCGGACGATGCCGGCCAGCGAGTTGCGGTCGACGATGGCCAGCGCCTCGATGCCGAGCAGGGCTGCGGTGGCGAACAGCTCGTCGCAGCCGCTCGCGCCCCGCAGGAAGCTGAAATGGGAGGTGACCTGGAGTTCGGCATAGCGGGGGCCGATCATCCGAACACCCC
>Ga0209573_1003147_pt1 | contig 18937 bp, 25 predicted proteins | sample TNRBio252014_DNA_FD_185870 | JGI IMG/M metagenome (GOLD analysis project Ga0209573, IMG submission 185870) | Wastewater treatment Type I Accumulibacter community from EBPR Bioreactor in Madison, WI, USA - TNR Reactor_6/25/2014_ DNA (SPAdes)... | ecosystem: Engineered > Bioreactor > EBPR >...
ATGACCGATACCCGCTACGCGGCTCCTCATCCGCTCTCCCTCGACGACCTCGACCCCGAGAGCGCCACCACCGACCGGCTGATCGCCAGGGTTCGCAGTCACCGCAAAGGCGAGGAGTACCCGACCGCCGAAACCTTGCTCGGCAACCTGCCGGTGGTGCTATGCGCCCTGTGCGATCACGTCCTGTCGGGTGAGGCGACCGCGCTGGATGTCGCTTACCGGCTCGCTTCTCTCATCGACGTGATCGAGGGTCGCCAGGGCAAACCCGAACTGCCCCGGCGCACGCACTAACCCCGCCGCGCCCGCATCTCGTTCGGGAGCGGAAATAGTAACCATAATTATATTTTTGGTATATTCTAATAATATTTACTCAATCCCTCGGTAGCGGGGTGGCTTATGAACATCGGACAGCGGATCAAACAGGCGCGGCTGGCGCACAAGCCCAAGATGACGCAGAAGCAGCTCGCTGAGGCCGTGGATGTGTCGTGCCCGGCAGTCACGCAGTGGGAAAAGGGCGATAACAAGATGCTCGCCGGGGATAATCTGGTGCGGGTAGCCCGGACGCTGGGCGTCACCACCGAATGGCTGCTTTACGGCACGGGTTCCGGCCCAGGTGAACTGCGAATTGAGAATAAAAACCCGCTGGGTCTGGATCAGGAAACTCTACTGATGGCGCAGGCGTTCCAATCGCTGTCCTCAACCAATCGGGCGGTGGTGCGAACGGTGATTGATTCGCTCCGGGCGGGTAGACCCGAACGGTAGCGCCGTCCGTGGCGCGTGGTGGTTTACAGGGCTAGTTCGCCCAGGGGCAAGTCAAACCGAGGGCGGGCCGCCGCTGGCGCGGGGCGGAAATTCATCAGCAGCGGATCGTTGTCCGGTGTGGTCGGGGTCGTTTCCAGTTCGGGCCACTGACCTAACTCCCAGCAGGCATCAAACATCTCCAAAGCGGTGCGCCACATCATTTCACCGTCCTGAAGATCGGCCTTGCTCATCTCGAAAATCCTGACTTCGATGGGTTCGCGGGTCTGCACGAAAACAAAAATCACGCTCTGGCCGCGTACCAAATCCCGATAGAAGGCCGCCGATAGCGGATAGCGGTAACGGGTCATAGCGGTTTCGATGGCGTCCAGATTCCAGGTGGTCTTGAGTTCGATGATTTGCCGCTTGCTCTCGTGGTGAACGTCGATCCGGGCCTTGAGCGGGAGCAAGCCGGGTTGCCGTGGTTGGATGATCGTCCGTTCCTTCTTGCCGTGACGTAACAGCTTGCGGGCTTCCGGGTTGGCTTGCACGGCGGCGACAATGGCGCGGGCGCGGTCCAGTTCGGCGGGGCGGATCGGGATCAAGCCTTGTGCCTGAACCCACTCCCAGCGGGCGCGGTCGGCTTTAGTGCGCCGCTCGCAGTTCATAACAGCGAATTCCCGTTCAAACTGCTGCGGCGTCAGCGCCAGACAGTGAACGAGGGTCCCCAGTTGGAGCACGGCGGTCTGTTCCGGCGCGGGCCGCTGCGGGTCGAGGTATTTCTCCCGGCATTTGCGCGGGCTGTCGAGCATCGCAATGAGCCAGTGCGAGGAAATGGCGGGTAGGTTCTGGTAATCCTGGTTGTTCATGTCTCTGTCTCCAAGGTCGCGCCGTCCCTGGCGCGCGTGATTACCGGTGCAGGTCGTTGTCGATGATCAGGTCGTCAATCTCGTTGCTGCGTTCGGCAGAAATCACGCTGTTGGAACCAAGCCCAATCATGCGGTTGACGTGGCTGAACAGGATGAACTTGATGTCGTCCTCGCCCAGTTCCACGACGTTTTCAGCCGCCTTGATGGTTTTCATCACCCGCTTTTCGATCTCGTAAAGCCAGTAGTAGGCGATTTCGAGTTTCTCGAACTTCTCAAGCGGTTGGTTGCAGCATTCGCACATTTCAATTCAACCCGCCATTGCTGGCGGGTGCCTCGTGGATGGGTTACTTGCCGTTGCCGTTATGGCCGTTGCCGTTGTCCGGCTTGCTCTCGATCAACCGGATAAAATCCGGCTTGTAATGCAGTTGCCGGAATTGCGCGATGGCTTCGGCGTATTTACCGGCGCTCACAACCTCGAATTCAACTGCGAAATATCCGTTACCACTGGCGCGCGATGCACGTTTGCACATATGCGCCCGGATGGTTTTACCTAAAAGTGACTCGCCTTTAAGGCGGTACGCCCGGCGCAACTCTTCAAACTGATCTAAAGATTCTGTCTTGAACAGGATCGAGGATAAAACCCCTTCCGGGTCAATAAACATGACAGCAAGCCACTTCTGCAACGGATATCCAAAAAACTCGCCTTCGGAAATCTGAGCGCCAACCAACTCCATGTCGAGCTTTGGGCCGCGAAAATTGCTAGACCCAATTTTGAATTGCCCTGCCTGGCAATCCGATCTCCATTGCCGTATCGAATCCGCCAAGATTTGACCAGGTTCAAGTTTGGTTACATCGTCGAGGATGATTTCATTTCCCATTTTCATTCTCCAGTGTTGCCCGGCCTTTCGACCGGACGGGGTGATTAGTGGATCGCTTTCACTTCCAAACGGCGCGCTTCTATGTTCCAACACAAGCGCAAACGGGTATGCGCCAAGGCGCGCGCCAATTTGATCAAGGGCAAGTCATAGGGGAGTTCAATCCAGTAATGAGGAAACCGAATCTTTATCTCACGCATGACCGCAAACCTCCGGGTTAAACCCGTCGTGATTCCACCAACTACCGGCCTTTTCCTCCTCGGTTTCTAGCCAGCTTTTACCTTCTGGGCTGTCCAGCCAATTATCAAAACTGGCTGCATCGGCGGCGTGACTGGTCTCTGACCAGGGCGCATAATCCGGATCGGCGTCCAGCAGGGCGCGCGCTTCGATTAACAGGCGTTCATCCGGTTGCGGTTGTGGGGCAATTCGTGTTTTCATGGCCTTACCTCGTTCATATCGGTTCGGGGTTGTCGTGGGGCGCCTGCGTTGTGCGAAAACGCAAGCGCCTTTTCTCATGCCGCTTTCCTTTGTATCTGCTTCATCCTTGCGATTCTTTCCCATTCGGCAAGCGTTTCCATTGCTTCAATTGCGTCCAACAGCGTGATGATTTCCTGGTTAGTCAAACAGCGGTATTTATCTGGGCCGCCAATCTCAAGTCTGACTTCACCGGCGCTATTGAGCAATTCATAGAGTTCGGTATTCATTACAGCGTTACTCCTGGGAAGTTTTCAGGGAAATTATGAGGGAGATAAGATCGAGGCTCATTCATAACCTCATCCCAATCATTCTCTTTGATGTCGGCGTAAACCTCTTCCGCAAGCGCCTTGATTTGCGTTCCATTCAGGAATTGCGTTATATCAAGGCTGATAAAGATCGGCGTTCTGACTAAGTAGGCGTCTCCATGATGGTCATAATCCAGATCGCCGCGTTGCTTGACGCAGCGACGTAAAATGACAGAGAGAATCAGGATGCTATCCGCGCCCTGTCCTTCATCGAATTCATACTCGACCAGAGCAGGGTAATCCTTGCCCATAAGTTCAATCTTGGTTTCATGATCTATGGTCATCTTTCATGCTCCTACGGTTGTGGTTTAACTACACTTATATTTTAATATTAATTAATAAAAAAGTAAATATAATTAACTTTTTAAGCGTAAAAATAGCCCGTCCGGTCGTTTATTATTTTTTTCCGATAAATTGAAAGAAAAGCTCTGGGGAGAGAGAGAAAGAAAAGCTCTGGGGAGAAAGCGCCCTGGTGGGAAAGACCCACCGAAAAAACGGCGGGCCACAAACCGAGTCAACGCAACAGAAAACCGCGCGCCCACACGCCAGAAGCAGCAGCAGGACGCCAAGCGCCCCAGGGCGGGAGGGAGGAAAAGCCGCAGGGGAACACCACCACGGGCACACCCAAGCCGACCGCAAAGGCGGCGGAAGCCCACGAACCGGAACCGAGACCGCAAAAGCAGGCCGGGGCAAAGGAGGAGGGCACCAGACCGGGGGGGCAAGGGGCGGCGGGGAACACCACCAACCCGGAACCGGGGCCACCCTCTGCCACCGCGCGCACCAGCGCGACCGAGCGGGCGGCGAACGCGGCGCGGGAGGAGCCGCGCACCGAGAAGACCGCCGCGCCCGGCGCGGCGGCGCGCACGAACGAATCAGCGCCACCGGCGCAACCCACGGCGACGGAGCGGCCAGCCGCGACCACGGCGGCGGCAACGCTCGCCACCAGCGGGCGGAAGACCGGCGACAGCCGCCGACCACCAGAAAAACCCACCACCGCCGGAGCGGCGGCGGGGGACAGCGAGAGCGCGGACACTAGGCGGCGCACCGGGCGGCGAAGAGGGCCGCAAGGCGGCGGGACGCGCGACCGCGCCCCACGGGCGCGGGCGGCGGGGCCACGGGAACCGAGACCGCCCAGCCACCGGGGACCGCGCGGACCGCGCAAAAGCGCACCAGACCGCCAGCCGCGACGAAGCGCCGCGCCCAGGAGCGAGAGAACAGGCCAGCGGCGGCGGGAGAGGAAAACCGCACCACCGCGACAAACCCGGAGAAAGCCCGCCCCGAAGGGCGGAACGAAACGCCGAGGGCGGAACCGGCCCACGGCGCGAACGCGCAACGGGCGGACAGAACGACCGAGGAAGGGACAGGAGCGAAAGCGAACGAGGAAGCAGCCACGGGACACCCCCACAAGGCAGAAAGCGAACGAAGGGAGCCACCCACCCCCCGCCGCCGGGAGCGGCGGAAGCGCCCGCCGGGAGCGGGCGACAGGGACGGGAGGGAACCCAAAACCCCGCCCCCCCAGCGCCAGGGCCGGAGGGGGCGAACGCGCGACGGCCCGCAGCGAGCACGGGCGCAAGGGGGGGACCCGCGAAGCGGGGAGGGAGCGAAGCGACCGGCCCTTGTCGCCCGCGCGCAGCGAAGGGCAGAAAGCGCGAAAAGCCCCCCGGCCCGGCGCGGGGAGCGAACGAAGAGAGCACAAAAGCCAGGGATGGCGGGGGTACGGGGGCCGCGCCCCCGACTAAAAACAGGGATTCTTTTGTTTCGGATCCAGCGGAGCGTTCCCGGCCCCCCACGCCATGGATGGCGCAGGGCCGCTCGCTCAAGCGTCCGTCAGGAGGGTGTGGATTCACCTAACCCGCTGCGGTGGGTTTTGGCGTCGGGCCTCGATACCGCGTCCCGTGGCACTGGGTTTTAGCGTCGGGCCACGGTCAGCGAAGGGCCAGCGGACAAGGAGCGAAGGAAGGCGGCGGTTAAGTGAGCGTCAGCGAACGCCCGCCGCCTGGACTGAGCGACGCGGGAGCTGGCCCGTAGCGCGGCGTCCCGTGGCGGTGGGTTTTGGGGCTTGGAGTCTCTGCTGGCGCCGCCAGCGGAGGAGGAGCAAGGGAACGAGCCGGGAAAGTGGGGGCGCGGCGACCGAAGCGAGCTTGCGAGCGGAGGGCGCCGGAAAGGGCGAGAGCGACCGCAGCGAAGGGCACACGCGAGCTTGCGAGCGCGTGACCGTAGCAAGGGAGCGGAGTCCCGCCAGCCCCCACGACCGGCGAGTGGACCGCAGCGACGACGGAGCGCAGCGGCGCGGTTTCCCGTGGCCGTAGGCGTGGCGTCTGGATTCGGCGTCCCGTAGCCGTAGGCGTGGAGTCCAATCGCTCTATGTCGTGGCAGAAAAGGCAGGCAGGCCCGAAAGCCCGCCCGCCCCACGCATCAGCGATCCGCGCCGTCACAGCCCGCAAACACCGAGCCGCCCGACCGCGAAACCACCGGACGACACAGCGGCGAACCGCACCAGGGACACGGACGCCCGAACCGCCGCAGCGCCCGCCGCCGCACCGCACCGCGCCGAACCGCCACCGCCACCACGAAGAACCGAGAACGGGAAGAAGCAGCCACGAGACACCCCCAAAGCCCCGCACCGCCAGCGACCACCGCCAGCCCGCCGCGCGGGGACGGCCCGAACCGCCCCCCGAGGGGCCACGGGGACAAGGCCGTGGCGGGCGCAGGGATGCGCCCGACCGCCAAGCGCGGGCATGGACAGCCCGCGCCGCCTTGTCGCCGGGGATACGGGGGGCACAATCAAAAGACCCCGCGCGCGCGGCATCGGGACGGGCGACCGGCCCCGAGCGCCCCACGCCCGCGCTCGATGCCGCTTCCCGTGGCTGCTGCGGTTTCTCGCGGGCGCAGCGCGAGGGGACCGGCGACCGGACCGTTGCTTGAATGCCAGGGATTCTTTTTGTATCGGGCGCAAAAACCGGCTCTCGCCGCGCCGTGGGATTCCGGCGCGGCGCACACGGACCGCTCCCAGAGTACGGCGTGCGCGCCGGGAGCGCGCCGCCCGCATGGATGCGCGCCGGTTCCCGTGGCCGATAACCCCTAATGAATTGCCTTCGATAAGCCACGTAGCGGCGATTTAAGACCACGAAAGGAAGAGACCAGGGGGAGATATTCCTAAACCAAAAACAGCGCACGTCTGGCTGTATGCGTGGAGCTATTGGCGCTCATCCAAAATAGTGATAAATTATTACTGAGAGCTAAAAATCGAGGTGAATACTTATGACGAACGATGAACGGATCGGCCACAAGATCATGGTGCAGCGCGCTGTGCTCCGCATGAACCAATCCGAATTAGCCCGCCGAATCGGTGTGCGGCAAAGCTACATCAGCATGATCGAGAACGGTGATCGCCCGATCAGCGATGAGTTGCTGCGAAAGATCAGCGCCGCTCTTCGCTGCAAACCTGAGGAGTTGAGGAAATGGGACAAAGCGGCATAGCGAATATCGCCGTAGGGTTTGAGTGGACGCCGTTTAGTCACGGCTTCGTGTTCTTGGAATATCCCGGCCCGGCTCATTTACCGCCATCCGATGAAATGGGACAGCAGGAATGGCTGGATGGATTTCAGCAGGCTCATGCGGATTACCCGGATGAACCTTATGACCCGGACAACCCGGAGGGTGGGGAAACGGCGGCGGATGCGCTCAGGCGGATGTTGCCCGGCAATCCGCATCTAGCGGCGCTGTTGGCGTTGCTGGCTCGGTCACGACCCGGCTTGACCGCGCCCGACCGTACCGGAAACAGCGCATGGCTCGCTGCACAGACGTAACGTTGCCTTTAAAAATAGGCACAATCTACTAACCTTAAACAGGAAAACCGACAACCAGCCATAACAAATTAACTTTTTAATTTACAAAAGGAAAAGCCCGCTTCGTGCTTTGGCTGGCTGTCGCGGGCTTGTCCGGGTTCCATTAACAACAATGGAGATTTTCTTGTGACTCAGACCTTATCTTATCCGCATGGGTTCGCGTTCACCACCAGTACGCGAGCGATTGATGACCGCATGACGACATCGGGAGGTTCGCTATGAAACCCGCCGATGCTGCTTCACTCCCCCCCGAAGTTGCCCCGCTACCGGCTGCGGTCGCCGAGATTGGCAAGATCCACTTTGAGGGCAACATCATCCCTCACCCGTGGTATCAGCACATCACGCTCGAATCCGGCAAGCCGGACCTGCCCGCCATCATCATCCTGGCCGAGATCGTCTACTGGTATCGGCCCTACCAGACGTTGACCAAGGGCGGCAAGCCGATTCTCAAAAAGCACTTTGACGGCGACATGTTCCAGTGCACCGCCGCCTACTTCGAGAACAAGTTCGGCCTGACCAAGGATCAGATCCGGAAGGCGCTCAAGCGTCTGGAGGACGCCGGCTACATCCGCAGGGAATACCGGGATGTCATCCAGCAGGGAATCCTGCGCAACAACATCATGTTCATCGAGCCGGTGCCGCTGGCGATCCTGGCGATCACTCACCCCTCTGTGGCCCCCGAAGTGACCCCCCCCCTCTCGCCTGTAGGCGATACCCTCTCGCCTGTAGGCGATACCCTCTCGCCTGTAGGCGATACCCTCTCGCCTGTAGGCGAGAGACTCTCGCCTACAGGCGACATCATTAAAGGAATCAAGACTACTACTGAGATTTCTACAGAGACTTCTTCTGAGATTTCTTCTGAGATCACCACCACCACCACCCCAAACCCCTCCTCCACGCCCGACCCCGTGGCGACCCCGGAACCGGAGGGTGGTGGTGGTGGTGGTTTGATTTTTGATTTCGATCTGGCTGACCTCACCCCAGAGCAGCAGGAGCGGGCCAGGAAAATCCTGGAAGGGCTGACGCCAGAGACCGCCCAGCAGGTCCTGGACGAGTGGAACCACGCCCACGCTTGCCATTCGATCAAGCAATCCCGCTGGGGTTGGCTGCGCAAGGTGGCGGAAACCGCTCGCGCCGGGCAGTTCATCCCCTCGGCGGAACTGGCTGACCGCCGCCGTCAGGCGTCAGCGCCCGCGCCAGCCCAAACCTCCCGCGAATTGCCCCCGGAACGCCACGCTAGCGCCCTCTGGCGGGCACAACGGGAGGAGCTCAGGGGGGAAGTGCCTGAAGCGGATTTCAACGTCTATATCGCGCCCCTGCGCGGTCGAGAGGACACCCAGACGCTGTGGCTCGAAGCCCCCAACCGCGTTGTAGCCGCGTGGGTGAACAATCATCTCCCGCTGATCGAGAGTGCGCTCCGGCCCCACACCGAGTTGCCGGTGCGGGTCTGCATCGGTTAGGGGTCGGGCGATGTACACGAGGGGTAAGCGGGGAGTGGTGGCGCTGATCGTGGCGCTGGCGCTGATGCTGGGGTCGGTGGCTTGGGCGGGGTCACGCTGCCAGATTGTGCCGGCGACGGATGCGCGCCTCCGGCTGGAGGTGTGGGGTCGGGAATGGGCGGGAGCGAAGGGTGCGGTTGCGGCGCATTCGGCCCGCCGCGTCGCCTGGCTGGCGGATCGCCAAGGTACGGTGATCGAGGCGCTGTTTCTGGTCACGCTGCAAGGCGGCGCTCCGGGCCGGCTGGATCAGCGTCCCTGCCGTCCGCAGTGGGTGCGCTGTACGTTGCGGGAGGCCGATCCCCTGTGGCGTTGACAAAAAATGATGGAAACAAGAATTTCCGCAACTTTTATTTGAAATCTTGCGCTTTTCACAGCCTAACCCCCGTTTGGATAGGCCCTTTTTCGCGGAGATGGCCCTAAGTTGCGAAATCGAATTTGCAGTTTAGACTACTAAAATAGGTATTTCCGAAATATAGAAAACCCGCGGTTGACGCCGCAGGGGCCGGGGGCGCGGGTGGAGAAGAGCCACGATGTTCGACCAGGAATTATTCGACGACGCGCGGCGGGAGTTCCTTTCCCACCTGCGGTACTCCAAGGGCCACCGCCCGACCACCTGCTATGCCTACAACTCCGACCTGGGGATCTGGGGCACCTGGCTGGTCGAGGCGGGCAAGGACTGGCAGACGGTGAAGTACCCGGATGTGGAGCAGTTCGCCGCCTGGCAGTTGCGCGACCGGGGCATCAGTCCGGCTATCGTCAACCGCCGTCTGTCCGCCCTGTCCACGTTTTACCGCTGGCTGATGCGCGGCGGGATCGTGGATCAGGACCCGGTCGCCCTGGCCCAGAAGCCCAAGCGGCCGCTGCGGATTCCGGTCTGGCTGGAGAAGGAGGAGCAGGCCCAACTGGAGGCCACGATCCGGGATCGGCGCAATATCCCGATCAACGTCTTTGGCCACAACCAGAAACGGATGACCGAGACCCGCCGCCGCTACGAGATGCTGTTTGGGTTGTTGCTCAACTCCGGGCTGCGGATCAGCGAGGCATTGGGGCTGAAGGTGTCGGACGTGCGGCTGGTGGAGGGGATCGCCAAGTCGGTGCGGGTGATCGGCAAGGGCAACAAGGAACGGTGGGTGCCGCTGCCCGCCGCGTTCGCCCAGGTGTTCGGGTTCTGGCTCAAGGATCGGCCCCGGACCGAGGCGGTCTTTGCCAAGGCGGACGGCAAGCCGATCTCCCCGCAAGCGGCCCGCGCTTACCTGCGGGGGATGCTCAAGAAAGCCGGCATCGAGAAGAAGATCAGCCCCCACAAGCTGCGCCACACCTACGCCACCAACCTGCTCAACGCCGGGGCGGAGCTGGTGGACATCAAGGCCCTGCTCGGTCACGAGAGCGTCGCCACCACCCAGATTTACACCAACGTGGGCCAGGAGCGGATGGAGAAGGTGGTGGGACGGTTGTGAGTCATCTTGCGGCTTTGCCGCCCTTCGCGGCTTATCCGCCGCCCCGTTAGCCCATACTTTCCACGCCATCGACAATGCCAAAGCTACTCATATCCATTTTTCTTTTCTGCTTTTCCGTCTTCGCTTATGCCGAAGATGCGGCTATAGCCGACCTGTTCAACAAAGCGCGGGTTGCCGGAACTATATTGATCGAATCAACAAAGACTGGTCAGCGTTTTGTCCACAACGATGTCCGTTCGAAGCAGGCTTTCACCGCTGCGTCTACGTTTAAGGTGCTGAACACCCTGATCGCTCTTGAGGAAGGCGTGATAGCCGGAGGAGATTCGACCATTCGATGGGATGGTACTCTTTACGAAATCGCCGATTGGAACCGCGACCAGACTCTGGACTCTGCATTCAGAGTCAGTTGCGTTTGGTGCTATCAGGAGTTAGCGCGGAGAGTTGGGGCGGCGAAATACCCTGCTTACATCCGCCGCTCGCACTACGGTGAGTTGCGCGAACCTTTCGATGGAACGCAATTCTGGTTGGACGGTTCGCTAACCATCAGTGCGGAGCAGCAGGTTGCTTTTCTCAAGCAGGTGGTCTCGGGTCACTTGCCATTTCGTGCGAGTAGTTACGATACCCTGAAGTCCATTATGCTTTCCGAACAGACGCCGCACTATCGCTTGTACGCTAAAACTGGCTGGGCGGCTCGCAATGCACCGGCCGTTGGCTGGTATGTGGGTTATGTGGAAGTCGCCGAAGACATATGGCTGTTCGCACTGAATATTGACACCCGCAGCGCATCCGATTTGCCACTGCGCAAACAGATTACCTTTGATGCGTTTCAGGCCAAGGGCATTCTGCCGGCGAATTAAGGCGCGGCGAAGTAAAAAAGGATCGCATATCGAAAGTCGGCGCTGGCGAGACGGCGGCAGCCGGGCTAATCGGGTCGCCGGGGGTTTCTCTCCCCCGGCTCCCACAACACCCCGCGTGCGCGTCCGCACGGGGCTTTTCCTTCGGATGGGAAAGGGTCACCGTAAGATGACGACCTCCCACGCAGGCTACGGGACCAGCCGCCAAGACCGCTTCATCCGGTCGGGTGCGATACGGCCGTTGAGGTCTGGCCGGCTCGCTCACACCCTTGGTTTTATATTCACAAGAACCGCTCCAACTGCGCCGGTATCCGCTCCACCTCCCGTTCCTCCCCCGCCCCCAGCGTGACCGCCGCCTCGCCCGGCTTGAGCCAGAACTGCACCACCACCTCGCCCCGGACGGCCAGGAGATCCAGCCACGGCTCCAGTTCCTGGGCGCGGGCGTAGTGCAGCCGCAGGATGCCGCCCCGGTAGCTGGCGGGGTTGTAGGTGTCCACGCTGTCGAGCCGCCCGGTCAGCGCCGGCCCCCGGCCATCCGCAATCTCCACCTCGCCCAGCAGGAAGTAGGGGCGGCTCTGATCGATCCGGCTCACCAGCCAGCGCAAGGTATGCCCGTTCATCGCCACCCGTTCCGCCACTACCTTTAACGGTTCGCCCTGGATCAGCCGGCCCCGGACCGGATACAGGTTGTGCTGCGCCTCGCTCTTGCCGACTGCGCGGGGTTGGCCCTGGTGCAGGATGATGAAGCCGTTTTTCCACGTTCCCACCACCGGACAGCGGCAGTGAATCCGTTCCAGCGTCAGGTTATCGGTCGCGGTCAGTTCCAGCTCGTACCAGTGCGTACCCGAGACGCGGGCGTACTGCTCGACGGCAATATCGAAACTCTTGAGCAGCGCCTGGAGCGCGTCCCGAAAGCCCAGGTGACTGAGCGGATAGAGCGCGACCGTCAGCCCCAGCAGCCCCGCCAGCAACACCATTTCCCCCTTGCTGCCCACGGCGAAACGCCAATTCCGATTCCCTGGGGTCACCAGCCGCACCGGCGAGGGCCAGAACAGATCCACGCCCCGCACGTTCAACATGTCGATCCACAGGTGGGACCAGTAGCCGCCCACCACGGCCCAGAAGTACAGCGGCGCGACCCACCACAACGGCGCGGCCAGGGCGGCGATGGCCGCCAGGCTGACGGCGGAATGGGTCAGGGTGCGATGGCCGAAACGACGCTCCAGCGGCACGGAGACGAACCAGAACAGCCGGCCCATCCGGGCGGGGGGCAGGTCGATGTCCGGCAGCAGACTGGCGATAGCGGCGAGTAGCCAGCCGATCCCGTCCGGTCGGTAGCCGAACAGCGTGGCGCCGCCCAGGTACAGGACGGAGGCAAAGGCGAGGTGGGTGGGGAGGGTCATCGAGGGGTCAGCTCACGATTCGGAAAAAATTGTACGTTAAGCACAAAGGTGTCAGGTTGAAGTCTGAGACGTGATGGCAGAAGTGTCAGATAAAGCCAAAATCTACCCTAATCTGACATATTTTCGGCCTGTGGCTGACGCCCAGTTGAGGTGTGCTCCAACCTGACACCGGAACAGGCAACGCTTGGAAACCTTTGTTTGAAAAGGGCTGCAAGTCCTTAGCGTACAATTTCGTCCGTTTCGTGAGCAGACCCCATCGAGGGCGGCGAACGGCGGAAACGAATAACATATTACATTTTACATATTACGTAATTTACGATTCAACGATAGGGAGCGCGCGCCGGGGTCTAATTCGCCTTGCCCGCCCCGCGGAAGATGAACACCCGGATACTGATGACCACCGCCGCGAGCATCCCGGCGAAGACGTACAGCTCCGTGTCGCCGGTGCCGATGGCCAGATAGCGCGCCCCGACCACCGAGGCCAGGGCGACGATCATCACCGGGGTAAAATCGAGGTAACGCACCCCCGCCGCATGGCGCATTTCCCGAATGCGTTGCTTGTCGACGACGCGCTCTTTCGCGCTGTCGGCCAGCAGGTCGGCCAGGGCCTGGGGATTGCCGTTGGCTTGTTGAATGACATGGGCGATGAACAGCGGCGGGGATTCCACCAGCATCCCGGTTTGAGTCAGGTACGCCTGGGCGAGGGTGCGGGCGTGGTCGGGGGCCAGGGGCGGAATCTCGATCTCGGCCAGTTTCCACCACAGCCGGGACACGTTCTTGCGCTTCTCGCTGGCGCAGGTGAGCAGTTGCGCGGCGTCCAGAATCGCCAGCCAGAACGCCACCAGCGTCGGCGTGACTGCAGTGAGGTCATCGACGGCGATCAGCACCCGGCCCCGGTGGGCGTGGATCGCCGGGATGATGGCGGCGGTCAGGTCGCGGATGCTCAGGCGGTTGACCGCGCGCTTGAGCTTGGCCCACTCCAGGGCGGCCGGGTTCAGGGCGTCGAGGCTCGCCTCCAACTCCAGCGCCGAGGGTTTCAGCAGCCCGCTTTCCAGCAGCCCCCGGGCGATTTCCAGGAACTGCCCCTTGGCCTGATGTTCGTGGACGTGGAGGACGATGAGATGACACCGCACGATCAGCCGGTCGATGACCGCCTCCAGGAGCGTGGATTTACCGATCCCTGGGGGGCCGGTCAGCAGCAGGTGCCGGCCCTTGCGCGCCTCGCGGGTGATTTTCTCGATCAGTTCCTGCCGCCCGATCAGGCCGGTGACGTGTTTCATCGCTCAACCCTCCGGCAGGTGCGGGAGTTTCCCGCTCAGGTAATCCAGCAGCGGCTGCCATTGTTCCCCGGCGTAGTGCGCCACTTGCCGGCGCTGGGCGGCAATCAGCCCGTCCAGCCGCTGGGCGGCGGCGGCTTCGGTGTTTTGCTTCTGGGCGGTTTCCCAGAGCTTTTCGACATCGCCCTCGTAGCCTTTCTGGATGCGCTCCTGGAGCCAGTCGGCTTTAGAACGATGAAAGTCCAGCCGTTCCCGCACGGCGGCGCGTTCGGCTTCCAGTTCGCGCAGCTTGGACAGGTCGGTCAAGGCCCGGCTGCGCACTTCGTCGATGCGCGTGGCTTCGGCCAGGGCTTGCTGGGCGAACTCGCGCTGTTCCCTCGGGGAGGCCAGCGGGATGTTGACCTGAATGCCCACGGTCAGCGGGGAACTCGTCGTCGTGTCGCCGCTCTCGGAGACGGTGCTGCTTGTGCCTGACGCGGCCCGGACAAACACCGAGGTGTGTTCCATCACCCGGCGCGTCCAGGTCGGCGGCTGGTAGGCGGTCGCCACGGCGCGCTGGGCGGTCACCACCGGATGCCAGGCCAGGATGAAGGCCAGCGCTTGTTCCTCTTCCCAGGCACCGGCCAGCGCCGGCCACAGCAGCGCGAGCAGCAGGCCCGGTTTCACGGCGGTTCGTCCTCGCCGGTCAGGCCCGTAGCGTTCACCCGGAACGCCGGCAGGCCCAGCCCGGCCAGACACCGGGCCACGGCGTCCAGGGTGGCGAACACCCGCACCCCGCCCCGTTGCCGTTCCAGGACCTCGCGTCGTTCGCCGTGCCGGCTGGCGTAAGTGATGGCGACCGTCCAGCCCGCCGACTCGGGGGCGTAGGCGACTTCCACCGCGCGCACCACGCCCGCCTCGATCAGTACCTGTAACTTGGGAATTTGCATAAATCGTTTTTATTATTTTGAAGGTTAGAATCAGCAAAAAGATAGATCGTTAAAGATTTTTTCGCCATCTGATCGTGAGGTTTGATCGAGCGGTATTTTCATCCGTCAGTACTTTCATTTTTTAAACTTGCATTTATCAATAATACTATTTTGATAGAGTGAATCCATCAATCTGCAGCAACTGCGGTCTTTTTAGGCAACCCGGACACGGTGGTTAAGTGAGTGTGGGGAGAGGCGTTCGGGCCGGAGGCTGTGTGGGTTATCCACTGGTTTTGTGGATAAGCGATGCTGCCGTGGGTGCTATCCTTCGCAGCTTTATTGATCTTCCGGAGAGTACCCCATGAATTTCGCCCGTCATGCGTTGTGGTTGTTCGGACTCCTCGCCATTTTTGCCGGGCCGCTGCTGGCCGCCGAGTACACCGGCAAAGTGGTGGGCGTCAGCGATGGCGACACACTGACCTTGCTCGTACTGGACGGGGCCAGCTTTAAACAGATCAAAGTGCGGTTGGGAGAGATCGACACCCCGGAATCCCGCCAGCCCTACGGCCAGCGGGCCAAGCAGGCGCTCTCTGATCTGGCTTACAACCAGCAGGCACGGGTGGTGGTGCAGGACGTAGACCGCTACGGGCGCACCGTGGGCCGCGTCTTCGTGGGCGCTACGGACGTCAACGCGGAAATGATCCGCCAGGGCGCAGCATGGGTGTACCGCCAATACCTGAAAGATCGATCGCTGCTGGCTTTGGAAGCTGAAGCTAAGGCCGCCAAGCGTGGCCTGTGGGGACTGCCAGAAACCGAACGCTGCCCGCCCTGGGACTGGCGGAAAGGGTCATGTTCGAAGCCATCGGCGGCACCGGCTTCGCCAGCCGTCAGCGCGCCGAAAGCGGCAGCGAGCGGCGGCTTTTCATGCAGCGGTAAGCGGTACTGCCGGGAAATGTCCTCGTGTGAGGAAGCACAGTTTTACCTGACGCAGTGCGGCGTCGGTTCGCTGGATGGCAACAAGGACGGCGTGCCGTGTGAGACGTTGTGCCGGGGTCGATAGAATAAAAAAGCCAGCCCGAGGGCTGGCTTCATTTAGGCAGTTTTTGCGGGAACTCGGTTTTGATTGATATTACTTAAAAATTGGTACTCGAATCCGTCAGTGCAACTTTTTTTGTCCTCGACTTAAGGCTTTTACGAAGTTGATAAAGTTTTTTACTTCTTCAGGGTCATTCAAAGCGGATAATGCAAAATCCCTCAAAATATTTTGGTGAATCTCTTTTCGTCCTAAGATGTGATGATTGACTACGATATTAAAATGTCTTGCTGCTCGAATAATGATGTTGCGATCAAATGTTTTTGCCATACGGTGCTCCTATTTTGGAGCCCCGCAAAATTACCTAAACTAAGAAGATAATTATAACAAAAAAATTTCGATTAAAGCAACTTTTCCTGCTTCCCCGCGTTCATGTCTTCCTGGGCCGCCTTTTTGAACGTCGCGGGATCAAGCCACGGCATTTGCGGCTTTTTCCCATTAAACAGGTTTTCGATGGTCAAAATCTGAATTTTGGGGAACTTGCCGTAGTCGGTTTGATAGAAGCCAGCGGTAACAGCCTCCTTCTCCATCGGCTTGGTAGGCAGGGTCAGGGTGACGAACACCCCGATTTTAGCCTTTTCCCGGTCCACGGTGGCGATGAGGTCCTTGACCATCGCCACGCCCACGTTCGCCCCGCCCTTGACCGAGACGATGGCTTTCTCGGTGGTCTTGCCGTCCGGCTTGAAGTAGATGATGCCGTCGATGCCGGTATCCGCGCCCTTCTTCTTGCCGCCGTAGGGCACGGCGTTGACCAGCGACACAGCCCACCACTGGAATTGATACTTGTCGCGTTCGGCTAGGTCGCGGGCGCCGGCCAAGTCCTTGGGCGTGCCGTGAACCTCGTACTTGATACCGGGAAAGGCATCGTTCAGGCGCTTCTCGATCAAGCTGATAGCAAGGTGGGTAACGTCGATGCCGACCCACTGGCGGCCTAGCTTCTGGGCCGCATGAACCGCCGTGCCGCAGCCGCAGAAAGGATCAAGAACCACGTCGCCGGGGTTGCTGCTGGCGTTGATGATGCGTTCAAGCAGGGCCACGGGTTTCTGTGTGGGATAGCCGAGACGCTCCTTAGCCGTCTGATTGAGGCGGTCGATGTCTGTCCATACGTCACCAACTGTCACCTCGCGGCTATCTGGGTCGAAAGGTTCCTCGGCGCGACGGCGAGGGAAACCGCCGTCTTTGGGCCAATGGATTAGGCCCGCCGCGTCCCATTCATCCATCTGCTCGTGTGAGTTGCCCCAATGGCGAGAATATTTATTGGGGTCGAATCCATGCCACGGTTTGCCGCTATCGCCGTCTTTGGTGGCTCCGGGCGCGGTCAATTCGTAAGTCTGATATTTCAGGCCGTCATCGCCGGTAATGAGCGTGTGGGGGAGCTTGGCCTTATCGGCTTTAACCTTCAGGCTTTGAAAGCTGAAGGTGTCGGAACTCGAATAATGGAAAATGATGTCATGGATGCGCGGCCATTTTCCCGTCGTTCCGCGCGCATTGGTGCGCTTCCAAACAATTTCGCCCCGATAATTTTCTTGGCCGAAAATCGCGTCGAGAATGATTTTGAGATAGTGGCTCGCGGTCTGGTCGCAATGCAGATACAACGTGCCGGTCGGCTTCAAAACCCGGTGTAGCTCCAGCAGGCGAACAGCCATCATGGTAAGGTAGGCCATCAGGTCGCTTTCTTTCAGAAATGCTCGCAACGCCCGCAGAAGTTCAGCAGCATCCGTGTTGCCGCTGGTCATCACCTCATCAAAAGCCCGCTCGGCGCTGTCGTTCCAGTGCCAGGTGTCCTCGAACGCCTCAATCTGGGCCTGCGACTGCTCGCCTTTCGGCGAACGAAACAGCACGTTGTAAGTGGCTTGGCTGTTGAACGGCGGATCGAGATAGATCAGGTCCACGCTCTCGGTCGCGATATGTTCGCGGAGAACTTGAAGGTTGTCGCCGTAGTAAAGATGATTGATCATTTTTTTAACTTTAACTTCGATGGGAAAATTAGAATGAATGAGTATCTCGTTAATCTTCTTTTAAAAATACATAACCATAGAATGAATGGTAGGAATTATGTGTATAAACCTGAAAATTTTACTAATCCAGAAGATGCTCTAAGAGAAGAAGATGGATTACTTGAATTAAAAGAAATGCGTTACATTGAAATAGCTGAACAACGTAATTTCATGGGGCGTAAAATTATTAAATTTTTAACTATTCTCGTTAAAGATATTACTCATAAAGGTAATAATTTTATCAGGGAAAATCTTGCAAAAGAAAATATAAAACCATTGGAGGAAACAATAAAAGATACTCAAGATATTTACCAACAAACCCAATCACATCTAAAACAAGCCAGACAACATATCTTTAGTATTGATAACGAAAGAAGCAGAAAAGATGCTTTAAGAGATTGTCTCTCAGCGATGGAGGCTTTAGTTAAATACATTAGTGGAGAAAACGATATAAAGCCTAGTACAAAACATCTAAAAGATAATAATTATGGGCCTGATATTATCGTTAAGGATGGACTATCGATTTGGGATAGAATCCATGATCTTTATCCAGACATCAGGCATGGTAGTGCTACAGTATCGAACCTTACTGAATCTGAAGCTTTATATTGGATAGAGCGAATCCTTACGTTTGTTAATTATCTTTATAGGATAAAAAGAAATGGCAATTGAGGAGCACTAAAATCCGATGCCCGCGCTTCGATGGTGGCGCTTTCGGTCTCGAACCACGCTTCCCGAATCGCGCCCGGCTGACCGATCCGGCCCCACTCCCGGACGAGCGCCCAGCCGTCGAACAGGGTCCGGGTGACGGCGATGTTATAGAACCGCTGCCGGTTGCGGGCCGGTTCGCGCCGCTCCAGGTGGAGCGGGGTCATTCGCCCAGCGGCCAGTAGGCGCTGGTGCGGGTCCAGACCAGGGCGGCGATGGCCAGGGCCAGGATCGCCAGCAACAGCCCCAGCCGATGATGGCGGCGTGGTGGCGGTTCTGGTGGTGGCGGCGGCGGTGGGGGCAGGAGCTTCTGTTCGAGGTCGCGGCGGGCCTGCTGCTCGGCTTCCAGCAGGGACAGCAGCCGGGCCTTTTCCTGCTGGGCCTGCTGCTCGCGTTCCTCGGCCTTGCGGAGCTGCTCGCGTAGCACCTCAACCAAAACTGCACTTAATCCCTGCTCGCCGCCTGTATCAAGCTGACTCGTGATGCTGCTCGCGGGCTGCTCGCCCTGCTTCAGAGGTCCGAACACCCTGAGCAGGGGTCGTCTCAGAAAACGGAAAAAATCGTACGCTAAGCCTGCGCGGAGGCTGGCACCCAGCGGTATAGCGTCGGAATGGACACGCCGAGGTTCT
>Ga0209573_1003148_pt1 | contig 18937 bp, 17 predicted proteins | sample TNRBio252014_DNA_FD_185870 | JGI IMG/M metagenome (GOLD analysis project Ga0209573, IMG submission 185870) | Wastewater treatment Type I Accumulibacter community from EBPR Bioreactor in Madison, WI, USA - TNR Reactor_6/25/2014_ DNA (SPAdes)... | ecosystem: Engineered > Bioreactor > EBPR >...
GCAGTCGTTAAGGAGAAGGGTCTATCCCCGCGCGGGCGGGGGAGCCTGCGGCTCAAGGGTGCCGGTCGATATCAACTCCGGTCTATCCCCGCGCGGGCGGGGGAGCCTCTGCAGGCCAAGCCCTTCATAACCTTCACTAGTCCAAGAGCGCAAGCGCGAAGATCAGAGCCTATAGTTCTCGTTTTACGAGTAACAGGCCGTCGGCATCGGCCAACGTTCGCGACGGGTCACCGAGGTTCAGGACGGCTTGGCGGCCGGGCGCGTCCAGGTCGCGCCAGGTCATGACGATACCGCCGCCGCCGAGCTCCCTAAACCAGTCGGACAGCACCGTCCAAACCCGGCCGCGCACGGCCTTGGTCATGGTCGGCGAGGTGTAGACGCCGGGCGCGATCTCGAGCATCACCGAGGAGAGAAAGCCGCGGAAGCGGGGCGCCACGTCGCGGGTGACGATGACCGTCATCGGCATCGGCGGCGTCCACGCCGGGTCGCGCCGGAGCAGCGTTCAGGCGGCACCGAAGAGCTCCTTGATCTTCTCGATCATGCCCGGGATCACCTCGTCGCGGCGGAAGGTCTCGCCGGCGATCTGGCGAACGAGCCGGTCGATGCTCCGGTTCGGCTCCTTGACGGCCCTGGCGGCGGCGCGAAAGGCAACCGGCAGGGTGACGCTATCGCGGTAGAGATCGGCGATGTCGAGGACGAAGGCTTGGCCGGAGTCCTCGTGGATGAAGCCGAGCTGCGGCACCGTGGCCGTCGCGGTGACGGCAATGGTGGCGGCCGCCTCCACCGCCGTTGCCGCGTGGTTGATCGCCTGGTTCGGCACGTCGTCGGCGCCGGGGTTGCTCCGGTCGTAGCGCCTGCCATGCCAGGGGACGGAGAAGCGCTGCGCCGTCAGCCGGTAGGTCTCCTTCATCCGCGCTCCTTCGATGCCGCGGAGCACGGCGATGTCGTCGTGGGGCAGCACCTCGCCCAGACGCCAGGCATACATCCGCCGGGCGATGGACAGCCGCGCACCGTCCGCGTCCGACCAGCAGCGCACCTGCCGGCGGGCCAAGTCGGAGTGGTCGGCCATCAGCGGCGGCGCGGTGTAGCTGCGCACGCCGTCGCCGCCGACGGCCGCCAGGGCGGTTCCGTGGCGGGCGAGCAGGCGCAAGGCGTCGTGGGTCACCGCGCTCCCCGGGCCGAGCAGGATCAACGAGACGGCCTGGTGCGGGATCTGGTAATCGCCGGCGGCCAAGGCACCGCCGGCGGCGCAGACAAAGCGAAGGCAGCCGTCCTCGACGGAGAGGGTGCCGCGCTCGAGCCAGAGCAAGCCGTGCCGGTCCGCGTGCGGGATCCGTGCGGTCTCGAGCCCGAGCCTGCCCTTCAGCATCGTGCGGCCTGCCGCGGCGGGCGCAGCAACAGCATGCCGAAGCCGAAGGCGCGGTGACGGCCGACCCCCCGGCGCAGCAAAGCTGCGAACGCCGCGCCGTCCGCGACCTCGAGCACCCCGGACAGGACTGCGTCGGGCCCCTCGCTTTCATGCAGGCGCCGGCGCCCGTCGGAACCGGGTCGGCCGCGGCGGACGACTCGGAGCCGCTGGAAGGAGACGAGCCTGACGCTGTCGTCGATCAGGCGGGCGCCACCGCTCCTGGCCAGGCTGTCGCGGAGCCAATCGCCATAGACCTGATCGCGCCGGGGCGGGACCACGCCCTCAGCCGAGGACCGGGCTCTGGTTTCTGCCTCCTCGAAAGCAGCCTGGAAGGCGTCCCGCTCGCACGTGGTGTCACGCTGGCCGCCCCGGTCCCGGCGGACGGTCGGGCGAAGACGGACCTCGAAGCCGAGCGGCCGCCCCTCCTCCCATGTCGCCGGCATGACCTTCGTGGCGAGGCTCTCGAGGCCCAGAACGGCAGAGACCTCCGGGTCGGCGAAGGCGCCGGCATGATCCAGCAGCGCCGGGCCACCCGCTTCGCTGTAGCCGTAGAGGGAGACGGGCGCTCGGTTTCGGCCGGGTCCGGTCTCGACCATGCGGAAGGGCTTCGGCGCATGCTCGCCAAACGCCGCGGCCAGAGCGGCATGGACGGCGTACCCAAGGTCGCCGGCCGGCCCGACCAGCCGGTTCCGTTCCGCCCAGACGGCGAGGCGGGAGACGTCGGGGGTCAGCTTGACCATGTGTAGCGGTCGGTTCATGGGCGGCCGACCGCGGCGATGGGCAGGAGCGGTATCTCGCCCTCGACGATGGTGCGGCCGCCGCCATGGACCCCGGAGCGCCAGTTGCGCCGGTCGGTGATGGCGAAGGCATGTTCCGAGGGCAACGATCCCTCTTCCCTGGGCCAGAAGATGCGCACGGCCGTGGCCTCGGCGTCCGGATCGAGCGGCGGCGCCTGGCGCAGCGCATCCAGGACCGAGGGCGCCTCGATCCGCCCGGCGAGGAGGCGAGCCGAGGGCAGGCACGGCTTGCGGCCGATGAACAGCGGCCGCGCCGGCTCGTCCAGGGCTCGGGCGATGCCATCCAGCGTCGGCTCCTCGTCCGCAGGCTCCAGGCGAAGGGCGACGCAAATCAGTGCGTCGGCGTCGTAATCGCGGTGGCGAAGGTGCGGCGAGTCGTACGTCGCGGCGCCGCCGTCTCGCCCCTCCGGTGTATGGCGGGTCGTCCAGCCGCGGTCGTTCTTCTCCAGCTTGGCCGTCTGGAAGTCGCGCATCCGCTGGCCGGGGCGGTCGATGCGAACCGCGAAGACGAGGCGGTCCTGCAGCCGGTCGAGGGCCTGCGTTTCCTCGCGGCGCCAGCCGACAGCATTGGCAATCAGGCCGGCGAGCATGGAGGCAGCGGGCAGGTCGCGGACGACGCCGAAGTTGTCGATCGCCTCGCCGCCGAAGGACAGCAGCGGTGCTTCGAGGCGGAGGATGAGGTGCTCCGGCATGGCTTCAGGCTCGGCCAGCGCGGACGACCTCGGCCGCCCAGGCCGCGAGCTCGTCCAAGGGCAGGCGTTCGGCTGCCGGCAGCGCCACCTCCTCGACGCTGGTAAAGCGCCGAGCCTCACCCGTGCCGTAGGCAGCATCGAGCTTCGCGATCTCCGCGCCCAGATGCGCGAGGGCCTCGTGCTCGACGCCGCCCGCGAGCCGGACCGGCCCGCGGAAGGCGTTGGCAAGGCTGCGCGGCTGGCGCGAGCCGGCCTCGATCAGCATGAGCCTGGCCCAGGCGAAGGGGGCGGTCGAGCCGAGCTTGGCGCCGGGCGAGACCTTGGCGATCAGGTGGCAGAGGTGCTCGACCACTTTGCCGGCCAGGCTTCGGTCGGCGCCCTCCTCCAGCCACCCCGCAGCCTTGCAGCCCTCCAGGTTCGAGACGAGCGCGGGCACGTCGATGACGACGTAGCCGTAGAACAGCCCGGAGGTGAGCTCCGCGTCGAAGATGCCGGCGCTGCCGGCGTCGTCGCCGCTGGCGCGGTCCTTGAGGTCGTCGACGACGGTGAAGTAGTCGCTCTCGCTTTCCTCGGCGTGAACGGTAAAGGCGTGGGCGACGTAGATGGCCGCGTCGGTGTTGGCAACGAGATCGGACGTGACCATGCGGCCGAAGAGCGCGGCTTCCAGCCCGAAGGGTACCTTAGCACTTTGTGCCAGTTCCTTAAGATTATCCCGTAGTTTCTTTTGAAACTCAGTCTTTTGGTCTTTCTTCTTAGGCTTCTCGCTAATAGCCGCCTCAAGCTCTTTGTCACCATCCAGAACCCGCTGAACTAGACTCCGTAGATATGCGATTTCCGGATCGCCAAGCAGAAACGCTTGCTCAGTGTCGAGAGGATCCCCTTTTTGCGCAGAAGTCGTATTTTTCTTTTTGTCATCATCCTTGGAGAACATGCGCTCTTTGAGCAAGGCAGCCACGGCGCGAACGTCGTTCTCGTCGTACCCGCGTTCTCGAACAAGATCAGTAACAAGTGCCCGAGAAAAGATCAGCCGTGACCGTTTGCCGAACGCGACCGCGTTAATTTTAGTGAGCGAGAATTCATCCTCGGCTTTACGCCAGTGGCGCTTCAGGCACTGCGAGGAGATGCGGGTGCGGGTGGCGCCGCCGAACGGCAGGCGCTTGGCAAGCCCGGCGTCGTCGCGGTTGAGCAGCACGGCCGGGTAGGACTGTAGCGTGTGGATCTGGAGAAAGCGCGGCTCGGTCATGATGTATGGATCCCCCTGAGGTTCAGCTACGCGGATGCAGCGGCGGTGGTTGACGAGCGGGCCTGTTCGGCCGCGCCCTCGGCGCTGTAGTAGGCACGTGCGATGCCGAGACGAATGGTTTCGGCGCGATCCTCGTCCAGGCCCTCGGAGAGGATCAACCGGCCCAGCTCCCGCCAGTCGAACGGCTGCGCCTTGTGCGCCAACTGCCGACAGAGACGCGGAACGAGGGCGCGGAACTGCGCTCCTCGGGCATCGAGCAGGCGGCCGAGGCGGGCTTCGGAATAGCCCGCCAAGAACAGGGCGCGGCCGACCGGAGTAGCCTCGTGATGATGCGGCGCCATCAGCGCCATGCCGTGGAGAATGAGCGCCCAGCGGCGCTCGTTCTGCTCGCCACGACGTCGCTCCTCCGGCACGGCGCGGACCAGCAGCCGCCAGAACGCGGGTGCACTCGGATGGTCCGGATCGAGCCGGCGGATCGCGGCCAGGTCGCCGCGGGGGAAGCCTTCGCTGCCCAGCATCGCCGCGGCTTTGGCGAGGGCGGAACCTGCGGAGGGGGCCGCTGCTTGCGCTTCGGCCGGTGTCGCGTCAGGCGGTGCGTTCATGGACGTCCTCGTGCGTCAGGTCGGGGAAACGTTTGCGGAGGAGAATGAAGAACAGGTCGCGGGAGCGGACCTTGGCGCGGTAGCGGCGCATGGAGGCCTTCGGCACCGCGCGCGTGGCCTCTTCGAGGAGGTGCAGTGCCGCGTCCGCCATAGACCAAATCCACTCCCGACGGATTGCGGCTTGTTCGTTCTGAGGCGCCGCGGCTTCCCGCCAGAGGTCCGGGAAGAAAGTCTGATCGACGCGCTGCTCGAAGCGATCGAGCCAGGGTTCGGCCTGTACAGGCGTCGTCTTCGCCCCATAGGCGATGCTGTCAGGCCCCTTCTGCAACAGGGAGAACAGCGCCGGTCGGAGGACCTGCCCCCGCAGCACGCCTGCGTCGCCAACCCTAGCTTTCGCCAGCTCGGCAAGCGGATCGGTAGAGTTGCGGAAGAACCTCACGACCTCTTTGCTGACCGGCACGACCCGCTCATGGTAGCCCTCGGTCTTGCCCTGTCCCCGCGCCAAGCCTCGGGCGAGGACGGACAGCCCGTCCTCCCCGTCGGCGGTATCGAGCTCCTGCAGGATCGGCTTCCTGTAAGCGGCTCCGAGCAGCAGGTCGACCATCCGGCGATAGGAGAAGCCCTCGCCCGTGATCGACAGCGCCTTTGCCTCCTTGACGTCAACAGGTGTCCACGGGTCACCGGTATTGCCTTGCAGACCGTCGGCGGCGATCCGTGCCTTCCTGCTGTTGGCGACGACTGCATCGATCCGCGAACCCTGGCTTCGCAGGCGGACGCGCCTGCAGATCTCGATGTAGAGCGGGTCCAAAGTCGCGAACGGGATCTGCTCGACCCCGTCCCAGGGCAGCAGCCAGACGAGGCTGACGCCGCCCTGGGCCTTGAGCGCCACCTGCCGAAGGATTTCGTTGCGCCCGCCGTTGAGCAGCACGCGCACGTCGCGGCGGAAGTGGGCGCCAAGGCCCCCTTGCGGTGCGATCCCCAATGCCGGGCGGTTCGAGAACCCGCCGTTCATCCGCGAGATGCCGTAGTTCCCCTGGCCCATGAAGCCCTCCATCGTCTGCAGCGAGACGAGGGCGAACAGCCAGTCGTCGGGCGAAGCATCGCTCATGAGCTCCGCCTTCAGGTCGTGGTTACGGGAGGTGACCAGCATGTCGAGGGCGTCCGGGGTGCGGATCGTGGTCTTGAAGGCAGAGAGGTCGCCCTTCGGAACCGGCGGCTGCAGGAACGCGGGTTGGTCCGGCGGGGCGACCAGGCTCCACGGCTCGTCGTCAGGCCACTCCGGGGTCAGGGCGCGGATCAGCGTCACCCAGTCGCCCTCGTCCGCCGGCACCTCGGCGCGGCCGGCACCGTGGAGGGCCATGGCCGCGAGTTGAACCAAGAAGGCGTGCCAGGGATGGCGCTGGTGCGGCCGCTGCGCCGAGAACTCCGCGACGGCATCCGCCGCCAGCAGGGACAGGACCCGGGGCAGGGAGCAGCCCATCCGCTCACCGCTGGTGGTCTTCACCCGGATCAGCGGCTCGGTCAGCAGGTTCAGCATGTCTCGGTCTCCTTGATCTCGGTCAGCCCGAGCCGGCCGTAGCGGAAGCGCTTGGGGCCGAAGCGGAAGGCAAAGCCTTCCGCCCGCGGCTCAGGAGTGCTCAGGGCCGCGTCCGCCGGCAGCCCTTTGCACAGGAAGCCGGGGATGGTCAGCATCTGCACGCGCTGCCCGAAGGGGCCCATCGGCGGCTCGACGCCGGCCGCCTGCCAGTCCACCAGCCGATCGTCGGCACCGAGGCGGGTGCGGACGATCTCGTCGATGCCGGCGAAGGAGCAGTCGCCGAACGGCTTGGTCCGGTCGATGCCGTGCAGGCGGGCGACGCCGGTTTCTGCCGCGGTCTTCCCGGCCAGCTTCTGCGCCGCCGCCATCCACGCGGGCCCAAGCTCGGCATCGATGCCTGCCAGCGCCTGGGGGTGCGTGCTCCGCTCGACGAGCCCGCGGTTCATCGCCGGGATCTCGATCTCCGCGAACGTCTCGATGAGCCGCCAGGTCGCCTCGATGATGCGCACATCGGGGTAGACGATCCCGAGGCCGTGCCTGGCCCGGCGGTGCAGCGGCGTCAGGTCGCGCTCGCGCGGTACCGCAACGATGCAGACCGGCGTCTTGAAACCGCTCGGCCGGTCGGAGCGCACGTGGCGGTGCAGCCGGCCGATGCGCTGCAACAGCACGTCCATCGGGCAGAGGTCGGCGATCAGCAGGTCGGCGTCGATGTCGAGGCTCTGCTCCAGGGTCTGGGTGCCGACGACGATGGCGCCGCCGGCCGGCCGATCGCGGCCGAGCCTTGCCTCTACCGCCTGGTCAAGGAGCCTGCGGTCGTCGCGGGCAAAGCGGCCGTGGTGCAGCGTCGGGATCTCGTGACAGCGGAACAGCAGTGCGCGGTCCTGCGCCCGGTTTCCATCGGCGGCGATGTACGCCTCCAAAGCCTCCTGTGCGGCAACGGCGCCACCGACGGTGTTGCGGACGACCAGGACCTTGGCGCCGGCGCGGGCAGCGGCCAGGGCTGCGGTGGCGAGCGCCGCCGGATCCTCCAGGATCGTCCGGGGCTGGAACCGGACCCGCTTGGCCCGCTCAGCGCCGGCAAGCGGGACGTGCCGCACCATATCGGCCTCAGCCAGACTGAGGCAGGGGTATGCGAGGCCGATCGCCTGGTCGATGTCCGCAGCGGCGGTGGTGCCGGCGAGGTAGGCCGTGCGGGCGACGCTGCCGAGCGTCGCCGACATCAGCAAGGCGTGGCCACCGGCCTCAAGATGCACAGAGAGCACCGAGCGCAGCAGCGCGGTCATGTAGGCGTCGGAGGCGTGGACCTCGTCGACGACGAGAAGATGGCGGAGCAGCGCCGTCGAGCGCAGATGGGCGTGGGGGACCTGCAGGTTGGAGAGCAGCGCCTGGTCGATGGTGCCGACGGCGATCTGCGCGGCGAGGAAGCGCTTGGGGTTCTCCGCCGCCCAGCGCTCGTGCGCCTTGGCTTCGGCCGGATCGTCGTTCCAGAGGACCTCGAAGCCGGGCAGGATCGTCTCCACCCGCGCCTCGTCGATCTTGACGTAGCCCGGCACCGCCAGCAGCACGCCGGGTCTGTGCTCGTCAGGCCAGAGCCGACCAACCGCCTCCTGGACGCGGCGGTGGATCTGGGTGGCGGCAATGCGTGTCGGCAGGGCGAAGTACAGACCGTCGACCTGGCCTTGCTCGAAGAGCTGCTTGAATCGCCACAGCGCGGCTTCCGTTTTCCCGGAACCTGTCTCCGCCTCTAGGATCGCCAGGCGGCTCTCGGTGAACGCGCCGGTCGAGGCCTGCATTAGGTTGGGCGTGAAAGGGAAGACTTGTTCGAACGCCGGCGAAGCGGCCTGCACCCAGGCGCGCCTGTCCTCGACCGCGAGGCCGACGGAGGCTACCGCCTCGCGCGCCGCCCGCCTCGCGAACGTCATCCTGTCGGGATCGTCGCCGTTGCTGAAGGGAAAGAAGATACGGTGAGAGCCCAGCCAGTCGGCCAGCATGACCAGGCCGGCGAAGGCGTGCTGGACATGCGCGTCGTCGGCTATGAGCGGCCCGCCCGCCTCGAAGGCTGCCGGGAACCACGCCGGCAGCTTCCCGCCGATGTCGGTCATGGCGGCGAATGGGTTGTAGCGGTCCTCGCCCATTCGCCAGAGGTGGGCGCAGGGGTATTCCTTGGTGTCCCACGGTGTGCCGTGGTGGGAGACGGAAGCGACCAGCAGCGGGAGGAAGGCACAGCCCTCGACCCAGGCACACAGCGCCTCGATCGGCAACGCTTCGCCCAGGCGCTGTCTGAGATCGACGGCGTTCGGGTCGCATAGCAGCGGCCAGAGTTCGCGGACATGGCCAGCCACGTCCAGGCCCGGTAGGTGCTTCGCACCCTCCGGCAGGCGAATCTTGTTTTGGAAGCCGCGGTTGGCCTTGCCGAGGTCATGCAGGAAGGAAATCGCGGCGAGCCGCTGGATCAGCCGCTCGTCACGGCGCGGCAGACGGGCCAGCCGAAACAGCCTCTTGCCCAACAGCGTACTCTCGAGCAGCGCTTCGACGGTCGCGGCAACATCGGCGCAGTGATCGACAAGCGGGTGCCACTCGAGCACTTCGCCATCGTCAGACCGGCGGAACTTCCCCCAAGCGCGATCTGGCAATCAGAGGTACCTGATCAGGTGGCGGAGTCGGCAGGGTATTTGAAGGCATCCAAGAATCCAAGCCGCGAAGCAGGCGCAGCCTTCAGATCGGCGGCCGGGCACGGCAACATGCAGATCGAGGTGTCGAGCGCAACACTGCGCCCATGGTGCTGCGCAGATACGCGATCACCTTGTCCCAGGCGCCGAATACCGGCCGCGCCGAGACCTCCTCGCCGGCGAACCGGGTGCGGCGGCCCGTACCAGGTGACGGCTGTCACTGACCGCGCGCAGGGGGTGCGCGATGATTGCCGGATGCGGGCGGCCTCCTGGGCAGGGCTCCTGGGCTCGCTCCGCCTCCACGGTGATGACCCACGCCAAGCGCGAGACCCAGATGCCAGGCAGCTTCCATCGAACCACGCCGCCGTCGCCGGGGCCGTGCACGCCCGCAACCCACGCTGAAGTAGAGCGTGCGCGCGTGGCGCTGCTCGAAACCAGGGGCGGCTGGCCGATCGGCCGCGACCCGAAGACGCTGACTCGCGCCGACCTCGCCGCCGCCGGCCACGTCCCAATGAGCCCGCTGAAGGCCCTGCGCGCCCGCTGCCGCGACTGCTGCGCCGGCTCGGCACACGAGGTTCGGCTGTGCACCTCCGCCGCCTGCCCGAGCTGGTTGTTCCGCATGGGCCACAACCCATGGCGCGCCGAGCCGAGCCCGGAGAGGCGGGAACGGGGGCGGGCCCTCCTCGCCAAACTGCGCGCTCGTGCCGCCGATCAACGACAGGAGCGTCGCTCGGACGAGGAGGCCGACGGTCCCGGCACCTGACGGAAGCGCCGAGGCGCGGCGGCGCAATCAGCCGCGCCGTCGAGGACCGGGCGACGGTGCCGATCTACGACGAAAGCCGCCTCGCCCGGATCGAGCTGGACGAAGAGGAGAGGCCGAAGATCGACGCCGACATCGCGGCGCTGACGGAAGAGGCCGGCAGGGCGAGCCGGCCAAGAGCGGAGGCCTGGTCCGCATCCGGGCGGTGGTGGGCGCGGAGAAGCGGCTGGCGCTGGTGGCGGAAGGCCAGCCTGCGCCACGTGTGGTCAGGCGACGGTGGCGCCGACCGTCTCCTCGTAGAGCTTGCGCGCGTCGTTCTCGGGGTCGAGTGGAGGCATCAGCATCTCCCGGCTGAGCGCCCGCTTGCGCTCCAACAGGTCGTGCAGCCGCTTGTCGAAGCTTTGCTCGCCAAACGTCGGGTGGATGGCCTGGAGGTAGTAGACGTGGACGTCGCGCTCCTGGCCGATGCGGTACACCCGGTCGGTGCACTGGTCCTCGACGGCCGGGTTCCACCAGCGGGAGAGGTGGATCACGTGGTTGGCGGCGGTGAGCGTCAGCCCGACGCCGCCGGCGCGCGGCGAGAGGATCATCACGTCGAAGCCGTTGCCCCCGGCCTGGAAGACATCGACCCGCTTCTGTCGGTCGGGGCCCGCGACCCAGCCGTTGATGATCATCGGCAGCGCCGCCAGCCGGTAGCGCCGTTGCAGGAGCGCAGCGAGGTAGCCTTGCATGTCCAGGCTTTCCAGGAAGACCAGCGCCTTCTCGCCCCGATCCCTCAGGCTGTTGAGGATCTGGAAGGCCGCCCGCAGCCGGGCCGACTGCTCGACGTAGCGATCGTCCGTCGCCTCGTCCGGCGATACGGGGTGCAGGGAGATGCCCCGCAACTGGTGCAGGGCCTCCAGCATGGATCCTTTGCCGGTGCCGATCCGCGCCGCCGCGACCGCCCGATCGTAGGCCTGGGCCTGTTCCGGCGGCATCCGCTCGGCCACGACGTGCTCGTGCTTCTCCGGCAGGCCCGGCAGGTGATCGGCTTTCATCCGCCGCAGCATCAGCGCCGGCGTCTTCTCGTCGCCGTCGGTCAGCGTCGCCTTGAGCTGGTGGAGCCGGGCCGGCTCCGCCTCGGCCTCGTAGGTCTGGCTGAAGCTCTTCAGGTCGCGGAGGCGGCCCGGATAGGCGGTATCGACGATGCACCAGAGGTCGGCGAGCCGGTTCTCGATGGGGGTTCCGGTCATGGCGACGTAAAAGTCGCTGTTCAGCGCCTTGGCGGCGTGGGTGACGAGAACGCCGGGCGTCTTGATGCGCTGGGCCTCGTCGAAGACGACAGCGGCAAAGTGCACGGCGGCGAAGCTCAGCTGGTAGTCGCGCATCGTCTCGTAGGTCGTGAGGATCCACGCGGCGTTCTTGAGCTGGTCCTGGTCGAGCAGCGGCTCGCCGGCCTTGATGTCGGTGCCGCCCTTCTTTCGCAACCGCTTGAGCTCCGTCCCCCAGGCCGGGACGACGCCGCCGAGCCCGGGCGCATGGAGATGCCGGTCGCACTCGGCCTGCCAATTCTTCAACAGCCCCGTCGGGGCGACGACGAGGAACGGCTTGCGCGAAAGCCTTCCTGCGTCAATCCCCGCCTTCAGCCAGGCGAGGAAGGCCAGCGCCTGCAGCGTCTTGCCGAGGCCCATGTCGTCGGCCAGAAGTACGCCGGGCATGCCGTCGCGCCAGCGGCCCTGCAGCCAGCGGATGCCGTGCTCCTGGTGCGGCTTGGGCGTCGTCGCGAGCAGCGACGGCGGGCCGTCGGGGAGGTCCAGCGACCTCGGCCTCAGCCTCGCGCGATAGGCCGCCTCGCCGAGGTTGTCGATGATTTCGAGGACTAGCCGTCCGTCAACAAGGCCCGCCGTCTCCTGCTCCTCAACCCCGCCTTGCGGTTCGTCCTCGGGCGGGGCCTCTTCCGCCGAAAGCTCCGAGGCGGCGACGAGCTCATGGACGGCAGCCAGCGCTTCCTCGTTGGCCGGCACGTCGATGCCAGCGATGCGAATGCTGGGCTTGCCCTCGGCGATCGCCTGGCGGAGCAGGGCTTCCACCTCCGGCAGACGCTCCGGCTCGATCGCGAGCGAGGTCGCGCCGATCCGCACGCCGAAGCGCTCCGGCAGCCATGCCTCGCCCGTTCTCTGGACCCAGGGCACGACGACCGGCGTCCACAGGGCGACGTCCCGGACCCGTTCCGAGAATTCCGCCGTCTCGATGAACAGCGCTTCGATCGCGGCTTCGTCCATGGCCTCGCCGAGCGCCTCGCGGACGAAGGCGCGGGGGTTGCGGGCGAACTGCCGGCGGATCTCGCGGTCGGCGCCTTGCGCTCGGCGCACGACGCTCAAGGCCTGGCGCACCGGCTCGTCGACGACCGCGTACCAGCCGCCGTCGAGAGCGTAGCGGGCCTTGCACTCGGCCGAGCGGTGGAAGCGCTCCGCGAAGGCGTCGCGCCGTTCTCGCGGGAGAAGCGCGTGCTCCTGGCTGGGCAGCTGCTCCGGGTCGTCTTCGCTCACCGGAAGCTTCGAGCCGAACAGGACCGGATCGAAGCGGAAGCCGTCGGCGGTGCTGCGGATGTCGAGGGAGAAGCGCGTGGCATGGGCGATGCGGGTGCTGCGGAGGTAGCCATCCAGCGCGATCGACCGGTGGCTCTCGTCCGGGAGCTCGGGATAGATGCGCCCCCAGATCCGAAAGCGCTCGTCCATGTCATCCGGCGGCGCGCCGTTGAAGGCGTCGACGGCTTCGGCCAGGTCGAACAGCGGTTGGGCCAGCCGGAACAGCCGCGAGCCGCTGTGGAGGAAGGCACCGGTGCGGCGCACGCCCGGCTGCGGCCGGCCGTTGGCATTGCTCCAAGTGACGCGGAAGCGGAACTCTGGCCGGTCGATGGTGCCCTCGTGGCGCAGGTCGAGGACGAACGGCGCCGCCGGAGGCAGGCCGATGCTCCGGGCGCTCCGCTCGTCGAGGCCGGCGATCGCCGCGTGGCCGACGACGACGGCATCGCCCTCGCGTTCGGCTTGTCCTTCCTCGAGCCACGCCAGCAACCGCCCGGCGTCGGCGAGAAGGTGGCCCGCTGCCGTCGCAGACCAGTCCTCAGGCAAGACAATGCGCTCCCGGCCGAGCAACGGCTTCTCCACCAGGCGGAAGATTCCGCCCCGCTCCTGCGGCTCGACGACGAACCGCTGCTGCGACAGGGGTGGGATCATGAGGGCCGCCAGTGAGTCTCGTTGACGGCGATGCCGGTAGCACTGCGGATGAAGCCGGAGACCCAGCCCTGCCATCTGTAATTTGAGCTGCCTGAGTGCACCTGCTCAAGGTCAGGCCCGTCCTCAAGCTCAACGCGACCGTAAACTTTCCGGTAAAGCCGAGGAGCGTGACCGTCACGGCGAAAGCTGCGGGATTCCTACTCTTCGAATATCGTAGCCGGTAGGTGCTCTCGTCAGTGATTAGGTGGGCGATCACCGAGGCGCGGGGGGCCGAGAAACGCGCGTAAATTTGCGACAAGCCGCTCCGAATCGCGGGTCTCACATTCCCATACAGTGTTCGTCGCCCAACCCAGTTCTTCGAGCTCTTTTTTCTTGCGAATATTGCGCTCGATGTTCGCGATGAGCTTCGCTTTCCAGAACTCTTTGCGCGTCTTCGGTTCACTCGCGTAGCGGCAACCGGGGTGCCGGTGCCAGAAACATCCATGAACGAAAACTGCCTTCCGTCGACCGGTAAATGCAACGTCCGGGGAACCAGGAAGGCCTTTGATGTTAACTCTAAAGCGATAACCGTGCGCATGTAGCATACGCCTCACCACCATCTCTGGCTTTGTGCATTTCTGCTTGACGCTCCCCATGATGCGCGAACGCGTCGGATCGACATCGACGTTCACGAATCGTCCTCGTCGGGCTGCGGAGGCAGGAAGTCATCAATCGACTTGAACACGTCCCAGAGCCGATCGACCTTCTTGTGGGCTTTGAGATAATCGGCGTAGGATTTTTTGGGCGTTATCGACGAGTTGGTCGTAGAAGACCAATCGGGCATCCACGGCGTCGAGAGCGGCTGCCACGTCTTCGCGCCCGCGGGTATCACTCCACTCGGGTGGCGGCTTTCCAACTAGGACTACGATCTGGATAGGCCAGTTCTTGTGGTCGCTCTGATCGCGGATCTTTCTGACGCCTTCGCGATATTTGCGGATTTGCGCGACTAAGCGATCTATCGGCGTTGCAACCGATGCCCGCTTAAGCTCAATGACGACATGCGATCCCGAAGCGGTCCGATAGGCGATGTCTATACGCGCATCGCGTTCCTTTCTGCTAAGTTTCTCCGTATCCTGAGCGAGAAATGTCCCAATCTTGGTTTCGAGGTGTTCCGTGCCCTTTGCTCGCTCCCACGACGGGTCGATCAGCCAGAGATGGTCGAACACATGCTCCTGAATCACTTTTTCTTTGGCGTCGGCGGCAAGCATTTGCTGGAGTTTCTTGACGACACCCAACCGAAGATTGACGATCTGCCCGTAGTAGCTGAGTTCCAAGCTATCGATCTCTCGGAAGATCGGCAGGAGCGCTCCGACGCTATCGGCGGACAGATTCTCGAGTCGATCCAGTTGCTCACGCTGCCTATAGCTTTCGAAAGCTAGGATAGAGGCTTTCAGCAGCTCTTTTCTGTCCGTATCACGATCCGATCGAATTTCGTTGAGGCGACCAACCCACCTTTGCGCCTTCTTCTTGGTGTCGCCGGTCAAACCATCTAGCCATGCTGATACGGCGGGTACGGACCTGGCGAACTTGGTCCCTCCTTCACGCCTCAGATCGCTCCATTGGCTTGCGATGTGCCTTAGCTCTGCCAGAATGAATTTTCTCAGATCGCGAAAGCGCTGATCGTCCTCCGTCAAAGCCTGTCGACTACGCGTGGCGATGTCCTGAGCGCCGTCGATATCCAATTCATCACAATAAAGTTTCGCCTATCACGTAGTCTGCGTAGATCTCCTTCTGGCCGAATTCATCAAGTACGTCCTCCTGCGCGAGCTTGCCCCGCATGAAGATTGCAATGCGGTTTAAGTTGTCGCCTTCCTCATCTTTCAACTGGCCCGGGCTTGCGACTATCCCAACCCAGCCGTCCAGCGTGCGTGTGCTTCCCGCTAAGACCTTGGAGACCTCACCGGTCCTATCAAAAGGCGGTTTTTCGAGATTGGTCGCGCCAGCGACGAACGCATTCTGATCACCGTATGTCCAGACGTATTCAAGTACCTTCTGATATCCGCGATCCTCGGGTGTAATTTCAGTTCCGGCAACGAACACCCGAAAATCATGCTGCGGGCCGATAATGGAGAACCGCCGAGAAACCCGGCGGCGCAGGCCCGCGTCCGTCATTCCCGTCAGGTTCTTGGAGAGTTCCGAGAGGACAATCCGCGTGCCGCCAGGATGGTTGTTCGGCCAGTCCGTTAGCTCTTCGGGAGCATAGGCTTCCTGAGCGCCTCTCTCGATCTGCTTTCGAATGACGTCGCGGTCCATGCGGAAGGCCGTACGTTCGCCATTGCCAACCGTGTAGACTTCGACCATCCTTGCGACGGAGAAGGTCGAGGTTTTCCAATTCCCTTTCTTCCCGTCGGCGCACGACCTTTGGGCGTTTCTGGTCCGAGCTGAATTCGTCTTTTGAAGCCGACATTCAGAAATCGATCTATCACCTCGTCTCGGCTCATGCCGATGCCGTCGTCGTCGTCGATCGTGATCCGTCCGGCATTCTTGTCGAGATCTATGGCGACCTCCTTTGCGTCGGCGTCCCACGCATTCGCGACGATTTCCGATAGCACGGAAGGTACATTGCTATAGAGGTTCATGCCCAAATGCTCGAGGGCATTGAGGCTTATTGTCATTTCGAGCTTGCGCTTGTCAGGCATCGACAGTCTCCGCGGCGTGCGCGGCTACGTGGTCGCTAACCGATCGGGCTATCGCTCGTGCAAGGGGAACTGGTACGGCGTTGCCGATCATCTTGCCGACATTCTTGAAGGAGATCGGTACGCCGTCCGGCACGAAATGATAATCTGGTTTAAAGCCTTGCAGCATCGCCCCCTCCCGCAATGACAGTCCACGGTCTTGATATGGATGCCCGAAGCGCCCGTTGCCGAAGCCATAGAATTGGGTGGTGATGGTGGGGGCGGGTCGGTCTGGTGACATTCGACCGTAGACGGCGGAGTAGCCTCGCCCAGCGTCCTCCTTGTGGCATTTGGCCACGAGCCGTTCGGGCCAGTCTCGCCATGTGCCGCCAGGTTTGGAGGCTCGAATTCGTTCGAGGTTGGTCGCCGATAGTCGGCTCGCTCGATGGAGGCGGTCCTCGCTGTCAGAGCCGCCGGCAATCAGTGCCGGCAACGTCCCGATCTCCATCTCGACCGTGCGATGATCGTTTGCGTGAGTCGGTTGAGGCAACGTGATGCGTCCGAGTCGCGAAGCGAGGAGAACGAGCCGTAATCGCGTCTGAGCGAGGCCGTAGTCCGGACCGTAGAGCACGTCGAACACGACTTCGTAACCGGCTGAACGCAGAGTGTCCGTGAAGGCGCCGAAGACGGCGCCGCCGCGAAAGTTCAGGAGACGCGGGACGTTTTCCATGGAAACGACGTCCGGCTCACTTTCACATATTAGCCGCCCGAAGTCCTGAAGCAGCTTCCAGTTCGGGTCGTCGTTTTTCTGGTTGTAGGTGGAGAAGGGCTGGCACGGGGCGCAGCCGACCAAGACGGTGTGCTTTCGGTCGAGAAACAGCTCTTGCAGCTCCACACCCGTGAGGGTCGAGACGTCTCTGCGAAGGAACGGCGCTCGGATGTTCGCTTCGAATGCGTGGCGACTACCTTCGTCGGCGTCGATTCCGGCGACTACCGTGAAACCTTCCTGGTGACAGCCATAGGACAGTCCACCAGCCCCGCAGAAAAGGTCGACGACGGATGCCGATTTCGTGGGATCTGTCATCGCTCGGGTGCCTTTCGACGATCGCCGAGTTCATCATCGGCCACCGGCAATCCGGCATCCTTCAAGGCCCTGAGGATGAGAGATCGCACCGTTTCGTCGCGATCAAACGCCATTGCCTTGATCGACTTCTTGATCCGCGGCGAAACCTTGAACTGAACGACAACTTCATTGGCCTTACGCGCCACCCGGCAACCTCCTGCAAACCCGAACTTCCGTAAGCCGGTACATCGTTATGTAATGACATGAGGAAGTTGTCGACAACGCAGCCCGTGGGCGGCGCAAGCGCGGCGAGCCGCAAGACCACCGGCACCGGCTCCGGACCGTGCGTCCCTACGACTATCAGGATGCGGCGACGCTGCTCGCCGACTTCTGGACGCTGGTGGACGCGGTGCTGAAGGAGTGCAGTGTGATCCCGTGACGACGTTGAAGGTGGGCATCGCCGACGAGAAGACGATGAAGGTGCGGACAATGCTGATTGCCCGCGGCGAGGAGCGGCTGGGGCCGGACGACCCCAAGGTCAGGTTCACCTCGACCAAGTCCTTCGCCCAGGTCCTGCCGGCCGGGAACCGCGAGCCCTTGCGCACCATCGCCGAGTGCGCGCCGGGCTCGCTCAGATGACCGGCCGCGCCAAGTCGAAACTGTCGCGCACGCTGAAGAAGATGCCGATTAAGGCCTGATCAAGATAGCCCGGCGAAGGGCGGCGGCTCAAGCCGAAGGTCGTCTACGACCGCGTCTCGCTCGACCTTCCGCTGATCGACGGGACGGAGCGCAAAGCCCCGGGGAGGCCGCTCGTGCCCCGCAACCCGCCGTGAAGCTGCGCGCGGCGCTTTATCTGCGCGTCTCGACGGCGCGGCAGGCCGAACATGGTGTGTCGATCCCTGACCAGCGCAGGCAGGGGGAAGCCTGCAGGCAGGGGGAAGCCTATCGCTACTCTCGCGGCTACGAACTCGTGGAGACCTATATGTCGAGCCCGGCGCCTCGCGACCAACGGCAGGATGCCGAAGTTCCAGCGCATATCGAAAGCCGGCACGGCGGAGCCCGCGGCCTGCCACTTGGTCGTTATCGGGCAAGGCCAAGCACTATCGCTATTACACCTGCTCAACCGCCGCGCGGCAGGGCAAGGCGGGATGCGAGGGCCGCACGGTCCAGATGGACCGGCTCGACCACCTGGTGGCCCGGCATCTGGAGAAGCGTCTCCTCGAGCCCGAACGGCTGTGTGACCTACTTGCCATTCACCTGGACCGGCGTGAGGAGCGAGACGAGCGCCGGCGCGCGCACGCGGCGGAACTGACCAATCGGGCCGCTGCCGCCCGTGCGAGGCTTGTAGCGGCTCTATGACGCCATCGAAAGCAGGGGTCGCCGATCTTGCGGACCCGTCTCTCAAGACGCGCATCGGGGAGCTGAAGGCGACGCGCGATCAGGCGCGCGGTGACGGCGAGCGCGCACGCGCTGCGATCGAGAGCGCGGGGATAAGCGGTCAAGCCCGACCAGATCGCGCGGTTCGCGGCCGTCGCCCGGCGGCGCATGCGCGGAAAGGACGGCGGGTTTCGGCGGGATCATCTGCGGGCTTTGGCCAACGCGTCGAGGTCGCCGAGCGCGAGGTGCGGATCATGGGCTCGTGAAACGAGCACCTGAAGGGTCCTGGCTTCAGCGGATGGCGGTTCAGCGAACAGCGTAGGAACGGCGGCGAACGGCGGCGACGGCGTTCGCACTTCGTGTTCCAGAGTGGCGGAGGGAGTGGGATTCGAACCCACGACACCTATTGGTGAACACGCTCTCCAGGCGTGCGCCTTAAACCGCTCGGCCATCCCTCCGTCGTGCCGGCCGCAGCGCCCGAAGGCGCGGGGACGGCGCGGGCCAAACCCTAGCCGAGCCGCCCCGAGCGGGCAACGCCCTTGCGGCCTCTCCCATGCCTCTCCCCACGCACCTGCGGGAATGCCATCGGCTATCGCGGACTTGCCGGTCGCGGTTTCTCCCCGCCCGGGCCGCACGGCCTCCCGCGGCGGGTTGCAGCTCCTTCCGCCGAGCGCGCGCCGGTGCGGCGGCGTCCGCGACGGCGTGCGACCGCCTGCAACGGCGGGCAACCGGGCAGGGGAATCGCATTTGGAAGAATGAGCTTGCGCGGGGGGTGGCGGAGGGATTCTACGGGGGGGCACCGACGGTCAGGGAGGCGGTGCCATGGAGGATTTCGCGGAGCTGTTTGCGGATCTGGAAGATCCGCGGACCGGGAACGCCAAGCGTCACGAGCTGCACGAGATGGTGTTGATCGCGCTGTG
>Ga0209573_1003149_pt1 | contig 18936 bp, 14 predicted proteins | sample TNRBio252014_DNA_FD_185870 | JGI IMG/M metagenome (GOLD analysis project Ga0209573, IMG submission 185870) | Wastewater treatment Type I Accumulibacter community from EBPR Bioreactor in Madison, WI, USA - TNR Reactor_6/25/2014_ DNA (SPAdes)... | ecosystem: Engineered > Bioreactor > EBPR >...
CCCGAGACTGTGGCGGACGGTACGGCTGGCGCACGGCACCACCGGGCCGCTGGGGGCGCGCCTGCGTGGGTAACGCGGCAGCGGGAGGTGCGGCAGCTCCAGCAGGGGCGGGTACCATCTTCACCACCGGTTGTGTCAGGATGCCGTCCAGCCCCGCCCGCATCTCCCGCGCGCTTTGATAGCGTGCGTCACGGTCTTCCATCATCGCTTTGGCAATGACGCCATCATACCGCGGATCCAGCCCAGCAATTTGCAGGCTGGGCATCTTGAACAAACCCTGCGGCAGCTTGCCGGTGAGCATCTGGTAAAGCATCACCCCCACGGCATAAATATCCGCGCGATGATCCACCGCCGTGCCGAGCATCAACGCCTCGGGAGCCATGAAGTGCAGCGTGCCCATGGCCATGCCGCTTTGTGTCAGGCCGAGTGTCTGCCCGCCGGAACTGCTGACCTTGGCCAGACCGAAATCGGCCACTTTGACCATGCCATCATAGCCGACCATGATGTTGGCAGGTTTGATGTCGCGGTGGATGATGCCGCGTTCGTGTGCGTAGGCCAGCGCATCGCAGACATGCGCGGTGATGGCCATGGCGTGCTCGGTGTGCAGGCGGCCCGATTTGGCGATCATCCGCGCCACGTCCGTGCCATCGACATACTCCATGACGATGTAGAGCAGACCGCTGGCGTGCTCGCCAAACTCGTACACCGACACAATGGCCGGGTGATTCAATTTCCCCATCGCCCGCGCCTCGTTCTTGAAGCGCTCGGTGAAGCCCAGGTCGCTCTCCTCAAGCTGCGCGGAGAGGATCTTGATGGCAACGGGCCGGTCCAGAGCCGTTTGCCGCCCCATGTACACCGCGCCCATGCCGCCGCGACCCAGCATTTTCACGATCTCATACTGCGGCAGGATGGCGTGCAGTTCCTCGGCGGTCGGCGGCACCCAGGGGCCGGAGGAAGGCTTGCTGCCGCCGGTTTCGAGCAAGGCGCGACCGAGGCCACTGAGATTGGGGTCGTTTTCGGGAGAATCTGAGGGGATGGTCATGGGTTTCTACCAGGAACTAATGAAAGCAGAACGGGCGGTTACAGGAAAACTGAAAAAAGTTTGGATGGCCTACGGAACACGCGGAATGACACGGAATTCCAGAGACAGCTTCGCAGAACTTCAAAGTTCGGTGTTCAAAGTTCCAAGTTGAGTGTTCAATGGCCGCCGATGTCCCCGCGCTCCACGTTTCATGCCAACAGCTTTCCGACGACGCGGTGGAGCCAGGTCATGGTGGCGCGAGAGGACCACAGCGCGGCGCACTCGGCGCTGAACGACCTGTGCCGCAAGTACTGGCGGCCTATCTATGCCTTTGCCCGGCATCGCGGCTGCGCACCACATGATGCGGAGGACATGACGCAGGGTTACTTCGCCAAACTGCTGGAGCGTGATTACATCCAGCGGGCGAACCAGCAGCGGGGCCGGTTCCGCGCGTTTTTGATCCACGACTTCAAGTTTTTCCTCTCGAACCATCAGGGCGGGCAGCAGGCGGAGAAACGGGGTGGCAAAGCATCATTCATCGCCCTTGATGTGGCCTGGGCGGAGTCGCGGCATGAGCCGGTCGATCCTGCGAACGTGGACGCGGAGGCGTATTTTGACCGCCAGTGGGCGTTGGAGATCGTGCGGCATGCGAAGGCCGAAGTGGCGGCGGATTATGAAGAGCAGGGCAAACAGAAGCTGTTTGACGCCCTGCAAAGCGGCCTGGTCAGCTCGCCTGACGCGGCGCTCTACGGGGCCTGGGAGCAAAAGCTGGGCATGAGCGTCAATGCTCTCAAAACCGCCCTCAGCCGCCTGCGTGACCGCTTTCGCGCAGCGCTGGAGGCGCAGATTCTCGAAACCGTGGCCAACGAGGACGATCTGAAGGCCGAGATGCGGCATCTTCGCCGCGCCCTGGGGCAATCACCGCAGTCTGGCGCTTGATCAGACACGGCACCCGCCTTAAACAAAACAAGATGTCGCAAAAAGAAAACGTCGCCGCCACTTGGGATGACATGGACTGGGGCCAGCTCGAATCTGCTCCTGCGCCCTCCAGCGCTGTTTTGAAAGCGGCCCGCCCCGCCGCTGTGGAGATCACGCCAGCGCAGCATGCAGCGCCAGCGGCACCCGCCGTGGCAGCCCCCGCGCCGACGGTGGACGCGGCGCTGGAACAGGAGCGTCTCAGGCTGGAACTGGAGCGCGTGAAGATGGAGGCGGAGATGGCGCGCATGAAGGCGGAAATGCTGGAGCAGCAGCGCCAGCTCGCCGCGCAGAAGGTGGTCGAACTGCCGCGCACGACACCGCTCCAGCAAGACCCGTCCGCCGTTTACCCGCCGCCAGCTGCCGCCGCGGCCAACGCCCTCGTTTTTAATCCGCAGAGCCTCGCCACGCTGACACTGGAGGTGGAGGGCGGGCAGCAGGCCGTCGTCACGGTGCGTGATCCTTTCACCATCGGCCGCAACAAGAGCAACGATCTAGTCATCCGTGACCTGCACGTCTCCAGTCAGCACGCGAAGCTGGTGGTGCGGAAAGACGGCGTGTTTGAGGTGGTGGACCTTGGCTCCAGCGGCGGCACTTTCGTCAATGACGAGCGGATCGAGCGGTGCGCGCTCAAAAACGGCGACCGGATCGACTTCGCCACCGTCGCGGCCACGTTTCGCTACATCGCGGGAGATCAACTTGATGAGGCTGACGACCTCGGCGGCACGCTGGTGCAGTCCAAGGCCGATGTGGCCCGCAGGCTGGCCGCGATGGTCAAATCCCCGCGTCACGGGCTGCTCACCGTGCTTACCGATGACGAGAAAAGCCGGGATGTGCCTTCTGGAGGGCAGATCAGCATCGGCCGGGTAGCTGGCAATGACCTCATCATCGCCGAGGAGCATGTGTCCGGCCGTCATGCGCGTCTGGCCGGCACTGGCGGCGGAACGTTTGAGCTGTTCGACCTCGGATCGAGCTGCGGCACCTTTGTGAACGGCGTCAAAATCCAGCACGTCGTGCTCAACAGCGGCGACCGCATTCGTTTCGGCATCGTGGACTGTGTTTTCATCATCATCGACCCCAACGGCGCGCCTGATGACTCTCGGAAGCCGCCCCCGCCGCGTGGCATGGCCGCGCTGCCAAAGGTTGAAGAATCAGGCATCGAGCCGCTGCCGATGCCCAAGCCGGCAGGCCGCACGGGGGACCAGCTCCCCTTGGTGAAAAGAGCGGGGTATTGAGAAGCCGCCGGCCTTGCAAAAGCAGGAAGAGACAACACGAATGGCGAAGTCACTGAACGCCTGGCGTTGATTCGCGAAAATTCGCGGCCATTCTCATCCATTCGCGTTGCCAATGGGATCATGAAGATCGTGCGATCCCAGGGCCTGATCTATCAAACACAACGCCACCATCACACCAGCCCGAGGGCGTGGCCGATGACCTGGATGAAGTTGTAAAACAGCCAGGTGTAGAACGCCCAGGCGATGAGGAGCATGCCGATGATGATGGCGAACAATAGGAAGATGCCGAGGTAAAAGCGCAGCGTGCTGCGCTTCACGCCGTCCTTGTTGCCGGCCTGCCAGGCGGTGAGCAGGCGCAAGTTGCGTGTGTTGGATTTGAAAAACACGGACGCGACAGCACCGAAGCCGGGAACGAGGCCGATGAGGAAATTGAAACCCATGTTCAGCGCCATGCGCAGAAACACCGGGATCGAGATGCCGCTGCGCAGGGCATCCAAAAGAATGATCACGCCCGCGCCGGAGGCCACGGTGTCTCCCACGCCGGGAATCAGCGCCAGAATCGGATCGAGACCGATTTTGAAATTCGTGCCAGGAACGCGCAGCAGTTCGTCGAGATACTTTGCCAGGATGCGGGCGGTGGCGCGCTCCGTGGGGTCTTTGCTCGCCGCCAGCCTGGCTGCGATGGGATTGATCGGTGGCGGCACCACCTCATCCACTTTGAGTTCTGGAGTGGGAAGAGGCATGGTGGGCTAGTTGACTAGATGATGGATGCTGGGATCTAGATGCTAGGATCGAGTATCCAGCATCTAGCTCTTGCTGGGCAGATCGACGAGCATCTGGGCGTTGCTGGGGTAGCGCTCCAGCAGCGAGATGACGCGCTGGATGGCCTCGACCGGCTTGTGACCGGCGAGTCCGCGCCGCAGCATGTGAATCTTGTCGAGCTGGAAGGCCTGCAGCAGCAGCTCCTCGCGGCGCGTGCCGGATTTGAAGATGTTCACAGCAGGGAACACGAACTGCTCGGCGATGCGGCGGTCGAGCACGAGTTCCATGTTGCCGGTGCCTTTGAACTCCTGGAAGATGAGGTCGTCCATGCGGCTGCCGGTCTCGATGAGCGCGGTGCCGAGGATGGTGAGGGAGCCTGCGGTGCGCGTGTTGCGTGCGGCGGCAAACAAGCGGCGCGGAATCTCCAAGGCGCCGACGCCGACACCACCGCTCATGGTGGCGCCGCTTTTGGCGGTGTTGTTGAAGGCACGAGCCATGCGCGTGATGGAGTCCATGAGCATGAAGACGTGCTCCCCGCACTCCACGAGGCGCTTGGCGCGCTCAATGGCGAAGGTGGCGATGCGCGTGTGGCTCTTCACGTCCTGGTCGTTGTTGCTGGCGAAGATTTCCGCCTGCTGCAGGATGCGTTTGAACTCAGTGACTTCTTCCGGACGCTCATCGACGAGCAAAATCATGAGATGCACGCCGGGATGGTTCTCGACAACGGCCTCGGCGATGTGCTGAAGCATCGTGGTTTTGCCCGCGCGCGGCGGAGCGACGATCAAGCCGCGCTGACCGCGTCCGACGGGAGCCATCATGTCAATGACGCGGGTGGTGAGGCGGTCTTTGACGGTTTCAAGCTGGTAGCGCTTGTTCGGATTCACCGCCTTGAGTTCCTCGAACAACGGCAGATCGCGCATGACGAACGGATTGCGGCCGTTGACCTCGCTGACCTCGGTGATCTGCGGACCACGCTGGCCCTTGCACTGCACGCCAACGATCTGCATGCCCTCGCGCAGACCGTATTTGCGGATGAACTCGGGCGCGATGAAGGCGTCCAGCGGATGCTGGGCATAGTTGCGGTCCCGCTGGCGCAGGAAGCCGTAGCCTTTGGGGGACATTTCGAGAATGCCGTTGGCGGGTTCCGGCGGTCCGAGCGGCTTTTCAGGCTCCGGTTCACGCTCTTGAGTGAACTGGGGACGCGGCTCCTGGCTGCGCGGGCCTTCGCCGCCACGTTCAGGACGCTCACCTCCACGATCACCACGGCGTTGCGCATCGCGCTCGGCCCGGCGCTGCTTCCAGCGCTCAAACTTCATTTTGCGGCGCTCCTTGGCGGTCATCGGGCGCAACTGGCCGTTGGCGTCCATGATCATGTTGCGCGGCGTGTTGGGATCGCCCTCGGCAGAGGCTTCTGAAGCCTCGTCTCCTCCAGCGTCCCCTTCCCCGTCTGTTTCAGCAGGCGCAGCGGCCTCGGCGGCCACAGGTGGCGCGGCAGGTTTGGCGGCTTCGACAACGACAGGCGCGACTTCAACGATTTCAGGCGTCGCGACGATGGGAGCCGCTTCAGCAGGTGTTTCGACTTCAACCGGAGCGGCGACATCCAGCAAAGGCAGTTCTGCCTCAGACTCGGCCGTTTTCTTTTTCGCGGTTTTGCGGGCGATTTTGACCGGGGCTTTCTTGGCAGCCACTTTGGTCGCAGCGACTTTCTTGGCGGCCACTTTTTTGGCCGGGGCTTTGCGCTTGGGCTTCGTTTCAACGGCTTCAGCAGCCTCGGCGGTGAGTTCTTCGGGCATAGGGAGATAAAAAGGGGTTAGCCGAGCTGTTCGGCGATGGCGTCGTCGATCTCGAAGTTGGCGTGGACGTTTTGTGAGTCGTCGTAGTCGTCGAGGACGTCGTAGAGGCGGATGAGGGACTTCGCGTTTTCCACATCACTGATGGTGACGGTGGTCTGCGGCTGGTAGATGAGCTTTTGGCTGCGGGAAGCTAGGTTCTTTTCGCGCAGCGCATTGGCGACCTGAAAGAGCTTGTCGGTGGCCGTGTAAACGACCCAGTCGTCGCCGTCGTCCTGGATGTCGTCTGCTCCAGCCTCCAGCGCCACCTCCATGATCTCGTCCTCGGTGGCGGCTGATCTGTCGAGCCGGATCTCTCCGCGTCGCTGGAACATGTAGGCCACGCTGCCGGAGTCGGCGAAGGTGCCGTTGTTCTTGGAAAGCAGGACGCGGATGTCGTTGGCGCTGCGGTTGCGGTTGTCGGTGACGATTTCAATCATCATCGCGACGCCGCCGGGACCGTAGGCCTCGTAAAGGATTTCTTCCAGCGCCGCTCCCGCAATCTCGCCGGTGCCTTTTTTGATGGCGCGGTCGATGTTGTCATTCGGGACATTCGCGGCACGGGCGGCCAGGATGGCGCTGCGCAGACGGGCGTTCATGTCAGGGCTGCCACCACCGGACTTGGCCGCGAGCGTGATTTCCTTCGCCAGCTTGCTGAAAGCATTGCCGCGCTTGGCATCCGTGATGGCTTTGCCACGCTTGATCTTGGACCATTTATTGTGGCCTGCCATGTTTGGGAACGATGTCGGTTAAGAATAACGCATGCGGAGAGGCCGTGACGGCGGCCATCCGTGCGTGGGTTGTTGGGAAATGTCAGGGGGAATGGAAAAAGCGGCATCGCCGCGGTGTGCTCCGGGAGGAATGACGGCCGCGCAACGAGTGCGGGGTCGCGTTTCATCAGCACGAGGGCTGGGGAAACATCGGCAGGCCTGCCGGGAACATCACCAAGTGTTCACCAAGTTGAGAGAACCTGGAACGGCGGCAAGTGTGCGGGCGGCACGGCGATCTGGCAAGAGGTTTTTCTCGGAGGGATTCAAGATTGATCAAGGGAGAGCGTATTCGGGGAGTGATTCCTCGTCTCATCCCATGGGTCTGCCTGGCCGCGCTGGCGCAGGCAGAATCCCCGCCGCCTGCGGAGCCGCTGTGGTCGCTCCATCCGTTTGAGATGCAGACACAACCGACGGTGAAGAACAAGGCATGGCCGCGTTCGCGTGTGGATTACTTCATCCTCTCGCGACTGGAAAAGGAAAACCTCACGCCGAATGGCGACGCGGAGTCGCTGACGCTGCTTCGACGGGCGTACTTTGATCTCATCGGCCTGCCGCCGCCGCTGGAGGTGCTGGAAGGCTTCACGATGGACCAATTTCCCGCCGTGGTGGATGCGCTGCTGGCATCACCTGAGTTTGGCGCGCGCTGGGGGAGGCATTGGCTCGATGTGGCACGCTACGCCGAGACGAGCGGCAACACACGCAACATGGCTTATGTGCTGGCGTGGCGTTACCGGAACTATGTCGTGCGCGCCTTCAATCGCGACACACCGTTTGATGAATTCATCCGCGAGCAGGTCGCCGGTGATTTGTTGCCGCCGGCGAATGATCCAGCGCGGCGTGATGACCAACTGCTGGCCACCGGCTTTCTCAATGTGGGCACCAAGTCCCTCGGAGAGCAGGACAAGGATCTCTACGACATGAACGTGGCCGATGATCAGATCGACGCGACCTGCCATGCCTTTCTCGCTCTCAGCGCGAACTGCGCTCGCTGCCATGATCACAAGTTCGACCCCATTCCGACGCAGGACTACCATGCGCTCGCGGGCATCTTCCGCAGCACGCAGAACCTGTCCGGCGTGCAGACCAACAATGTCACGAAGGAAGCCGACGCCATGCCGCTGGGCCGCGATGGCATGCAGCGGCTTGCCGAGTTGAAACAGCACGAGAAAGACCTCGCCGACATGCAGAAGGACTATGTCGAGGTGGCGAAGAAGCGGAACACGATGCGCGAGGAACTCGTCAAAGCGGGTTTTGACCCTGCCCGGAAGCCCGTGACGATGCCCAAGGAGATGGCGGAGAAGATGAGCACGCTGGGAACCCTCGATCAGGACGTGAGCGCCTGGCAGAAGAAGCTCTCCGAGAAGCAGAAAACCGCGCCTGTGCCGCCGCCGCTCGGCATGTCGGTGAAGGAGGCCGAAACACCCATCGACTGCCCTGTGTATGACAAGGGCGAGATCAAAAAGCCGCTCGCGCCGGTGAAGCGCGGTGCTTTGTCGGCCATCCCGGTGAAACTTGCCGCCATCGGCCCGAAGGAGAGCGGACGCCGCCAGCTCGCCGACTGGATCGCGAGCCCGCAAAATCCGCTCACCGCGCGAGTGATCGTGAATCGCGTGTGGCAGCATGTGTTCGGCCGTGGATTGGTCGAAACGCCCGATGATTTCGGCCGCATGGGCAGCAAGCCGAGTCACCCGGAACTTCTCGACGACCTCGCCGCTCGTTTTGTGCGCGATGGATGGTCGATCAAGGCCTTGATTCGCGAACTAATGCTCTCACGCACCTATCAGCTCAGTTCCGCCTCACGCGCCGACGATCCGACGAATGTGCTGCTGGCGCGCGCGAACAAAAAGCGCCTCGAAGCCGAGCCGCTGCGCGATGCCATGCTTTTTATCGGTGGCTCGCTGAACCTCGCGCCACGCGAGGGCTCGCCCGTCGCTGACAAGGCGAAGGACATCACGCCCCAAGGACGCGAAGTGGGCCGGAAGCACTTCCTCAACGACCTGACGGACGACACAACTCACCGCAGCATCTACCTGCCCATCGTGCGCGGAGCACAAATGCCGATGATGCAGTGCTTCAACGCCGCCGATCCCGGCCAGGTCATCGGCAGCCGCAGCGCGAGCATCACTCCCGCGCAATCGCTGCTCCTGATGAACAGCGATCTGGTGATGCTGCAGGCCGAAAACTTTGCCAAACGGCTCCCTGGAGCCACCGATGACGAAAAACTCATCAACGCCTGGAAAATGGCCTTCTGCCGCGAGCCACGAGCAGTCGAGATCAACTCCATGCGCGAGTTTTTGCGCGTCAAAGGCGATTGGGCGCAGCTTTGCCATGCGTTGATGCAAAGCGGGGAGTTTCAAACCGTAGATTGAATGATCGCATGAAACGCACGCTCATTTTCACATGGATGCTGATGTTGTCGGCTTGTTCGACTCCTAAACCCCCGTTGAGCGGTCAGGGGAACAAGGCTTATCGGATCGTGAAAAAGACGGACATGTTCTACGACTCCGCAGTCGGATATGGCGGCGACACTCCTGAGGTGGTTCATGCATTTCAGGAGTTGTTGAACGAAAAGAGAGCGGACGCTGCATTCAAGGCGTTGTTGGAAAAGGCCACATTGCCCGGCCAGCTTTATGCGCTTTGTGGTCTCTGGTTCACCGATCCAGAGGAGTTCAAACGACAGGTGCCGCACTACAGCAGTTTGAAGGGTAAGGTGCCAGTCATGATGGGATGCGTCGTTGCCGAAGATTCAGTTTCGGAATTGGTGGAGTGCAATCGTCCCGAAACGGTCCGTCTCCGAGGCCCACATGATAGTTTGAAGGACTGGTGGAAACGCAACGGCAATGATAAGAGTGCTCGCTACGACATCGCAGGCGGAGCGTGGCCCAGCAATTTCAAGGAGGCGCGATGATGAACCCGATGCAGGCCGTCCACACCCGCCGTCATCTGCTCAGCACCTCCAGCGCCGGGTTTGGAATGTTGGCTTTGCAGGGATTATTTGGCGCTGAAAGCCCGCTGGTAACGAGGCGGACGCATTTTCCGGCGAAAGCGAAGCGGGTGATTTTTTTGTTCATGCAAGGCGGGCCGTCGCAGGTGGACACGTTTGATTTCAAACCGGCGCTGTCGAAGCACCATGGCAAACCGGTGGCGAAGGACAGCCCGACGGTGTTTTACCAGTCGCCGTGGCAGTTCAAACCGCGCGGGCAGAGCGGGATGCTCGTTTCAGATCTGCTGCCAAACATCGCGCGGCATGCGGACGACCTGTGCGTGATCAATTCGATGCACACAGACCACAATGCGCATCCACAGGCCATTTTACAGATGAACACGGGCAGCTTCGCCTTCACGCGGCCGAGCGTGGGCGCGTGGTGCGTGTATGGCCTGGGCACGGAAAATCAGAACCTGCCCGGCTTCATCACGATCAATCCCGAGTTCAGCGGTGGCGGGCCTTTGAAGCATGGAAACGCTTTTTTGCCCGCCGCATGCGGCGGCACGCCGATCGGGCATGGCGGCGGCGGGAGCGCCACAGCGCCTGAAAAACCGCTGAAAGGCATCGAACTGCCGTTCATGAAGAATGCGCGGCTGAAGACGGAGGAGCAGCGAAAGCAGCTCGATCTCGTGCAGACACTGAATCGTCAAAAACTGGCCGCCGATGGCTCTAACGAGGCTTTGGAAGGTTTGATCACCTCCGCCGAGCTCGCCTTCAACATGCAGCGTGAAATGCCGGACGTGATGGACGTGACCAAGGAGAGCGCGGCGACGCAGGAGATGTATGGCATCGGTGATGGGAAGCCCACGGACCAAATCGGCCGCGCCTGTTTGATGGCGCGGCGCTTCTGTGAAGCTGGCGTGCGCTTCGTGCAGGTGAATCACTCGTTCTGGGATGATCACACGGACATTTTCAAAGGTCATCCGCAGCATGCGCTGGAGACAGATCAACCGGTGGGTGCCTTGCTGACGGATTTGAAGCAGCGCGGCCTGCTGGAGGACACGCTTGTCCTCTGGGGCGGCGAGTTTGGTCGTCCGCCGCTGCTGAACAAGAACAACGGCCGCGACCACAACAACGTGGGCTTCACCATGTGGATGGCGGGCGGTGGCGTGAAGCCCGGCATACGATACGGAAGCACCGACGAGACGGGAGCGAAGGCGGAGCAGGACAAAGTGCATCTGCATGACCTGCATGCGACCATGCTGCACCTGCTGGGATTGAATCACGAACAACTCACCTACCGCTATGCGGGCCGCGATTTTCGCCTCACCGATGTGTATGGCGAGGTGAAGCACGGATTGATCGCTTAACGCGCCATCTTTTTGCTTTTTTTGGGAGCCGGATTCTCAGACTCGTCGGGCTTTTCTTCGATTTTCTCGTTAAACTTCAGCACTTTGGGTGGTGTGGGCGCGGGACCATCCCACAGGAAATGCTCCAGCCGAATCTTGGTGGCCCGCTCACGCGCCTCCTGCTCACGATCCCCACGACGCTGCGCCACCTGCTCGGCAAGACGCGCGGCGGCCTCCCACTGACGCGCGGCCTCTAGCAAGTCGATGCCGAAGAACCCAGCTTTGGCAAACCACACATAGTCCGCAGGGCTTGCAGGCGGAGTGATGTCGGCCGTGCGAAGCACATTGTAGCAGGCCTCCAGCGCTTCGGTGTCCCGTTTGGCATCGTGGTGTGCTGTGGCGAGGGTGAACCCCGCGCGAGCCTTCCAGAAGAATGACAGGGAGTTGTCAGCCAAAAAGGCGTCCAGCAGCGAGATGGCGGCATCCAGACGCGCTGGCTCGGTTTTACCGAGCAGCAGCAGCACCTCGGCCTTCTCGCAGGAGGTCATGCGACGCTGCTCCGCATCGAGATTCTTCAAGGCCAGCAGCTTGTCCAGCGCGGCGAGCGCCTCGGTCAGGCGGCCCTGGGCGCGCTCAGAAAGCGCCTGCTGGCGGCGGGCGGCAACGGCAAGCGGACCACCTTTTTGCGCCAGTTCCTCCCAGGTGGCGAGCGCCCGGACGCGGCCCTCGGCGCTCATGACCGAGGAGGCGGACATAGCCGCAAAATAGAGCGCGGTGTCGGCGTGTGGAGTGTCAGGATAATCGCGGGCGATGATTTCAAACTCCGTGCGCGCGCTGGCAAAATCCTCCAGCCGGTAATGCGCCCCGGCAATTTTCATTCGAACCTCCGGGACAAACGGTCCCTTCGGCCATGCCTTGAGAAAAACCGCCCCTGCGGTGATCACCGCCTTCAAATCCCCCGCCACGTCATGCAGCCACAACCGCGTGAGGTCGATGCGCTGGGTCTGTGATTGACTGAGCGCGGGCGCGGCGGTGGCGGCATCGAGTGTGGTTCGTGCGTCCTGCACACGCGGCGGCACAGCCATGAGCAGCCACTCTGCCAGCGCGATGCAGGCGTCCGCAAAGCGGGGGTGCTCGGGATGAGCGCGAATGAAGGCACGCAGTCCAGCCTCCGCCTCCGGCTGATGTTTGGCGGCGGCAAAGAGGGCTTTTTCCAATTCCAACGTGGCGGCAGAGTCATCCGTCCCCTGCCCTGCCGCTGCGGAACTGGCCACGACCGCGAGCTGGCCGAGCAGACTTTGATACAGCGTGAAATCCCCCGCGAGAACGGCCGTGACAGCCGCATTGAACAAAGCGCGCCGACGATCCGTGAGCGTGGTCGCGATGTTGGCGGCGTTTTGAAACAACTGCAGCGCCTGACGATGCTCTCCCCGCCGAAACAACAAGCCGCCTGCGGAGAAATCAATCGCGGCAGACGCTCCGCCGGACAACTGGCGCCAGGCATCCGCCAGCGCGAGAGCGCGCTCGTCCGCGCCATGCGCGGCGTGCAGCTCCATCGCCAGACGCATGGCATCAGCGCGGCGTGGGTGCCCTTCCTGAATTTGCAGCATGGCCTCCAACAAGCTCACGGCCTCCATGTCGCGCTTCTCGGCGGCAAGCCACTTCGCGACGACGAAGAGAGCGTGGCCGCGCAGTTCCGACGTGGCTTTGACGAGCGCCAGTGAAGGCTCCGGCTGCTGCTGCGCGGTGTTGCCGGTGGAAATCCAGCGCAGCACGGCCTCCGGCAGTTCTCTCGGCTCTTGCAGGCGTTGATGCGCCTGGTCAAGCAAGTCGAATGCCTCGGTCCACAGGCCTGTCTCCACCGTCGTGTCGAGAAACTTCATCAAATGCTCATGAGCCTCGGTAAACTGCCTCTGTTGCAGCAAAATTTCCGCCTGCAGCAGGATGGCGGCATGCCGCACACGCTCTCCGCCGGCCGCAGAGGCCGGCATGGTGTCCAGCAACTGCTTCGCCGCAGCGCTCTGCCCCTGCTGCAAAAGGGCGCGGGCACGAAGATAGCTGCTGGCGGCGTCCTGCGGATCACCGGCCAGCGCGGCAGCGGGTTTGCCATCGCTCAGATCCATTTCTGTTTGCAGCCGTGCAGCCTGTTCTCGCAGCGGCTCATCCACGGAGGCCAGCAGCGGTCCGATCTCTTCACGAGCGGCGGTGCCATCTCCCAGAGCGGCGAGAATCTGCGCCAGCAGCAGTCGCGCGCGTGGCTGGCGTGGTGATGGGTTTTCCTGCGTGATCACCTTGCGGGCCGCCGCCAAATCCCCCTTGATCGCAAGCGCCTGGGCACGCCAAAATGCCTCGTCATCGAGATCGTGTGCCTCCGCCAGTTGCAGCACACGGCCCGCGTCTTCTGCACGCGCCCAGGCCTCGGCCGCAAAAGTGGCGAGCCGGCGCAATTCGACGCGCGTCCAGCTTTTCTGTTTGAGCAGCCGTTCCGCCTTCACACCGGCAACTCCTGGCAACCCGTCCGACAAGGCCTGCCGCGCGGCGACAAACTCAGACGTGTCATCCAACCCCGCTGAAAATCCAACAGTGGGAAAGAGGGCGAGGACGGCAAAAAAAAGGCTGCGAGGCTTGGGCATGCGCCCGGAGCCTATCGCAGCCTTCACGGAGAATCCAGAAGCAGATGAATTAGCGTGGGAAAGCACCGGCCTTCATGGCGGCGCTGGCACCAAAACCAATCATGCCAATGATGAAGATAAAGTAGAAGCAAAGCATGACGATCGTCATGATGCCGATAAATTTCCAAAAGCTGCGCTGTTCATTCAGAGCCGCATCCAGATCGGCCACGGAGTGAGACGCACCCAACGAGCCGATGCGGTTGGCATATTTCCAAAGTTTGATGGCGGGAAAGATGTACACGAAGGCCATCAAGCCATAGATGATGGCGAAAACGATGATCTCCTTGCCGCCAAAGGGACCTGTTGACGCTTTTCCAGCACCCATGACGGATACCACCCCCATGCCCGCCCCGGCAATCAGCATGAAAGCAACCCCAATCCACATCAGCACGGACATGAAGCGCACCCACGGCTTGGTGCCGGTGAGCTGGGCGATGGTGCTGGGCGAGACAGCATCCCCGCCTGCACCGCTGGCGGCACCGTAGAGATTGGCGGACGGGGTGGAGTAGGGATTGGCTTCCATAAGATGTGGTTTGAGAGTTCGCTGCCCAGACCGGCATGAGCACCGGTGTCAATATTGGAGGCTACGTTAAAAATTCGGTGGTTGTCAAAATCAAACGACACCGCTTCATTAAACCCAATGGCGGAGGCACGCGCGGACACCTTGCAATCAGTCGAACTCGCAGACGGCGTGGAGATTCAGCTCCGTGTCGCCGGTCCGGCAGTGCGCAGCATGGCTTTCACCATTGACCTGTTGCTCCGGCTGGCCATTTACGCCGTGGTGGGACTTTCTGCGATCTTCCTGTTGGTGGAGGCCATCGGCCCGGAACTGACGGGCGGGCTGTTTTTGTTGTTCATGTTTTTGATGGAGTGGTTTTACAACGTGTTCTTTGAAGCGGGTTCGCGCGGCGCCACGCCGGGCCAGCGCTCAATGAAACTGCGCGTGATGAGCGCCACCGGCGGCCCGGTGACGCTGGCACAGGCGGTTCTGCGCAATTTTTTGCGCGTGGTGGATTTCATGCCCGGCCTCTATCTCACCGGCATCTTGTGCATGCTTTTCACCAAGCGCTTTCAACGCCTCGGCGACCTCGTGGCGAACACCGTCGTCACCTATGTTGATCCACCGCCAGTCCGCACGGCCCATACTGAACTCCGCGCCGAGCGCCGCGCCCCGCCACGAGTGCTGACACGCGAAGAACAGGCCGCGTTGCTCCAGTTCATGGAACGTGCGCCGCAATGGGCGGATGAACGTCGTCTGGAACTTTCGAGCCTGACGGAGCCACTGACAGACGCGCCGGGCGTGGAAGGTCTGCGCCGTCTGTGCGGCATGGGCCTGTGGTTGCAGGAACCCGAGGAGAAAAACGGCAAACCGCCGCCGCTGAAAGGAGCACCGCCGCTGCCCGCATGACTCCGGCCCAGTTTGAAAAAAACATCGAGCCGCGCTGGCAGAAGCTGGAGCAACTGCTCACCGACGTGGAGCATGCGAAGCCACGCGAAGACGTCATCGAGCTGCCCGCCACCTTCCGCCAGGTCTGCCACGATCTGAGCGTGGCGCAGCATCGCATGAGTCCGCAGCGCGTGACGCAGCGGCTCAACGCGCTGGCCATCCGCGCCTACCGCGTGCTGGAACGCCGCAGTGCCGGGGGCTGGGAGAGCCTGGTGCGTCTGCTGGCGGTGGAGTTCCCTCAAGCCGTGCGCACGGAGTGGCGGCTGTTCTGGTTCTGCACCGCGCTGTTCTACGGCCCGGCGGTGCTGATGGCGGCCATCACGCCGTTTTATCCCGAGTGGGCCATGTCTCTGCTCGGTCCTGACGGCATGATGATGATCGAGAGCATGTATGGTGAGAAAAGCACGCCCTCCGACTATGTGCGTGACAATTTCGGCTCCGGCTTCGCCGCGTTTTGCTTCTACATCTGGAACAACGTCAGCATCGACTTCAAAACCTTCGCCGGTGGCATCGTGGGCGGCATCGGCTCGTTGTTCGTGCTGCTCTTCAACTCGATCTACCTCGGCGCAGTATTCGGCTATGTGCATTACTCCGGCAATCCGCTCACGCTTTACACCTGGGTCATCGCCCACGGCGCTCCCGAACTCACCGGCATCGTGATCTCGGCCATGGCAGGCCTGCGCGTCGGTCTCTCCGTGCTCAAACCGGGACGATTGGAGCGCCGCGCGGCATTGGTGCTCGCAGGACGACAAGCGCTGCCGCTGCTCATCGGCGCGGCAGCATTGACCAGCATCGCGGCGGTGCTGGAAGGTTTCTGGTCGCCGCTCGATCTGCCACCGGCCATGAAATTCACCGCAGGCGGCGTGTGCTGGCTGCTGGTGGCGGCTTTCTTCATCTTCAGCGGAAGGAGGCAGGCGAATGCGTCTTGAGGACATGACCGTGGCCCTGCGCCCGCGCCAGCCGTGGGAAGCAGTGGATCTCGGCTGCGCGATGGTGCGGCGTGATTTCGGCCGATTGATGGCCTTGTGGGCCTGCACCGTGTTTCCACTCTGGGTCGGCATTTGTCTGCTGATGCGTGATATGCCCGTTTGGATTCCGCTCGTCGTCTGGTGGCTGAAGCCGCTCTACGACCGGGTGCCGCTGTTTTTCCTGAGCCGCGCCGCCTTCGGGGTGAGGCCCGGTTTTGTCGAAACCTGGAAGGCCTGGCCGCGACTCTGGCTCACGAATTTTCTGCCCGCGCTCTTGTGGCGGCGGTTATCCTTCATCCGCAGTTTCGCGCTGCCTGCGCAAATGCTGGAGGGCTTGCGTGGCGCGGCGGTGAAGCGCCGCATCAAGACACTCGCCATGGATGGCGGCGGCTCCGGCTTCTCCATGTCCTATGCGTTCTCGAAGATCGAGCTGCTTTGCTGGCTCGGCCTGATGTGGGGAACCTACGGTTTGCTGCCAGAATCCGCCACGCCCGACTGGCAGGGCATGATTCAGTCGTTCGACTATGAAAACACCATTCCCGATGCCTTCCTGTGGTGGGGCGCGGCCTGCCACATGATCATCGTCACGTTGATCGAGCCGTTTTACGTCGGCGCGGGCTTCGCGCTTTATTTGAACTGCCGCACGCGCATCGAGGGCTGGGATGTGGAACTGGCCTTCCGCCGCATGGCATCACGCCTGACCGCCGCCGCGTCTCTGTTGTTGATCAGCTTCACGTTCTTGAGCATGCCCGTGCAGGCCGCACCAGGCGATAAAGCCGCTCAAACCATCGAAAAAGTGCTCGAACATCCCGACTTCGAGATTCACAAGGTCAAGACCAAGGAATGGGTGCCGGAATTTGAAGCCGAGGAGGAAGACGAGAAGAAGCCGCATCTCGAAATCATCGGTGTGATCGGTGAAGTCCTGTTCTGGGGCATTCTCATCGGCTTGGTGACGTGGCTGGTCGTGTATCTCGTGAAAAACCGCCATGTCTTCATCTCACGCGGGATCAGCAAGAAGGCCGTGGAAGCACCGAAGGTCATCATGGGCATGAACATCACCCGCGAGAGCCTGCCTGACGACATCGTGGCCGCCGCCCGCGCCGCCTGGGCCGTTGGAGACGCCAAGGAGGCGCTCAGCCTGCTTTATCGCGGCTCCCTGTCCTGGCTCGTCACCCGCCGCCGTGTGCCGATCTCTGACAGCGACACCGAGGAGGACTGCCTCACCCACGTCATCGCCGCCGGTGAAAAAACCGAGGCCGCTTACTTCAAACACCTCACCGGCGCGTGGGTGCAGGTGGCGTATGCCGTTCTGCCCGTTTCAAACACCGAGATGAACACGCTGTGTGATCAGTGGCCGTTCATTGAGAAAGGTGGCGCGGCATGAAAACACTCATGCTTCGCAGCCTCTTCGCGCTTGGCACGATGCTGCTGCTCTGCGGTTGCAAGGGCCGCTGGGAGGACGTGGAAAAAACCACTGGGTATCGTGGCAAAGCACGCGTGAACCCCTTCCTCGCCGCCGAACGTCTGCTGAACGATCTCGGACACGAGGCACGCGGCGCGAAGTCGCTCACGAAGATGCCCTCGCATGACAGCGTCATCCTCATCTCGGGTGAAAACGGCCTGCCGGAAGGCCGCGCGAAGCAACTGCTGCGCTGGACCTACAGCGGCGGCCATCTCATCTACTGCCTCGGCGGCACCCGCGCTTACAACGACTTCCAAACGCAGTTCGGCTCCTTCATCTCCGCCATGCTCAAGGAGGAGGAAAAAGACCCGATCCTGACTCAACTCGGCGTCAGCGCCCAGAAGCGCGTGCCGTTGGAGGAGATCGAAGGCATGGTCAAAGATGTCCTCAACGAGGTCGTCAAAGACGGATCGAAAAAAGCCGAACCACCCGCGAAGAAGGACGAGAAAAAGAACAAGAAATCCAAAGAGGATGAGGAAGACGAGTCCTGGCTCGAATCGGCGCAGGAAGTGAAGTGGAACGGTCAAAATTATCGTCTCAGCCTCGGCGGTCATCAGCAGTTGATGCTGGATCGATCCCTGAAGTCGGGCGAGTTCGCCGCCGGGCCCAAAGACGCGGCCCTGGCGCTGCATTTGCAGCATGGCATGGGCCGCGTGACGCTGCTGGCCCACGCGCGCCCCTTCCGCAACCACTGGATAGGCGAGCGCGATCACGCGCGCTGGCTTTACGCACTCGTCGGCGAGCATGGAACCAAGGAAGTGCTTTTTGTGGCCAGCTCCTCCGGCAGTTTCCTCGCCTTGCTCTGGCAGCACGGCTGGATGGCGCTCGTGGCGCTGGCCGTGTGCCTCATTTTCTGGCTGTGGTGGCAGATGCCGCGCTTCGGCCCGCTCGCCGAGGTCGAACTCGACTCCACGCGTCACTTTGCCAGCCACATCGGCGCTCTGGGAGAATTCTTCTGGCGCATGCGCCGTGGGCCGCTGCTCGTGACCGCCGCCCGCGACGCCGTGTGGGAGCGCGTGCGTGAGCGCCACCCTTCCCTGCACAACAGCAGCCGTCAGATGAGCGATGTCCTCGCTGCAGAAATCTCACGTCGCACTCATCTGCCCACCGAGCGCGTCACCGCCGCCTTCGACGTGGCCCCGCCCGACAGCGCCCACAATCTCGTCACCCTCATGCGCGATCTCCAGACCATTCGTCGTGCGCTTTAACTCATCCAATCAACACACCCATGAACCCGATCCCCACTGAAACGCCCAGCGCTTATGCGCCGCCATCGTTGCCGCAAAGCACGACGATTTTTCAAAGCATCCACGCCGCCGTCGGCCAGGTCTTCGTGGGCCAGGAAGAGGTGCTGCATCAGGTGCTCGCCGCATTACTCGCTGGCGGCCATGTACTGCTGGAGGGCAAGCCCGGCCTCGGCAAGACGCATCTCGTGCTCGCCCTCTCGCGCACGTTTGGCGGCAGCTTCCGGCGCATCCAGTTCACGCCCGATTTGATGCCCTCCGACGTCTGCGGCCACA
>Ga0209573_1003151_pt1 | contig 18909 bp, 16 predicted proteins | sample TNRBio252014_DNA_FD_185870 | JGI IMG/M metagenome (GOLD analysis project Ga0209573, IMG submission 185870) | Wastewater treatment Type I Accumulibacter community from EBPR Bioreactor in Madison, WI, USA - TNR Reactor_6/25/2014_ DNA (SPAdes)... | ecosystem: Engineered > Bioreactor > EBPR >...
AGATCGGGAAGGAAGTGATGGAGCCTTCTGAGGCGAGAGTTACCGCCGCGATCAAGGGGATCGAGCACGCACAGGAGCTAATGGCCAAGGTGAGGCGAGAATGCTCGGACGATGCGTCGGAGATGCTGTAGACTGGTCCCTAGGCCACGCACGCTCTGGTACTCGGGCTTGCGTGGCGAGTGGTGGCAAGCAGGAGTGATCGATGCACGGAGCATTGTCCGGGCGGACGCGTGAATTGGTACGGTATCTTGTGCCTGCCGGTGAACAGAGAGCCAAGACCGAGAGGTCGGCCTCGACGGTGCTCAACGGCGCGCTAGCCGCGGGGCAGCGCGAGCACTCGGCGGCGGTCCAAGCCGCGGACGCGGTCCTGTCCGAGGCGCAGGTTAAGGCCAAGCGGGATCGTGAAGCCAAGCTCCAACAACTCGCTGAGGTGTTCGCGGGTGAGATGCAGGCAGCGCACGCCGAGCGGGATCAGGAGCTGGATCTGTTCCGGCAGGCGACCGATCGATTGGAAGCCAAGGCGAACAAAAAACTCGAAGAGAGTCAGTGGCTCGCGGACACGCTGGCCGAGTCGGGCGAAAGCAAGGCGGCGTCCGAATTCGAGCAGGCCTCGAACGAACGCAAGGCCCGCTTGGCCGACCTCGACGGCGTGCTGAGCAGGGCGGGGGAACTGCTCCGTGTAGGGAATCACGCCTCGATGCCCGCCGGGAACCCCGCCGCTGTCGTAGGGGAGGCTGGCCCTTCGGGGCTAGCGGGGCGTGTGGCTGCATGCCGCGATGCGCTGGCCGGGCTCGAAGGGCGCGTCCGTCCTGCGGTGCTGCGGCTGTCGTCGATCCTGATCTTGGGGATAGTGTGCGTCCTTGCCGGCGGTGTCGGGCTTGGACTGGCCAGGCAGAGCGCACTTTGGGCCGCGATCGGTTCGGGTGCGGGCGCGGTGCTCGCCGCCCTCATTGCCCTTGCGCTGCGGTCGGCGCTGCGAGTCCGCGTGCCAGCGGCGGCGCAGGCTTTGGCCGATCGAGTGGCGGGCGCGCGGTCGGCGATCGACCAGATGATGACCGAGGCGGAGGCGTCCCGCGCCAAGGCGGTGACTGAAGCTCACGCGCGGCGCGATGCCGAGATCGCCAAGGGTCAGAAGCGGTACAACGAAGCGATGGTCGCCGTGAAGGAGCGCCGGGAAGAGGACGAACCCAGGGTCGTCGCGCGGCATCAGGCTGCCGAGGCCGCCCTTCACAGGCGATCGGAGCGTCGCCGTCAGGAAATCCTCGATGAATTCGAGGCCGAAACCGGAGCGGCGTCACGAACACATCAGAACGCCACCGAGGCCGCCAACGGGCGTCGAGACAGCATGGCCGGTCAGGCTCAGTCGGACTATGCCGCGGCGCTCTCGGCGGCTCGCGCCGAGTGGTCTGCGGCGATGGTGCGCCTCAGCCGCGACCAGCGAGCTCTGGCCGAGGTCGATCGCGAGCTCTCGCCGGCGTGGGACGCGGTCGATTGGAACCAATGGACGCCAAGAGAAGCAACTCCCGCGGGCTCGCGCTTCGGGAAATTGGTGGCGCGCTTGGCCGAACTACCCGGTGGTGCGCCCACCGACGACGAGATGAAGCGGCAGACCCCCGAGTCCGTCGAGCTACCGGCGCTCCTCGACTTTCACGGGATCGGCTCGATGCTGGTGCAGACCGGGCCCGAGGGGCGTGCCGCGGCGGTACGGATCCTCCAGGCCACGATGCTGCGGCTGATGACGACGTTCCCGCCTGGAAAGCTGAAGTTCACGATCATCGACCCTGTGGGGCTTGGCCAGAGTTTCGCCGGGTTCATGCACCTCGCCGACCACGACGAGTCGTTGGTCCACGATAAAATCTGGACCGATGCAAGGCACATTGAGCAGAAGCTGACAGACATCACCGAGCACATGGAGTCGGTGATCCAGAAATACTTGCGAAACGAGTTCTCGACGATCCAGGAGTACAACACCCGGGCCGGAGAGGTCGCCGAGCCTTTCCGGTTCGTCGTCATCGCGGACTTTCCGTCGAATTTCACGGAGGCCGCGGCACGCAAACTCGCCAGCATCGTCACCAGCGGCCCGCGCTGCGGGGTTTATACGCTGGTGGCGACGGACACGCGGCAGCGCCCCCCGGCGTGGGCACCCATCGCCGAGCTTGAAGCGTCGAGCGTTGTCCTGAGTGCGAAGGACGGCGCGGTGACGTGGAACGACCCCGACTATTCCGCGTTCACGCTGATCCCCGAGGATCCGCCTACGGACCCTGTGGTGACGGCGATTGCGCACGCGGTCGGTGCCAGGGCGAAGGAGGCCGGGCGTGTGCAGGTGCCTTTTGACACCGTCGCGCCCCCGACCGAAAAAGTGTGGACCCGCGACAGCTCGACGGAGCTGCGCGTTCCTTTGGGCAAGGCCGGGGCGACCAAGCTGCAAGAGCTTGTGCTCGGCCGCGGGACGAGCCAGCACGTGCTGATCGCGGGCCGCACGGGCTCGGGCAAGTCGACGCTGCTGCACGCGATGATCACCAGCGCGATGCTGTGGTACGGGCCCGAAGAGCTCGAGCTGTACCTTGTGGACTTCAAAAAGGGCGTGGAATTCAAGACGTACGCGTCGCATCGAGCGCCGCACGCCCGTGTGATCGCCGTCGAGAGCGAACGCGAATTCGGACTCAGCGTGATGAGGCGGCTCGACGCGGAGCTCTCGCGCCGCGGGCAGATGTACCGGGAGCTTGGCGCGCAAGACCTCGCCGGGTTCCGCAAACTCTCGGGCGGCCGCATGGGTGAGATGCCGCGAACGCTGCTGGTGGTCGACGAATTCCAGGAGTTCTTTACCGAGGACGACAAGCTTGCGCAGGAGGCCATGCTGCTCATGGACCGGCTCGTCAGGCAGGGGCGTGCGTTCGGGATGCACGTCATCCTGGGAAGCCAGACCATCGGCGGGGCGTATTCGCTGGCCCGCAGCACCATCGGGCAGATGGCCGTGCGGATCGCGTTGCAGTGTTCCGAGGCCGATTCGTACCTGATTCTCAGCGAGGACAACTCCGCGGCCCGGCTGCTGTCGCGCCCGGGCGAGGCCATCTACAACGACCAGTCCGGGATGATCGAAGGAAACAGCCCGTTCCAGATCGTGTGGGTGCCCGACGAGGCCCGAGACCGCCGTCTGGCAGAGATCGAGGCCCTCTCGGTGTCCACGGGTCGGGCAGGTCCGCCCCCGATCATCTTCGAGGGCAACGTCCCCGCCAAACTCGAGCGCAACCACATTCTTCGAAGCCTGTACACGGGCGGGCCTGCTCCGCAACTGCCGACCCTCTGGCTGGGGGATCCCATCTCGATCAAAGAGCCCACGTGTGTGAGGCTCCGTCGCCAGACGGGCGCAAACCTTCTCGTCGTCGGTCAGCAGGAGCAGGCGACCACCGGGGTTCTCGCGGGGATTCTGGCAAGCTTGACGCCTCAGCTTTCAGGAGGTCCGGTTCCCGACGCTCTGCCTCGGATTACGCTGCTCGACGGCGGCACGGGCGACACCGAGACCAACGATGCGCTACGGGCGTGCGCACCGGCCGCCTTGACGCTGTGTGCATCATCGGGCCGTGCCAGTGATGACGCGGTCGCGGCTCTCTACGCGGAGCTTCAGCGTCGCCAGGCCGATTCTGTGCCCGGGCCGGCGCTGTTCCTCGTTGTGGCGGCGATGCAGCGGTTCCGGTCGCTCCGAAGAGGCGACGACGATTTCGGGTACGGGGGCGACGCCCAGGCCGGTGAAACGAAGACCGACAAGCGCTTCGCCGCGCTCTTGCGTGACGGGCCGACGGTCGGGATCTTCTGCATCGTCTCTGTGGATACGTCCACGAATCTCGACCGGGCCGTCGATCGACGGCTGCTCAAGGAATTCGATTTCCGTGTGCTGTTCCAGATGTCAGCCAACGACTCCACCAACATTATTGATACTACTGCCGCGGGAAACCTGGGACAGAACCGCGGGCTGCTCTATAGCGAAGAAACAGGCCAAATCGAGAAGTTCCGACCGTACGCGGCGCCGGATCCGGCGACTCTCGCCGGCCTTGCCGCCGTCGGCACCGTCGGTGTCAACACGTGATGGTTGGCCGATGACGGCGGATCGTACGTGCGGCGTGTAACATGCTCCTATGAGCCGAAACTTCTATACCAGAATTCTCGAACGTGTCCACGGGGTGCCGGCGGCATCGACGCGGCGCGCGTTTCTGGCCGCGTCGGCCGCAGCCGGAGCAGGAGCGCTGCTTTCGTGCGCTTCGCGCAACTCGACATCGGGCTCAAAGCCGCACAAACGCGTCGTGATCATCGGCGCCGGACTGGCCGGGTTGATGGCCGCCCACGAGCTCAAGTCCGTCGGCTACTCCGTCGTGCTCGTCGACGCCCGCAAACGTGTCGGCGGCCGCACCGTCACGTACACCGACCTCGTCCCCGGCGTTGGGATCGACGGTGGGGGCGAACTGATCGGATCCAACCACCCGACGTGGGCCGCATCGGCCAAGCACTTCGGGCTCACCCTCGAACCGCTTCCGGGCGACGCAGCCACTCCGTTCTTCCTCGGCGGGGTGCCGGTCCCACAGGATCAACTCCCGCGGCTGGCCGCCGAAATGACCGCGTTTTTCGCGGAACTTTCGGCGCAGTCTGCCGGGATCGACGCCGAGAGGCCCTGGCTTTCGCCTGGTGCCGCTGGGATCGACGCCCGATCGCTCCAGGACGCCTTGAACGATGCCGTCACACGTGGGCTGTCCTCGGTGGCACTCTCGGCCATCCGGGTGACCCTCGAAGGACTCAACGGCGTTGAGCTTTCGAGGTCGAGCTTGCTTGCCATGCTTGCGGCGATCAAGGGCGGCGGGGGCGCCTCGTACTGGACGCAGAGCGAGTCGTTCCGTTGCCGAGGCGGCGCGATGTCGCTCGCGGTCGCTCTCGCCAAAGCCGTAGGAACCGACCGAATCGTGACCGGCAACCCCGTCGTCTCGATCAAAGACCGGGGCGACAAAGTGGTCTCGACCCTCGCCGACGGCAAGACCATCGAGGGCGACGACGTCCTCTTGACTGCGCCGCCCACCGTTTGGTCGAAGATCGCGTTCGAGGGCATCCCTCTACCCATGGCCCTTGCGCCTCAAATGGGCAGAAACACTAAGTTTCTCGCGGTGCTGTCGCGCAAGGCGTGGACCGGGCGCTCGCCCGCGTTCAGCAGCGATGGGTACATTACCAGCGGCTGGGACGCGGCCCCAGGCGTACCGACCCCGTGCCTCGCGCTGTTCTCGGGGCCCTCGGCATCCGACCGCGTCCGTGCTCTCCCACCGGCACAAACCGAGGGCGCGTTTGTGACAGAGCTTGATGCCGTACACCCCGGATCGCGCGATGCGTTCGTGAAGGGGAGATTCATGAACTGGCCTTCGGACCCGTGGGCGATGGGCTCGTACTCATTTTCCGCTCCGGGACAGGTGACGTCCCAAGGCCCGTTGCTCTCGCAGCAATTCGGCGGGCTACACCTCGCCGGCGAGCACACCTCGTACGCCTTTCCCGGGTATATGGAGGGAGCCCTTAGTTCTGGCGTCGAAGCCGCCCGGCGTATTGCAAAGCGTGACGGCGTGGCCACCTGAAGAACCCGGCACGACCATCGAGAATGACCATGCCCACCGACTTCGAAAAACTAGGCGTCTTCTACCTCGGAAGACTATTCGACTCCGAATCCCGCGCCCGCCGAAACGAGCCGATGCTGTACGATTCCAAGGACCTCGTGACGCACGCGATCTGCGTGGGAATGACGGGTTCGGGCAAGACCGGGCTGTGTGTGGGGCTCCTCGAAGAGGCCGCCATCGACGGCATCCCCGCGATCGTGATCGATCCCAAAGGCGATCTGGGCAATCTGCTCCTCCAATTCCCGGGGCTCTCTGCGGAGGAATTTGCTCCTTGGATCAACCCCGATGACGCCCGTCGCAAGGGTGTCGACCCCGTCGAGTTCGCGGCTCAGCAGGCCGGGCTCTGGGCGAAGGGGCTCGCGGAATGGGGGCAGACTGCAGATCGGATCCGCCGGATGCAGCACGCCGCGGATTTCGCGATCTACACGCCCGGGAGCAACGCGGGCACACCGGTCTCGATCCTCAAGTCGTTCGCGTGTCCGCCGCCGGCCGTGCGTGACGACAGCGAGCTTTTCCGAGATCGTGTCGCTGGTACGGCGTCGAGCTTGCTCGGGCTTCTGGGGATCGACGCCGACCCGATGTCATCGCGCGACCACATCCTGGTCGCGACAATCCTTGCTGACGCCTGGGCGTCCGGTCGAGACCTCGACCTCGCCGGGCTGATCCACGACATCCAGCAGCCCCCTTTTACGCGGCTCGGGGTCATGGAACTCGAAAGCGTGTACCCGGGCAAAGAGCGGTTCTCGCTCGCGATGGCGTTCAACAATCTCGCCGCGAGCCCGGGTTTTTCCTCGTGGCTCAAAGGCGAACCCCTCGATATCCAGTCGATCCTTTACACGCCGGCCGGCAAGCCCCGCATCGCGGTATTCTCGATCTCGCACCTGTCCGACGCGGAACGCATGTTCTTCGTTTCCCTGCTGCTCAATCAAGTCCTGGCGTGGACACGCACGCAATCAGGCACCACGAGCCTGCGGGCCCTGGTCTTCATGGATGAGATCGCCGGGTACTTCCCCCCCACGGCAAACCCGCCCAGCAAGCGGCCCTTGCTCACACTCATGAAGCAGGCTCGCGCGTTCGGAGTCGGTGTCGTGCTCGCGACGCAGAACCCCGCCGATCTCGACTACAAGGGGCTCTCCAACGCGGGGACTTGGTTCATCGGAAGGCTCCAAGCCGAACGCGACAAGCTGAGGCTTCTCGACGGCCTCGAGGGCGCAATGGGGGCCACCTCAGGCGGATTCGACCGAGCGACCATCGATCGGCTTATCTCTGGACTCTCGCCCCGCGTCTTTCTGATGAACAACATCCATGACGAGGGGCCCTCTGTTTTCGAGACCCGCTGGTGCCTTTCGTACCTCCGAGGGCCTCTTGCGCGCCCTGAAATCCGCGCGCTCTGCGACGCCCGCGAAAGGAGCGCCGCGCCGAATCTCTCCGTCGCAAGCACCGCTCCCCTGGCCGCGTTCCGCACGCCTCCCGCTTCTGCGTCGGCGAGCGTCTCCGCGGGAAGCAGGCCGGTCTTGCCGCCCGATGTCCCTCAATTCTTTATCCCTGTTCGCAGGGGCTCACAAATCGCGTACCGCCCGATGGTACTCGGCTCGGTGCGGGTGTCATACACCGACGCCAAATTGGGCGTCGACACCGAGCTCACGCTGTCTTTGCTGTGCCCCGTCGAGGCTGGGCCGGTGGCCCTTGATTGGGAGAACGCCAGCGAAATCGACGTCGGGGAGAAGGACCTCGAATCTTCCCCAGCACCCGGCGCGGGTTTCGAAGGAGTGCCATCAGAGGCCACCAAGCCCAAGAGTTACGATGGGTGGAAGAAGGACCTCGCCGAGTCCGTGTTCCGGACCAGGCCCCTCGAGATCCGCAGATGTCCAAACTTGAAGGTGTTCGGTAAACCCCGCGAGAGCGAGAGGGATTTCGCCTCTCGCGTTGCCCAGGCCGCACGAGAGGCCCGCGACGCCGCGTGCGACAAGCTGCGTCAGAAGTACACTCCGCGGCTGGCTTCGATCCAAGAGCGGGTACGCCGTGCGCAGCAGCAGGCCCAGGTCCAGCAAGAGCAGGCCGCGGCGGCCAAGACGAACACCTTTCTCAGCGTCGGTTCCGCTCTACTTGGTGCGTTTCTGGGCAAAAAAGCCGTCTCGTCGGCAAACCTGGGCCGGGCGGCGACCGCGGCCCGGGGCGTGTCGCGCCAGATGAAGGAATCTTCCGATGTCTCTCGCGCCCACGAGAACATCGAGGTGCTTCGGTCGCAGCTCGCCACACTCGAGGCCGAGTTCAACTCGGAGGTCGAGCGCGTCTCGTCCGAGTTCGACGACGCCGCCCGCGCGACAGACTCGGTGACGGTCAAGCCCAAGAAGTCGGGCATCAACGTCCGCGCGGTGGTGCTGGCGTGGGCACCGTTTGCGGACGGCGAGCCGGCGTGGTAACGAAAGCCGCCGCAGGAAACTTGCGGCGGCATCTCGAAATCGTGTTGGATGACGGGGTAAAGGGGTTATCGCCAGACGATGTCGGCCGCCCCGAAGTCCGCGCCGCGGAGCCCGCCGCGAGTCGTCGCGAAGTATGCCGCTGGGAACTGCGCCGCAGGGCCGCCGTGCTTCCCGTCGGCGTATCCCGGAGCCCACAGCATGTCGGTGTTGCTGTAGCTGTAGTCCCAGTATGCTCGCGGGTTCGCCTGGGTCGTGGCGGTGGTGTGGTCCCAGCCGCGGTTTGATTCGCCGGTCGCCTTCACGCGCACGGAGGTGTCGAAGAACAGGAACGGCTGCCGCGCGGCCTCATAGTTGAAGTAGATGTTCTTTTTCGTGAAGTGCCGGCTGCCCCAGTCGTACATGATGATCTTGTTGCCCGGGAACATCACGTCGGTCTGCACACGTTTGCCGATGTCGCCTTCGCTCGAGATGCCGCCGCGGCGGATGAATGTGAACCCGTTGTTCATGTACCACGCGCCTTGGCTCGTGGTGTGCGTATCACGGGACCACCACGAACTGACGGTGCGGTAGCTGCTCGAATAAGGCCACCGCTTGTCGGCATCCAAAGTGATCGGGCCCGGAGCGACGGGAGCTGGCTCTCCCAAGTTGTTGTAATTGCGGGGGTCGGTCTGCCATGTCAGCAGCGGGCGGTCTTCCGGGCACGCCACCGTTTTGTTGGGCAGCGTCTGGGCGAGATAATCCTGCATCATCAGGTGGTTGTACAGCACGGTCGCGATCCACCCACCAATCTGGCCGATATCCTCCCGAGAGGCCCGGCGACGGATGATGTCGACCGCATTGTCGGCGGCGGCGGCACGCTCGTCCTCGCCGGTGCCTCCGTAGTTAAAGGTCGCGTTAAAGCCCTCGTAATACACAGAGCGGTTGATGAAGCTGTTGAGCGACCACAAACGGTCTTTGAAGTCCGCCGCGTAGCTCGCACCGCCGGTACCGAACATCTTGAGGTTGGCACCGCAGATCGTCTGCTTGGCGATGCGGCGAGCCTCTGAGAGCGTCGGGAGCAGGATGCCGATGAGCAGCGCGATGATCGCGACCACCACCAGCAACTCGATGAGCGTGAACGCTCCCGCTTTCTTCGTGAATCGACCACTGATACGACCCATAGAACCTCCTTGCGCACGACCGTTAACGGAAAACAATCTCAGACCCGCCGTAATCAACCCCTGCCAACCCTCCACGGGTCGCGGTGTAGTACGCCGCGTTGAATGTCACCGCGCCACCCCCGTAGCCACCATTCCGATGAGCGGGCTTCCAAAGCTCGGCATTGCCGCCCAAGGCGTTGTCATACGTGAACGCTGTATAGACCGCAGACTGGGTCCTTTGCGCCGCCGGCGAGCGCCAATCCCAACCTTTGTTCGCGTCCGCCGTTTCCTTGTTGCGCACTGAATTGTCAAAGAACAAGAATGGCTGCTTCGCGTCCGGATACAGGAAGAAGATCGACTTCTTGGTGAAGTGCCGGCTGCCCCAATCGTACATCACAATCTTCGAGCCCGGGTGCGCGACTTCGGTCTGTACACGCTTGCCGATATCGCCCTCGGCCGACAAGCCGCCGCGACGTTGGAAGAACCCCGCGTCGACTTGGTACCACGCGCCCTGGCTCGCGGTGTCATAGTCGCGAGACCACCACGAGACCACGTTTCGGTAGCTGCTCGAATACGGCCATCGCTTGTTGTCGTTGCTCAACGTCCCCGGAGGCGCGGGCGAAGGCTCTCCGAGATTGTTGTAGTTCTGAGGATCTTTTTGCCACGCGAGCAACGCCCGATCTTCAGGGCACGCTACCGCCTTGGTCGGGAGCGTCTGAGCCAAGTAGTCCTGCATCATCAAGTGGTTGTACAGAACCGTGGGAATCCACGGGATTGTGAACCGCAGGATGTCGTTGCGCCCGGTGCGGCGGAGAATGATGTCGATCGCGTTGTCGCGTGCCGACTGTTCCTCAGCGGCTGCGGTGTTGCCGTACACGAATGACTGGTTGAAACCGGAGTAATAGACCGTGCGGTTGCGATAGCTGTTGAGCGACCACAGGCGATCCTTGAAATCCGCAGCGTAGCTCGCACCGCCGGTACCGAACATCTTGAGGTTGGCACTGCAGATCGTTTGCTTGGCGATGCGGCGAGCTTCAGAAAGCGTCGGGAGCAAAATCCCGATCAGCAGCGCGATAATCGCGACCACCACCAAGAGTTCGATCAGGGTAAACCCGCGCAAAGCGGGCGAATTCGGTCTCACGCTCGTTTCTCCGACGACCGGCTTGTCTGGGCGAATGCCCGCCGGGTTCCACACTAAACACAAGCGTAACAGTATCAACGCCCGTGTGCAACCACTATTTTCGGCTCACCAAGAGTCGCCCGTCGAGTCAAAAATGAAAGCCGAGCGCCGCCACCAGCGACGCCCGGACCATTCACCGACCGGCAAAGCTCCATCCACCAATCGGATATTCGAATTCTCAATGTGCGATCGGAAATTGTTAGTGTGTTGCCGACTTTGGAGGCTGGAGCCAGCTCGGTGTCGGCGTTGTCCCTGCGGGAGCCGCTGGGCCACTGGTTGGGCCGTTCAGGTTCGTAATTCGTGTGACGCGAGGTTTGACCTCGACATCGTCATCCCCGGCTCTGGGGGCTTGCGGGCCGACTTTGCACTGGCCCGTATAGACGGCGCCCTCGGCGACGATGATCGCGGCTGCGGTGATATCGCCTTTGACCTTGGCTTTGCCGGTCAGGCTAAGTCGTTCGCGGGCAAGGACATCGCCTTCAACTGTGCCATCGATGATGACGGATCGTGCTTCGACGGAGGCTTTGCAGAGCGCGCCTTCGGCGATGTGGATCTCGGCCTGACTGACCATCCGGCCTTCGAACTGGCCGAAAACCTTGGCGGATTGGTCGAGGGACAGCTCGCCCTTGAATTTCGCGTCGCGGGCGATGATCGTTACGGTGTTGTCGTCGGTTGCCATGATCTGTCTCCGGTTCCAGTCTTGCTGGCCGCCCAATCTGGGCCTAAGCCAAGCGTAGTCGGCTCACCACGGCTATCGGCCCCGATCGACCGGCGGCATTGGACTTTCCGGGGTATGCATTCGTCCTATAACTGTCTCCACGGTCACCGGATGTGAATCTAGGCGATTCCGTCTCTCGAACGCCGGGCGTGACACGGCACTACCGGTTGACGACGACCTGCGTGATTCAAGCTCCGCTCGGGGAAGTGTTCGGTTTTTTTGCTGAGGCTGGGAACTTGGAACGGTTGACTCCTCCCTGGCTTGGGTTTGAGATTCTCACGCCCGGTCCTCTGGAGATTGCGAGAGAGTCGTTGATCGACTATCGGATCCGCCTTCACGGGATTCCCATCCGGTGGCGGACTCGCATCTCGGTCTGGGAACCGAACAAGCGGTTCGTGGATGAGCAGGTTCGTGGACCTTACGCAATGTGGCGGCATGAGCATCGTTTCGAAGAGACCGTCACGCAGTTGGGCGATCCAGCGGTGCGGATGACCGACGACGTCGCATATGCGTTGGGGTGGGGCTGGGCGGGGAGGTTGGCCCACCGAGTGTTTGTTCGGCGTGACCTCGAGAAGATCTTTGCGTATCGGGAACGTGTGATCGGGGAGGTGTTCGCGAACAGGCTATCGTGAGGAATGCAGGTTTACGCGTGCGGGTTCTTGTTCTCAGATGATCGCAAGCGGGTGGTGCTGATCCGGAAGAATCGCCCAGCGTGGCAGGCGGGCAAACTCAACGGAGTGGGCGGAAAGCTCGAGCCGGGAGAGACGCCCTTGGAGGCGATGAGGCGTGAATTCCGCGAGGAGGCGGGCCTCGATGTTCGCGATTGGCGAAGGTGCTTTGTGCTTCGTGGCGAGCCGTCGCCGGCCGATCCTCGAGGGTGGGAAGGTCACTTTTTTTGCGCGACTGGGGACGTGGATGCGTGCCGCTCGCGGACGGATGAAGGGATCGAACTGCACCTCACGGCGGCGGTACCAACGGACACAATCCCGAATCTGCGGTGGATGATCCCGATGATTCTCGACGACGGCGTGTTCAAAGATCGTGCGTACGAGCTCGAGGTGTGCCGATGAACCTGCGTGTTGCTGTACTTTCGCGGATGGCCTGGTTGAGCGTGGCGATGATCGTGGCGGCCATGGTGGTTGCGATGCGTTGGCAAGGCCGCGTGTGGGTGTCGACGTCGGGAAAGGTCGCTTTGTGGCACGGCGACGTTTGGTCGAGCGAGTGTTCGCAGCAGCTTTTCGATCCGTACAGCCTCACGCACGCGTCGCACGGGTTTATCTTTGCAGGTTTAACGTGGTCGGCGCATCGGCTGCTTGGACGCAGGCAGGGTTGGGAATGGCTCGGCGATGTGCGTTGGAGATTCGCACTCTCGATCCTGGTGGCGGCGGGGTGGGAGATCCTCGAGAACTCCCCGATGGTGATCGAGAGATATCGGACGGCGACCATGTCGCTCGACTATCTCGGCGATAGCGTGCTCAACGCGGTAGGCGACCTGATCTCGTGCTCGATCGGGTTCGTGATTGCGCGGCGGTTGGGGCTGTGGAAGACGGCGGTGTTGTTTGCGGCGGTGGAGCTGGTGCTGCTCTGGCTCATCCGCGACAACCTCGCGTTGAACGTGGTCATGCTGATCCATCCCATCGACGCGGTACGTGAGTGGCAGTCGGCGTTGGCTCCGCGCTGAAAGACGCCGGATATGCTCGGGGCGGTGCTGGCGGTGTGGAAGGGCCGAGAACCGTCCGAAGGGGGCCGCATGCTCGGAACTGATGCAGAGCGCGGGGCGGAGCGTCGATGGTGTGGTTCGTGTACCTTCGAGCGCTCCACGACGTCCGGCGGCACTTTGCGAGCATCAAGCCCAAACGGGACGTGCTATGTGAGTTGATGGTGATCCGCCTGATCTCTTCGAGCCCGGCGTTCCGCGAGTATGCGGCGGGCCGTGAGGCAGCCGTGGCCACCGAAATGGCGAGGGTGCTTCGGATTGTTGTCAACAACTCACGCAACCTGGAAGAGTGGTGGGAGTTACTCGAAGAACTCGGTGCTCGATTAGGAGCCATGGGCCTTGCTGTGGGCGCGTCGAACAGTATCTCTCGGGTATTGGAGGGAGCGCTGATTGACGGGGTGTCGGCGACCGAGCCCGAGGTCGAGGCGTGGCGGATATTCGTGGGCGCGGCTTGGGGCGGGATGCTGCCCGGAATCGTTCACGCTCAGAAGAAGCGTTTGGCGGCGTAAGCCGCCGCGAGCGCCAAGAATGCCTCATGCTCATCCGCGACGCGGTAGAAGATGATCTGCCCGGCATCTTCGAGATCTACGATCGCGAAGTGTTGCACGGCACATGCACGTTCGACGCGGAGCCCAAGAGCGCACAGCAGCGGCTGGATTGGCTGGGTTCGCACGCTCCGCCGAAGTATCCCGCGCTCGTGTGTGTTGAGCCGGACCACGGTGGTTCGCGAGTTCTGGGCTGGGTATCGTTGTCGCCCTGGTCGGCGCGGTGCGCGTACGCGCGTGCCGCTGAGAGCAGCGTGTATGTGCATCACTCGTGCCGCGGTCGGGGTGTGGGGCGCGCGTTGATGGAGCGCGTTTTCGATCGGGCGAAGAGTCAGAGTGTGGCGGTCGTGCTCGCGCGGATCGTGGAGGGGAATCCGGTGTCGTTGAAGCTTCACGAAAGGATGGGGTTCTCAACGGTTGGTGTCATGCACCGCGTGGGCGAGAAGTTCGGTCAGATACTGGATGTTCGGTTACTGGAAAGGCACCTGGACGAGGCCTGAGCAACACCCGCGTAAAGGGCGGGCGAGGGCGATCGTCAGCGGGTGGCTTCGTCGGCGTGGTCGATGCGGCGCCAGGCTTCGTCAACCGGCGAGGACCCGGCAGCAGCGTCTTTAATGAGCGCGGCAACATCGCCTCCGCGATCATGGAACCAGATGGTGGAGAGGTCGGCGCGAAGCACGTTGCAGCCGACTTCATGGTTGTAATCGTTGAACGAACGGAGTCCGTCGGAGACCAGAGCGGTTCGTGCGGGCTGGATCCGGAAGAGCTGGCGTTGCCCGTCGGGCGCGCCGCGGTATTGGAAGTTCGAGAAAATGTCGGTGACGTCAGCGACGTCCCAGCTCGCAGCGTAGAGCGAGAAAGGGTGCTCGCCGCGGTGGGAGGGACAGTAGTAGACCCGTGGGCCCAAGAGGAATCCGCCCTCGTGGAGAAGACCCATCCCGTCCCACTGAGTTGAAACGCGCCGCCCGGCGAGTTTTTCGAGACCGATGCGGGTCATCATCATGTCGCGGCTTGAGGCCTGGCCGCGGTCGGGTCGGAAGAAGCTTGAAGGGATCATTCCCTTTCGCTCGTCGGCATAGGACGCAATCCCGAATCCTTGCTGGCGCAGGTTCGAGATGCAGACGGTACGACGGGCGGTTTCGTGAACGGTGCCGAGTGCGGGGAGAAGAATCCCGATGAGCAGGCCGATGACCGCGATGGAAACCAAGAGATCAAGAAGAGAAAACGCGCGACGATGGCACCGAGCCGAGCGGCATCGCTCGGCTCCTGCTTCGACGCATCGCATCTGTTCATCTTGATTGACCACGAGCGACTCCACGAACCCGCCCACACCGTTTAGAGAGGATAAACCTCAGCTTCGGTGCGACCATCCTACTTGTTTTCGGTCGAAAGTGCAAACAAGATTTAGATCGGAATTCGGAAACCACCTTATATGGTGGTTAATATACGAACAAATTACGATCAGGTCTGCGAGTGGTTATCAGGAAAATGGAAGGGTGGGCTCACGGATGATGCAACAGCAGGAGCTTTGGAGGCGAATCGACGGGAGAAGAACCTGCCGAATGTGTGGACAACGTGTGATTTGTTCGAGCGGCGGGCGAGAATATCCCGAGACTACAGGAGTTGAGGCGATCGCCGGGTGGCGATGGGCAGAGCCAAAAGGACCGGAGTGAACCGACGCGGGGAGGCGGACAGGGTTCTCGATGGGCGACAGGCAGGATCAGAACGAGCGTGATCGGCAGATGATGCAGCGGATCGCCGCGGGCGACGATGCGGCGTTAAAGCTGCTGTACGAGCGTTTCGGGTCGCTGGTGTACCGGATGGCGTTTCAGGCGGTGCCTTCGAAGGGTGAAGCCGAGGACGCGGTTCAAGAGATCTTTGTTCGATTGTGGAGGACCGCAGGGCGGTATGACCCGGCGCGAGCGGCGTTGGTGACATGGGTGATTCTGATCTCGAGGCGTCAGCTGGTAGATCGGATGAGGCGAACGAGGGCGCGGATCAAGCCTTCGGCGCTCGACGAAGCTGCGGGGTTGTCTGTGGCGGATCGTGAGATACCGGTGGGGGCTGGAGAGACAGAAGAACGGATGGCGGCGATGATGAAGAAGATTGAATCGCTGCCTGACTTGCAGAAGACGGTGATCAAGCGGGCGTATTTGGGTGGCCAGACGCTCCGCCAGATCGGTGAGGAACTGAACACGCCACTTGGGACGATTAAATCGGCGCTGAGCCGGGCCTTGATGAGGCTTCGCGAGCGAACGAGCGAGGAACTACCGACATGACACTTCAGGAACTCTTGGAACACGCACAGTTGGACGCACTTGGGCTTCTAGACGAGGAAGATCACGAGCCGTTCGAGGCGGCGTTCCGCGCTGCGCCGGCGGAGGTGCAGGGGCAGATCCGCCGCGAGCAGCAGAGGCTGTGCGTGGTGGATCCGCTGCTGCCGGAGGTGGCGCTGCCAGGTGGGTTGTGGCCCAGGGTGCAGGAGGCGGTGTCCAAAGCTCGTCTGGAGTCGCTGCTGGGGGCGTCGCAGGCGCACGAGGCGCAGGATCGCGTAGCGAGGGCGCTTCCGATGATGCGTTCGCGCGTGGTGCATCGGGCGTGGCGGGCAGGGGCGATCGGGTTTGGCACGGCGGCGGTGGTTCTGGGCGCTGTGCTGCTGAACGTGAGCATGACGCACCGCCAGCAGATGGTCAACGCGGAGCGTGACGCGCGGTCGCTGGCGATCGCGGAGGCGTTCGGGAGGCCTTATCTTTCGGGGCAGTTGTTCGACAAGAGCACGGAGCAGTCGTTGTTTGTGGCGGTGGGCGCGGAGAGCCCGAACAAGGCGGCGATCTTCAGCAACGCGAGCTGGGATAAATCGGTGCTGTACACGCAGGCGGTGGCGTCGCGGCCCGGGCAGTCGATCCGCCTGGTGGTGCTCGATGCGCAGGGGAACGTGCTGCGGGAGCTTGCCGAGTTCGAATCCACCGGCGGGTTGGTCCACAAGGAACTCGACCTGCGGGGCGTGGAGATGTCGCAGTTGGCGCTCGTGTCGGCCCCCAAAGGGATGCCCGCGGGCGAGGGCACCGTCATCATGCGGATGGCGTAAGGTCGCGGGGCCGCTTCAGCCGTTGGCGCCGATGTCGCGCCGGACCTGCATGCCGGGGAACTTGATTTTGTCGACGGCCTGGTACGCGCGTTCGCGTGCCAGGCGGACGCCGTCGCCCAGGGCGGTGACGCCGAGCACACGGCCGCCGGCGGTGACGAGCTGGCTGTCGAGGTCGCGTTTGGTCCCGGCGTGGAAGACGCTGACGCCGGGCAGGTGCATGGCGGCGTCGATGCCCTCGATGACGACGCCGGCCTTTGGCTTGTCGGGGTACCCCTCGGCGGCGATGACGACGCAGCAGGCGGCGCGTTCGTCCCATTCGACGTTGACCTGATCGAGCGTGCCGTCGCAGGTGGCGAGCATGAGCTCGATGAGGTCGCTTTTGAGGCGGGCCATGAGGGGCTGGCACTCGGGGTCACCGAACCGGCAGTTGAATTCGAGGACTTTGGGCCCCGCGGGGGTGAGCATGATCCCGGCGAAGAGCACGCCGTGGTAGTCGATGTCCTCGCGTTTGAGGGCGTCGACGGTGGGGACGAGGATCTCGGCCTCGATGACGGCCATGGTTTTCTCGTCGATGGCTCTGCTGGGGCAGATGGCGCCCATCCCGCCGGTGTTGGGGCCTTGGTCGTGGTCCTGGAGTCGTTTGTGGTCTTGGCAGGGGGGCAGAACGAGGATGGACTTGCCGTCGGTGATGGCGAGCACGGAGACTTCGGGCCCTTCGAGGCGTTCTTCGATGATGCACTGGCGGCCGGCGTCGCCGAATTCCTTACGGACCATGATGCGGTCGATGGCGTCCATGGCGGCGGCGAGGGTGGCGGGGACGAAGACGCCCTTGCCTTTGGCGAGCCCGGAGGCCTTGATGACGGGGAGGTCGGCGCGTGGGGAGAGGTAGGCCTTGGCGACGGCGATGGCCTCGCGCTGGATCGAGAGTTCGTCCGGGGCTTTGACGAGCCCGGTGTCTTTGATGATGGTGATGTCGGCGGTGGCGAAGCTTTTGCGGTGGGTGAGGGCGATGCCGACGCGGACGAGGGCGTCGATGGCCATGCGGCGGCGTGCGGGCTCGCGGACGGCGGTGGCGCGGAGCAGCAGCGAGGTCACGACGTCGTCGTCGTGGACGCGGCTCTCGACGAACTGCCGGGCGTTCTCGGGGTCGGTGAAGGTGCGGCCGTCGGCGGTGGGGACGCTGGCGGCGCGGAGGAGCTGCTTGGCCCAGGCTTTGTCGGCCTCGATCTGGGCGCCCTCTTTGGTGGGACCGAAGACTCGGCGGCCCGGGGCGGCGAGCTTGTCGGCGTACCCCTCGGCGAGGGGGTCTTCGGGCCCGATGACGACGAGCCCGATCTGTTTTTTGTCGCAGAACTGCTGGAGGCGGTAGATCTCGCGGATGTTGACGGGGACATCGACGGGGTGCCCGAGGCGGCTGAGCCCTGGGTTTTCGGGATGGGTGACCCAGAGCTCGCCGAGCCTTGGGGATTGGCGGAGTTTCATGGCCAGGGCGTGCTCGCGGCCGCCGCCGCCGATGAGGAGGACATTGACTCGTTCGCTCATGAGGGGCGATGGTAGGGGCGGGCGGGAGGCCACAGGGTCGAATGGCCGGATGATCGAATGAAAGGGCCCCGCGCGGCGCGCGGGGCCTTGGGGCTTTCATCGGATACTTGGACTGTGCGGCGATGCTCAGGCCGCCAGCTTCATCTCGGCAAAGCCGTTGCCGCCGACGCCGAACTGGACGACGAACTGATCGCTGGCCTCGCCGGCCTGGGTGCCGCGGTAGCCCTGGATGATGTACGTCGCGCTGGAGGTGCCGAAGGGGAGGGTGTCGTCGACGAAGGACTTGCTCCCGGTGTTGCCGATGATGGTGTAAACGTCATCGCCCGCGAGTTTGCGGCGGACGTTGAAGTAGACGCCGCTGCTGGCGGCGGCGTTGGTGGCCTTCCACTTGAGGACGATGGCCCCCTCGGTGCTGAGGGTGACGGTGAAGTCGTTGGGCTGGCCCGGCGCGGGGCGCGGGGCCGGGGGCGCGGGCGGGTCGATCTGGGCGAGTGAGTAGACGGCGGGGTTGTTGGAGGTCTGGGCGAAGGCGCGGATGGCCTTGACGAGGTCGGCCCCGGAGTTGCGCAGCGCGCCGATGGCGGTGCGGAAGTTGACGGTGGCGGCCTTGGCGGCGTTCTTGGCGTTCTGCTGGGCGGTGTAGGTGTTGCGAGCGGCCTTGGTGGCCGTGTCGAGCGCGGTCATCTGGGCGGGCGTGAGCCCGATGGTCGCCGGCGCGGCGTTCCAAACGGGGTAGTGGAACTCGAAGAACTGGATCACGTCGATGTCTTTGACTGGAACCGTGGACATGCGTCCCACCTTTCTGATGCCCGGAGCCGGGCGGCCCGGGGCGAGCGTGACACGCCGCGGGGCACACGCCGAGCGAACGGTCGGTGGAAGAGATCGGCGGCTGGCGGGCACTTCTTGACGGCGGCG
>Ga0209573_1003152_pt1 | contig 18899 bp, 15 predicted proteins | sample TNRBio252014_DNA_FD_185870 | JGI IMG/M metagenome (GOLD analysis project Ga0209573, IMG submission 185870) | Wastewater treatment Type I Accumulibacter community from EBPR Bioreactor in Madison, WI, USA - TNR Reactor_6/25/2014_ DNA (SPAdes)... | ecosystem: Engineered > Bioreactor > EBPR >...
TCCTTCTCTATGATCTGCCCAGCGCCGACCTGCAGGACCTCGCTCACTTCAGCCGCGCCAAGCAGGACAGTTACCCTGGTTTCACCAGCCGGGACGACGGTCGTCACTTGACCATAATTGGCCGAGGATTCGCCCTCGCCCGGATAGTCGATTATGATTTGCGCATCGCCGTCAATCTCGGCCCCCGGCGCGGGCCTGGCGCGCAATGTGATCTCGCCTGCATCAAGCACAAAGACCGGCGCTGTTACCTTGTCTGCCGTCAGCGACACCTTTTGGTCGGCGGCCTTTGCGTTGCCGCTCTCGCTTGACACAATATAGTCGCCCGGCTCCAGCGAGCTCTTGAAGCCGTTGTAACCCATGTCGACGGACTCACCCCTGGCGCCAGACGCATCCACTTTGAACACCTGATAATGCACATCGATGGTCGGCTTGGGTCCATCAGCTTTCAGCACGGTCGTTGGCGCCAAATTGTATTCAACCTTGGCCGGCGCAGGAGCTGGGGCTGGGGCTGGCGCGGGCGCGGGCGGAGGAGCGGGGGGGGCGACAACCACCTTCAACGCATCTTCGAGAGCCTTTTCGTCGCCGGCCTGAATATATTTGCCACCGGTATTTTCGGCCAGGCAGGCAACCTGCTTGCCCTCTTCCGCGGTCAGGCCGAAACCGACGACATGAGCCGTGAAGTCGACACCCGACTGCTCCAGTTCCTTGCCCAGCGCACAAGGGTCGGCGTTGCAGGTTTCAATGCCGTCGGTAATCAGGATGACGGTCGATTTGTCCTCGGTGTATTTCAGGTCCTCGGCGGCCTTCTTCACGGCGGCCGAAAGCGGCGTTTTGCCAAGGAATTTCATCGAATCGGCGGCGCTTGCAATGGCGGCTGCAGTTCCCGCAGCGGGCGGCACGACAAGTTCGATGTCCTCGCAACTGCCCTTTTCCCGATGACCATAGGCCATCAACCCAAGCTCCATGTCGGCGGGCACGGTTTGCAGCACTTTCTTCAGCGTCTCGCGGGCGATTTCCAGCTTCGGCTTGCCGTCGATCTGGCCCCACATGGAGCCTGATGCGTCCAGCACGATGATGGCGCGCTCGGCGGCGTGAACCGCGCTGGCCAGTCCAGCCAAAAACAGAAATGGCAGCAATATCCGCGCAAACGCCCTCATGAATCCCCTCGCTTTCACCAAATGAGACCGGAACGCTAGAGGATCAAAACCTGTTCGACAATGCTTGTGGTCGACATAAACATGATGTCGTGCGCTTCGCCTTCAGGTTGCCCACGATCCTTGTCGCGCCAAATCAATAGGTCGTGCGGCGCTCTTCGCTCGGCGGACGGCCAAACTGCAACCGGTAACTCTGGGCAAAATAAGAGTGTGAGGTGAAGCCGGTCGACACTGCGACATCGAGGATCGGCAGGTTGGTCTGGCGCAGCAATTCACGCGCCCGCTCCAGCCGCAGGCGCATATAATAACGCCCGGGCGTCACATTCATGTGGCGCAGGAACAACCGCTCAACCTGCCGCACCGACAAACCGACAGATTTCGCCAGTTCGGCGGCTGACAATGGTTCGTCAAGACAGTCGGCCATCAATTCGACAACGCGGCGCAGTTTCTCGGATTTGCCCGACAGATCGCGTTCGGGACCGACCCTTTGGCGATCGTCGGCGGATCGAATGCGCTCATGCTGAAACTGGTTGGCGACTGCGTTGGCCAGCGCCGAGCCAAAATCCCGCCGCACAATTTCCAGCATCAGGTCAATCGAGGTCGTCCCGCCAGCGCAAGTGTAGCGCTTGCGGTCGATCTCGTAGACATGGCCGGTACATTCGACATTTGGGAACCGCTCCATGAAACCGGCGCGGTTCTCCCAGTGAATCGTGCAGCGATAGCCGTCCAGCTGGCCGGCTTCCGCCAACAAATGGGACCCCACTGACAGCGCTCCGAGCGACCCGCCGCGCCGGCCAAAGGAGCGCAGCGCCGACAGAATTCTGGCCTTGCCCGGAAATTCCGTCGTCAAGCCAACGCAGACAAACAGAAGATCAAGCGGCGGCAGAGCGCCCACGGCATGCTCCACCTTGATCGACAATCCGTTGGACGCGTCAACCGGTTCGCCATTGTGGGAGATGGTGGTCCAGGCGTAGAAATTTCGGCCCAGCAGCCGGTTGGTCGAACGCACCGTATCAATCGCCGCCGCCAGGGAAAACATCGAGAATTTGTCAACGATCAGAAAGCCCAACTGCCGCCCATGCGGCGCGTCCACGGGATTGGGCAGGTCCAGCTTCTTTGGCGGGTCGATGAGTACCTTCGCCATATGCTAGAAGATGGGCCGCGGCTGGCCGCTGGCCAGACAGGCGGCCGAAAGCGTGTTGGCCATCAGCATGGCGATTGTCATCGGGCCGACGCCCCCGGGGACCGGCGTAATCGCGCCTGCAACCTGGCTGGCAGTCGCAAAATCCACGTCGCCGGTCAGTTTGGCCTTGCCATTTTGATGTGCGCCAACTCGGTTGATGCCAACGTCGATAACGGTCGCTCCGGGCTTGATCCAGCCGCCTTCGATCATGCGAGGCCGGCCGACAGCGGCGACAAGGATATCGGCCTGCCGGCAAACTGCTGGAAGATCGATGGTCCGGCTATGCGCAACGGTGACGGTGCAATTGGCTGCTAACAACAGGTTCGCCATCGGCTTGCCGACAATATTCGAGCGGCCAACCACAACCGCATTGAGGCCCGACAGATCACGCCCGCGCGCCCGTTCGATCAGGATCATGCAGCCGGCGGGCGTACAGGGCACAAAGGCCGTGGCCAGGTCTCCGGCGGCTACCTTGCCAACATTCACATAAGAAAACCCGTCGACATCCTTGGCCGGTGAAATCGCCTGGATGACCGCCAATGCGTCAATCTGTTTGGGCAGCGGCAGTTGCACCAGAATGCCGTGGATCGCCGGATCGGCGTTGAGGCGATCAATGAGCGTCAAAAGATCGGCCTGCGCGGCATCGGCAGGCAGCTCATGCTTGACCGAATGAAAACCGCAGTCTTGCGCAGTCCGTTCCTTGGAGCCGACATAGACCTGGCTCGCAGGATCTTCACCAACGATCACCACCGCAATGCCGGGGCGCGCTCCGGTCTGCGCGATCAACTGCGGCGTCAGCCGCTTTACCTGTGCGATCACCTCTTCTGCGACAGCCTTGCCATCAAGTATGTTGGTCATTCGATCGTCCGCTGCTTCAGGTCGTTACCCGATGAGAGATCGCATATTGCGAGAAATATCGCAGCGCAATGCTGCGCCCGCGTCACGTCATGCCGCAATTGTCGGGTGACCGGCCTAAAAATAGCGGCGGCGCGTGCGGCTTTCCATCAATTCGCGCACCGCATAGCGAAACTCGCGCAGCGATTCGGTGATTTCAGCGATGGTCTCCGGCGACTGGCGCTGGGGGTGTTGTGGCGCTTCCGCCCAATGATGCTCCGCCGGGCGCGCAGACGGCGGATAGGGTGATTGAGGCGCGTAGCCGGGATGGACCGGGACAGCAGCCCCATATGCCCGTTCGTCATCGCGCGGGTAGACGGGATAGCGTTGGGGCTGGGCTTGATATGCGGGCGGCATTGGCTGGCCATAGGCTGGGGCCTGCGGCGGATAGGGCGGATATCCGCCAGGCGCAGGCTGTTGATACATCGGCGCGTAGGGCGGCGGCTGCACATATGTCAGCGGCGCGTAACCTGGATGAGCAGGCTGTGGGTAAACCGGATAAGCGCTGTGCGGATGCACTGGCGCTTCTGCAGCGGCTTGCGGATAGGGCGCGTAACCCGGCGCGCGGGGCGGATAAGTCATGGAAGCATCCTTGTCAGATTCGACGGCTGCGGGTTTGGTTTTGACGTCAGCGTTTGGCTTGGCGCGCCGCATCAACGCCGCGATGCGGTCCTTGATGGTTGACGCCTCGCCTGGGTCTGGAGCCGGCAAAGGCTCCGGCAGGTCGGCAAGACGGTCAGCACGCGCCCTGCGGCCAGCGCGGCTCTCACGCGCCGAGTCGCGAAGGCTGCCGATAATGCCCATGAGCCCGCCAATCGCCAGGCCGGAAAGCAGGCCAAGCAGCGCCCCTGTGATGACGGTCGTGACGCGCGAACCGCCGGTTGGATCAAGTGGCGGAAAGGCTTGAGAGATGACGCTTATATTGGCCGAATTGATGCCTTTTTGCTCACTGGTTTCCTGGGCCCGCAGCAGAAACGATTCATAGACCTGCCGCTTGGCCTGAGCGTCACGCTCAAGTTCACGCAGCGCCACCTGGCCGTTGCTGAGATCTCCCTGACGAACCTTGAGCTGCGCCAGCCGCGCTGCGAGATCCTGCTCAAGCTGAACCGACCGCTTCAACTCGGTCTGAATCTGGGAAACAATCCGGGTCAGTTCAGCCGCAATCTGTCCGCGGACCGCCGACACCTGGGCCTGTGCTGACTGATAGGAAGGGTGGCGTGGGCCAAGCCGGACTGACAGTTGGTCGGCCTCCTGCCGGGCGCTGGCGTATTGCGCGCGCAATCCTGTCATGACGGACGATTGCGCGCCCTCCGGCAACGCGCCGCCTATTGCAGCGTCAGGATCGACGGCGCGCGCCGATGTTGCACGCGCGTTCAGCTCCAGCGTGCGGGCGCGGGCGACAGACAACTGGTCATTCAGCTTGATGATTTCGTCATCTGTGATCAGCCTGCCCTGAGCGTCAACAAGATCATTTTCCGCCTTGAATTTCTCAACCTTCTGCTCGGCGGCTTCGACTTCCTTGCGCAATACCTCAAGACGCCCCATCAACTCGTCATTGGCCCGGCCAAACTGGTCGGACTGCATCTCGCCCGACGTCTTGACGAAAACATCGACAACGGTGTTGGCGATCAGCGCCGACTTGTCCGCGTCCTTGGTTTTCATGCTCACCAATACGATGAACGTCTTTCCGGCGCGAGCGACAGACAGTCCGTCAGCCAGATTGCTTATGACAATGGCGCGGCGGCGGCCGGGGTCAGTGGTTCCGTCCGAGCGCGTCAACAGACTGCGCACGATTGTGATCGGATTGAGCGACAGGCCGCCCGCAGTTCCGTTAAACTCGGGATCGCTCTCGAGATTGAGCTGCTCGACCACTTTGTTGAGCACTGTCCCAGATGTCAGCACGCGCATCTGGTTCTCGACGATCGCGATGGTTGAATCGGACGGCAGTCCGTTAATATCGGTTAGGCCGCGATCAACGATTTTCAGGTCGCGCGGATCAATCAGCAATTCGGCGATGGCCTCGTATTTTTTCGGCGTCGACAACGCCATAAATACGCCGGCCAATGCGCCCAAGAGCGTCAACAGAACGATCAGCGCCCTGGCGTCAATGATGCCGCGTATGACCCGGAACGGATCGATCAGCGGCTTCCAAAGCTCTTCCTGTTCGTTTGTGCGCCCGTCAGCCTTGCGTTGGTCGTAGGAGGCGGTCGCCCCACCATCATCAAACGCAACCTGGCGGGGCGACAACTCGCGCATCCGGGCAGCAACAAACGCGTCGGTTGTCCGGGCGCTTGAAGCGGCGCGCGCGGCATCGGCGGCAGCCTGGCTTGAAGCCAGGCGCGCAGCGTCGATCTCCGCTTCCTGGCGCGCCAACATATTTTCAATTCGTTCCAGCGCCGACTTTTCGTCTTTCGGCGGCTCCGACAAAGGCGGGGCAGACTGAGCCGCCGGGCGCGCCTTTCGCTTCCACACTCTTTCGATCAGACCCGGCATGGCCTGCGGAGCAGCCGGGTCACCGGCGGGGCCGCCAACACGCGCGGCTTCGGTCTCCGCCTGAGCCTCCACCAGCGCAGCCTGCATAGCGGCAAGCTCAGCACTGCGCAGCTCCGCAGTGCGCGCTTCGGCTGCGCGCGATGCGCGCGCTTCGGCATGACGTTCAGCAGCCGAAATTTCCGGCGCCGCCTCCAGAATAGACCGCGTCCGGTTGCGCTCCTCTTCGAGGGCGCGGCCGAGCGTCAGCAGGGAGCCTCGCGCCCCGCGTTCGTCGCGTTCCTCTTGGTCGCTCTTCATTATCGCCGAAATTACCACTTACGCGCCCCGGGGAAATTGGGCCATCCGTTAAGGCACGCTAAAGAGGCATGGGAAACAAATCGTTAATATTCGGCTCCACGGCGAGGAAATCGGCGGGCTCCAACGCCGCGTTAAACTTTGCCGCATATAGCTGGTTGCGATGACGGACCTGACCGGCACACCACAGGCGGGAGCGGCCGCCCGATTGCGCGCCATTTTGAGCGAACGGCGCGGACTTGTGCGCGACTATCTGGCCGCGATCAGCGGTTCTGCCGGCCGGCTCGTCTTTTCGCTGATCTATTTTCTGGCGCTTGCCAACGGATTGTCGCTTGGCGATTTCGGCCTATTCGCTACCGCCTCTGCCGCCGGGATCATGCTATCGCGCCTGCTCGCCTTCGGCTTCATAGCGCCGCTCTATCGCACCGCCACCGTCCGGCCCCGTTTGATCGGCGTCTATACAGGCGGCTTCATCCTGCTGGGTGTGGCGTCCCTGCCGCTCATTGCACTGGCGGCTCTGGCGACGTGGACGTTATTCTTCGCGGCAACGCTGCCACTCGGTGTTTTCGCCGCCATTGTTGCTTCCGAAGTCTTGCTCGGACGACCAGGCGAAGCCGTAACGATTGTCAATAACGGCATGGGGCGCTTTGGGCGCGGTTCGTTCCTGACCATCTTCGCCGTTGTTTGCCGCACCGTGGCGGCTGTCGCCTTCATATTAACGGCGACAAGCGATCTCGCGACCTGGACCTGGTATTACCTCGCAGGCAATAGCCTCGGTCTGATTGTTGCTGCAACCTTCTTCTATCCCCGCCAACGGATTCGATTTGTCCCCAAACTCTACTGGCGCCGGCTATCGGACGCGTTGTCAGTGGCGGGCTCCGAGGTGCTCTTTTATCTGCAGAGTGAGTTGGACAAATTTGTTGTACTCGCCTTTGGCGGCGCACAACTGGCCGGGCTCTACGCCATCATCATGCGGCTGGTCGAGCTGACAGCGATCCCGATCCGAACCTTCAACATGATGCTGGTGCAGAAGATGATGCGGATGCCACAGCTGCTGGCCAAGTTGAAGACGCGGGTCACCATCGAGGTCGCGATCATGGCTGTCTCCACTGCCGGCATATCCTGTCTCGCTTTGATACTGCACTTCTATCCAACATTACTCGGCCGAAATATTTCCGAGGCTGCGCCGCTGGTCATGCTTGTGCTGCTCATCCCGGGCTTTCGCAATCTGGTCGAGTATCACGCCGAAATACTGTTTGCGCGCGGCCAGACCTTTGTGCGCGCCATCAACCTGGCGATCCTCACGGCAGTGAAAGGCGGAGCATTGGCTGCGGTGCTGATGGCTACGACCCAGCCGAAGCCTTTGATCATAGCGTTGACCGGCGTGTTCGGGCTGCTTTATCTGACATCGGCTGTGCTGACCTACCCGGCGCTCAACAGGCCAGTGCGCCGCGTTTGATCGGCTCGGAGCTAAAGCCCCAACGCGCGGCGTAGCTGACCGACATCAGTACCAATGAAGGACTGCATGCCAATAGCGACCTGACCAGGACCCATCGAGCCGATAAACTGATTGATCTCATCGCCTGTCATCGGCGTTCCATTCCAGTGCACCCGGCAAAACTCGTTTGATTCAACGAAGTGATGCGCGCCTCCGGTCACCTCGTCGACATAACGGCCATAAAGCGTGCACTCGGAGAACTTACGGTCGGATGCGATCGTTTCCAACCAACCCTTGCCGCTCACCAGCTCAATATGCCGGCGCATGGCGCGAACGGTGTCGCGCCGCCAGGCAATTAATGTGTTTATATAGTCGAAACCTGACGTTTTCGGCGCGGCGATGCCCAGAATCCGCGCGGCGTTCGCCTGCCACAGGTGATCATCCGGGGCCGGAACATGGCCTGCGTCGCTAATGCGGCGGTAAAGCCTGATATCATTGCCTCGATTAAACGCCGAAAGGCTGAAGGGCCGCAGGAAGGCGACGTCGGAATCGCAATAGACCAGCACCTGCTCGTCCAAGTGTTCGGCGATGGCGATGCGGCGCAGTTGCTGCACATGCCAGCCGCGCAACGGCTTGGTCCATGGGCTCAGCCAAATTCGGCGTTTGAAACCGCTGCTCGGGTCAGAAAACGGCCGTAGCCAGGATGGCAGTAGGTCGCGCTCGTCGACAACGATGCGGCGGGCTGTCTCCAACGCCTTGAACTTCTGGACGTCCCGGCTTTCGACCAGCAGAAGATGCCTGAACGAACCCTCTACATGGCGGTCCATCGTCTCGCACAAGAGCCTGCATCGCTCGAAATCGGGCGCATAACTGGCTGTCACCACGCAGGCGGTCAGGTTTTGCGCGCCGGCCGGGGCCTTTCGGCTCGAAGATTGGGCATGGACATTCATCGGCCCACCCGTTCACGCATCCATTGCCGACCGAGCCGGGCCAGGAATAGCGGGTTTCCGACAATGTAGCGCGCCCATAACCGGCGCGGTTCAATGATCAACCTAAACAGCCATTCAAGACGCGCCCCGCGCATCCATTGCGGGGCGCGCGGCACTGCGCCACTCAAAAAATCGAACAAGGCGCCAACCGCAATAGCAAGCGTTGTGTGGCAGGAAGACAGCCGCTCAATCCAGAACTCCTGGCGAGGTACGCCCATGGCGACCAGCAAGATGTCAACCGGCGTATGTTTGAGGCGAGCCAGTATCCCGGCCTCCCCGGCCTGGTCAAAAAAACCGTCACTGATGACCTCGAAATGATGTTGCGGCGCCATCCTCGCCAGTCTGTCGGCGGCAGCCTCGACATTGTCCCTGACGGATCCAATCAGTCCGATCGTCAAGGTTCCGGGCAGATGCTGAATCAGCGCCGGGACAAAGTCCGTGCCATTGAGGTTTTCGGGAAACTGGGCGCCGTAAAGCGCCTTCGAGGCGATATCGACCCCGAAGCCGTCTGGAAGCACCAGGAAATCCGCCATCGCCGCGCGAAAGGCGTCGTTCTCGTTGGCCACGTTTGCGGAGAAGGCGTTGAGGAAGCCAACCTTGGTGAAGCGGCGCGCCGATATGCGCTGCGCCAGCAGATCAAAGGCCGAAGCACGGTCTATCGCGACAACTTGCACGCCCAGAATATCGCGCTGGGGCAGCAGATCCATCCCAAAGCCTGATGACGCATGCAGGTTCACGCCAGAACCCCCATCCGGATGCGGTCGTCTTTCAGACCCACATGCTCCAGGCCGGCGCGGACCGCCGCGTCAAGCGCGGCGCGCTGGCCGTGATAGAAGCCCCGTCCGTCGACATCGCCTGGCGGGTCGCGGACTGCACGTTGCAGCGCGGCGGCAAAATCAACTGCTGTATCAGCTCTGGCGCAATTGACCGGCAGCGATCCGATGCCGCGCAGCGAACTGGATGTCGCGACCGCCGGCAGACCCTGCTCGAAAGTCTCGATCGTCTTTAACTGGACCCCGCTGCCGGCGCGGCTGACCAGCGGAACGACCGCCGCAGCACGCACAAAGGCCTCAGCACTGTCGACGCGACCTGCAAGCACAACGCCCGGGTGGCTGATCACAATGCCCTGCGGCACATGTCCCGCTATTCTGATGCGCAATGAGGGATCGAGATGCGGCGTCACCTCGTGAAGGAACCAGTCCAGCCCGATCCTGTTCGGTTGCCATGACCAGGTTCCGATCAGCGCCGCATCATAGTCGATCGCCCGCTTTGAAGGTGGAGATGGCGGCGTTGCGCGCGTTACCAAGGGCAAGAAAGCCGAACGCTCCGGACTTTGGACACCGAGCGGCGCACGGTCTTCCTCAGCCAGTGTAAACACAAATCGAGCTTGCGCGCACAGGCGCGCCTCATGTTCGCGAAGCAGCCGCGCCTCACGGCGATAGAGGATGCGCTGCAGGCCACTTTCCGAGGCGGCGGCGCTTTGGCCGGCAGCGGCATGCTCGACGTTGTGCGCAACAAAAATCATCGGCAAATTGCTAAAGAGATCCGGGTAGGCGCCTGCGATCTGCACCGAATTGACAACATAGGCGTCGAACGGGCCGGCGCGGCGGATCGCCTCGCGCACCTGGGCCGGCGGCGCTTCGGTCAACTTGGCGGACGCGAATGTGCGGCCAGCCGTCAACGCGCGCATCAACCAGCCTGCCTTGCGCAGTTGCGACGCGCCTTCGGTGCGTACATCGATCTCGCCCAGCACAATCGATTGGGCCGGATCAGCCGGCGCGACGCCGGGCCAGCAATAACCGAGCACAGTCACCCGCGCACCATTGCGCCGCAACGAGTCAATGATCGCCGCAGTGGCGATCTCGTAGCCCGATCCAAGTGAAGAACCAGGAACAATTGAAGTGGCGAACAACAGATGCATCAAGCCACAAATAGGCAGATCGGATGAAATTCTGCTTAAAGGACTTGTATCAATGTTGGCGATTTCGGCCTCTGGCGCGCCTGAGCATCAAGGTGTTTAACGCTCCGTTATCGTGCGCCTGATAAGGCGTGTTCGATGCTCCCGAGTGCGCCGTTGATCGCCGACTTCCCAGCCCCGCCCGACAACATCACGATTGTTGGCGCATCGGCCAATCTGCGCCGTGAAGCCATCGACATTGTCATCACCGTCCCGACCTTCAGAAGACCGCGACAACTCATTGAAACGCTCGATTCACTAGCGGCCCAGAAAACCGCCGCCCGTTTCGGCGTTATCGTAATGGAAAATGATGCGGAAGGACGCAAGGGAGCCGAGGCCGCCCTGGAGCGCCTTGGGCGCGACGACCTGGCCGGGCTGGTGCTCGTGGCCCATGAGCGCGGCAATTGCAGCGCCTACAATGCTGGCTGGCTAACCGCCCTGGAGGTCTTCCCGGCGTTCAAACGGCTGCTGGTCATTGACGATGACGAAATCGCCGAGCCCAACTGGATCGCCAGTCATCTTGAAGCTGCCGAGCGTTTCAACGCTGATGTTGTAGGCGGACCGCAGGTTCCAATCTTCGCCAATGCTTCTGACGCCCGTTGGGCGCAACATCCGGTCTTTGCACCGCCCTACCCGGCCAGCGGCCCCGTCAATGCGCTCTATTCGTCGGGCAATCTCAATATTGCGCGCCCGGTGCTTGAGGCGCTGGGCCCGACGTTTCTCGACCTTCGCTTCAATTTTATGGGTGGCGGCGACTCCGATTTCCTGAGCCGAGCGGCAGCTAACGGGTTCAGACTGGCCTGGTGTGCGGAAGCGCGGGTGACCGAGGCGGTTCCGGCCCGCCGCACCGAATTCAGCTGGGTTCGCGATCGCAGCCTGCGCAATGGCGTGATCTCGACCTGGGTCGAACACAAGAAACGCGCCGGCGATCCGCTCCGCCGCGTCAAGGTTTTCGCAAAGAGCCTCGCGTTGCTGGCGGCCTCGCCCTTGCGCGCAGCCATGCGGCTGGCAAAGACCGGCTCGCTGGCACAGGCCAGCTATCCGGTGCTGGTAGGGCTTGGGCGCGTGATGGCCGATCTGGGTTACGCGAAGGAGCAATACCGCAACCCGGAAGCGAACTGAGCCAGCGAACCTCCGCCTCAGGGCCGCTTGCGGGAGAACACCATCAGGTTGGTGCGCGCAGCCGGGGGCATGAAGCGGTCCTTGACCGCTTCCGATACAAGCGTGGCTCCGATACCGACATAGCCCAGTGACCGGTTCACCGCGCAGCGGCCGCAATGGAGTTAACGAAAACTTTATGCCGCTCATGGCACTGCTTCTTATCGGACAGGCCAGATTCTTCGGCGACCCATGATCGGCAGCACATCTTCATCAGTCAGGATCCAGCACCAGGCGGCGACTTTATCGGCGGCCCTGCTCTTGACGATGGCCCTGGTGTCTTTCCGGCCGTATCTGCCAGCCGAGAACGTTTCGGCGGCCCGGGGCGGCGACATTGTCAACCAGCTCGGCTTCGGTTCGCTCGGCGCCCTCGCTCTTCTGTCTTTGTTGTGCCTAGCCAATCCCGCCACCATCGCGCGGCTGCCAAGCTTCGGTTGGACGCTACTGATAGGACTGGTCATATTTTCGACAAGCCACACTGGCGACCCTTCTACGGCGCTTCGCACTTTCGCCTTTACCGGAATCGCGGTGTTTGTCGTAGCGACGTCGCTGGTCTTGCCGCGCAGCGCCGATGATTTCAGCACTGTGTTGTGCACAGTTGCGTTCATTGTGCTTGGGTTGAGCTATGCAGGGCTGGTCCTGTTCCCGGACCTGGCCAAACACTACGAGCTTGCCGACCAGATCGGCCTTTGGCGTGGCCTGTTCTCGCATAAGAACATTGCGGGCCCGGTCATGGCGATGTTCACCTTTGCCGGACTCTATCTGATGCGCCGCGGCTGGTGGTGGAGCGGCCTGATCATAGGGGCCGCTGCGCTGGTCTTTCTTCTCAACACCGGATCAAAAACCACTGTCGCGCTTGTACCGCTGACGGTATTTGCCGTCATCGCCCCTTCTGCACTCGGCATGCGGCTCCTCGCGCCGATTCTAGCGCTTGCCATTCTGGGGATCATAACCTTGGTTACCATCGGCACGGTGTTCTTTGAACCCGTGCGGGATTTTGTCTTGGCGCATTTCGAGGACCCTACATACACGGGCCGTGTGGCGATTTGGGAGTACGGTGTCGAGCGACTCGCTCTCCATCCCTGGCAGGGATTCGGTTTCGACAATTTCTGGGGCACATCCAATGCGCTTGATGTGCCGCTGCCATTTGATATGGAATGGGACGTGCGAAATGTCGTCCATGGCCACAACGGCTATCTCGATATCGCCATGACTATGGGCATCCCGGCGCTGATCGTCTTTCTTGCGGTTTGCATCGTGACGCCGATGGTCGACTATCTGCGAGCGCCAATGCTGCGCGAAAATGTGCTTCTGGCTGACCTGTTCCTCAAAACGCTGCTGTTCACCAGCGTCAACGGCCTGCTCGAATCTTTCTTTTTCCGCCGCGCCGACCCCGTCTGGCTGATCTTCGTCTTTGCGGTTCTTGGCCTGCGCCTCGTTGCGCGAACCCGCATCCCAACGCGGACCGCCTGACAAAGCCGCGCCCTTGCAGCCAAATGTGGACTTTGTATATCCTTGGCTGGGGAGGACGCCAATGTGGAGACCATGACGCGCCGCGAGCGGCAGCGGCTTAACACGATCGCGGAACTGGTCGCTGCGGCGCACAAGATCGTCAAAGACGAGGGATACGAAGCCCTCACAATCCGCAAACTGGCGGAAAGCGTCGGCATGGCGACCATGTCGGTCTATTCCTACTTCGCCGACAAACAGGCGATCCTGACCGCACTGGCGAACGACACTTTCGAAACGCTAGCGCGCAGCATTCGCGAACGGGAACCCGCCGATCCCATGGACGCGCTGCGCTTCGGCCTCAGGCGGTTCGCCGCCTTCGGGTTTGAGAACCCGAACGAGTTCCGAACCATCTTTATGACGCCCAAGCTGCATGAACATGCCGATGTGACTGTCGAAGAGATAGCAGCGTCCAATCCTGCCTATCAGGGGCTGCTGCGCGCGGTGAAGATCGCAATCGACGCCGGCGCTTTGAATGGCGACGCGCACGCCATGGCGACAATCCTGTGGACCGTCACCCATGGAGCGATCTCGCTCAGCCTCACGTTCCCGCTCTATCCATTTGGCGACCCCGACGCCTATGTCGGTCGTTTGATCGATATGACGGTCGACGCACTGGCGACCAAGACCGTCGAGCCGCTCTCCGGCGCGCCGGACTGCTGCTGAATCTCCTTACCCTTATTGAGTGAAGACCTCTTTGAGCGCAGCGAACGCGCCGAGCCCTTATTTATCGCTCCCAAAATCGACCATCCTTAATTGACGCTGCGTCATCTCAGGATATTTCGTACACGTACATTATCTTCTTGCAAAACGGAGTACGAGCCCGTATTTGTACGTTATCAAATACACGTACAGCTCAAGGAGAGCAATCATGAAGACCACAGCACTCGCCCTCGCCGTCGTTCTCGCCACGACTGGCGCAAGCTTCGCCGGCGACTACTCAGGCATGAATACATGGCTGACCTTCCCGCAAGCGCAGTCACAGCAGCAGGAAAAGCCTGTCCTAGAAAGCAAGCGCTTCATTGATGCGACGGTCACAAATTCCACCAGCGCGCAACACGGCGCGGCCCCAACAGTTCCGGCAAAAGTCAAGAAGCTCGGAATCGACACCGATACATCGTTTCTGCCGATCCAGCATTAACCTGCCGTCTTCCCCAGCCTCGTCAAATGGGCGGGCCCTTGGTCCGCCCATTGTCTTTGTCAAAGCTTTCCGGTTTCAGGCCACGCCAAAATCTCTTGCGCGGCGCGCGTCAGGCGCTAAGACGCGATCAAACCGGAGCTTCGCATGACCCAGAAACTTATCCTCGTTGGCTGCGGCAATATGGGCTACGCCATGTTGTCGGGCTGGTTGAGTTCCGGCAGTCTCGCAATTAGCGAGGTTGTCGTGGTCGAGCCCAACGACACGCTGCGCGCCCGCGCCGAAAAGCTTGGCTGCGTCGCTCTGCAAAACGCCAGCGCTCTCAACAGTGCAATTCCCGAAGTCGTGGTGCTTGCGGTCAAGCCGCAAGTGCTCGAGGACGCGCTGGCCGGCTACCGGCGCTGGGGCAACGGCCCCACAACCTTTGTGTCAATCGCCGCCGGCAAGCCGATCGCCACCTTTAGCGGCATCCTGGGTGAAAACACCCCGGTCATGCGCTGCATGCCCAATACACCGGCCGCAATCGGCAAGGGCATGATGGTGACCTTTGCCAACCGCTATGTCACGCCGGCCGCCGCCGCCTTCATTGCCGATCTTCTGGCCTCCAGCGGTGAGGTCGCTTCGATCCCGTCGGAGGATTTGATGGATGCGGTCACCGCCGTCTCCGGCTCCGGTCCCGCCTACATATTCCACTTCATTGAATGCTTGACTGCCGCTGCCGAGGCAGTGGGCCTGCCTGGCAAAACTGCGAAGATGCTCGCCATGCAGACTGTCTACGGCGCCGCAAGTCTGGCCAGGGAAAGCGGCGAGGAGCCGGGTGAGTTGCGCAGACAAGTGACCAGCCCCAACGGGACGACCGCCGCGGCGCTTTCGGTGCTGATGGAAGGCGACAGGCTCAAGACGCTACTGACCGAGGCCGTGATCGCCGCCCGTGACCGGGGGATTGAATTGGGCAAATAATATCCGCTGCGGGCATCGCTGCGCAGGCCAGTTCAGGTCGGTGGCCCGGTCGCTAGGCGGCAGGTTTCCTCCGGCCCGACCCGTAGAGCATCCCGTCCTGCTCCTGCCGCAGCGCAAAGAGCCGCGTCGATGCGTCCGGTGCAGCATTGTCTCGCGTCAACAGCTCCCCCTTCTTCACGGCTCTAAGCACCTTGCCGCCCTCCAGCAAACCGACCGGAACGGCGCCGGCGGCGCGGGCTTCTGCAACGGTCATGGTCCAGGACCGATAGCAGGTCTCGCCAATCGCATCCAACGTCTCGCCTTCGGCCAGATCGCGCTTGGCCAAAGCGCAGACTTCGGCCACGGGCCTGGGCAGCGGCACCATGTCGGGCTTGCCATAAAGCATGATGCGCGCCGCCGTCAGCGGCACTTCCAGCGAGGTCAGATGGTAGGGCCGGTGGAAACAGTAGTAGGGGCCGTGGCCAACATGCAGGTCGTCCATGCGCTCGATAATGCGCGGGTGCGTCGCCTCGACCACAACAAAAACGCCGGGCGCGACGCCCTTGCCCACGGTATAATCCACCACGCCCTTTCTCGACAGCACGCCGCCATCGGCCTTAGGGATCAGCACTTTCGCCAGCTGGTCACGACTGGCGTTCGGTCCATGCATGCCGGCAATATCGGGAACCAGACCCGTCGCATTGGCGATACAGGCCATCTCCACCATGGTTTTTGAGCCGTCGACAAATTCGACCAACATGCGCGGGTTCATATTTCGCCGCTCGGCCTCGGCCCGATAGTCATCGGGCACGGCGTTCGGGTTGAAGGCATTGTTCTTGCCCTTGCCGGCGGAAACAATCGTGTAGCCAAGCGCCGAGGCAAACTCAATCAGTTCCATGCAGGATGACGGCTCGTCGCCTGCCCCAACCGAATAGATGACGCCCAACCGGTCTGCCTGCTGTTTGAGGTAGGGGCCGATAGTGATGTCGGCCTCGACATTCATCATCACGACATGCTTGCCGTGCTGCATGGCCATCAGATCATAATCGGCGGCGACGCCGGGCTTACCGGTGGCGTCTATCACCACATCAACCATCGGATGCGTAACCAGCAACTCGTTGGAGGTGACGGCAAGTTTGCCTGCCTCAATCGCGGCGCTGACCTTGGCTGAACTGTCCGACTCGGCAAAACGGCTGGCGTCGCCATAGGCGATTTCCACGGCATGCCTTGCCGTATGGGGGCGGCGGGTCGACATGGCGACCAGTTCAATCCCCTGCATGAGCATGCACTGGGTCACCAGATCCGTGCCCATTTCGCCAGACCCGATCACGCCAATGCGCACGGGGCGGCCCTCGTCGGCGCGACGAGCGAGATCCCGGGCAAGGCCGGTCAGGGCGACATTTGTCATGGCGGATCAAGCCTTGATGGTCTTGCCGCCTGCTTTGTCAGTCCACGGCTCGTCTGTCCAGTTTGGAAGGGCCGTTTGCATATCGCCGGGGCGCAGGCAGCAAATTGCGCTGCCCCATCCTGAGGGTGGAGACGAGGCAGCGCGCGTTGCCCGAGAACTCGACGTTAAGCAAGGTCAGCGACCGCCGCAGCTCACTTTGACATAGCGTCCCCTGATATAAGCACAATTGATATTCATATTCGGATGATCTAGCGATCTAGGACGCACCTAAAAATGGCGCACCCCAAGTTGTTTGGCAAAATTTAGTAAACACGCTTAGGTTGCAATTATTACAGTAATACAACTATAGATACCGCCTGCGACCCTGCGATCCGGTCGGCAGTTGGTTGCCTGGGCAAGTATGCGCAAAGTGAGTTTTTTCATCGCTGGTGTGCAAAAGGGCGGCACGACCGCACTGGACGGCTATTTGCGCCGTCACACGCAAATTCAGATGGCCCGGATCAAAGAAGTCCACCATTTCGACGACGAAACCCACGTTGACTGGGCCGATCCCCGGCATGATCGCCTTCACAACCAGTTTGATTGGGACGCCGACGACGTCGTGCGTGGGGAGGCGACGCCTATCTACACTTATTGGCCGCAGTCGATCTCGAGATTACAGCAGTACAATCCAAACGCGAAACTCTTGGTGACCCTCCGTCATCCGGTCTACAGAGCTTATTCACACTGGAAAATGGAGACGAAAAGAAAGCAGGATCATCTCGCCTTTGAAGACGCCTTCGCGGCGCGCCATCGCGTTGCAAACGCTCCTGGCGGGGTTCATCGGGTCTTCTCCTATGCTGATCGAGGTTTCTACAAGATCCAGGTCGAGCGGGTACTTGCGCACTTCCCGCGCTCCCAGGTCATGTTTATGAAGGTCGACGATTTGTGGACCGATCCGCAACGGGTTTTGGCGGGAATCGAGACATTTTTGACTGTCCGCCCCGAATTTGATTCCGTTGAGCGCACATATACGGTTCCAGTCGAGACCCGTTCGATGGGTGCAGTCCCCAGGCCTGTTTTTGAGCGGCTGGCGAGCCTGTATCACGACGACATCGCCGCAACCGCCAATCTCACGGGACTGAACCTCTCAGACTGGCTGGACAACGAATTTGTTGAGCCAATGGATGCGGCTTCGGTAGGCTTGCAGGTGAGCGTGATCGAATAAGCGCGGGGCCAACATCGCCGGACAAGAAACTGGTGCTGTGAGAGAGGATTGAACTCTCGACCTCTCCCTTACCAAGGGAGTGCTCTACCACTGAGCTACCACAGCATTTCTCATGCGGCGCGCGATGCGGGCTGCACGGATGGCGCGGCTTCTGCCATAATCAACTGGCAAGCGCAAGGCGGAAGGATCATCATGGCGAAATCACCGAAACAGCAGGACGCCAGCACAACCAGTGCGGCAGACAAACGGGCGGCCAAGCTTGCCGAAGCGCTGCGCGCGAATCTGGCCAAACGCAAGGCGCAGGCCCGCGCGCGGCGGGCCGGTGAGGCGGACCAGCGCGCCGATGGCCTCGCCGCCGCAAGAACCAAACCTTGATCTCCCATACTCCCCCACGCCGACACTGTTCCCCACTTTTCTTGCCCCGCGCCGCACTATCGTCTAAATGGCCGCCAAACTCATTTTCAGGCGGAACATCCGTTTCCGCGGGGATAAATTTCCATGGATCGCATTCGCATTGTCGGCGGCAACGCCTTGAACGGCCGCATTCCGATCTCCGGCGCCAAGAACGCCGCTCTGCCGCTGATGATCGCGTCGCTGCTCACCGACGACACGCTGACGCTGGAGAACGTGCCGCATCTGGCCGATGTCGAGCAGCTGATCCGCATCCTCGGCAATCACGGCGTCGACTATTCCGTCAACGGCCGCCGCGAGCGCCAGAGCGAAGGCTATTCGCGCACCATCCATTTCACCGCGCGGCACATCGTCGACACCACCGCGCCCTATGAGCTGGTCTCGAAGATGCGCGCCAGCTTCTGGGTGATCGGCCCGCTGCTCGCCCGCATGGGCGTCGCCAAGGTGTCGCTGCCCGGCGGCTGCGCCATCGGCACGCGGCCCGTCGACCTCTTCATCGAGGGATTGCAGAAGCTCGGCACGCAGATCGACATCGAAGGCGGCTACGTTATCGCGAAAGCGCCGAAGGGCGGGCTGGTCGGCGGCCGCTACGTGTTCCCCAAGGTTTCGGTCGGCGCAACGCATGTGCTTTTGATGGCGGCTTCGCTGGCGAGGGGCGAGACCGTGCTGGAAAACGCGGCGCGCGAGCCCGAGATCGTCAACCTCGCCGAGTGCCTCAACGCGATGG
>Ga0209573_1003153_pt1 | contig 18885 bp, 18 predicted proteins | sample TNRBio252014_DNA_FD_185870 | JGI IMG/M metagenome (GOLD analysis project Ga0209573, IMG submission 185870) | Wastewater treatment Type I Accumulibacter community from EBPR Bioreactor in Madison, WI, USA - TNR Reactor_6/25/2014_ DNA (SPAdes)... | ecosystem: Engineered > Bioreactor > EBPR >...
CGCGAACATCCCCCCCAAGGGCGGACGCAAACATCCTCAGCAGGAATACATTCCCGTCGACACGACGAACATTCTCTTTATCGTGGGCGGCGCTTTCGTCGGCCTCGACAAGATGGTTTCCGAGCGCCTCACCGCGCGCACGGTCGGTATCGGTTCCAACATCCAAGACGCTCGCAAAAAACAGGGCACCACCCTTCTGAGCGACAATCTTCAAACCGAAGACCTCGTCAAGTTCGGACTCATCCCCGAGTTCCTCGGCCGTCTTCCGATGGTTGCGGCGCTCGAAGAGCTCGACGAAGCGGCTCTCATGTCGATTCTCACTCAGCCCAAGAACGCGATCACCAAGCAGTACCGCAAAATGTTCGAACTCGAAGGTTGCAAGCTCGAGTTCGACGACGCTGCCCTTCGCGCGGTCGCCCAAAAAGCGATCAAGCAAAAGACCGGCGCTCGCGGCCTGCGCTCGATCCTTGAGAAGGCCATGCTCGACGTCATGTTCGAAATCCCTTCACTCTCAGGCGTACGCACCTGCGTCGTCCACGAGGAAGTGATCACCAAAGGCGAGAAACCCCGTATCGCGCTTGGCGAAGCCGCTCCCGCCCCCGCGGAAGCACCCGGCCCTAAAAAAGTCAGCGCTTAAACAGCAAACACAGCTTTTCGAAGCAATTGTAGAGCGGCCCGTGCGATGAATCGGAGAGCGTCGATCGAGCGCGATCTTGAGTGGAGAGCACTCAATCTTTGAGCTCACACCCCTTAAATAGACTATCCCCAACCGATTGCCAGGAATAATTCAAGGCGGAGTTTCTTCCGTCGGTACTATAAGGAAGGCGCCGTACATCTGCAGGAGCCGAAGCTTCGCACGCCTCAATAATCTCGTGCCTACCCGGGAAAGAGGGATCTCTCGAAACGACCGTGGTTTCAAATCTCGCTATCAGTTCCATTCCATAACTCTCATACAATATACAGGGACAAGTAAAAGTATATGTCGTGGGGGATTTCACAAACTCTTCTTTTTTTACGGGAGATGCCCCTGAGTTCGAATGTCCAGACCCGTTCGAACCTCGACCCTTCGGACTTTCCATTACTCCGGGTAAAAACTGAGCATTGGCATCGTGAGAACAAAGCCCCCCTCCGAGGACCCCACAAAACAATAGGAGGACCTTTATGTGGCCAAATTTTGATCCCATTTTCAATTTTGTCATAATTAAGAGCACATCCCCTCAAGCTCTCTATCGTCGTCACGGCCCCCAAGCATGAAAAACAAGAGAGGCGGCAGTTCCTATAGACAGTATGGCTTTGTGTCATGCTCTGGTAAAGTTAAGATGTCGTGAAGCAATCGTGCTTCACCTATCGTTCTCTTCAAGAGACACCAAAAGAGATTGTGCCCCTTCTTGACGAGTGACCCGATTCCGCAAAATATTCTCGAAAGACGTTTGTGCCGCATCGCTCCCATCTGAGAGAATAGAGGCATGTCGAACACAAAATCCTCGCCGAAAAAGCGCAAGCCCAAGAAGAAGTCCGTTGGCGCTGAAACCCTCGATACGCCCGGAACTCAAGTTGTCCCCATGCTCCCTCTTCGCGACATCGTGATCTATCCCCACATGGTGGTGCCGTTTTTCGTCGGGCGCGAAAAGTCCATCAACGCGCTCGAGGCCGCAATGGCCGACAAGATTGATATTATTTTGTGCACCCAGCGGGACAGTCAGAACAACCAGCCCGGCCTCGAAGATGTCTATCCGGTGGGCTGTCTTTCAAGCGTCATTCAGCTTGTGAAACTTCCGGACGGCACGCTGAAGGTTCTCGTCGAAGGAAAAAAGCGCGCACGCATCACACAGCTCGCAGACGACAAGGACTATGTGCTCGTCGAAGTCGAAGAGCTTCCAGAAAATATTGAAAACCCCACCGAGGCCGAAGCGCTGCTGCGCTCGCTCAACAAAACCTTTGAGTCCTACGTCAAACTCAACAAGCGCATTCCGGCCGAGCTTCTCATGTCCATCCAAAGCATGGATCAGCCCTCGCGGCTGGCCGACACGATCGCTTCAAACCTCAATATCAAGCCCGAAGACAAGCAAGGACTCCTCGAGCTGATCGACCCTGTGGAGCGTATGGAAAAGCTCCTGACAATTCTTCAGAGCGAGATCGAAATTCTCCAAGTCGAGCGCCGGATTCGCTCGCGCGTGCGCAAGCAAATGGAGAAGGGCCAAAAAGAGTATTACCTCAATGAACAAATGGCCGCGATCCAGAAGGAACTTGGAGAACGCGACGAGTTCAAGACCGAGATCGAAGAACTCGAGAAACAGATCAAGGCCTCAGGCATGTCCGCCGAGGCTCGCGAAAAAGTCGACACCGAACTGCGCAAGCTCAAGATGATGGCGCCGATGAGCGCCGAAGCCACGGTCATCCGCAACTACATCGACTGGCTTCTTGTTCTTCCGTGGAAAAATTCCACCCAAGACAACCTCGACCTTGTGCACGCGCGCGAAGTCCTCGATCAAGATCACTACGGCCTCGAGAAAATCAAAGAGCGCATCGTCGAGTATCTCGCCGTCCAAAGCCTCACGCAAAAGCTCAAAGGCCCCATCCTGTGTCTTGTGGGCCCTCCAGGCGTCGGAAAAAGCTCGCTCGCCAAATCGATCGCGACCGCGGTCGAGCGCCAATTCATCCGCATTTCTCTAGGCGGCGTGCGCGACGAAGCCGAAATCCGCGGCCACCGTAAAACCTATGTCGGAGCCATGCCAGGCAAGATGATCCAGTCCATGAAAAAAGCAGGATCCAAAAACCCCGTTTTCCTTCTGGATGAGATCGACAAGATGGGATCGGACTTCCGCGGCGATCCCTCGAGCGCGATGCTTGAGGTTCTCGACCCGGGACAAAACGCGACGTTTAACGACCACTATCTTGAAATCGATTTTGATCTTTCCAACGTGATGTTTATCGCCACGGCCAACAACCTCGACACAATTCCTCAGCCGCTGCTTGACCGGATGGAGCTTATTTTTGTTTCGAGCTATCTCGAAACCGAAAAACTTCAGATCGCAAAACAGCACTTGGTGCCGAAACAAATCGAAGCGCACGGACTGAACGAGAAAAAGGTCGTCATCGACGACTCTTCGCTGCTGGAGCTCTTGCGCTACTACACACGCGAAGCGGGCGTGCGCAATATCGAACGCGAAATCGCAAACATCTGCCGCAAAGTCGCCAAGAAATACGTCGAGCTCAAAGACAAATCCAAGCCGATCGTCGTCAAAGCCGAGAACATTGAAGAGTACCTCGGGCCACGTCGTCACAAGTTCGGCATGATGGACACGCACGATCAAATCGGAATGTGCAACGGCCTCGCGTGGACCGAAGTCGGCGGGGACACCTTGAACATCGAAGTCTCGGTGATGCCCGGCAAAGGCAACCTCAAAATCACCGGCAAACTCGGCGACGTGATGCAGGAATCAGCGCATGCCGCCTACAGCTATGTGCGTTCGCGCGCGGCCCGCTGGGGGCTGCCGCCCGACTTCTACGAAAAAGTCGATATCCACATCCACGTGCCCGAAGGCGCGGTCCCAAAAGACGGGCCGTCTGCCGGGATCACAATGGTCACCGCACTTGTTTCGGCTCTCACTCAAAAACCCGTTCGCCGCGACATCGCTATGACGGGCGAAATCACCCTGCGCGGCAACGTGCTTCCAATTGGTGGCCTGAAGGAAAAACTTCTCGCAGCTCAACGCGCCGGCATCACGCGAGTGCTGATCCCAGAGGAAAACGTCAAAGATCTCTATGATGTGCCTGAGGAGATTCTCAGAGACGTGGCCATCGTGCCCGTCGATCACGTCGACCAGGTCTTGCGTCTCGCGCTGCAGATCGAGGAGGCTGACCCTCTGGCCGAGATTCTCGGCGAAGCCCGCCGGCCCGTAGCTCAGGTTAAGACAAAAAATGGCCTTGTCAGCGTCCATCAGACGCATTGATTTCGCCTCGGCACGGCCACATAATAGGGACGTGCCAACTTTTGCCCTCTATTTGAAGCGTCTGTATTTCACCGTCTTTTTTGCACTCGGAGCCTGCGCTTCGGGAAACAAGGAAGCTTGGCCCGAGCCTCAAGACCAGATGGCGGGCTTCTCCAAGATCACTCCGGTTGCTGCGCGCAAGCCAAGCGCAATCGCCTCAGGAAATCTGCCCTCGAGCTGCTTTGACCCTAAGAACCCGCTCGGTCTTGCGGACGATGCGTGGCTTGTCGTATTGCTCGCGCATGTTGACCCGGGCTATGCCGTCGAGCGCTCGCCCGTGAAAATTCTTATGCAAACCGACTGGGTCAAAAGAGTTTCCAGCGATGGCTCCGCGCGCCCTCTCGCACGCGATCCCAAAGAGGACTATCTCATTCGCAGCGCAGGGCTCGAGTTGAAGAGCTTCTACACGGTGAAGATGCCTGGGGAACAGGGATCACGCTACGACAACGCGGGGAGTCTTCCCCTAGACCTGTCCGTGCTCCAGCCGGGCGAAGCCGCCGAAATCGTAGCCGAAGTTTTGCGAGAGCAACCCGACGGAAACACGGAGCGCCTCGGCACTCTCCGTATCTCGGCGGATGCGATCAAGAGCGCTTTAGCGGCCAACAAAACAGGTTTTCTTGTCACCGAGCGTCTGCCGTTGAAGTACCGCGGACTCGCCAGCATCCAAAGCTCGGTCCACTGCCCGGCCTCGCACGGAGTGCGGGATTGACCCTCCACGCGGGGAACGCTATATCCCAAAGAGTCTAACCCAGCAGTCCCTTAGCTCAGTTGGTTAGAGCACCTCCCTTACAAGGAGGGGGTCATCCGTTCGAGCCGGATAGGGACTACCAATTTTTCTAGAGTGAATTCATAAGAAATACGAAACTTTAACGACACCTAACCTAGGCGTCGGAGGGTCCATCATTTTTGGTTTCGTTGGGTCTTATTGAGTTGTTTTTGATTCAGTATGGGCAGAATACGGACACCGCCCGCCCTGTTTCAGGAGGGAGTCAAGAACCAGTCATTTTACTGATTAACTTGTGTAGAATAATACGTACATATGTTGAAGGTACCCACAGTTCCACGAACTCCTTTCAAAAGGCACTTTCTTAAAGATGTCTTTATTGAGGTGCGATTCAGCAGCATGATCACGAAGGATCCAAGCTGGGCCACCCTAAAGAGTTTCTTCACAAATACCCACAAGACGACTCCTGGCTTAAAGCCCAAAGTACAGGAATTGAGAGTGAGTACGTTACAAATAAAAGATGGAAAACTCACCCACGCGGAAGGCAGCGACCAGGCTGCCGGCTTGCTTCTTAATTTTGAAGAGCCACGGACATCTATAAAAATCGAAGGACAGACCATCATTTTTCAGTTCATAGAGTATGGGACTTTTGACGAGGCATTTGATTTCTCGATGGACTTAATCAAAACCATTTCTCAAGCTGAAAACCAGCCCCTTACCCCCTCTTGGCTAGGAATTCGCAAAATTAACCAAATTGAATTTGCTCCCGCGAACCCTACCGCCGGGTACTGTGGGGAAGGTTTCAGAAATGGAATCTTCCCAATGTTGGATCAAGATTCTTTTGAGAAGAATACACTTAAAGAGATAAGTTCGAGTCTAAAATTTGGGAGCTCAGAATCGACCTTAAATTGCACGATGAAGGCACAGCGATTCGCTTCCCCCGCGGCTGGCTATAAAATTACTCTGGATTTGGATCATAATAAGGCTCTAACTTCGGACAAGAACCCTATTCGAGAAACAGCCGTAGAAATGAATGATTACATATTTTCAGTATTTTCTTGGATGATTAGTGAAGAAATCAGAGAGGCGATGACAAAATGAGCTTTCTTGGATTTCAAGACAGCGCTCAATCTCGGCGCAGTCCACCAAAGGGAAGGTTTAGTTTTACACCTTCCCCTCGCCAAAAATTCTTGAGCACGGATGGTTTATTTCAAACTGAGCGCCACAACCTTTCTCCCCGGACCGAAGGGGCCTTAAACGACATCGAGGAACTACCTGACGATTGGAACTCGTATGGTGCAAAATCCTTTTCGTCAGCCGTTATTGCAATAGCTAAGGAGATCATCTCCTGTTTTGAAGAACGAGAGCAGCCAGAAATATACCCCACCAGTAAAGGCGAAATTGTCTTGGTGAAGAGAATGGGTTCACAGATAGTTAAATTTTTTTGCTCTGAAAATTTTAGTCCTGGCACCGGTACCTTGGTAATTGAGTCGTCAACATCACCGAGCTTTGAAAGAAGCTCGGACCCCATTTTGGCTGAGAATTTTATAGCTCTCACCTCCTCCAGGGAAACGACCGATGCATCGTGAGGAAATCCTCGACGACCATTTTCTTGTCCGCCGTGTTCCTCACCCTGACCACAAACCAGAATGGAGCAAACACTGGTATGCCTTTAACGACTCTGAAGAATATCCAGAGCTCAACAACTTTGACGACGACGAACTATCTGTTGATTGGCACGTTAAACAACCGACCTCTTCTAAAGACCTGGCTCGCGAATCGAGGCAACGTGCTGAGAAACACTCCTGGGCTTGGGGCTTTGCTCATGTTGAGTGCATTAGAAAAATAGTTGCCGATGTAAAGGGCGAAGTTGTTCATGTTCCCAGGGATAAAAATCCCCTTCATGCCCATATCACTGGTTATAAAAGCGACTATCTTAAAATGCAGTTGAGAAAATTGTTTGTGTTTTTTAGAAATGACTCACTACTTCGTGAACCCGTTAAATCCGAAATTAATGATCAAACAAATTCTACTTTGAACTAGCTACCCCCATCGGCCCGTTGCCCCCTTATCGCCACCCAAAGCGATTTCTCATATTCCAAACCCAAACCGAAGCTTTGAAGCCAGGCAGATCGCCACGCATCGCCCGACGACCAATCGCCTCCCACCATTCAAGACACTTGGCCTCACCTAACCGTTTGGCCTCCAAAAATTCTGGATATTTTCGAGTCCAGCTGTAAAGAGTCTCATGGCAGCATAACAGCTCCCCAGCAAAAGCTCGGAAGGATCTCCCCTCGGCCATATGAGCAATGAGCATCTCGTTATATCTAGGTTTATATTTCGAGGGTCGAGCCACAGATCTATTTTACAAGGTCCTCAACCTTCACGCCCAAGGCACTGGCAACACGATGAAGTGTTTTTAAAGTCGGGCTATACGAGCCGCTTTCGAGCTTTTGATAGAACCTGTAGTTGAAACCACGCTCCGCCATTTGCTCCTGAGTGAGTCCATTTGCTCGTCGAATTCGCTTGAGGTTGGCCGCAAACCTCTCCAAAAATTTTTCATAAGAATCCTTGCGAGCCATGACCTACAGTGTCGTAGGCACGAATTAATTAAACCACGCCCTATATAGTTCGTGTTTATCCTCTCCGATAACTCTTACATGAATAAAATGACTCTTTGCCTGCTTAGCTTATTGGTCCTAAATGCTTGTGCTTCCCGTGCCACGGGCGATGAACCCTGGGCTAAAGATCTTATTGGAAAAACGGGATATCTAAACCAAAGGCCTAGGCAAGTCGCAATTCTTGAAGGAAATTACACGCTTTGCGCTCCTATCAAAATATTGGGATTCCAAAAAATCTTAGGAACTGCCATTGCAAATTTCGGACAAGAGAGCGGAAAGTTCAACATGAATTTTGATATCTCGGAGGACGGGCAAAAACTAAAGGATCTTCCCGATATCTTTGTTGAAGATTTAAGGCTGAGCAACGCGCGTGTTAAGGGTATTCAAGGAAAACCAACCCGTAAAGAACTCGTTTGCCAAGGAAACGTTTTCATGGGCATGACTCCCCAAGAATTTATGGTCGTAGTTGGCAAGCCAGATTCGATAAATCGCACCGTCGCTCGAGGCGGGCAAACAGAACAATGGGTTTATCAAAACCATCCTAAGGCAAACTATTACTATTTCCGAAATTCGATTCTTACCTCATGGCAGGACTAACAAAATCCATGAGCAAAAAAACTCACTTCTCACTTAGGCGTGGCACCGCTCTCGAACCAGGATGATAAAGGCAGTTGCGGATCTTCTTTAATGCATCGGGATTTGTCGACAGTCCATAAGTTCGGCAATCTTGTTCGATGGCTTCACAGAAACGCCAGACATCAATTTTCTTATTCAGCACCTTACGGAGAATTCTTAAATTCTCAGATAATCCTGTTCCATAAATTGCGTTTTTTTCATTTTTTGCTCGTTCAAAAATAACTCGTACGCTCACCATCACGTCGGTGAGCTCTACTTGGGCGACAAAGAACGTGCTGGGTAACCATGCCTCAGCTTCTTTCGATGAAGGGCTATCCCATGTGCTGAGATATTTTTTATAGGCCTTCAGGAAAGAGTTAAAAGAATCGCTGAATTTATCTGTGAAATCCTTGTTCTTTGAACGGTTACCGAAGAAAGAAGGGGGCGCTGGATATAGAACAAACCATGCAATCCTAAACGCACTCATATGTTCCTCTGACAATTTTCCTAGCTGAAAGCTTCCAAGGGATTTTGCTATAGCCCTCAATACTTCAATCCTATTCGGATACCCCATCCGTTGCTTCCTTCGATCAAAACCCTTTGGCATTGTTGCGTCTAACTCTCGAAGTCCATCAATGCGTGAGCTCAGCTTTTGCTTCTCGATAGGCTGAACATTTTTAAAAAAGGGGGAAAACGCCCCCGTCTTCTCAAAGGAGAACTTCTTCATATTCATGCAGGTTTATGCAGCGTTGGGTGCTGATGCAATTCAAAAGTCCCAGCCGGAAGGAGCTAAAAAAATGATCAACAACATCAAATACTGGAGGCAAGAACTACTACTCAGCCAGTTTGACCTAGCCATGATGACAGGCATCCCAAGGTGGCGAATTCAGCTACTAGAGCAGGGCTATTCAAAACCAACGGAGGCCGAAACTGAACTGCTTCAAGAACTATTCAAAAAACGGCCTAGACCAGCGCAACTGGGACCAGAAAGAAGATACAAATGAGCCGGGCTAGCTTGCAATACGTCGAAGATTTCTTTGAGGCGGCCTTTGGCTCCGCCGAGCTTGAGCAGCTCTTCTGTTTTCAGAAAACGGGCGGTCCAATGAATGTTCTCCGAGGTACGCCCGGGGGACTCTATCCTTCCCTAAAACGCTATAACGAAGACGGTTATAATACCTACTTCACCGTAAACCGGGTCGATGGGACAAGACGACTCGCAAAGGATGTCATCGATGTACGGGCGCTATTCATTGATGCTGATGGAGTTGAGCCCGAACTCGATGAATTTCCTCTCCCCCCGAATATCAAAGTTAGTTCAAAGAACGGTCCCCATTACTACTGGCTACCCCGGACCCCGGTTCCTAAGGAATACTTCACAAAGTTTCAAAAGCGTCTCGCAAAAAAATTCGGAACCGATCCAAAAGTGAGTGATCTTCCTCGCCTCATGAGGGTGCCCGGCCTTGATCATGTAAAGGATCCCACGAGCCCCTACTTTGTTGAATATGAAATTCTCCACACGAATCGGTATTCGCTTGAGGAACTACTCACCGCACTGCCTGACGATCCACAAGACGACGAACCACCAACCAAAAAAGCGAAGAAAAAATTTAGCACAAAGACCTTTGAAGAGTTCAAAACGGCTCTCCCCACGGAGGAGGGGAGCCGCAATGCAGCGCTTTACGACTTATGTGCCGAGGGGCTAGGCTCTGACCTTTCCATCGATCAAATAAGAAGCGATGTTCAAGATTATTGTGAACGCTCTGGCTTACCCACGGAAGAGGGTCTGAGTGTTCTCCGTAGTGCCGTAAAGCGACATATTGAGCAGCCTTTTGTAAGCTTTCTTGATTCGTCAGAGGAATTTACACTCGAAGATATCGCTAAGAAGTTTCTTAGCTCTGAGTTTAACCAGGACTTTAACCGAAACCTTGTCGTCTACCGTGGATCCCAATACGAGTATGTGGATGGTCGCTATCAAAGCATTCCCAAGTATCTCTTCGAGAATCGAGTCCAGCGGTTTCTTCAGACCCATGGTTTGTGTCAAACAATTCGATTCCGAAATGATGTTATAGCAAACATCAATGCTCTGGCTCAACCGGCTCACGTAGAAGAAATTCCGTTCTTTCTCGATCATCGAGCCACAACTGATTCATTTGTTGCCTTGAAGGACGGCTTGGCGAGTATAGATAAGCTCATGGCTGGCGAAATCGCCATTAGCCCCGCAACAATGAGCTATTTCAACTTAGCGCGGGTCCCCCACCATCTGGATGACGTCAGCTCTTGCACCACTTGGAACATGTTTCTGCGAGAGATGATTCCTGATGGAGATACTCGATCCCTCATCCAAGAATGGTTCGGATACAACCTGCTTCCCAGCAGTCGATTCCAAAAGTTTCTTATTCTTGCGGGGCCAGGTGCAAACGGTAAGTCTGTGATCTGCCTTGTTCTTGAGCTAGTTCTTGGCGAAGAAAACTGTTCTCACCTATCGCTTGAAGTGTTTAATGAAGGCAAATCTTTCTCGTTGGCTGAGCTAGAAGGAAAACTGGCTAACATTGCGAGCGAAATTGATTCTGGGAGTAAGGCATCCGAAGGTACCTTAAAGAAGATCGCCGCTGGAGATCCGTTCATGGCTGATCGGAAATTTCGCGATCCTTTCAAATTACTTCCTACGGCCAAAATGACATTCGCCACGAATGACACACCAACCTTTAGAGATCGATCAGAGGGAATCTGGCGCCGCCTTATTCTTGTCCCCATGCTTAAAGTTAAGGAGGAATCGGAGCAGGACCGGCGCCTTGTCGATCGAAATTTTTGGAAAAATAGCGGAGAGCTCCCCGCAATTCTTTCCTGGTCTATTGATGGACTCGCCCGCCTACTCAGAAATGGCGAATTTACAAAACCTTCTCAAATTGCCGCTGCGATAACTGAGCACCGCATTGAATCGAATATGGAACGTTTATTTTTAGAAGACCACCTGGTTGAGTCCCCAGGTTCCCGCATCTTTGATCATGAAACTTTCCCAGCCTTTGACGAATGGTGCAAGGAACGGGGCTTTAAGTCATCCAACGTTCAAGCTCTAAACAAAGAAATCAAGCGAAAATTTCCCAATGCCGTTCGCGTTAACGGGCCACGTGTAAGCGCTGGCAGAAGATCGCGCTATTGGGAAAACCTTCGTCTCGAAAGCACACGCAGCACGGCTCTTTCTCTTTCTTCCGCTAAGGGGAACAAGGAACCAAGTAAGGCAGAAATAGAATCCTCTTCAAAAGAAGATCAAAATGAGCGTGCCGCCCGTGCACCGACGGTTGGTCTATGAAAACCTCGAACCTACTAACGCCTCGCGAAGTCAGTGAAATTCTCCGCAGACCCCTCCATTCGGTCTACGAACTTGTACGCCTGGGCCGCCTAGCGGCAGTCAGAGATGGGCCTAAGCTCTTGAAATTCCGCCTTAGGGACGTGGAGAATTATATTGCCCGCAACCTCCAACAGGCGAAAGGACTCGAATCGGGTGCTGTATCTGAGTATATCCGCCAGCTGGACACTCTCGCCTAAACGCAATGGAGGAACTGTTCTTTGACAAAATTCGTGAAGACCAAAAGGGGGTACCGGTTAGATTGGTACCACCCTGAAACAGGAATCCGGCACAGAAAAGTGCTCCCCGCCAAAACAAAGCGAGAAGCACAGGAACTCTTCGAACGTTATCGACTCGATCAACTAGGGCTGTCGGAGTCAGGCACACCCGTCTCTGACATCTCAATTCGAGAAGCAATCGATGAGTATTATCTCGTCCGTAGCTTTCAGAAGAGACCCAGGTCGCAAGAACTCGACAAGAAGGCATTGGAGTCCCTCGCTCAGGTTGTAGGTGCGCACCATCGGCTTCGGCAACTCGATGAACGAGCAATCGCCTTGTTCGTTCAGCACTGTCAGAACAAGTGGAAAGCCTCAACGGTGAATCGTGTTTCGAATACCGTTAGAAATCTCCTTAACTGGAGCGTGGAAAGAGGCTGGCTCAAAAAGCCAATAAAGGTACCTCGGGTGAAGGGCGAGATTAGAGAGTCTCGCCCACTCACCGTCGAAGACCTCCAAGCCATCCATGCTAGGGCGGGGAAGCATCTTCGGCTCCAGATCCTCATGGCGCTAACTTGGGGATTGAGGCGGGCAGAAATTGCCTCACTGTCTTGGAGAGCTATCGACTTTGCTTCTGGCCGTGTCCAGATCGGTGGAGTCGCAGGCTTCCTGACAAAATCCGGCGAAAGCCGTCTTGTGTATCTCACAGAAAGCCTCAAGGCAGCCCTCTCGACGCATCGGCTTTCCCTGGACAACTCAGAGTGGGTGTTCCCTAACGAGGACAACACAGGGCCCGTAGAGTGCCACAACATCACTCGACAATGGGGACGGGCTCGAAACGCCGCTGGGGTGAGAGATGCGAAGTTCCACGATCTACGCGCCACCGCAGCTACAACCTTTGCGGAAGCTGGCCACGGAGACGCGATGATTGCGAGCCTACTGGGGCACAAGACGGTTGCGATGGCTCGGAAGTACTCAAACCGCTCTCAGGAGGACCAACGCCGTAAGGCATTTCTCATCACGGAAAATGCCTTGTGCGCACGGTTGGCACTTGGATCGCATGACCTCGCTCCAGTTCTGAGCTTTCCCCAAGTGCAAGACGGATAACTTTGGGCAGAATACGGTCACCTTTTATGGTGTCCAGAAACTCCGCCCAAGAAATGGCGCATGATTCCAATGCCTTAATAAACTACGGAAGGCGTCTTACAAGGAGGGGGTCATCCGTTCGAGCCGGATAGGGACTACCAATTTTTCCTGTTAAGTAGGTTCTCCACCAAATGCCACTGCATCGTAGGCCACCTTGCCACTTCTTCCGGAGGATGCCCTAAAACCCTTTGCGTTTACGAACAGAACGGCGACGAAAAATTATAATTAGGGTTTTACTTCAACGGATTTAAGCTCTGGTGAACACCACGTGGCGCCAGAGCCATACTCACAATTTGTAGAAGTATCATCGCTTTCTAGAATAGTGCGGTATTGGAAATATTGGCGGTTAGTAAGGTTTGAGAGAGCACCTGTAAAGCAATCAAACAATAGGCTTGGTGATCTGGTGAGAATCAAATTTGATGCTGAACAGTTGTTTGTATCAAAGCTATAAGGCGCGTAGTTGTGAAGTTCTGAGAAATAACTTTCATTAGTGTTGTCGTTTCCTAGCCATGTTGGGTTGTCAGAGCAATCGGAAGAAGAACACGTGCGCACTTGATACTTAATTCTGTTGGCGCCTCTGCGATAGAGTTGTTTGACTTCGTCGGCATGGAGAGCGCGGTCCCAGATGGCGACTTCGTCTATAGAGCCTGGAAAATACGCCCCTCCGCCTTGCCCCGAACCAAGTCGCACCGTGCAACCAGGGCATGCCGGAAAGGTTTGAGCGGTGGTCGTACCAGAAGCCACTTGGATGCCGTTGAGATAGAGCAACATATTCGTCCCATCCCAAGTACCTGCGGCGTGTTGCCATTGATTTGCACTTATGCTTCCACCCGCAATAGAAAACCAAGTCCCAGGGCTAATTGCAAACTGAAGAGTTCCTGTGGAATTGATGTAACCCAACACAAGCCCTTGTGAGCCGTCGAACCAGTTACTCATTATGGCGTAATAATCTCCACCACTCGGGAGTCTTTGAGGATTTATCCAATATGCAAAGCTAAATTTTGTGGCACCTGAAAAAGGTGTATAGGGGAGTGAAATATAACTGGAGCTGCCATTAAAAAATGCGGATTTGTCTAACTTACCTAGACCACCAAAAGTGACATCCGTAGGCGTGCCATCATTTGATCCCGCTGAACCGTCGATAACACTCGAGGCACCCGTTGTTCCTGTAGCTTCGTTCAAGTGCCAAAGGCCGACTATTCCGTTCATCAAGTTGTCATCGCCAATACTACCAGTTGATCCCACAAGAGCTGAGTAATCAGAAGAACTTTCACTATCGGATGTGGTAATCGTATCTGAATTGTCTGCATCGCCAGTGAGTTCTTTTCCAAAGGGAAGAGTTGTTAGCCATTTGAGGCCATCCCATGAATTGGAGCTGCCATAGTTCATGACACGTGAAGTGTGAGAGCCAGAATACTTTGCGGCTTGGCGTGAGTAGATTGTCTTTATCTCTGAATACTCAAGTGCAGTATTCCAAACAACAACTTCATCAATTTTTCCGTCGTAGTTAAAGCCATCGCTACGTTTTCCAATAAAAAAGTCGGTGGCTGTAGTTGCAATGGCTCCAGTAAACGGGCGCTGCTCTTGAAAGACTCCATTCAAATAAATCTTAACGTTACTGCCGTCATATGTACCCACAACGTGTTGCCACGAGTTAGCAGAAATTACAGAGGTTCTAGCATAGGATCCCCAGGCTCCCCCAGTTTTTAGCATGAACTCTATTTGACCAGAATTGCTGTAATGTCTTAACTCCCACTGCGAATCGCTTCCTTTGGTGACAATCATTTTATAATTTCCTGTTGGATCCGCGGTATAAATCCACGCGCTAACTGTAATGGCCGTTGTTGGATTAATATTTACAGCGTCCGAAACTTGCACAAAATCATTTATTCCATCAAATGTTGCCGCATGAGAGCCAATTTTCGAAGTTACAGTTGTAGTAGCTCCATTGTGTCCGGTCCCATGATTGCTATTTTTTGAGTCCTGAACTTCATTCGCAGTAGCATTCCAGCTGCTCTCGTTCATCTTCCAATAACTCACAAGCGAACTCCACTGCGGTGTCCACGATTCATCTAACTCGGCACAGTTGGTATACGTGGTTTCACCCTCGCTCATGTTGCCATCGCAATCTGTGTCCGGCCCTAAAACAAGTTTATCAGTGTTCCACTGCACACCAACTTTGGCTCCACCAGCAAAACCCGTGGAGGTGTCATCATCATCTGTCAAATCAGGAGCTGTCGTTGAGCCATCAGATGATGAAGATCCGCTTCCACGAGGAAATCCTGGATGGAAGCTTGCATCAGTTTTTTGCTCACTCGGCGACACAAGGACGTTACAGGAACTCAGCGCTACCGACAGCACCGCAATTCTTAGAGCTTCGATGTAGACTTTGGGAATCCTCATTCATCCCCCGAAACATCAAAGTCCACACCTAACATAAGGCCTATGTTGATGTATTGCTGCTTAGAAAAGGTTGTTCCTTGATGTGAATAGTTCAAGTGAACGCCACCAAAGAAAGGATGGGGTGATCTTTCATGACGAATAAAAAGACTGCACCCAAGTCCGTATCCCGATTTTGTTTTGTAGCTCGCACTGCTAACGGGAGCCAAGTAGGCAGACTCTAGCTCTGTCACTAAGCGAAAAGTCTGAGAACGGAGAAGATCAAAGTTTAAGTTCAGCTTAGCTTTAGGCACGGCAAGTGAGTCAACAATAATTTGTGTCGTCGACTTAGCTCGCAAAAAAGATTCTTGGTCCAACGCCAAAGCACCTGTTAGAGCCCCATTTTTTCCAAGGGAAGCTATTCTAGCTCCCACCTCAAAACCAAAAAGCATCGGCCTTGAATTTAAAAGTGTTTGAGTCAAGCTGGAGGTTTTAAAGTCTTCACGCTTAAATTGTGCCTGAAGGTAGCTCTTTAATCCGCTATTCCAGTGCTGCTCCCATCGACCAACCACTTGTGGAGTAAAAGCCGAGCCTAAAACACTTTTCCCTCCGCTTGCACTGTCAGTTGCATCTAAGCGCGATTGCGAAAGCTTTGTTCCCACTGTAAAGCGAGAGAACTCCTTGTTAGAAATTGTGGGCGCTTTAGTTTCACTATTCGCAGGGAATCTGCCCAAAGCGGCGACTGCATTTTTTGTGGCGGCAACTGAAGCTTGCGAGCTAACTTCGACATTTTGTCCTGGAAAAATCAAATCAATGCTCTTTATGTGCGGATTGAGCACTATGATTTTTCCAAGGCTACCATTTTTACCCCAAACTTTTCCTGGGATAAACTTAGCTGCAATCTTAGAAAGCGTATCGCCCGGCTTGACCACATAGGCGCTTGCTCCCGGGAAACATCCCAAAACACATAAAGCAATCAAACACCAAAGTGCTTTATTCTTGTGCTTTTGAGGAGCAAATTTCGCACGCGTTTTTGCCATAGGCCTCTCTAGAAACCATCGGTTGAAATCTGATGGCACTTAATGAAAAAAAACAAAGAAGTATGGCATATTTAGCGCTCAAATTGAATCATCGCGCCGTAGCAACTCAACCTGAATCAGGCCTGCAACGGGATCGTCAAATTTTTGTTTTTAGTTACGCTTTTGTTGCCCGTTCTTCCGAATCTCTAACGGCCGCCCGTAACCCCTTGATGGACGCCGTCGACACAGTGCATATCCCGCAAAAACTAAAAAACCGTGTGCCCTTTATCGAATATGAAGAAGCTTCCGAAAAGACCTTCGCTCAACAGGAGGTCATCGCAATCATGAGTAAACGAAATCAACACGTCCTTTTCTCTTTTCTAGCAACGGGTCTCTTCGGTGCCGTTTTTGTCGCTTGCAGCGGAAGCTCTCCAGAAAGTAGCCCCGCGACAGAGAACGCCGAAGTTACGGGCTATCAAGGCATCGGGTCCAAGTGGACAGCCGAATTCACCGACGATACTTTTGAAATCACTTACGACTCCCAACCCGACGGCACCATCGATATGAGGGTTGAAGGAACTTACGAAGAATACGCAAACAAATTCCGCAAACTCACCGTCACAGCTGCCACGGGCACAGGAGCTCCGAGCGTTGGAGATGAAGCCGTCGGCCTGGAAATTCCCGGATTTGCGTTCTTTCTAAAGCCCATGACTACGGACGCCGAGCCCATCGTTCTCGTAAAAGCAGGGCAATGTCCTACCGAGGACTTTGTGGGAAACTGGATCATCGCAAAGTATCAAGAACCCGAAGAAACTCCTCAAGCGGACCAGGACGCGATGGGTGCCGCAGAGTTTGATATAACCGGCAACAGCGCAACAATATCCCAGAGACGCTTCGACGATGGCTCTTCACTCGGATCCGGATCACCCATCACGCTGACCTCTTGCGATGATGGCGTTCAAGAGTTCGACGATGGGGGCGACGGGGGGGTGATGTACCTCACAGCTAACGGGGGGGCGCTTGTAAATCCCGGCTCGGGCATCATTTTTTCGGCACCCCAACTTGCTGCCGATGTCCTAAAAACCGACGTCGAAGGCACCTACTCCGGCCTTGTTTTTAGCAGCTCGAATTCGGGCGACAAAATTTTCCCCGCAAAAATAACGCTCGATAACGACGCCGAAGGAACCGGGGTCAAAATTACCGATCTCGCCGCAGATTCCGTGGAAAGTTCAGGAGTCACCTTCGACCTCGAGCCCGTGGCTACTACAAAGGGCCTACTCCACGGGACCGTGGACGCTGGGAACGGGGCCAACCCGGTCAATTGCCTTTATTCATCAATTGATGGAGCCGACCTACTCGCGTGCAATGGGGCAGATGACGCCGCCCAAGACACCCCCAACACACCAGGCGATGCGACGGATGACGTCTTCCCCTCATTCTTCTTCCTCGGTGTAAAACGCTAACAGTCATTGTTTTAGACAGGACTCCCTGCGCTCCCTAAATCGGGCGCATGGAGTTCATTGTGCGAGACCTGCAAAGACAACACATAAAACTGCTTGGAAAAATGGGCTGCTTCCGATACGTTAGGGATCCTAACCCGGAGTCCCCTAGCTCAGTTGGTTAGAGCGTTCCCTTCACACGGGAAAGGTCGCTGGTTCGAACCCAGTGGGGACTACCATTTCACTAAGGCTTTCCGTGAAAAATCACAGCCCGCAACGTTTGATCGAAACTCTCCCCAACTATCTCAACGAGCTCCACGCCTCAGTATCTAAAAACACTGCGGGCGAGGTCGCGACCTACATTCCTGAACTCGCCAAGGCGAATCCCGAAAGTTTTTCGATTGCCGTTCGGCTCACAAACGGCGCAAGCGTTTCAGTCGGTGACGCGTCGACTGCGTTCAGCCTCCAGTCGATTTCAAAACCCTTTGTCTATGGCCTCGCCCTGAGCGAACTCGGCGAAGAACGCGTGCATCAGCGCGTCGGTGTTGAACCCACTGGAAATGCCTTTAACTCGATCATCGAACTCGAAGAAGAGAGCCACCTTCCCTACAACCCCATGATCAACTCAGGTGCCATCGCAGTTTCGAGCCTCATCCCCGGCACCGACCCTGAGGATCGCCTTCAAAAAATTCGACGCTTCCTCTCGGAATGCGCAGGTAAAGAGCTGCACGTCGACGACGCTATTTTTCAGTCCGAAAAACTTACGGCGCATCGCAATCGCGCCATCGCAAACCTCATGCGCCACTTCAACGTTATCGCCGACCCGATCGAAGAATCTCTGGCCCTTTATTTCAAGCAGTGCTCGCTTTCACTCAACTCCACAGACCTCGCGACGATGGCTGCAACGCTGGCCAACAACGGCACAAACCCTGCCACGGGCCGCTTGGTGCTCGCAAGCCCTCATCTACAAAGCGTCCTGAGCCTGATGTTCACCTGTGGGATGTACGACTCAGTTGGAGAGTGGGCCTTTAAAGTTGGGATTCCCGCCAGAAGCGGCGTCTGCGGGGGCATTCTAGGTGTCGTACCGGGTGTGATGGGCATCGCCACTTACTCACCCCGCCTGGATTCCAAAGGACACAGCGTCCGCGGGCTTGAGGTATTCAAACGCATGTCTCACGACCTCGGCCTTAGTCTTTTCACTATGGGAAACAACGAAGCTCTATGAACTTTTCGATCACCCGTCCCTGGATCCCTCTAGAAAAAATTCAAAACATCATCTTCATCGAGAGTTATCTCGTTGCAGGCATCATCGCGCTCGTGGCCTATATTTTTTACCGCTTCATGCTCAAAGAGATTTCTGAGCGTCGACACCAAAGCCTCAAGCGCCGC
>Ga0209573_1003154_pt1 | contig 18884 bp, 13 predicted proteins | sample TNRBio252014_DNA_FD_185870 | JGI IMG/M metagenome (GOLD analysis project Ga0209573, IMG submission 185870) | Wastewater treatment Type I Accumulibacter community from EBPR Bioreactor in Madison, WI, USA - TNR Reactor_6/25/2014_ DNA (SPAdes)... | ecosystem: Engineered > Bioreactor > EBPR >...
CCCGGAAGGATGAGCCGCAAGGACAATACGCTCATTTTTGAACCGGTGGATGAACAGGGGCAGGCGGGCAAACCCAAATACCTGCCCATTGAAGGCGTTGACAACCTCTACGTTTTTGGCAGTGTGGACGCCAACAGCGCGATGTACAATTTTTTGGGCAAAGCGGGCGTAGCCGTTCATTTTTTCGATTATTACGAACATTATACCGGTTCCTTTCAGCCCAAAGACCAGTTGCTGGCCGGTAAAATGCAGGTGGAGCAAACCAAAGCCTACCTGACGGCCCGCCGGCGACTGCACATCGCGCAGGGGCTCATCGAGGGCGCTTCGTTCAACATGCTGAAAAACCTGAAATACTATCAAAATCGAGGCAAAAACCTGGAGGTTCAAATCGGCATGATCGAAAGTTACCGGCCAGGCATTGCCCAAACCAGCAATGTCCCGGAACTCATGGGCCTGGAAGGCAATTGCAGGCAGGTGTATTATGAAGCTTTTGAGCAGATTATCGAAGATTTTGAGATGAACGGGCGCACCAAACAACCGCCGTCCAATGAAGTGAATGCACTCGTCTCCTTTGGCAACACCCTGTGCTATACGCTCGCCTTGGACACCATCTACCACACCCAGCTCAACCCCACCATCAGTTTCCTGCACGAACCCGGCGCACGGCGGTATTCCTTAGCCCTCGATCTGGCGGAGATTTTCAAACCCATCCTGGTAGACCGCACCATTTTCAGGGTCTTCAACCAAAAAATACTAAAATCGTCGGATTTCGAGCAAAAGCTCAACGGTTGTTTTCTAAAAACGCCTGGAAAACAAGCCTTTATCCGTTGTTTCGAGGAGCGCCTGAAGGAAACGATCCAGCACCGGGTTCTAAAAAAATCGGTCAGCTACAAGCATTTGGTGCGCCTGGAGTGCTACAAATTGGCAAAATATATCCTGAACATTGAAGAAACTTACAAGCCCTTTAAAATCTGGTGGTGAAGTCAAAGGAAGTTATCGAGGTTGTTTTTCTCCACCCCAATGATTTGTTTATCCAACCAGCGCTCGTTGCGACTGCTGAAAATAATGATGCTGTCCTGCGCTTCATCCATAATTTCGCGGGCTTCGTGCATCAATTCTTTGAGTTTTACTTCCGTAATTTGTCCCTCAAAGACCGAATTCTGGATCCAGTTCAGGTATCGGCGGCAAAGTTTGAGCATTTTGACTACCCGCTTTTCCGAAACATCGTAGACTAAGATGACGTACATGTTATTGATTTTTTGCGTTCTTTTGATTAACTTCGTCGTCGGGGAAGCAACTCCGAGCAGGAATGAACAGGAACAAAGATGCATTTTTTCTTTAAAATATTAAAACACAAAGCCTTAGATAGGTCGTCGGGCCCCCGGCAAAATCATACGATTGGCGTCCGACGCTTTTTGGAGGCATTTTCGGGCGGGGTTGCCCAAAATAGTTCTTTGACATACAGGAATTTATACATAGTATTGTGGCGGCTTTTAATTGCACCATTTTGGAATTGAAACGCGCGGCATCCACATGACGGGCCGGATAATAGCACCCTTTTAATTGCACCATTTTGGAATTGAAACATGCGCGAATCATTGCCGATGCGCTGAAAGGTATTCCTTTTAATTGCACCATTTTGGAATTGAAACTGTAGGGAACCTGGTCGCGTCTTACCCTTTCTTCGACTTTTAATTGCACCATTTTGGAATTGAAACTCCATCAGCTTTTCCGCCGTCTCAAACAGCGCCTTGCTTTTAATTGCACCATTTTGGAATTGAAACCAAAGTACGAGAGCGGTAAAGTACATGCACCTCCGCCTTTTAATTGCACCATTTTGGAATTGAAACTCCTCGTCCCAATATGGTGCATTTGGCTCCGGTACACTTTTAATTGCACCATTTTGGAATTGAAACGTATTTCCTCTGGGTCGTATCCCAATTGTCTGACACCCTTTTAATTGCACCATTTTGGAATTGAAACAAGATTTCACCGGCATATCCGGAACAACAGTAACGGCTTTTAATTGCACCATTTTGGAATTGAAACCCCGTGTTTCTGGATCGTCTGAATTAAAGCACGTCCTTTTAATTGCACCATTTTGGAATTGAAACTCGAAGGAGATTTGCCCTTCCAGGTGACGATCTTCGCTTTTAATTGCACCATTTTGGAATTGAAACACTTCTACCTGAGCGGCAAGACATCGCAGCATATTGGCTTTTAATTGCACCATTTTGGAATTGAAACAAGATGTGGGGAAAAGCAAACCCGTCTTTTCCGCATACTTTTAATTGCACCATTTTGGAATTGAAACATTCAGATGCGTTGAAAGGAAGGTGTTGCTTGTCCCCTTTTAATTGCACCATTTTGGAATTGAAACACGACGCCACTTTTGCGGCGCTTGCGGGTCTGCGTGTCTTTTAATTGCACCATTTTGGAATTGAAACCTTTCAAAACTTAAATCAATCCTGGGGCAATCACAGGCTTTTAATTGCACCATTTTGGAATTGAAACACATCTATTCGGAAATCCTGCTCGCGGGTACAATTGCTTTTAATTGCACCATTTTGGAATTGAAACGAAAGGCGATGGTATCGCCTGACGCCACAATTGCCACTTTTAATTGCACCATTTTGGAATTGAAACGATTTACAAACGAAGTTGGAGACGATTTTGTAATTGCTTTTAATTGCACCATTTTGGAATTGAAACCGTTTTGAGGGTAGACATCAGCCCCGCATATTTCACACTTTTAATTGCACCATTTTGGAATTGAAACGAAAATTCGAGTTTGATTTTCATGTGCTTAGCTTTCTTTTAATTGCACCATTTTGGAATTGAAACTTCAACTGCTTCCGGTTCGCGTTCACGTCCAATTCCTTTTAATTGCACCATTTTGGAATTGAAACGATTCGCGCCGTTGACGGTATTGCTCGGCTGAAAACGACTTTTAATTGCACCATTTTGGAATTGAAACTACATCGTTGACGATACTTTGTACCTGACGCAGAACTTTTAATTGCACCATTTTGGAATTGAAACGACAAAGACAGATAAACACGCCGTTGCTTTTGGTTGGCTTTTAATTGCACCATTTTGGAATTGAAACATGCGAACAGAGCTTTTATACCAGCCCGGCGACGCAACTTTTAATTGCACCATTTTGGAATTGAAACATGCTAACGTTGCCTTCTACGTCGAATTTACTTGCCGGCTTTTAATTGCACCATTTTGGAATTGAAACTTCCAGTAGGCATTAGAGCCTATAAACTGATTTGACTTTTAATTGCACCATTTTGGAATTGAAACATCCCCACGTTACCCTGTATAATTGCACCGTTTGCTTTTAATTGCACCATTTTGGAATTGAAACACAAAGAGTGGGCCGAGAATTATAACTTTGACCGCACTTTTAATTGCACCATTTTGGAATTGAAACAGCATTTCAGCAGCAGCACGGGCGAGGATCCTGCCTTTTAATTGCACCATTTTGGAATTGAAACTACGTCATCCCGCCAATCGTGTTTCGCAATTACTGCCCCTTTTAATTGCACCATTTTGGAATTGAAACCTTGAGTGGTATTCGTAAGCTTTACCTTCAAACTCAACTTTTAATTGCACCATTTTGGAATTGAAACGGTACATTTTGTATTCATCCGGACACTCAATGTACGCTTTTAATTGCACCATTTTGGAATTGAAACGATTTTAGCTGAAGAGTAGGCGTTATCCCTGTCCATCTTTTAATTGCACCATTTTGGAATTGAAACAGAACAAAGAGATCATGGGGTCTCTTGACAGGCCAATCCTTTTAATTGCACCATTTTGGAATTGAAACAGCTCTAAGATGTGTTCAAACTGCGGGAGGATCAACTTTTAATTGCACCATTTTGGAATTGAAACAACAAAGCTTTCGGTTTTAGGGCCAACCATTGTCAGCCTTTTAATTGCACCATTTTGGAATTGAAACAGATTGAACAGGCGATGAACGAGAAGTTCAAGGAGCTTTTAATTGCACCATTTTGGAATTGAAACGATATTGAAAGGTGAGCGCTAAGAGTCTGAACGGTCTTTTAATTGCACCATTTTGGAATTGAAACTCCTCACCTGACTTTCATCAGACAAAAATGAACGAATCTTTTAATTGCACCATTTTGGAATTGAAACTAAAGTAATTACCTTGTTTGTCTTGCTGAACTTGACTTTTAATTGCACCATTTTGGAATTGAAACTTCGCAGTCGCCGCGATTGTGTATGAATTGCGCACCTTTTAATTGCACCATTTTGGAATTGAAACTGAAAGACTGCGTGGTTAAAAGAGTGTGTAAAAAACACTTTTAATTGCACCATTTTGGAATTGAAACTAATATAAACAAAACAGTGACATACCAAGGATGTAGCTTTTAATTGCACCATTTTGGAATTGAAACGAGTCGTCGCAAATCCTTCTATTGAACTTCTTTTGCCTTCTTTTAATTGCACCATTTTGGAATTGAAACCAATAAACAAGAATGTGCAAATTAATGTCCTTTTCCTTTTAATTGCACCATTTTGGAATTGAAACCTTATCATAGGAAGCTTTTTCTTCTTCTTTACTTGCGCTTTTAATTGCACCATTTTGGAATTGAAACTTGGCATTTAGTGATCTCTTACAGGTTGGTTGTTTATCTTTTAATTGCACCATTTTGGAATTGAAACGGCGGAGATCACTTCTTTAAAATGGGGGGATGTTTTACTTTTAATTGCACCATTTTGGAATTGAAACCGCCTTGTCGCCAGCCCATTTTTTCGCCGATCCGCAGCTTTTAATTGCACCATTTTGGAATTGAAACCTGGCAGCGCGAGCAAGGGCAAGCCCGGCTAACCCCCTTTTAATTGCACCATTTTGGAATTGAAACAATTGAGCTACTTACAATGTATGGAACTGCACATCTCTTTTAATTGCACCATTTTGGAATTGAAACTCCTCACCTGACTTTCATCAGACAAAAATGAACGAATCTTTTAATTGCACCATTTTGGAATTGAAACTTTAAAACATAGTTCTGAATTATGTCGAGTTTTCCGCTTTTAATTGCACCATTTTGGAATTGAAACATAACTCGCGGACTAAACCCCTGACTGGGCTAAAAACTTTTAATTGCACCATTTTGGAATTGAAACACATTAAATAAACGCAAGTGGGCGGAAACATCCTGCTTTTAATTGCACCATTTTGGAATTGAAACCACGATTCCGCAAAACCGTTTTTCAAAATTTTGCGGCTTTTAATTGCACCATTTTGGAATTGAAACTTTTCTTTGCGGTAGGCTTTTATTTCAGTCCAAGTTCTTTTAATTGCACCATTTTGGAATTGAAACTCTATGTGATGTGTGTGACATCATTTTTACTACTCTCTTTTAATTGCACCATTTTGGAATTGAAACGGCAATGGCATCGGAGCAACAGAAAAGCAACGGTACCTTTTAATTGCACCATTTTGGAATTGAAACAAGTAAAGGAAGGGTTTGTCATCCAGCGCTCGCACACTTTTAATTGCACCATTTTGGAATTGAAACGGCGTCTTCCTTGTCGGTTTCGGCGTCCGAATGCTTGCTTTTAATTGCACCATTTTGGAATTGAAACTTCCAAAACTGCTTTGTTCCCGTCTGCAGAAAGGCGCTTTTAATTGCACCATTTTGGAATTGAAACGTGGTGTAGAGTTTTCGATCGGCGTAGAATACGTGCCTTTTAATTGCACCATTTTGGAATTGAAACTTGTATTCCAATCCTGATCCGAACTTCTTTCTGGGTGTCTTTTAATTGCACCATTTTGGAATTGAAACTGCGGTTGTACCATTTCCATCTACGTTAAACAACACTTTTAATTGCACCATTTTGGAATTGAAACCGATTTTCTACGTGGTATTTTGCATAAGCCTGCGCGCTTTTAATTGCACCATTTTGGAATTGAAACAAAGCAGGACCGGTTATTGATTATTCGAGTAGCTCGCTTTTAATTGCACCATTTTGGAATTGAAACGGGAGAACAAGTATAAGACTGGAAAAGGCCGTCCGGCTTTTAATTGCACCATTTTGGAATTGAAACCGTTTTTCGGTTGGGGTTGGGAATCCACCTTGCCCAGCTTTTAATTGCACCATTTTGGAATTGAAACGGTATTCCCGATCCTTCAGTTTGTTGCACAATGTTCTTTTAATTGCACCATTTTGGAATTGAAACGCATAACCTAACCTTATAATAAAGAAAAACATGAAACTTTTAATTGCACCATTTTGGAATTGAAACTTCTCTTGCTACTAAGCAAGTAGCAGCGCCAGAATTCTTTTAATTGCACCATTTTGGAATTGAAACAAATACGTGCCCCCGAATCGCCCGTTGCTGCTCCAGCTTTTAATTGCACCATTTTGGAATTGAAACTACAAAGATACACTAATACTTTCACTTGTCAATACTCTTTTAATTGCACCATTTTGGAATTGAAACGAGCAAGAAAGACTACATGACTACAACTACCTCGGCTTTTAATTGCACCATTTTGGAATTGAAACTCAACATTGTGGTGGGCTATGAGCAATTGCCACAAACTTTTAATTGCACCATTTTGGAATTGAAACACGGCAAAGGACTCACTCAGGGCTGCCACCTTTCAGCTTTTAATTGCACCATTTTGGAATTGAAACGACAAGTTTGTGCGCATTGAAAACCTTAGCCCGATGCTTTTAATTGCACCATTTTGGAATTGAAACTGTTTGCGCAGGCTGGCGCCACTTCGCTGGCTGGCGCTTTTAATTGCACCATTTTGGAATTGAAACAATATCAATCGGCGTCTCGTTCGGGCTAATGCCCTCTTCTTTTAATTGCACCATTTTGGAATTGAAACTACAAAGGATTTGGTAATCCAATCCCTTTGCATCAACTTTTAATTGCACCATTTTGGAATTGAAACACGACTACAGCCCGGCAAAAGGCGTGGGGGCCATGCCTTTTAATTGCACCATTTTGGAATTGAAACTATCGGAAGAAAAAAGTATCCGTTGAGGTAGCCCGCTTTTAATTGCACCATTTTGGAATTGAAACGTGATTAGTGATCTACATGAAATGCCGCTAATTCTTCTTTTAATTGCACCATTTTGGAATTGAAACTCGGATATAATTTGCCCGGCTTTGATGTTTTTGCCGCTTTTAATTGCACCATTTTGGAATTGAAACAGGCTTGCAGAATTGGAAGGTTATTATAGCCCCTGACTTTTAATTGCACCATTTTGGAATTGAAACGGTACAGTTGCTCCGAACGGTTGTGGCAGGCATACCCTTTTAATTGCACCATTTTGGAATTGAAACCCCACTATTCGAAGGGAGCTTCGACACACCCGATGGCTTTTAATTGCACCATTTTGGAATTGAAACTGCGTTGCCGATCCACCGCCCGTGCCTATTCGCAAACTTTTAATTGCACCATTTTGGAATTGAAACGATAATCTTTTGCGGATCCATTTTCTTCGCATTGCCGCTTTTAATTGCACCATTTTGGAATTGAAACGTTGTCTGAGCATTTCTTCATACATGACCCGAATGCTTTTAATTGCACCATTTTGGAATTGAAACGGCGATTTTGGTAAGGGTGTTCTCTACAACTTTGTCTTTTAATTGCACCATTTTGGAATTGAAACGGGCAGTGGAATCGAACCACCATTAAGTGCCATTACCTTTTAATTGCACCATTTTGGAATTGAAACCCGGATTACTACGGCCTTGGCATGCTGGTGTGTGTGCTTTTAATTGCACCATTTTGGAATTGAAACAAATGACCGGCGCGGGCTGTGCGGCATATTCTTCGACTTTTAATTGCACCATTTTGGAATTGAAACACGAGTATGAGCAGGTTCTTAAACAGATTCACTCTGCTTTTAATTGCACCATTTTGGAATTGAAACAGCGCTTTCGTTGATAAATACTCCGATGTGTGTATTCTTTTAATTGCACCATTTTGGAATTGAAACGTTTCTTGATCTGCTTTTTTTGTTCGTTTGTCATGCTTTTAATTGCACCATTTTGGAATTGAAACAACTGCTTTGCTGTTCGTTTGGCCTGTTGCTTAACTCTTTTAATTGCACCATTTTGGAATTGAAACTTTACAATCGCAATCATCTGTCCTGGTTTTGATCCGCTTTTAATTGCACCATTTTGGAATTGAAACGGAGGAACACGGCAACGTTGCGCGTGTCAACCGCTCTTTTAATTGCACCATTTTGGAATTGAAACATTATGGAGTACTTTAAGATTTCAGGAAGTAACACCTTTTAATTGCACCATTTTGGAATTGAAACATGGAAATCTATAATTTCAAGCCCCCTGCTATTGCCTTTTAATTGCACCATTTTGGAATTGAAACGAATAAATTCTGAAATTCAGGCGACAAATCTACATTCTTTTAATTGCACCATTTTGGAATTGAAACACCGGTATTTTGATCCGGAATACGACCACTCCGAAGGGCTTTTAATTGCACCATTTTGGAATTGAAACAAGAATCAACCTCCCTTCGCGGCATTGCGCCGCAGATCTTTTAATTGCACCATTTTGGAATTGAAACTTTTGACATGGCTACTCTTTTCTGCTTTCGGATTGGCCTTTTAATTGCACCATTTTGGAATTGAAACGATTGTGTACACCGTAGACCTCCAAAACGGCGACATTCTTTTAATTGCACCATTTTGGAATTGAAACCTTTTTACTTTTACTTCGAGTGGCCATAGCTATGCAGCTTTTAATTGCACCATTTTGGAATTGAAACTAGCATAAACTTTGTCGCCAATACGATGTGCGTGTCTTTTAATTGCACCATTTTGGAATTGAAACGGAAAAACTTTGAAAAAGTCAATAGTTTCATTTTCTCTTTTAATTGCACCATTTTGGAATTGAAACATCATGTATGTTTCGTATTGGCCAGCGGCGAACAGGCTTTTAATTGCACCATTTTGGAATTGAAACAAGATTTATCTGCTTTGAGGTAGAAAACATTGACACTTTTAATTGCACCATTTTGGAATTGAAACGAGTCATGGTGTTGCGTATGAAATTCTCCCCTTGCTTTTAATTGCACCATTTTGGAATTGAAACTGAACTTAGTTCTTCTGGTTAAGCTTTTCTAAAAGCCTTTTAATTGCACCATTTTGGAATTGAAACACGCCAGTCTCGTAATACAGAACATGTCGTTGCGGCTTTTAATTGCACCATTTTGGAATTGAAACCAGTAAGCGGCATGAACGAAGTTGATTCACACTACTTTTAATTGCACCATTTTGGAATTGAAACGGCTTTGATCAGTTCGTGGCGCTTAATGTGTATCACTCTTTTAATTGCACCATTTTGGAATTGAAACTTTGCGTTGCGGTGCCGGAAAGGGTTCCGACCTGCTTTTAATTGCACCATTTTGGAATTGAAACGCCAGGGCGCGAAAGAGAACAAGCAATGAAAATAGCTTTTAATTGCACCATTTTGGAATTGAAACAAGAACCCGCCGATTTCAACAGGACTTGTGCCTGTGTCTTTTAATTGCACCATTTTGGAATTGAAACGGAGTCGGGGAGGGTGAAGGAATGGTCATTAATCGCTTTTAATTGCACCATTTTGGAATTGAAACAAATCACCAGCACTCCCCGCGCCAAAGCCCGCCGTCGCTTTTAATTGCACCATTTTGGAATTGAAACGGGATTTGAAAACGATTTCGATGGTGGAGCTTTCCACCTTTTAATTGCACCATTTTGGAATTGAAACACCGTGCAGGCTGTGGTGGATTACATGGAGGCAAACGACTTTTAATTGCACCATTTTGGAATTGAAACTTTTTCCGGGACTTAATCCCCGTCGCGCAACCAAGCTGCTTTTAATTGCACCATTTTGGAATTGAAACATAATCGGTATACCAGTTATCTTGATGTTTTTCGGACTTTTAATTGCACCATTTTGGAATTGAAACGAGTATGTTGTTGACGCCTCGATAACGACCAACACCTTTTAATTGCACCATTTTGGAATTGAAACACGTTTTTACGACTCTTAATCCTGCCGGGGACGCAGCCTTTTAATTGCACCATTTTGGAATTGAAACTCGCATCCACAAAACAAATTATAATGACAGTCAACTTTTAATTGCACCATTTTGGAATTGAAACGTCAGCTTTCGGGGAGCATGAAACCATAGCCTGAATCTTTTAATTGCACCATTTTGGAATTGAAACTCAAGTATGTCAGACGCAATTTCCGGGCTGGATTTCTTTTAATTGCACCATTTTGGAATTGAAACTGAGCGGCAAATCCTCGAGCGCGTCGGTGATGCCGGCTTTTAATTGCACCATTTTGGAATTGAAACGCGATTTTAATTCGTTGCCCGACTGCACGATGGATGCTTTTAATTGCACCATTTTGGAATTGAAACTTTTACCCAACCAGGCGAATAATCTCTGCTTTTGGCAGCTTTTAATTGCACCATTTTGGAATTGAAACGCGATTTTAATTCGTTGCCCGACTGCACGATGGATGCTTTTAATTGCACCATTTTGGAATTGAAACGGTGCTGTCCTGGTTAAGCCGATACATAATTGTATCCTTTTAATTGCACCATTTTGGAATTGAAACATACTACGGATGTTTTGGTAGGCGTGGAGTTCACCGCTTTTAATTGCACCATTTTGGAATTGAAACGGTTCGTCTACTTTAAAGGATACTTGTCCTCCCTTTCCTTTTAATCGCACCATTTCGGACTTCCCCCCACCACCAATCACACAAAAATCAATCCTGTATCCTTTTTTTCCAGCCCAAACAAACCCCAGTGTCTGAAACAGCCCGTACGGCTATCCATGCCGAATCTTTCGGGTCGGTTGGCCTCCGGTTCAGGTCAGGTGTCGGACACCTTCGGAGGTGTCCGACACCTGACCTGAACCGGAGGCTGGCTTTACCCACCCATCATCCCTTTCATCACCGAAGCGTCTTTGCTTTCCAGCACCGACTGCCCCATCAGGTATTCGTCTACTTTGCGGGCGCATTCGCGGCCTTCGCTGATGGCCCACACCACGAGGCTTTGGCCGCGGCGCATGTCGCCGGCGGTGAAGATTTTGGCGATGTTGGTTTGGTAGCTTTTTTCGGTGGCTTTGACGTTGCCCTGGCGGTCGAGGTCAATTTCCAATTCTTTCAGCAAGCCTTCGTGTTCGGGGTGCAGGAATCCGACGGCTAACAAGGCCAGTTCGCAGGGGATTTTGCGTTCGCTGCCGGGAATTTCCACGAAGTGGGCGGGCATACCCACCTCGGACAAAGTCCATTCCAAACTGACGACCCGCAAGGCTTTGAGGTTGCCGTGTTCATCGCCGACAAAGGCTTTGGTGGCAACGGCAAATTTTCGTTCGCAGCCCTCTTCGTGCGAAGAGGTCGTTTTCAGCAACATGGGATAGCTGGGCCAGGGTTGGGCGGGCAGGCGCGAATCGGGCGGTTTCGGCAACAATTCAAACTGCAGGATGGAAGCCGCGCCCTGGCGGTTGGCGGTGCCTACGCAGTCGCTGCCCGTGTCGCCGCCACCGATGACCACCACGTTTTTTCCGGCAGCGGTCAATTCCACAGGCCAGTTGTTGCTTTCCAGATCGCTGTGCGCGAACGGGTCTTTTCCGGCGACGCGCTTATTACTTTGTTTCAGAAATTCCATAGCAAAATGTACGCCGTTCAGTTTCCTGCCGGCAACGTCTAAGTCGCGGGGCACGGTAGCGCCTCCGGCGAGCACGATGGCGTTGTACTCCCGCAGCAACGCGCTGATGCTCACGTTTACGCCTACATTGGCGTGGCACCGGAAAGTGATCCCTTCTTCTTCCAGCAGCCTGATTCTGCGGTCAATCACGCTTTTTTCCAGTTTGAAATCCGGGATGCCGTAGCGCAACAAGCCGCCGGGCGCATCGTCGCGTTCGAACACCGTCACCAAATGTCCGGCGTGGTTCAACTGCGCGGCAGCGGCCAATCCCGCCGGGCCGGAGCCAATGACAGCGACTTTTTTGCCGGTACGCGCAATGTTTTTGCGGGGCGCCACAAATCCTTTGTCGAACGCAATTTCGATGATGTGCTTTTCGATCTCTTCGATGGCCACTGCTGGCTGGTTGATGCCCAATACGCAGGCACTTTCGCAGGGCGCTGGACAAATTCTGCCGGTAAACTCCGGAAAATTATTGGTAGAAGTCAGGATTTCATACGCTTCCTGCCAGTTGCCATCGTACACTGCGTCGTTGAACTCAGGGATGACATTACCCAACGGGCATCCGCTGTGGCAAAACGGCACGCCACAATTCATGCACCGCGCAGCCTGCTGGTTCAGTTCTTTTTCCGAATAAGGCGCCACAAACTCGCGGTAGTGCTGTTTGCGCGCTTCCACCGGAAGTTTGCCCGGCAAGGCTCTCGTAAATTCTAAAAAACCGGTTGGTTTACCCATGGTGGTAGTTTTCGTTGAGCGATTTTTTTTTACCACATAGAGCACAACTTGTCCCGACTGGGCGGGATAGTTGTTTTCACAATAGTTCACATAGCACAGGGAAGCCGCCTATGTGAACTATGTGAATACCCCTATTGTGAACTATCCCGCCGAGTCGGGACAAGTTGTGGTGAAAAATTATAAACAACCTGCTTTTCCAGCGCTTTCTTGAAATCACTCGGAAAAACCTTGACAAAGTGTTTCAACTGGTTGTCAAAATCATCGAGCAAAAACTTCGCCACGGTGCTGCCCGTGAATCGGTGGTGCCGTTCGATCATTTTGTAAACGAGTTGCGCATCGGCTTCTTCCATCGGGTCTAATTCCACCATTTCGGTATTGCAGTTGCCGGGAAACTTTGCCTGGGGGTCGTAGATGTAAGCGATGCCGCCACTCATGCCCGCCGCAAAATTCCGGCCTGTTTCGCCGATAATGACCACGCGGCCACCCGTCATGTATTCGCAGCCGTGGTCGCCAACGCCTTCCACAACTGCCGAAACGCCGGAATTCCGGACGCAAAACCGCTCACCGGCTTTGCCTCGGATGTAGGCTTCTCCTGCGGTGGCGCCATAAAAAGCCACATTCCCGATGATGCTGTTTTCTTCGGGCGCAAAACGGGCTTTTTTGGAAGGATAAACAATCAACCTGGCGCCGCTGAGGCCCTTGCCGAAGTAATCGTTCGCGTCGCCTTCCAATTCCAGCGTCACGCCGTTGGTATTAAACGCGCCAAAACTCTGACCGGCCGTGCCTTCAAACTTCAGCCGGATGGTGTCTTTAGGCAAGCCTTCCGAGCGGTAGCGCTTAGTGATTTCGTTCGACAACATAGCGCCGACGGCCCGGTCTGTATTTTTAATCGCAAAAGCCGCCCGAACGGATTCGCCGCGTTCAAGCGCCGGTTTGGCCACTTCCAGCAACGTCCAGTCCAACACGCCCGCAAGCCCGTGATCCTGCGCTTCCTGGCAGTACAGGCCGACGTCTTCGCCTGCAGGTTCTTTGTACAGGATGGGCGATAAATCAAGGTTGCGGTGTTTCCAGTGCGCCGTGGTTTCCTTTTGCATGAGATAATCTGACCGGCCAATCATTTCATTCACGGTGCGGAAGCCCAGTTCGGCCATAATTTCCCGCAATTCCTGCACGAGGAAACGGAAAAAATTGACCACGTGTTCTGCATCGCCATTGAAGCGTTTCCGCAATTCAGGATCCTGGGTGGCAATGCCTACGGGGCAGGTATTGAGGTGGCATTTTCGCATCATAATGCAGCCTTCCACGATTAAAGCCGCGGTGGCTACGCCCCATTCTTCAGCGCCCAGCAGGGCGGCAACGGCAATGTCCCGGCCTGTTTTCATCTGTCCGTCGGCCTGGAGGACAACCCGGCTGCGCAGTTTGTTTTTGACTAAGGTCTGATGCGCTTCGGCAAGGCCCAGTTCCCAGGGGAGACCGGCGTGGCGGATCGAACTGATGGGAGACGCGCCCGTACCGCCGTCGTAACCGGCGATCAGCACCACGTCGGCTTTGGCTTTGGCTACACCGGCAGCAATGGTGCCCACCCCGGCTTTGGAAACCAATTTGACGCTGATGCGCGCCTGGCGGTTGGCATTTTTTAAATCAAAAATCAATTGCGCCAGGTCTTCGATGGAATAAATATCGTGGTGGGGCGGCGGGGAAATCAAGCCTACGCCGGGCGTGGAATGGCGCACTTTTCCGATCCAGTCGTCCACTTTGTGCCCTGGCAACTGCCCGCCTTCTCCCGGTTTGGCGCCCTGTGCCATTTTGATCTGCAATTCGTCGGCTTCGGTGAGGTAGAGGCTGGTGACCCCAAACCGCCCCGAGGCGACCTGCTTGATGGCGCTGCGCATACTGTCGCCGTTGGGCAGCGGTTCGTAGCGCTTTTCGTCTTCGCCGCCTTCGCCGGTATTGCTTTTTGCGCCAAGCCGGTTCATGGCAATGGCCAGCGTACTGTGGGCTTCGTGCGAAATGGAGCCAAAACTCATGGCGCCGGTGGCAAAACGCCGGTAAATATGTTCTGCGGGTTCCACTTCTTCGATGGGAATGGAAGTCCCGTGGTGTTTGAACTCAAACAAGCCGCGCAGGGTGCAGGCTTTTTCGCTTTGGTCGTTGACGAGTTTGGCGTACTTCTTAAAAGCGCCGTAGTCGTTCATCCGCGTGGAATACTGAAGCAGGTGGATGGTTTGCGGGTTGAAGAGGTGCGCTTCGCCTTTGCGTTTCCATTGGTAAATGCCCCCTACTGGCAGGCGCTGCACCGGAAAATCGGTTTTGCTGAACGCAAAATCGTGCTTGGCTAAGGCTTCGCGGGCAATATCGTCGAGACTCAGCCCTTCGATGCGCGAAGTAGCGCCGGTGAAATGGCGGTTCACAACCTGCCGGTCCAACCCCACAATTTCGAAGATTTGCGCGCCCTGGTACGATTGCAGGGTAGAAATGCCCATTTTGGAAAACACCTTCAGCAGGCCGTCTGATACTGCTTTGATGTAGTTTTTATTTAACTGATTGAAATCTAAGTCGGTGTCCAACCTTTCCTGCAATTTCATGTCCCGGATGGAAGAAAACGCCAAGTAGGGGTTGATGGCCGTAGCGCCAAAACCCAACAGACAGGCAAAGTGGTGGACTTCCCAGATATCGCCGGCCTCCACAATCAGACCGACCTGGCCGCGGTAGCCTTTCCGGATCAGGTGGTGCTGCACGGCCGACAACGCCAGCAAAGAAGGAATGGCGGCGTGTTCGCTGTCAATCGCGCGGTCGGAAAGGATGAGCACTTCAAAGCCGTCTTCCACCGCATCGGTTGCATAGCGGCACAGGCGTTCTAAGGCGCGTTGCAGGGAGCCGGGTTTGCCGTCGGCCCGGAAGTAGGTTTGCAGGGTTTTCGCCTGAAAAATTCCGGTGTCTATGCTCCGGATTTTTTCTAATTCGTGGTTGGTCAGGATGGGATGCTGGAGGGCTACGCTGTGGCAGGCGAGGGGCTCTTCTACCAGAATATTGCCGTTACCGCCTGCAAAGGTCGCTAAGCTCATCACCAATTTTTCACGAATGGGGTCAATGGGCGGATTGGTGACCTGCGCAAACAGTTGCTTAAAATAGCTGCTGAGGTGCTGCGGTTGTTCGCTCAGCACGGCCAACGGGGTGTCGTTGCCCATCGAGCCGATTGTTTCTTTGGCGTCTAAAGCCATCGGAGCGATGATGTTTTCGAGGTCTTCCGTGGTGTACCCGAATGCTTTTTGGTATTTAAACACCTGATCGTGCGCCAATTGGGTAAACATCACCCGCGGTTCGGGCAATTCTTCTAAGCTGATTTTGTACTTGGTCAACCACTCGGCGTAAGGCTGGCGGGAGCAAATATCCTGCTTCAATTCCTCATCGCTGATGATGCAGCCGCGCTCTAAGTCTACTACAAACATTTTGCCGGGCTGGAGGCGTCCGTTTTCTTTGATCAGCGCCGGGTCTATGGGCAAAACGCCGGTTTCAGAGGCCATGATGACCCGGTCGTCAGTGGTCACGCAATAGCGGGAAGGGCGAAGTCCGTTGCGATCCAGCGTGGCGCCGATGATTTTGCCATCCGTGAACGAAATAGAAGCCGGGCCGTCCCAGGGTTCCTGAAAAGCGGCGTGGAATTCATAAAAAGCCCTTTTGACGGGGTCCATCTCCTCGTGGTGGTCCCAGGCTTCGGGGATGAGCATCATCATGACGTGCGGCAGGGAACGGCCGCAGAGGGTAAAAAATTCGATGACGTTGTCCAAACAGGCCGAATCGGATTGCCCCTCGAAAATAATGGGCAGGAGCATGTCCATTTCTTCTTTTGAAAACCAGGCGGACGTAAAGCCTTGTTCGCTGGTTTTCAGCCAGTTCAGGTTGCCCTGAATGGTGTTGATTTCGCCGTTGTGGGCGATGTAGCGAAAGGGCTGCGCGAGTTTCCAGGAAGGAAAGGTATTGGTAGCAAACCGGGAGTGGATCAGCCCGAACGCGCTGGCCATCCGTTTGTCGCTTAAATCCGGGAAATAGCCGCGGAGTTGGTGACTGGTGAGCTGCCCTTTATACACCACTGTTTTGTAAGACAAAGAAGCGATGTAAAACCCGGAAGGCGATTCTTTTACCGTGTTATTGATGGTATGGCTGGCGTAGTTGCGGAGCACGAAAAGTTTCCGTTCAAATGCTTCCGGATCGCGCAACTGGTCGGGGCAGGCAATAAACACCTGTTCCATTTCGGGTTCGACCGACAATGCGGTTGGGCCAATGCCGTCGGTGTTGACCGGCACTTTGCGGTAAGCCAGCACTTTTAAGCCTAATTTTTCAGCGGCGCGGTCGAAGATTTCCCGCCCGGCTTCCCGCAGGGCAATGTCTTTTGGAAAAAACAGGACCCCTACCCCATAACGGCTGTAATCGGGCAGGTGTACGCCCAATTTTACGCATTCATCAAAAAAAAACTCGTGGGGCATTTGCACCATCAGCCCGGCGCCGTCGCCCGTATTGCTTTCGCAGCCGCAGGCGCCCCGGTGCTCCATGTTCTCCAGAATCGTCAAAGCATCCGAAATGATCTGGTGCGATTTGCTCCCCTTGATGTTGGCTACAAAGCCAATGCCACATGCATCCCGTTCAAATGAAGGGTGATACAAGCCCGTGTTCTTACGCTCCATTCCTGATGCGATTACATAAGCGTCTTTAGAAAGCCTGCTTTAGTGTGGTTAGGGAAGCAGCAGGAAGTCAAAATAAAAGTGTGCACGCCAAAAGGCATGATGATCGTTGTATAAGGTATTAAATGGCAAGGACAAATGTGGCTAAGTGAGGGCGTCACTCGAAGTGTAATGTCGTCAACTTAACGAATCATAACCACGAAGTGGTTGAAGGTGAATAGCCCCCGATGCAATCGGGGGACAGGTGTATGAGCGAAAGGTGATGCCCAACCCCGAAAGGGGTTGAATGTCAATACGCTACATCCCATTTTTAATATTCAACCCCTTTCGGGGTTGGTTCCCTTCCCCACTTCCACCTTTCCCCGAATTGCATTCGGGGCTATTCAAATTTGACCCTTTCAGGGTCGTTTGCGTCGCTAAGTTGACGACATTACACTCGAAGGGACACCCTCGCTCCTCGCGCTTATGCAGAAAACGAAGTTCCGCAACCGCAGGATTCTTTGGCGTTTGGGTTGGTGAACGTAAATCCCCGGTTTTCGAGGCCATCCACCCAGTCAATTTCCATACCCAGCAGATAGAGGCCATGCGCTTTTTGCATAAAAACCTGCATATCGCCTATTTCAAAGACATCGTCCTGATCTTTGCGCAGGTCGAATCCCAATTCATAAGAGAAACCAGAACAACCGCCGGCTTTTACGCCAACGCGCAAACCGTGGTCTTCCGGGACGTTCATTTCAGCGCGCAGTCGCTTCAGTTGTTTCACGGCGCCTTCCGTTAAGGTAACGGGGGTTGACACCATACTCATTGTCTCAGTCATGTAGCGCGAATTTATAATGATGCAAATTTACGTTTGTTCAAGAATTTTCAAAATTTGGAGCCAACTGTTCCAGATCTTAATCTTGTAGAATTACGATTTCTAAAGATAGAAGATAACGCCACAAGAAAGGTCGTTGTTCAATTTCATTCTTACTTTCCCAATTGAACTTTACCAACTTCAAAATAAACCCCATTCAAATGATCGAAGTCCCGATCGGTAGTCAGTAGCGTTGCATTTGATAGGCTTAGCCAATTTGCGCAGGACATCTTCGTCATCCCTTCGATGAAAACCGCTTATGGCGGCCTCGATTGCTGCCAGACTGGAAGGGTCGTTCACTTCCATGATCTTTTTGATCAAATTCAATTTCAAAGCTTCTATTTGCATCGGTATTCTGATATTTGTTCTCAAATATAAGGCATTTTCCATCAATCGGTCAAGTCGTTTACACAGCGTTCACAAAAAATCACTAATGGCATCAACGCTACTCATCCTCCTCTTTGTCATTGCCGGCCGGCGCCTATTCTTGTCATAATCTTATCATCTGTCGCGTTCTCAATTTTGAAGGATTTTATATCTTTATGCTTCACGAGGCTGTCTCATAGGCAGCAAATGGCAAAGCCTGCTTGATTATAAGTACTTAAAACATACTTACTTTATGCCCATATCTCTCCGCCTTGCCCTCTACTGCCTCGTTTTTTTGGGGTTATTTGTCCAAAACACCCTTTCCGCTCAAACCGAAATGCAGGCCTGGGGCAACATCACGGGCATGAGGATCAACGGCAACCTGTTCAGGTTTGCGTTAAACGATCCGGAGACCTGGGACTACATCGGCGCGGTCTCTTTCCACTCCTGGCGCGGCTGGGAAAAAGAAACGCTGCTGGAATGGTACGAAGCTGCCGACCGGCTCAATGTGCCGCTCAT
>Ga0209573_1003155_pt1 | contig 18877 bp, 17 predicted proteins | sample TNRBio252014_DNA_FD_185870 | JGI IMG/M metagenome (GOLD analysis project Ga0209573, IMG submission 185870) | Wastewater treatment Type I Accumulibacter community from EBPR Bioreactor in Madison, WI, USA - TNR Reactor_6/25/2014_ DNA (SPAdes)... | ecosystem: Engineered > Bioreactor > EBPR >...
CCACCAAGTTCCTCAACGACCAGTGGATGAAAGACTACGGGTTCCTAGGCTCCGACCACGATCTGGGCTCTGTGGAGGACATCCTCGCCGCTCGACCCGCGCAGAACGTCTTCACCGCCAGCGAGAACGACACGCTGGGCAACGTTGTCGAGACGATGCGCAAGGCCGGCGTGTCGCAGGTGCCGATCCTCGACTCGAACCGCCGCCCCTCGCGGATGATCCATGAACTCGACGTGCTCCGCGGGTTGCAGTCGGGGTCGGTTTCGCACGCTTCACCCGTCTCGGCGATCGCGCAACCCATCGGCGGGCTGATCTACCCCAAGGCCCGAGTCGAAGAACTGTTCCGGATCTTCGAGACCGACCAGGTCGCCATTGTTGTTGATGCCGACAAGATCGTCGGCGTCATCAGCAAGATCGACGTGATCGATTACATGAGCCGCCGCGGGAAATAGCCCCCCACTCCTCCGGGCCACCCTCGACAGGACGCATCAACACAACGCCCCCGGCGAGCATTCGCCGGGGGCGTTGGTATGAATCATGAATCGGGGATCAGTTCCGGCGGCGACGTGCCACCAGGCCCGCCAGACCGAGGACCGCAAGCGTGCCCGGGGTCGGCACGAACGTGCCGCTGACGAGCACGTTGTCGAGGGCCGAGTTGCCCGTGCTGCTCGACGAGCTAAAGCCCGTGAAAGTCATCTTCACGTACACGGCGGACTGGAATTCGAGGTTGTCCATCGACGCCATATTGAGCGTGCGGAGAGCAAAGTTCGAGTCGCGGGGAGACGTGATCGTTAGGGCGGGGGCCGCCGTGAAGTTCACGCCGTCGGTCGATGTCGAGATCGAAATCGTCGTGGCGCCGGAGCCGGTCGCGCGCTCAGCGAAGGTCATGACGATGTCTTTGTAGTTCGAGGTGTCGAAGCGCCAGGTGATCGATTTGCCCTCGGCCGCACCGCTGAGCGATCGCATCGCCAAGCGTGATCCCGCGACGTACCCGGGCTGGAGGTTGACGGTGGTGCCGGAGAAGTACTGGAAAAGACCTTGACCCGTCGCCGCCGGAGCCGGAGTGCCGTCCCAGACGAGCCCGTCGGTGGAGGCGTTAGCGATCCCCCCCGCAGAGAATGTGGCCGACAAAGGCCACGTGATCTTGAAGTTGTCGGCACCCGGGGGCACGGTGTCCGGGAACGTCCAATACGCGACCATATCCGCCGAGGCGATGGAACCCACCGCGAGCGCGGCGACAGCAGCCAGAATCTTCATGTGTCTTGTCTCCAAAGAGGTCTCTCTCGTCGCGTTGACGGGCTCCTACCCCCGTCTACGCGGTCGCCAGCAAACACTGGCGGATAGAGGATACCGGGTCCAAGGCCTTTCACCAACCAAACTTATGAAAGATCTCGTGATCGAGCGCTCTCGATCGGGTCGTGTTTGGTATCTGCTTCGATGCTTCGTGCCCGTTGGTCAGAGCGGTACGATCCGTCATGACGCACCCGCAGGACAGCGGTCTGAGCCAGCACACGCTTGGGTCGATCCGCCGAATGGCGGACGAAGGGAGGCCCTTTGCGTGCCTGACCTGCTACGACGCCACGACCGCCCGTTGGCTCGCCCGTGGTGGTGTTCACTCTTTGTTGGTGGGAGACACGGCGGCAGAGGTCATTCTTGGCTTTGACCGCACCGTCGATTGCCCGCTTGATTTCCTCATTCATCTCACCGCGGGGGTCAAAAGGGGTGCCCCGACGACGGTGGTCATGGGCGACATGCCGTTCCTTTCCTATCACACGTCAGAGGCCGATGCGGTTCGGAACGCGGGCAGATTTCTGGTGGAAGGGCGTGCGGACATCGTCAAGCTCGAAGCTGACTCCAGCTTTGCCGGGACAGTCCGGGCGATAACTCGGGCGGGGATCCCGGTGTGTGCGCACGTGGGAAGCCGGCCTCAAAGGGCGGCGATGACGGGCGGCTACGCCTCCGCTGGCCGAACCGCGGCCGATGCTCGCGGGATTATCGAGGATGCCGCGGTGCTGGCGGACGCGGGCGCGTCGATGCTGCTCGTCGAAGCCGTTCCCGACGAGGTCACCACGCGGATAATGGCGAGCACGAAGGTGCCCTTGATCGGGATTGGTGCTGGCCCGGCGTGCCACGGACAGGTGCTGGTGCTGCAGGATCTCACGGGGATGTCGGACGCCCCGCCCCGCTTTGCCGAGCCGGTCGCTTCGCTGGGGCCAACGATACAAGGTGCCGCACGAGAGTGGGTTGAACGTGTCTCGAGGCGTGCCGTGGGCGGGGTGCGGTACACGATGAAGCCCGGTGAGGCAGACGTGCTGTCCAAAGCCGGTCCGAGCGGACGATAGAGAGGACCTATGAGGAAGTTTGTCGCCATCGGCCCGGCCTTGATCGCTTTGCTCGTGGGCGTGCTGGCCGTGTTCGTCGTCCCGGAGGTCTTCAAGCGAGGGCTCGCCGCCAGGACCGCACGGTCGATCGAGCAGGCCAACGAAATCCTTGACGACGGGACGGTACTCGATCAGATCAGCCGTGCGACCCGAAAGATCGCTGAAGCCGTCGAGCCTTCGGTGGTTCACATCGATGTTGAACAAGAAGGCGGCGGCGGCTCACAAGGCTCGGGATGGGTCTACAGCGATCAAGGGTACATCACCACGAACGCCCACGTCGTCCGCAACGCCCGCACCATCCGCGTGCAGTTTCACGACGGCGAAGTGGTCAGCGCCACCCTCGTTGGTGGCGACCCTCTGACCGATGTGGCCGTCCTCCGAGTCAAGCCCAGGCCGGGGCTGTTTCCGGCGCGTCGGGCCCCCGATGCCAACTTGCAGCAGGGCGAGAAGGTGTTCGCGTTCGGGTCTCCCTTCGGGTTCAAGTTTTCCATGTCCGAGGGAATCGTGTCCGCGCTGGGCCGCGTCGCGGGGCCCGCGTTCGAGATCGGCGGGTTCTCGAACTTCATCCAGACCGACGCCGCCGTCAACCCGGGCAATTCGGGTGGCCCGCTCGTGGACAGCCGGGGGCGGGTCGTCGGGATGAACGTCGCGATCGCCACTGCAAAGTCCGAACGCGGAACGGCGACATCGGAAGGGCAGTCCGCCGGGATCTCGTTCGCCATCCCCGTCGCCACCGTCGAGTTTGTCGTCGATCAGCTCATCACGACAGGCCGCGTCGGCCGAGGATTCCTCGGGATCTCGTTCGACCGCCAGACCGACGGCGTCCCCATCAATGACGGCACCCGTTACCGCGGGACCGGGCTGCTTGTGGGCGACGTCAACCGCGCAGGGCCCGCCGACCTTGCGGGCCTGCGTCGCGGCGACGTGATCACGTCCATCAACGGCCAGAGCGTCCGCGATTTCCTCGCTCTCCGCGGGATCATCGGATCGAGCAAACCCGGTGAGCACGTCAGCGTCAAATACTGGCGCAGCGGCGCCGGGGACGGCACCGCGTCGGGCACGTTCTTGGAATCCACGGTTATCCTCGGCGAGATGCCTCCGGACGCCCTCGTCGGGACCAGGCCCGAGATCTTCCTTTTCACTCAGACGGGGGCCCAGCTCCAAGACACTCCCGCCGGAGTCTTTGTGGGAGGGGTGGTCGGCGGCTCGCCGTTCGATATCGCTGGGATCGACCGCGGGATGGTTATCACTCGCGTCGGCGAGAAGGCTGTCACCAGCTCTTCCATGCTCGCCTCGGAGCTCATCGACCAGGGCTGGCTCATCGGGAAAGAGATTCGATTCGGAGTTGCCAAGCTTCGCGGCGGTAAGCTCGGGCCCATCGAGCTCGTGGACGCCAAGCAGCAGGCATCGTGGAACGATCGACCATAACACTCTCACGCGGTCGATGGGCCGCCGCTGCGACGAGCTGAGAACTATCTGAAGCTGGACGACCCGTGCATCTGTGCGGGGGCGTCGATCTCATCCTGGAGAGATCGCACCGCGTCAATCAATGAGACAAAACGCTCACCGAAAGGTGTGAATCGGTATTCGACGCGGGGCGGGATCTCGGGGTATTGCACCCGCTCGAGAACGCCGAATCGCAGGAACTTATCGAGCCGCTCCGAAAGGACTTTGGTCGTGAGACCGGCGACAGCTCGGGTCATGGCGCCGGGACGGTGTACGCCGTTGCGAACGAGCGAGAGCACTCGAATTGACCACTTGCACCCCACGACGCTCTCGATCATGGCCGCGACCTCGACGGCCGGCACCGAAGAGGTGACGATGGGTGTACCGGACCCTACGCGCCTGGGCGCGGGCCGCCCGAGAGCGGCCTGTGGGGTCTTTGCCGCGGATTTTTTCGGTATCTTTGCCATCGTGATTCCTCCATGCGCCACCGGTTCGTGCCTTAGGCACCACACGGTGCCCGCTTGAAATCGGCTCATGCGGGTGCGATGCTCGGGCAACGAAGCAGCGGCGTGTGGTCGCTCAGGAGCATCAGGAGAAACTCGATGAAAGTCAAGGCGACGTTCTATCACGCGGGGTGTCCCGTCTGCGTCCAGGCCGAGCGTGAGCTGGCGACCGCTCTGGATTCGTCGAGGTACCAAGTCGAGGTCGTGCACCTTGGCCAAGCCCGCGAGCGGATCCAGGAAGCGGCCAAGGCGGGGGTGCAATCGGTCCCGGCGCTGGTCCTTGGTTCTACTCTGTTTCACGTCAACTTCGGGGCCAAACTCAGCGACCTTATGTAAGCCGAGCCGTCAGCAGCGGCCGCGATCGCGCATCACCGGGTCACCCCGGGACGCGATCGCGGCTACTCTTGGGCGCATGACCGAAACGACAGCACACGATCGATCGACAGGCGGCGAAGAGGGTGCCGTACGGGCCGCCGCCGAGAGGTTCCGAGCGGACTTTGCCGCCGTGCGTGACCAGGTCGGGAAAGTAGTCGTCGGGCAGTCGACGATCGTCGAAAACGTCCTGATCTGCCTTTTTACCGGCGGGCACGTTCTTCTGGAAGGCGTTCCCGGAGTGGGCAAGACACTCCTGATCCGATCGCTTTCCAAGGCCCTGACACTCACGTTCTCCCGCGTGCAATTCACCCCCGACCTGATGCCAGCCGACATCACGGGTACGACCGTCGTCGCGGAATTTGATGACGAGAAAGGGCAGAGGCGCCGCGAGTTTCGCTTCCAGCGCGGGCCGGTTTTCGCTCAGATTCTACTCGCCGACGAGATCAACCGGGCCACCCCCAAGACCCAGTCAGCGCTGCTCGAAGCCATGGCAGAGCGCAGCGTCACGGTCGGGAGCGAGAGCCACCAGTTGCCATCGCCTTTCCTCGTGATGGCGACCCAGAACCCCGTGGAACAGGAAGGCACCTACCCGCTTCCCGAGGCGCAGCTCGACCGATTTTTCTTCAAACTGCTCGTCCCGCCTCCGTCACGCGACGAACTCTCGATGATCCTCGACCGAACGACGGCAGGAGTGTCCGACGAGGCCGCGGCGGTGCTCAACGCCGCCAAGATTCTCGAGCACCAGAAGCTGGTGAGACAAGTCGCGATCGCACCGAGCGTCAAGGACTACGCCGTGCGTGTGGTGATGGCGACCCAGCCGCAAGCCGAGGGGGGGGGCAAGTCATTCGCGACGCCGATGGTGAACAAGTACGTCCGGCTCGGAGCCAGCCCGCGCGCGGCCCAGGCGCTGGTGCTCGCGGCCAAGTGCCGCGCGCTGCTCGAGGGACGTTGGGCCGTGGCAACGGATGACCTGCGAGCGGCGGCTCTGCCCGCGTTGCGCCACCGCCTCATCCTCAACTTTGAGGCCTCGGCCGAAGGAATTTCCACTGACGCCGTGATCCGGAATCTTGTCGAAACACTTCCCATCGATGCCGGCTGACGACGAGACGGTTGCGACCGGTCTCCGAGAGCATCACCGAACCGCGGGCTTTGCGGCTCGGCGGATCCGCTCGACCTCTTCGGGCTTGCTCGCAAGATCGAATGCGTCACGCAGAAAAGACAAGTAAGCCTCGGCGTCTCGAAACCCCTCTTGTCGCGCGATCGTGGTTCCATCCCAGATCACCAACGTCGCCGGGATTCCGTAGATTCCCAGTTTGCCGGCCTCGGAGTCCTGATCCACGTTCATATACACCGGCGTGGCTCGTTCACGGATCAACTCCGCGACTCTGGGATCGACCAGCGTTTCCCGCTTCATTGATTGGCAGGGAGGGCACCAATCCGCCGTAGCGAACACGACCACAGGCCTGCCCGGATGTGAGGCCATGGCATCGGAGAGCCTGGGCGTGTTGACGAAGATCTCCGGGGTCGGCGCGACACTCCCGCTGGTGAACAATCGGACCAGCATAGGAAACATCAGCAGAACGGCGATCGCGAGCCCCAGAAGAACCGTGCCCTTGGATGTAAACGCCCGCCTCCCCGGAGGCCGCGGGCGCGGGCGGGCAAGGCGGGTCTGTGGTCTTGAATTCACGTGCTGCTCGGTTGTGCGGACTATTACTTAAGGATCTCGGCGGGGCGGCTTGGCGTATTTCCACGGGCCGGTGCGGCTTCGTTCATCGCCGGGGCTTCAGCCGCCGGGGCCGCCGCACCCGAACCTCCGTCGAGCTTGGAACGGGTCAGGTAGATTTCGACGCGGCGGTTAGCCGGGGTGTTCCCGCTGGGCATGTTGTTGGAAACTGCGGGGCGGAATTCGCCCCAGCCGGCGACTTGCATCTTGCCCGGAACGACGCCGCTGTCGATGAGCGCCCGCCGAACCGAGATCGCCCTGTGGGCCGAAAGGTGGACGTTGGTCGGGTGCCGCGTCGCGGTGCCCGCGCTGATTCGTTGAGCATCTGTGTGCCCGACAACGATCACTTCGTACGGTTCGGCGGCCGGATTCTTGAGAATGTCGGCCAGCGCGGCCAACGATTGGCGCGCCTCGCTTTTGACCGCGTCAGACCCGGAGTCAAACGTCAAATCACTGGCAAACCGCAGCATCCCGCGGGCCGCGTCGTACTGGATCAAATCGGGATACCTTGCGGCCAGGTCACGCAGCAGCCCGTCCGTCTGAGGATCCAGCGCTCGCAGATTGATATCCGACATCCGGCTCTGCAGGTCCGTGAGGTTGGCCCCCAGAGCTCCCAGGCGGTTCACAAGATCCGCGTTCAGTCGCTTGAGTTCTGCCAACGCCGCTTCGCTGAGCGTGAGCTGCGAACGGGCCGCATCGAGATCACGGCGGGCCTGATCGCGTTCCTTCGTCAGGAGCTGGTTCGAGTTATCCAGGCTGTCGATCTGCCGACGCAGGCTGTCGTATTCCTCTTGTGCCACACACCCGCCCAGCAGCGTGGCGGAAACGGCGAGCCCAACAACAACGATCAACGACTTGCGGAAGGCCAGCATCTTCAATCTCCGTGCGGAACCCGGTGCGACGCTCCGTGCCGGCCCGGGTGGATCCGCTCTATTCTTCGACGATAGTATGCTCGGTGCCCCAAAGTCCCGGCTCAGGACGCCGATTCTCGGTTTCTCGGGCAATTCCAGCCTTTCCATCGGCCCAGAGCCATTTCCGACATGAGCAAGCCCACGTTTGTCCGCATCAACGCCGACGCCGCTTTGGACGCTCAGAGCTGGCGCCCGGGGCCCGTGTCCGCGGTCATCGAATGCTCACCCTTCACAGGCTCGGCTCTCCCCGCGTGGCCCGCCGATGTTCCCGCTCCCATCGCCCGTGGTCAGCTCTCGATTCGCCTCTTCACCCCAGGACAGGCGAACGAATTTCTACGCTCCGTTCCCATCGGACTCGTCCGGATCCACGACAGGCCCGGACGCGTCCTCATGCCCGGGCTCGTAAATGCGCACACCCATCTCGATCTCACCCACCTCGGGCCCTTCCCGCAAGGGAGGGGGTCGTTCGGGAGTTTTTTCCCCAGGGTCCGAGAGGGAAGGCTTGATCGCGCCGACGACATCGCACACTCGGTGAGCCTGGGCATCAACCTCTGCCTCTCCGCAGGCGTCGTGGCTGTCGGCGATATCGCCGGCTGTCCACCAGAGGCCGGACCCAGCTCCGCACCATTCTTTGCCCTTGCCGCCAGCCCTCTTCGGGGCGTCAGTTACCTCGAGTTCTTTGCGATTGGTACCCGGGAGTCTCAATCGCTTGCACGCCTCGAGTGTGTGTGGGAGACTCTCCGCCCGTACGCGGGCCCTTCGAACGATGTCCGGGCTGGCCTCCACCCGCACGCCCCATATTCGGTCTCGCTCGCTGCGTACGCACGCGCGGTCGACCTCGCGGCCCGCGACAATACACTCCTCTCCACGCACCTCGCTGAGAGCCCCGCCGAGCACGAGCTGATCGCCCGGGCAAGCGGCCCGTTTCGGGCCTTCCTCGAATCCCTGGGGTTGTGGTCGCAAGGCCTCCTCGACGATTTCGGCCACGGGAATTCACCGGTCGAGCACCTCCGACCCATCCTTGAAAGAGCCAACGCACAAGGGATCAAGCCTCTCGTCGTTCACCTCAACGACCTCTCAGAACGCGATGGGGCATCGCTCTCGCCACTTGCGCACGCGGCGTATTGCCCACGATCTTCCTCATACTTCGAGACCGAGCGTGCCTTTGGACCCCACCGTTATCGCACCCAGCTTCTTGGGCACGGCGTGCCCGTTTGCCTCGGCACCGACTCGATCTTGAATGTTCCAGGGCCCGCGCTCTCTCCTCTTGATGACGCCCGGATGCTCAGTGGGCGCGACGCGACGGACCCACTCACTCTTGCCGCGATGCTCACCACCCACGGAGCTCTCGCTCTGGGGCTCGATGCCGAGCGTTTCCGCTTCGGTATTCGCGGCTCGCCCGCACCGTTAGCCGGTCTCGTTTCGGTGCCCACATCCAGCCCCACGGACCCGTCGGGTGTGTTCCATTCCGACGGTCCCGCGGAACTGCTCGCCATTGCCCGCTAGCCGGGCCCCCACTCTGAACTCCGGCTTTCTCGGTTCACCGAAAGAGAAAGATCAACGCCGCGGCCGCACGGCTCGCCCATGCGCCTTCGGTGTGCTGCGCGTTCTCGTCCACGACCAGCATAAGCGATGACTCGGGCAGTCCGGCCCCTTTCAGCATGCTCCCGAGCTCGCGGCAGGCGTCAACGTAACCTTTATTCTGCGTGGCCTTTGTCGGCTCTGGACCCGTCTCGGCGCCACCGATCGCCAAATAGACCTTTGTTGGAAGCTTTGCCCCCTTCGCAGAAAGTCGGCCCGACATCCACGAGTTCCACGCTTCCGCATCCCCGGTTCTCAGAGGCAAACTCTCGGCATACACCATCCCGAACGCCTCTGGGTGGTCGAACGCCGCGGCGAGCGCGATCGCCGCACCGAGACTGCTCCCCCCGATCCCCACCTTGCTCGGATCTGTTTCCACTCGGAACGCCCGCTCTACTCGCGGCTTGATCTCCGTGAGCAGCACGCGGATGTACTCTTCGCCCGCTGGTCTGGCCATCTTTGGGATCGCGTTCACAGGCAAGTACTCGCTCAAACGAGCCTTGCCCCCGTGCGGGATCCCAACGATCACAAAGGGCTTGGCTTTAGCCCCTCCGATGAGCGCGGTAGCGGTCTCGTCCAACGACCACTCCTGCGGGATGTTCTTGTTCTGGGTAAACAGGTTCTGACCATCCTGAACATACAGCACGGGATAGCGCACCGCCGCGCTCTTCTCGCTGTCGTACTCAGGGGGCAGCCACACCAGCACCTCGCGAACCGCCGCTTCAGCGCCGCCCGCACCGCCGGTGACCTGCAATCGCCGAACCGTTCCTGTAACCGCCAGAGGGGCGTACGGATCAAAGGCGTTTTGGGCCTTGAATTCGGGCCGCTCGTCTCCCCAGTGCGCCACCGAGAATTCAAAGATCGGTTTCTCGCCCGGCTTGAGCTTGCTCGCGTCAATCCGTGGTAGCTGGCGATTCCCCGGCGGGGTCATGTCGGCCTGGAGTTCCTCAAGGGCCCAATCCCCACGTGCAAACTTGAACGACAGCGCTGTTCCCGTCTTTCCATCCTGCCACCCCTCAGGCTGCGCAAACTCGATCCGCCACCGCATATCTGACTGCGCGCTCAGTTGGTACTTCTTATCACCCGGGTTCCAGCCGTTGAAATTCCCCGCGATGTGGATCGGGCTGGCCTGGGTCGCCAACTTTACTTTGTCTTCGACAACCAGGATGAACCCTTGCGGCAGAGACTCGGGCTGCACCAAGGCGGCCGTGTTGCCCGCTCTGGGTGGTTGGTCCGTGCGCCACGCGCCCTCGTTCGCGGGCTTCCCTACCAAGAGGTTTCCGATCGCATTGGCTCCGCCTGTGGCGCCCGCCCCTGCGCCCACGGGCGGCCCGACGAGACCAATTTTCGATGGATCTCGCCACGCGATGATGAGCGACAGGAGCACCACTGCCGCCAGAGGTGCGATGAGCCAGACTGTCAAGAGCCACGCTTTGGACGAGTTTCGCAGGGCCATCATGCCCATAGGTTAGATCAGCTTGGAACCCTTCGACGGCGGAATTCACGCCGGCCGCCGGCCTCTGTTGAAACGTTCCGGCTCACCCCTTTCGCGCCCGGATCGCAAGGAACATCGGTATTTCACGCCTCGCTCGGTTCTCAGCCGCCGCACGTGGGCCGGGCTGGCTCTGCCTCAGGCTGGGCCATTCCTCCATCTGATCGACCATGAGCCCCGCGCTTGCAAGAGCGTTTACATACACCGACAAGGCCCGATGATGCGTGAATGTCACCACAGGTTTGGCACCGGACGAAACAGCGCCCGGATTCATCACGATCTCTCGAGACACTGATGAAAGATACCCGTCGACTCGGCGGAACTGCGCCGGCCCATGCCCTCCGCCCCCCGAACGTGCCTTGTCATCGTCCCAGCCCCACGAGGTCTGACCCGGCGCGCGGAACGCGGGGTGCAGCAGCACCATCACGAACACCCCGCCGGCCGACAACGCCGATGCGATCCCCACAAACACCTGCGAAATCGGTTCGATGTTCATGATCGCCATCACGCACGCGGCCGATTCAAACTTCACCCCAATCGGCAGGCACGCCGACAGTTCACGCGCGTCGCCCACGGCATACCGACCAGACTGATCCAGAGACCTCGCCCGTGCCACCAGCCGATCCGACGCGTCCACACCGAACGCCTTTGCTCCTGATGCGGCCAGCCGCCGGCACAAAACGCCCGTCCCGCACGCCACGTCGAGCACGCTCTGCCCTTGCTTGACCCCCAGCATCCGCTGCACACCGGGCAGGATCACCATCTCGTGGTGATCGCTGACCCGTTCTTCGATGTACTCGTCGTACCACTCCGCCACATGGTCCCAGCCCGCTGAATCCGCGCGAGAGCGCCGATCAAGTATCGTCGGTGTGGGTAATTCCGCCGGCTTGGCACGGCTCGCAACGGTTGCTGAGTCTTTCTTCCCCGTCTCAAACAACCCCTCCAGCCCGGGCCCGTCGCCCGGTCTCATCCCCACCGTTCGATAAAACGTCGAGGGAGCATGGCTGACAAACCGCACTGCTTCGCCCGTTGCCGGGTGGGTAAATCCTAGTTCCGTGGCATGCAAGCAGAGCCGTTCCGCGGACACCCCCTTCCCCCGGGCGGCTCCGTACTTTCCATCCCCCAGGATGGATCGCCCCAGCTCCTTCATATGCACGCGAATCTGGTGCTTCCGCCCGGTTTCCAGCTTCAAAGCGACCAGTGTCCGCCCGTGTCCGGCGGCAATCACCCGATAATGCGTCACCGCAGAACTCGCACCGCCGGCTTCGTCCTCGTCGTCTCGCCTCAGGTGCTTGGGGATCGCGCCGGGACCTTTGGCCGAATGCACCACACCGCGTGCGTCCTCGTACAGGTAAGACTGCACAGTGCCCGCGGCTTCCAGACCTTCTCCCTCCAGAACCGCCGTGTACAAGCGGTGCATTCGCCTGGCCTTGAGCTCGGCCTTGAGCATCTCGAAGGCCCGCTCGCTCTTGGCAAAGACCAGCAGCCCGGACGCCTCCCGATCGAGTCGGTGGATGATCCACACGCGCCCGCCTCGCTTCCGCGCACCTTCCTTAACGTAGTCCTTCACGAAGCGAAAGACGCTCTCGAGGTCGGGATCGCTTGGATCTGCCGTCAGCATCCCGGACGCCTTGTCTACAACCAAGACCTCCTGATCTTCGTGGACAATCCTCAGACCACGCGTGATAAACCGCTCGCGGGACGACGAACGATCTCCTCTCACCCCCCCCCCGCTCCTCGCCGAATCGCCCCGGCCCGCGGGCCCCAGCCCGTGCGCCGGGCGGGAGGGTCGATCGGAAGGATCACGAGGCGTGGCACGGCGGGGCATCCCTCATTGTTCGCCGCGCGTCGGCCCTTGTCGCCCGACCTATCCTCATTCATGGGCGGATCTTTCGGCTGGCTCGATATCGATGTCATTGCGGAGCTTCTCCACGAGAACCATCCCGACGTCGATCCCTACGCCGTTCGTTTCCCGGACCTCCGCGCCATGGTCAAAGCACTCCCGGGCTTCGCCGAACTTCCGGGCCACCCGGTCAATGAACGCATCCTCGAGAGCATCCAAGCCCGGTGGATCGAGGAGCGCGAAGACTCCCGTGAGAACCGCGACTAATGCCCCAACCACGCAAGCTTCACGACGAATACTTCCTCAAAGCCAAGGCCGAGGGGTACCTCGCCCGCTCCGCATACAAACTCCTTGAGATCAACGAACGCACCCCCGTGGTCCTCCTCGGTGACGCTGTCCTTGACCTCGGGTGCGCCCCGGGTTCTTGGGTTCAGGTCGCCTCGGAAATCGCCGGGTCCAAAGGTGTCGTCGTTGGGATTGATCTTAAGGAGCCCGATCCGCGCGCCGCGCAACGTGGTCGCGCCACCGTCAAGCTCGCCGTCGGCGACGCCTTCGAGGCTGAGCCCGCCTCTCTCCTTGCCCACCTCGCCCGAGCCCGAAGCGAAGAACTTTCAGACGGCACCCGCTTCGACTCTGTCCTCTCAGACATGGCCCCAAACACCAGCGGGCACGGCGACGACTTTCTTTCCTCAAGACTCTGCAGGCGCGTGCTCGATCTCGTCCCCCGCGTCCTCCGCCCAGGAGGACACCTCTGCATGAAAATCCTCGAAGGTGCCGACTACGCCGATGTCCTGCGCGAAACCGGGCGTCTCTTTGTCAAAGCCCAGGGATTCAAGCCCAGAGCGTCCCGCGACGTTTCACGCGAGATGTTCATCATCGGCCGTTCATATTGCGGCCGCGAGGCCGTCCGGTCCACTCACCGTAAGTCCGGCCCGCCCGCGCCGGTCGAAGGTTGGGGAGGCAGCGGCTCATGACACTGCTCGCGCCCGCCGCCGGGCTCGTCGCTGCGCTCATCGCCGGACCTTTGCTCCTGGCGCTCTACCTCCTCAAGCTCCGCCGTCGGCCCGTGCGAGTAAGCTCAACACTTTTCTGGGATCAAGCCACTCGAGACCTTCAGGTCAACGCCCCGTTCCGATGGATCCGCCCTTCTCTGCTCTTCTTTCTCCACCTGCTCATGGTCGTGCTTCTCGTGCTCGCCATCGCAAGACCAGCCACGGACGCCTCGCTCTCGGGCGCGTCCCGCGTTGTCTTCGTGATCGATCGTTCTGCTTCGATGGCCGCCGCCGATTCCGCCGCGGGTTCTCGCCTCGATGACGCCAAACTCCGTGCCACCCGCATGCTCTCCGAACTCGCCTCGGGCGGCCCCAGCGGTCTCGGCGCGCGTTCCTCCGTCGCGCTGGTCGCGTTCGCCGCTGATACTCGCGCAATCACCGGGCTCACCACTGATCTCCGCCTCGTCCGCGACGAGATCGCCTCAATTGCGCAGTCCGATCAGCCTGCAGACCTCGCCTCAGCCCTCCGCGCCGTCTCGGCGCTGCTCGCCGACGGAGACTCCGAATCCAAGGATCCCCCGATCATCGTCGTCTTCTCCGACGGCGGCCCCATCGCCGACTCTGGGCCCGCAGGACAAGCACCATCCATCGCCAACATCCGATTTGTCCGCGTCGGGCCGGTCACTCCCGTTGCACCCCAAGGGGAACCCCAGCCCTTCGCGGGTTTTAACAACACGGGCATCGTCTCAATTTCTGCCAGACGAGACGATCGATCCGCGTCCACATGCCGCGTCTTCGTCCGATTGGTCAATGCGCGTTCCTCGCCCGTCACCGCCGCCGTCACGTTCGCCGTCGATGGCGTCGAGCGCTCCCGCCGCGCCCTCACCATCCCCGGTGCCTCCGATGTCGAGCCCGGCTCCGCAACCGACACCGTCGAGATCGTGAACCCGGGGAAGATGCTCGTCACCGCCGCCCTGTCCGACACCGCCGATCTACTCCCCTCCGACGACATCGCTTCCGTTCTCGTCCAGCCCGCCGTCAAACCCCGCGTTCTTCTGGTGTCCCCGGGTGCACAGGCCGGAGCCGCTCCGGGAGGAATCAGCGCCGAGGGCTTCCTTACCGATGTGCTCCTCGAACTGGGCCTCGAACGACTCGAGCAGATCACCCCTGCTCGATTCGACGAACTGCTCGCCGGGCCGCAACCTTTGCCCTGCGATCTGCTCATCCTGGACCGCGCGAACGCCAGCCAGCCGCCCCCGGTCCCCACTCTCGCCTTTGCTTCGAGCCTCGGCACTCCCGGGCTCGGATACTCACCTTCACCGGGCCCCGCTCCGACCTATGCCCTTACCTGGAAACGCACGCACCCCGCTCTGCGCGACGTCGCCCTTGACACCCTCTACGTCGCCCGCGCGGGCAGCTTCGATGATCCGCCGAACGACCCCGATGCGCAGGACCTCGCGCGTGGCACTCGCGGCGCCCTCATTCGCGAGAGTTCCGCGGGCGGCGTTCGTCGCATCGGTCTCGCCTTCGCCGTCGCCGATTGCAACTGGCCTCTCCAGCCCGGGTTCGCAATCTTCCTCAACTCCGCCATCGAATACCTCGCCGGTAACCTGGGCGAGCAGTCCGCTCTTGCCCTTTCCACCGCCCGCGCCGTACCCATCTCCATCCCCGCGGGTTCTGAAGACCGTCTCACCCTTTCGGGTCCGACCACCTGGACCACTCCCCTCCGCACTCCACGTGGCGAACGCACTCTGCTCAACGTGGGCCCCCTTGAACGTGCCGGCGTGTACACCATCGAGCCCCTCGCCGGCGGGCCCACAGCTCCTGAAGTCCTCGCCGTCAATCTCGCCAACGAAGCCGAATCCTCCCTCCGCACCGCCGACCAGATCTCGCTCGCGGGCAGATCCTTTGTCGCCCATAATGCTGGGGCCAACGACTCAGGACCCAGCGAGCTCTGGCCCTGGTTCGTCGCCGCCGTCGGCGTCCTTGCCCTCATCGAGTGGATCGCTTTCGGCATCCGCAGCCGAATCTAACGCACTAAAGCGCACACTTCCCCAAGAGCACCGGCTTGTTGACCGGTGCCGATTCTCATCCACAAACTGCACGACCGCTCCCATGCAAAGCCCCGCGCACGCCACGCTCACCACCAGCACACCGAGGACGCCCGGTCTCGATTGACTCTGATCGTTGAGCCCCGCGCACTGATGTTGGGCGAATTCGTGACCCGAGTGACCGTGTTCGAACGGTGATACTCAATCACCCCGTTTTTGATCTGCTCAATCGCGGCGAACACATGCAACGCCCGCTCCGGCCATCACCGAACACGTTGTCATACGCGAGGACAAGACCAGGATTCGCGGTGGTGTACTCGGTACCCGCGACAAGCTTGGCTCTCGTTGAAAGCACAAGATCCCCGGTTTGACGTGTCGGCGACGTCGTCGATCGCATCGATCGGAATCCCGCGCGCGTTGGTGTAGATTCGTTGGGTCTGACCCCTGAACACCCACGGTGCCGCCGACGCAGCCCGGGAGACGTGATGTCGACGCTGTCTCCCGCCACAGCGGCCGTCACTCTGGAATTGAACGCAGCGCCGGCTGCGACTTACGCGCGCTGTACCAATAGGAATATCCCGACTCTCACCCGATCGCCTACATTGGCCGCCGCCGAACCGGACCATGGTTCCCCGCCGTCCAGAGAAGCGCGATCGAAGAGCATCACCGCGGGCTGCCCCGCGCGACCGACGCGAGTGATACCACCGCAACCAATGAAAGCGAATTCACCTCGGGAACTCCTTCGACAAGGTGTCACGGCCGCGCCGGCACTCGCCGACGACTCTTCGACACAACTCTGGATTCCAGTTCATCCCGGATTCGGAACCACCGCACGAATCGCGGCACGTCCGATCGAGAGAGACCTCTCGATAAAATCACAACTGCCCGATGGCGGGAAGCCATCGGGCAGTTGGTTCTTCAGTCAGTCATCCAAACCGTGAGGGTTTCCCCTCCGGAAGGGATTAGCGGCGACGGCGACGGGCGCCGACGAGGCCGCCGAGGCCGACGAGGGCCATGCTGGCGGGGGTGGGGACGATGGTGATCGCCGAGCCACGGGTCGCGATGTTCGTGCTGTTGGTGCCGCGGGTGGCGTTGTTGGCGCTGTGGTAGATGATCACGCCGTTCTTGATCTGGCCGACGGCGGTCCCGACGTTCATCGTGCGGCCGAAGACGCCACCGAGAACGATGTTGAAGCGGTACACGAGGCCGGGGTTGGCCGTGCTGTACGCGGTGCCGCCCGAGGAGGGGTCGCGCTGGGTCGAAGCGATGCCCGCAGCGACCGAGTCGCCGGCGTCGTTCGCCGCGTCAACGCGGAAGTTCGAACCGCTGGTGTAGACGGCCTGCGTCGCAGCGCCGAACGTCCAGGGGATCTGACGGCCAAGTCCGGCCGAGGCGATGTCCACGCTGTCGCCAGCGGCGAAGTTGTCGCCGGTCACGTTGTACGTCGCGCCAGCCACGCCGTAGGCGCCTTCAGCGCTGATGAACACACCGATCTGGACGGTGGAACCGGCGTTGGCGTTGCCCGAGTTCGACCAAGTCATACCACCATCGGTGGAGAAACGGACGTCGAGCAGGCAGGCGGGCTGAGCAACAGCCGCCGTCGCGAGACCAGCCACACCGATAAGAGCAAACACGTTCTTCATGGGAATCTCCTCACACTTTCGATTCAGATGACCCGAGAGACTGTGGAACGAACTGCTCGTTCCTGACCCACCATCAACATGCCTCAGGTTTTTTCAAATGCCCACCCAAAGTGTGAATTTGTGACGAGAAAATCGCTTTTGCCGTCTCGTCTAATCTTCCGGTTCGCTCTTTGTTCAGGAAACGATAGCAAGATCCCTCTAGGATCCGATCGCAGTCCCTATTTAAGGTGTTAAGCTAGGTCGCGGTGCTCTCTTCGGCCCCTGCTGAGCACGGAAGCTCGTATCGATTCATCTTGGAGATCGGGGGCGAGTAGATGTGCAGCGTCACCAGATCGAGTCCCGCGGCTTGCATGTTGGCCACCTGATGGATATCCGCGTCCTCTGCCGCACAGACATACCCCGTCGGCATCTCGATCGCCGCCGCAGGACACAACAATCCGCTCGGTGTCTGTTTGTACCTGATTTCTGTACCAGTCCCCGACACCACTCGAAATGCGCATGAATGGCCCTGGTGGTCGTGAACTGGAGTGCAATGCCCGCTCCGCCAACACAGCGCCAGCAGCTCGAACCAAGGCGACTCGGCAATCGTGTTCCGTTTATACGAGCAAGTTCCAAACTTGCATGCGTCGTCCACGTCGCACCGGGTGACGTCGAGTTCCTCAAGAAGCCCTGAAATGGTGCTGAGGTCGATCCGGGTTTGGATCGACTGCAGGTAGGAGACGATCTTGGCTAGCTTGGGAAAGCGGTTGGTTGCGGTTTGGCAATCGCAGCCGGGCTTGATGGGCCTCGACATCGGCTGGGGTTGGTCGATCGTGTTCATACCGAGAGCAGGGTAACACGAATCACGGCCTGACACAATGGGAAAGGCGAGATCGATGCCCCGGACAATCGAAGGTGAGAAAGAGAGGGGGAGGCTGTGGGTTGGTCAGGCTTTGGAGCTGACATGCACACCTTTATCAACCATGGAAGTCGACCAGGTCGCGCCGAGCGGGACGCCCAATAACGCACCGGCAACCCATTCGAGCGGCATCACCGACGAAAGTGAAAGCAAAGCAGGCTTATTGCTTACCGATCCGGAGATTCCGTCTGCACCTACGGCCCGCGCCAGAAGGTGAAGGTCGCTCACCGGGACGAATTTGGTAGCGACCGCACCTACTAGAGCGACTAGAAATACCGCCAGAATAGGGGGTAGCAAGGGGGCGTGGATGGCGTCGTCTCGGGCGGCCTCGCGAGAGCTCCAAACGAGGCCAAAGGCGGCTCCTGCGCCAACACCGCCGACGATGACGGCGAAAAGGGATTGGCCCTTGATCCCGGAGAAGGCGAGGATGAAGACAAGGAGTCCACAGGCTGCAGCAGAGGCACCGATCCCGATGGTGGAGGTAGGATTTTTGAGTGCGCTGAAGAAATCGACGGAGGAGGGAGGCTTGGAGGCAGGGAGTTCTGGGCGGCCCAACTCTTCACCGGGGATGGATGACCGCAATTCGACCATGATGACAGCGGGCACAACCAAACCAATGAGTAACAGCAACTCGGCGATCAGCAAGGATGGGGCGGCTGGGGCATCGGGATCGCCTAAGACGTGACGGACGGACCCACCGGCCCAGGCCGCCCAGCCAGCGACAAGGCCCGCCATGCAGAGGCCGCGGCCACGGCCGAAGAGGGTGCCTGAGAGAAGGGCGGCGGCGAACGCGAGGCCGATCACGAGGAGTCCCAAGGCGGCACCCCTGAGCGGCGTTGCGGAGGTGAGGAGCGTGGTGAAGGGGTCGCCGTCGGGTGCTCTGAGAGTGGCGACCGCGAAGTAGGCGATGGGGCCGAGAACGAGGAGGGTGAGGAGAGAATCAACCCATTTGAAGAGGCCCTTGGACATGATGAGATAGTAATCGGCTCATGCCGTATGAGTTCGTGCAAATCAGGGGTGTGGGCCGACCGGGGATGC